>Ga0209963_1001961_pt1 | contig 11037 bp, 10 predicted proteins | sample ThiBio_1000_biof_2_FD_183957 | JGI IMG/M metagenome (GOLD analysis project Ga0209963, IMG submission 183957) | Wastewater bioreactor microbial communities from Cape Town, South Africa - Thiocy_cont_1000_biof (SPAdes) | ecosystem: Engineered > Bioreactor > Thiocyanate-remediating >...
GTTGATATTGTTCTTTCGTTGCACCTAATACAATCGGTATTGAATGAGAATCCAGACCGTGTATCCAATATTTTTCCGTTATGTACGTATCACATTTCGAATTTTCGAATGACAAATAGAATCGATAGTTGGAGAGAATTGTTGACATACAAGTTGGTGAAGTTTTTTGACATAGATTGGATTTGCAAGCACCGTAGATATCGACTTGAATGTTTGGTTGTTGACGAAGATGAGCAACGTATTCTTCACGACGCGAATGAGTATTACAATTCGATACAAACCAAGCGATATGAACGATATTTCGATCGTGAATATTCAATTGAATTGGTGTTAAATAAGGCTGAATCAATTGAAGGACATTCGATGGTAATGGTCGATTGCATGTGTACGGGCAAAGATTCGAGAGGATCCTCTGTCGATCGATGAATTCACGATGAAATATTGTCGATAGAGTATTGAGATAGTTCGATGAAGTATTAGGCAATTGTTCGAACGAAGAATTCAATGAATTTTTTAGATTAATTTGAAATTTTCGTTGAATTAATTCACCAATTTCTGGTTTGATTCGATAACCCTATTACGAATAAAAGAAATGATTCAATTCATCAAATAAATCTCTCGCATACTCGGTATTGTATAGGAAAATCTGATTGAGGTTTCAATGTTGCTGTTAAATTAAACCAATCATCTAATTTCTCTTGGTCTTGTTTTGAAATTAATCTATAAGAATTTCTCGGCGATTCTTCGGAATAAACGAGCCACAATTGTGATTGATGAATCGTTCGATATGAACTTCCATTGGTCAGAATAGGTAGACTAATCCAATCGAGTAGACTCACAAAAACATGATCAGCATGGGTGTAATCTTCGGGATCAAGTATCTGACAGATTTGTTCGAGATTTCTATTGAAAATTTTCGTTTTTGAATCGGTTCGAATTTGATACAATGGTGTGTAATGTGCAATAGATACTTTAGTCGAATTAATCACTGTCGAAATTGTTCTTTTCGGTTCATTTATTTGAGATCTTTGATAAATATAAATTGGAATTATTGACAATAAAAGTACATAGAATATCAATCGACGACAGGACCAACGAATCATCATCTTATCTAACGCACACAGAAAGAAACAGAAAAAAAACAACAAATCATTCCTTTTTCTTTCTGCTCGTTCGTTCTGTCGCCATACACGTTTATTGCATTTTTTTGCCCAGTGCGCGTCAGTTGCATTTTTTTTGTAATTACAAATGGAAACTACGTCTGAAATTACTGCCAAGATCGAATTCATCAATTGGACTTATCCACCGTATTGTGAACTTTGCAATGTAACATTTACTAGTGAGACAAATTCCGAAAAACATTTTACAGGCAATGGTCATAAAAATCGTTTGAATACATGGAGAAAATATCAAGATTCCGAACAATTAAAAGATAATAAGAATGTTTTATGTGAGATTTGTTATAAAGAAATGAATACACAGAAAATTTTGGATACACATCGAGAAAGTCCAGCACATCAGAAAGAAGAAAAAAACAAAATTATTATACAACGTTTAAAAGAAGAATATCGACAAATGAAACAAAAACTAATCGTATGATTTTGTTTGAGAGATTTTCGAATAAATTTTATCTTTTTTTAAAATCGATCGTGGCGTAACAATTAAATGTTCGGCTACTGTATCGTTCGTTGATTGAGGCTGTTGTGAAACTGATGTAATTAAAACTTTCGAAAAACTTAAAGCTGTCGGTGATTTTGTTTTCGAATTTTCATCGAATGATTTTTCCGATGATGAATATTCAACACCGGAATCATGTTCTTCTTCATGAATTGCCCGTCGACGTGCTTTAATAATTGGTTTTGTTACAACAGAACGAGGTTTCGGATAACGAACAGTATCCGATTCGCTTTCATCGTTTTCTGTTCTCTCGGAAATCAGAGAGAGTTTTCTTGTTTGTTGATCGTAGTAAAAAGCTGGTTGTTGTTGAGTTTCATTCGGTTGTGATGTTTCGTATTGATAATCATTTTCTGTATGAGGTAATTTAGGTAGAAGCAAAGATTTTTTAGCAAGATTTTCGTTGGATGACGAATCAACACTTGACGAATGTTTCCAAAGTGACGAATCATCGAACATATATCGTCGATGTCTTGATTGAGGAGAATTTCTTTGTTGATGTTGACGTTTCTTTTTATAAAGACAAATGAATGAATAGAAAAATAGAATGACGAAGAATTTAATTAAACTAAAAATTAATAGAACAAAAGCCAACGCATCAAGACAACTGTCGAGAAAGTATAATGTACGCGTTAGACAACCAATTGAGAACATATTACAACTTCGAGGAACATTATTTTGAAATGATAAACGGCCATCGGACCCACAGCAACGGAAGGTTAACTGCAGGAAGTCCAATGCACGCATAGCACGCTCATCATTACCTTGTCGATAAGTAATAACTGAAGAATATTTGGAAAAAAATGACATTCAAATTACTCTTTTTTTTTTGTTCTAAATGTCGTACAAACCTAATTTCGGTAATTGTTCAATTAATGTCAACCGTGTGTCGTATTTGGTTGCCAATGTTACTATAGAAATTGTAAATTCACCGATGACAACGAAAACGATCATTGTCGAAGCAATAAAAAGAAAAACATGCGTTGAACATAAACCCCAAATTAAAATTAAACACATCACTAATGTGATAATTGACGATGCTAATAAACATAATGATATATATCTCAATATCCAAAGATCCTTGAAAAAAGAAAAAATGCTTTTGCTTTTTTTGTTGCAAAAAAAAATGAGTTACACTTACGATGTATCCAACATCAGCAAGATTGTACGCAAGACTTTTATATCGATTGTCAAAAATCGTCCATAAAGCTAAGCCTAATTCCGTTAAACCAAGAATACAAAGAATAATAATGCATAATTTACTGAAAATCCGTAATGACGACTTCTTCATGACGCTATCGAGTAGAAGAGCAGACGCGTTTATTCTCTTCCTTAAAAGAAAAATCTACAAGAATATATGATATTATATCGGCTTTGATCTCAAATTAAAAACTATATTTAATTCTAAGACGAAAAAGGCTCGGATATATTATATTCTTAGCGAGGAAAATAAATATTAATTAACTCTCTTTTTTTCAGAACACTGACGTTGATGTGTAGAGCCTTTTTCGATGTATCACCTTGAGCACATATATATATATTTTCTTTTTTTTATTGACTACGTTTTATGACCTTTAGAAAGCATAGAACATAAGAGAGGAAGAAAAAAAAAATGACGACAGGTGAGAACCAATGGAACTGTGTGAGACACGTTTTGGTTGTTCATCATAGTTGAAGGAATGAAAAATGATTAATTCAATAGTTCTTTTTCGTTCTTTCTAACAAAAAAAAAAGACGAGAGCAAGTAAAATTTCATCTGTCCTTCGGCCTGCTTTTTTTCGATCTCGTTTGCTCTTATATAAATATTCATTATACGGCTTTTTTTTTTGAATCTCATTCATATTGTATTCACGTAATCCAGATTGTTTTTCACAAGACTGATACTTAATTTAATATATTAAAATAACGAAGAGACACAAGATATTCATGTCATACAGATTATCGAGTAGGCGAAAAGATTTCATTGTTTGTACTACAACGTAGTTCACGAGGTTATGCTTCATCGATTCATATGAAAAAACTTGATTATATCATTGCACGAATAAAAAATGTTCCTGTTGACCTTTCGAGAAAAGCTTTGCCACTTGAGCATGCTCTACTTCAAGCTAAAGACTTGAGAATTTCAAAGCCAAAACACGGACGATTGTTCTCTTTCGTTTTCTTATCATTTATCTTTCAATAAAACCATAATAGTCGTTATCTATTTTTACACGTTGTTTCATTTTGCTTTCAAACGAACATGACAGAACGTGAGCAAATGTTTCAAATTTTAAATCTTCTCACTTCTGACGCACCTAATCCGGATATTCCAACTGATGAGATACTCGAACAAGTTGCCAGACCTTTTTTTAATTATTTCTTCTGTGGAAAAAATTGATTAATTAATTTCTAGATTCAAGTTGAAGTAACCAAACAAATCAAAGCAAAAAATGATTTACAAAAAGAATATGAAAATGAAAAAATTCTACATCAACAATTCGAAGAGCAACTCACTGAAGCTAATAAACTCATGGAAATGGATAATTCAAAACGAATACAAAAATTGAGAAACTATGCTTCGTTAGCCGATGACGAAGGCGATGTCATCGTACGTTCAAATGTTTTTGATAATTCAAATGTTTTTGATCTATTCGATTTCAGTTATCGAGTTTAATGAAAAAAGCCGATAAAAACGATGTTGACTTTCGTGAAATGAAACGTCAATTCGAAAATGATTGTCTCGATTTAGCAAAACAAATAAAAAAATTCATCAAAGAACGTGAATTATTACATTTATATATCAAACGACTCGAACAAGAAAATCTCTTGCTGGCCGGTCGAACAAATCAAGATGAAACCGTTCGATTATTAACTTATTCATCACAAACACCGAATTCATTTCAAGTAAATCAAATGAACAAGTTTAAACATTTATTTATTTTTGGTTTTTTTTTTGCAGGAATGTTTAGATTTAATTCAACATTTACGCGAACAAATTATCGAACGAATTAAAAACGAAGATAAACTTCGATATGATATCGAACAACTCAAACAAAATCATCAGACGGACATTCGAGAACGTGAACAAATCGAAGAATCATTTCATCGAGATCTATCTGTTGCCAAAGATCAAATTAGTAAAGAACAAAAAACACAAAACATTTGAATTTAAAAAAAAATTCGATTTAGTTGTTCTCGAAACTGTTCGAAGTGAATACGAACATGTAGTGAAACTTAAAATGCAATTAGAAAAAGAAGTTGAGGAATATACAAATGCATTGAATTCAATGAAAGGTGTAACGACTTCTCTGATCTATCAATTGAAAGAAACAACTGAAAAACTCAGTTTAGAAAAAGTAGATTCGTTCGAAAAACAACGAGAATTTATTTTATTTTATTTTACTAAGGCAAAATTAGAAGAAGATAATCAAGCACTACGCGAGCAAGTTCAACAGTTAAAAATCGATTTTGAAAATAGTGAATCTGTTCAACATGATTTCGTTAAACTTTCTCAAGCATTACAAGTAATTGAAAAGCATCGACGAGATGAATGGATGAATTCTTTGTTGTTGTTTTTTTTCCATAGGTACAATTAGAAGAAGTTCGAAATAGTGAACATGAATTACGTTGGCAATTCGAAGAGGATTTTTCTGATTGTCAAAAGTGTCGTTCACCATTTTCAGTGACATGGAGAAAACATCATTGTCGTCACTGTGGTTTGTCGAGAGAACGAATATTCATGTTTCTAGTATTTGATTTGTTTATTTTCTAGGCAAAATCTTGTGCAAAGATTGTTTGAATAAGATCATCTACACCGGACCGAATAATCGACCAGCACGTGTCTGTGACTTCTGTTTTACTTTATTGGATAAAACTGCTCAACCTTATTTTCATACATCTGTACCAAACGTTTAGTTTTACAAGCACGAGTCAATCGTTTCTTTGTATGACTTGTTTTCTTCTTTGATCAATAATTAGATAGAGACTCATTTCGACGGAGAAAAGGGAAGATTTTGATGATCAGAAACAACAACAAAAAAAATATTTTTTTTTATATTGAATAAACAGAAAAACAAAAGTTCGTCATTGAAGCCATGATATAGGCTAGACTAATTCCATGTATTACAATACATCACTATTCACAAAGACACAACGAGAACGAAGAAAAAAAAAGTAGACAAATTGAACGAAAAAAAAAATAATGTTTGAAGATGAGATTGATATTTATTTACATTGTATTGGATTGATATCAGCAACGAAATGCGAGTAAGATAATAAAAAAAGAAGTTTTATTTCTTTCGGCGTGTTTTTCGAATTGGTACTTCCATCGGTTCGATGACTGTTTCGGTTTGTTTTTTTTCTAAATAGACGAATTATAACAAGATCAAGTTTGGAATGAAATCCATCTTACGTTGAAGTAGATTCGTCTCGATCTGAATCACTAAAGCAATAAGTTCGGCTTTTCGGGCACCTTTAGGAATATTTTCTCCATGTGAAGTTAATCGAGTTTTTAATTCAGCCACCGTTGATCCTTCAATCTAAACCCCCCAAAAAAAAATCAGTCCAAATGAAATGTTTTCAATTCGTTACTTTTTCTCGTTCTTCAGTAGGTAATTCGAATGTTTCAACTGTAGCAGTCGGTTGTTGTTGTTGTTCTTCTTCATCAGCTGTATTCAAACCTTCATCTTGTTCGACACTGTGTAGTCGTCGTTTGCTTTTCTTGGCTGGAACGATTGTATTCGTTTTTCGTTTGTTCGTAGTCGATGGTTCTTGTAAGTGACTTTCCGATGCACTTTTTTTCATTTTCTTTGGAACTGAAGTTGCAGGTGATGGTTCAGGCGAAGGAGTAACTTCTGTTTTCGTTCGTTTAGGAATCGGTTCCGTTGGGCTCGTAGTTGGTGAAGGATTCGATGTTTTCGGATTAGGTCGTTTACGATTGGTCGTACGTTTGGTTGTTTCGACAATTTCTTCTGGTTCAGTTTTTTTCTCTTGTCGAGTTGCTGTTCGTTTGGATGCTTTGGGTTTCGAGCTGACATCGTCTTTAACATGACGAGTTGTTCGAATAACCGGTGATTCAGTTGTTTCTTCTGAACTATCATCGATTTCAACAGTTGGAATGGCTTTTTTCTTTTTCGATGGAGCAATTTTCTTCTTCGTTTTCTTGATTTCATCTTCAGTATCATCTTCTCGTTCGTTATCGGAAAGTATTGGCTGTTCAATAATAGTTTCTTTTTTGATTTTCAATTGTTCTTCTTCGAGTTTTTCTTTGGCTGCTAAACGTGCGTCTGTCGATGGTGTAAATTGAAAACGAACATTTCGTCGAAGATGTACAATCGCTTTCGTATGTACGGGCGTTATTTGTTGAATAACAGATGAAATCTCCGAAGTTCGTTTGTTAACAACTGGCGAAGTTGATGAAACACGAGTCGTAATTGGCGTTGTTTGACAAGTTGAAGCACGAATTGCAATTGGACTTGTTTGCTGTTCGATTGTTTGAAAAAGTCGACGTGATGCCGGATCGAGACTTGGTGTCGTTTGAACAGCCATGTCAATTCGACGTACTGGTCGTTCGGGAGATGTTTGCATAGCTTCATCAGTAACATGATGAATTTGAAGTGGAACATCGGTTTGTTGTTGATTATCGATCATTTCGATATCATCATTGGTTAGATTGATTGTTAATTGTTGTGGTGAAACAGTTGTTGATACTTGTTCTTGTTCGCCAATGGAAACAAGTTGAAGAGATTTATTTCGAGTCGATGGTGTCGATGAATGAAGTGGATTGATACTTCGTCGAGGCGAGAGATATTCATTTTCTCCTGTTGGTAATGTCGGAGTGGTATTCGGCGATGGTGATGCCGAACCAGCGAGAGATTTTTGAAGAACAATTGGCGGTGCTTCACTGACAGCAGTTGGATTTGTTGAAAGATTCGATAGAAGAGATTTCGAGAAGATACTACTGACTGGTTCGACTTCTTCTTCGATAGCAATCGGCTCTGGCTCTGGTTCAGGTTGAGATTTAGCTGGTACAAGTGATCGTGTGAGACGTTTTGGACTTGGACGATTGACTGTTATCGATCGTCGACGTTCGGATGAACGTGTTGGCCGTTCGATTGGCGTATTAAACGTAAATTCTCGTGAGAGAACTGGTTGTTTTGGTTCAGTTGGTGTTGGCATAAAAGATGAACATGTTGTCGAACTACTTCGATCGGCTTCTTCGGCACTTGTTGTTAGATTGAGAGTGATGCCTTCTGCTGCAATTGTTGATACATTATCTTCATCTTCAGGTAGACTAACAATTTCAACTAATTCGACTGTAGGAAATTCTTCGCTGATTGATTTTGTTGAATTTTGTGATGGTGAACTCGATGATTCACGACGTTTACTCGAACGAAGAACTCGTGTAGGTAGATTCGGTACCGATGCACGTGCTGTTAACGTTTTTACTAATGGTGATTGAGCTTTGATCGATTGAGAAGTTCGAGCACTTGCTCGTCGTTTCATAAGTGCACGATAGGCAACATCGGCACTTGTTGGTGGACGTATAGTTGCTACTGGAGCAGCAGCAGGAGGAGGTGTTGAATCATTGGTAAAATCGTTTAATTCAAATGAAAATTCAGTACTATTTTCCTGATCATCGATTGAATCTTGATTAAGAACGCTTTCAGCAGCCGATTCCGAGTCGCTATTATCGACTGAGAATGGCGGTGGCATTGTTGAATTGATACTTGGTTCGGTTAGACTTTCGATAGTTGGCATGAGAAGAATATTTTGTGATGATGGTAGACTTCCGCTACCGGCTGGTGCGTAACTCAAAAATGAATTGGCTGTTTGATTGACAAGTTCAGTTGGCGTAACAACGGTGAGTGACAATGATTCGTGATTGCTTTTCGGTGATTCGTGTGTTGTCGTTGTCATTGTGAGATTGATTTGTGTCGAACCAAGACCGAGAAGATGTTCAAGTGCACGAAATGATTCATCGGATGGTTCCATTGGATAACGTGTTGGATCTTGTTGTGTTGATGTGATTATATGTTGAACATTGTTTTCTTTTTCGGAATCATTTAATATCGATTCATGTGGTTCGAGTGTGAATGTCGAAGATTTCTGTTGTAGCAACGATTCTTTCTCGATAATTTCATCTTGACTATTACTTTCGATAGGTGGTAATGTTGAACGTGTTAAATCGAGACGATGAGTTGTTGGCGATGATGGAACTGGATTTTGATCGTCAACAATCGTCTGTTCAGTGTACCAAACAGGTTGAAGACTGGCTTGTCGACTTGTGTTTATATCGGTTGTCGTCGTTGTTGAAACACTTGTATCCATCGGAACTTCATCGGGTGCAAGCAACTTCAATGGTGTACGTACTGGTTGTAAATGTGGAAAACTTTCTTTAAATTCAAGACATGATTGTTTCAATCGTGCCGATGACATACGATTGACTTGTTCAATAGGACCAAGGCTTATATCACAAATATAGGGACTTGTCGAGGAGAGATGAACTAACATTGTCTTTTTTTTCTCAAAAAAAACTATCTAGAATAAAATGACAATATTAAATACAACAATCGGTCATTGAATGAACGGTCTTTGTCTAATCCCGGCGAGATAAGAGAACCAATGATTTCAATTTTGATGTCGCCACTTTCACGAAAACAAAGTTCTGATAACATAATATAGATAACAGGCGAAAAACAAATCATTCTTAGATGGCGAGTTGTAATAGTTGCACACGGTGTGGTGAAGTGAAAACACTTTATAATTGTCCTGGCTGCCAGAAAAGTTTTTGTTTTACGGATTTGGGTAATCATCGAGAAGAACTTGAAAGACAATTTCATGATATTGAAGATCAACGAAATAACTTTCGAGAAGTTGTAACGGAACAAAAAAAGAATCCAAATAAACATCTATTAATCGAACAAATTAACAAATGGGAATATGAATCGATTGAGAAAATAAAAAACACAGCGGAAGAACAGCGAACGGCAATAAGAACATCAGTGATTCAATTAATTGATCAAATTGAGATGAAATTAGAAAGATTCACAGATGAATTAAAACAGATTCAAAAGAAAAATGATTTCAATGAAATTATTCTAAATGATCTTAGAAAAAAATTGCAAGATTTAGAAATTGAATTGAATAAATCTGAAAATGTTTCTGTTCGCTGTGAAGATTTGTATCCATCATTGGCTCAACAAGTACGAATTAAAATCAAGAAGCCTTTCTTAGAACAAACGAATATACCAAATATCCCAAGTACAATGAGATGGAAACAAAATGCGATTACTGTTGCTGGAGGAAATGGAAATGGTAATGGGCTAAACCAAATTAAGTGCCCATGGTCGATGTGTATTGATGATGAAGGAAGTCTGTATGTAGCAGAGGAAGGTAACGATCGTATTGTTAAATGGAAAGTTGGTGCAACGGCTGGTCAAGTTGTTGCTGGCGGAAATAATCGTGGAAATAGAGATGACCAATTAAATATTCCGCTTTGTTTTGCTATGGATAAGAAAAATCATGCATTAGTAATTGCAGATACAGGAAATCGACGAGTTGTTCGATGGACATTAGGAGAAAGCGTTAGGAATGGTGAAACAATAATTTCAGATATTGGTCTGACAGGGATATTTCTGGATAACAATGGTGATCTCTATGTATGCGATAACAAGAAGTGTGAAGTAAGACGATGGAAAGTCGGCGATAAAGAAGGAAAATTAGTAGCTGGTGGAAATGGTAAAGGGAATCATTTGAATCAACTTTACATGCCGCAGTTTATCTTTGTTGATGAAGAGGAATCAGTTTACATTTCAAACTTTGGAAATGATCGTGTAGTCAAATGGACAACGGGAGCCAAGGAAGGTATTATCGTTGCTGGTGGTCAAGGCCAAGGAAATAAACTAGCACAGTTATCAAACCCTTATGGACTAGTCGTTGATAAATCAGGAAACGTCTATGTGGCTGATCGTGGTAACAACCGAATTATGCGTTGGTTGAAAAACGCACGAGAAGGAACTGTCATCGTAGGTGGAAATGACGAAGGTAGTCGAGCGAATCAATTCAATGGATGTATTAATCTTGCATTTGATGATTGTAATAATCTTTATGTTGCTGATTATGACAACCATCGAATTCAAAAATTTGAAATCGATTCATTTTCATAAATAAAAAAAAATTTTTTAAGAAATGCACGAAGATTAAACGCTGAACAAAATATGAATTTCATTTGCAGCAGTGGAAAAATTCCTCCCAAGGAGAATTCTAGAATTTTGCTATTCTGTTTTAATAATAGCTTCATTTCTTGATTTTGTTCCATCTAAAATTCTATGAATAACAATATGGTCATCTTAATTCAGAAATAACAAATTGTAATCGAATTAT
>Ga0209963_1001965_pt1 | contig 11026 bp, 11 predicted proteins | sample ThiBio_1000_biof_2_FD_183957 | JGI IMG/M metagenome (GOLD analysis project Ga0209963, IMG submission 183957) | Wastewater bioreactor microbial communities from Cape Town, South Africa - Thiocy_cont_1000_biof (SPAdes) | ecosystem: Engineered > Bioreactor > Thiocyanate-remediating >...
CTACCATGCAAAAGAGCCGAGTAATTATTTCTTCGGTTCGCATAAGGTTATAGTCCTTCTCGCTATTTTTCTAGACTTTGCGAAAGGATGGCATAACCTTATTTATTTTGTAAAGATCTTCGCTAGTTCAAACTAGCAACATTGGTTAATTAATAACTCGGCCTATCGCCAGGGTAATCATACTTCGGGAAAATAACGTTTGAAGCGGTTGTATTGGTCCACGAAATGTTCGGCTAAGATTTCTTTGGAAAGCTCGTCAATAGTAATCGGGCTATTGCTTCGCCGGGAGATTATTTCCGGTTTTTCGTCCCGCAAGGCGCTATGTACCGAAATGGCCGGGAAACGACCCGCAATAGTTACTTTATAGGAGAACTCGAAGTAACTCCGGGCGAAGTAAACCGCCAGTTCAACCGAATTTTCATCGGTAACAATATTGACCGTGCGTTTGTAGCGGCCCAGTTCGTTTTTAATTTCTTCAAATACCGGAATAACAATCGAGTTGGTAAACCAGATGGCATCTCGTTTATCCAACCGGGCCTGTTCTTCGTTGCGCTTTTTCTTCTCCAGAAAATCAGTGTCTTTCTGAAAAACTTCTTTTAGCTGCGCTTTCCAATCACTTGTTGCCATCACTTGCATTAACCTTCATTCTAGCCAACTAGCTATGACGTGAGCAAAAAACCAGATTTCGGGTTATCCATCTACATTAGAAAGGTTAAGTTGAAAATCTGCATCCAGATATGGACTTAAATTGTTATTATATTTTACTGAATCTTTTATCTTTTGCATAGAGTTTTATTAATTTATAGCCAAAAATAACCAGATTTTTACAAAAATAAAACAAAAACCTCGCCTGTTTTAGGCTGGATTTCCAGCCGGTGCGAGGTTTTTTGGGGAAAAATTGATTTAATTAAACCTGGCCTAACTAAAAACCAGGCGCTAATTTATTTAATTTTTTACCAGGCCCCGTTTAGAGGCGTAAAGGGCAGCGTGGGTCCGGCCCGGCAGGTTGAGCTTGTTCAAGATGCTCGACACGTGGGCCTTGACGGTCTTTTCACTCACGCTAATTTTGTAGGCAATCTCTTTATTGCTCATACCCAGTCCCAGCAGCCCCAGCACTTCGCGTTCGCGCTCGGTCAGTTCGTCGAGGGAATCGACCTCTTTGGTGGGAGCGACTACTTCGTGCATCAACAGCTTAGCCACTTCGGGGTGAAGCTGGACTTCGCCCCGGTCGGCGGCAAGGACGGCTTTGACAAGGTCGTTAGGCTGGACATCTTTTAATAGGTAGCCGGTCGCGCCGCTCCGAATGGCCGTAAAGACCTTTTCGTCATCGGCAAAAGAGGTCAGGGCAATCACTTCGGTAGAAGGGCGCAACTGTTTGATTTGTTTGATCGCGGTCAATCCATCCATGACCGGCATCACCAGGTCCATCAAGACCACGTCCGGCTCTAACTCCTGGACCCGTTGAAGGGCCTCTTTTCCATTGCTGGCTTCGCCGACGACCTCGATTTCATCCTGTAATTCGAGGAAGGTAATCAAACCCTGCCGGACTACGGCATGGTCGTCTACGATTAAAATTCTAACCTTTTCATTCGATTCTTGTGACATATTAGCTCCCAGGCTGCACCAGATTATGAGGAACGGCGATTTTAGTTGAAATAATTATAGCACCATTTTACGGGCCTACAACTTTTATTTTTGTTACTTGTTTATACCCATCCCGACCGGCAACGGGGCAAAACTTAGCGGCAAGCTTACACAGATACAGGTGCCGTTACCGGGCGTGCTTTCAATCTTATAGGTGCCCCCGGCCAGTTCGGTGCGCTCCTGCATGCTGGTCAGACCCAGCGACACTCGGTCCTTGCGCTCCATAACGCTGTCCGCCTCGAAACCGATACCGTTGTCCTTGATGGTCAGGGTAGCGCCCTGGTCGTCAATTTCGAGGGTAACCCAGACGTGGGTTGCCTGGGAGTGCTTGGTGATGTTGTTGAAAGCTTCCTGGGCTATCCGGTAAAGGGTTTGCTCGTGTTCGTCGGAAAGGCGGCGGGCTCCCTTGACCTCAAGCTCGATTTCGAAGGTCTCTTTAGCTTTGAGGGCAGCGATATGCTTTTCCAGGGCCGCCACCAACCCCTGCTCCTGCAAAGCTGCCGGGCGAAGCTGGAAAATCAGGGAGCGCATTTCGGCTAGGGCCCCTCGCGCCAGGTTTTGAAGACGGTCGAGTTGACCCTCGACTTTTTCGGGCTTGCGGCTGTACATGGCGCGGGCCGACTCGGCGGTCAGGGTGATACTGAACAGGGTTTGGGTGACCGAGTCGTGCAGGTCGCGGGCCAGGCGGTTACGTTCGTCCACGGCGGCCAGTTGCGAGGCTTGCTGGTAAAGCCGGGCGTTATCAATGGCGATGGCAATCTGGCTGCCGATAGCCCGCAAGAGGTCGAGGTCGCTTTGTTCCCAGGCCCGAATCTGCTGGCTGGTCAGGTTTGCCACCCCCAGCACTTTTCCCTTGCTCTTGAAAGGGACACCCAGGTAAAACTTCTTAAAAGACTCGGTCCGCAAAGCCTGGTTGGTCACACGCGGGTCGTCCATAGGGTTCTCGACCATCAATACTTCCCCGGTGCGGGCGACCTGGCCGGTTATCTGGTCGTCAATCGAGACCCGGTTATAATTGCGGACGAAAACCTCGCCCTGGTTGTGGTAGGCCGCCAGCCGCAGGTACTGGCCGTCCGGCTCCGTCAGGAAGATGCTGCCGTATTCCATTTCGGCCACATCCATAAGCTGGTGGAGGGCGTCGTGCAACACCACTTCAAGGTCGAGCGATTGGCCGATGGTGGCGGCTACCCGGTTGACCGCCGAAAGTTCCTTGTTGCGGCGGCGCGTTTCTTCCAGCGAGTCTTCCAGTTTCTGGCGGGACAGCCGTAAATTCTGGGCCATACTCGCCATCGCCCCGGCCAGGTTCGCCACCTCGTCCTCGCCCCGCATGACCGGCACTTCCACGTCCAAATCGCCCTTACGGATAGCCCGTGCCACCCCGGCCAGCAGGCGCAGGGGCCGGGTCACGCTCCGGGTGATGAGCGAGGTCACGAAGGCTGCCAGAATCCCGGCGACAGTAACAAGGAGCAAAGCCACGATGGTCACGCTGAGGTTATTGTTGCGGGCCTCGTTTATCTGGTTGATGTTCAGGGTGTGATAGCTTGCCAGGAGGTCGTCAATCGCCTGGATCAAATTGTCGGCCAGGACCGGGCCGCTCTTGGGGCCGTTGCGTTCCCATAAAAAGGTCGGCGCGCGGGGGAAAGTGGTGACATCAATCGACAGAATGAACTGGATTTGCTCGCTGTAATCGGCGTAAATATCCTTGACGGCGTCGTACTTTTCGGCGGGCAAATTGAGGGTCTGGACAAGCTGGCTTAACTCGGCGTTGGCTTGTTCGTAGTTCTGGATGGCGGTTACGATGTCCTTCTCGGCCTCGGCATCGGTCACATAGGTGCGGACGCTGCTGTTAAGCCGCTCGGTTTCCCGCTCCATCACCCGGACGTAAGAGGTGATTTTCTGGTCCTGTTCAAGCAGTTGGACGAGCTTGGTATTGGACTGGCTGGTGTAATAGATACCGGCCAGGGCCACCACCAGGCTTAAAAAGGCCATCATTAAAAAGCCGACCAGAATCCGACCGACCAGGCTTTTCCCCAGAGGAAAGATTGCGTAACGAACTAACCGTTTTGATTTTGCCATCGGGATTCGCCAAACCCTGAAATTCGCAATTCAAACAGGGTTAATTTACAGGTTTTCCCACTCAACCTGAATGCCCTTGCAATGTTGGACCTACGATAAGATAGAGTAAAGACTCGTTAGCATTATACACTATCACAATAAAATTAGGTTAAGCGGCGGTGAGTTGAAATTGGCGAATGCAAAGTCGTTGAACGAAACAACGTTGAACGTTCACCCTGAAGGGCGCGGGATTCCAAAACGCGCCGTTGGCGTATATCACAGCCCTCAAAATTGTCATTCCGAGCGCAGTCGAGGAATCTAGCCCGTAGGGTTCCCTATGAGCAGCGCCGTTGTAACATCAGGTCGAAGCCTGATTCTGCCTGAATATGGGCCAGTTTTAGGCTTTACGTAACGCCAAAGGCGCGAGACGCCCTTTAGATGTGGTGTGTAAGCCGCCGTTTGATTTAGGCAAATCATCCTTCTACATCGGCTTACGGGATGACAGGGGAAGGGTTTTCTATAAGGCGGAAGACCGGGTGATGGGGAAGAAGATTTATAATTCATTCATCAATTGACTCTCTTTCCTTGACGCGCTACCTGGAAAGACAAGTTTTATACGGACCTGGTATCAGAAGTCAAAGGGCAGCAACAAAATAAAAGAGCCGCTTAACCTTTTGCGAAGCTAAACGGCTCTTATTAGTTACCTTTTGAGGTAGTAGCCAATAATCACTGCCTACCGGCTACTGCCCTCTGCCCTCTGTCTACTTCAAAAGGGCGTTGGCGTCATCCTCAATCTTCTTGAGCGTGGTGGAAGGGTCACCGCTGGCGTTCTGGAACAGGGCAAAGACGTTGTTGTCGAACAGGGTCCGGATTGGGTCCCACTGGCCGATGCTCGGCTCCGCCGCGTTGGCATAGTCGTAAACCACGAGCGGAATCTTGTTCTGGGGCGCTTTGTCCAGGAAGGCTTTGTAGGTCGGGTCGTCCACGGTGCTCTTGGTAGCCGGGACATACCCGCTGCTGCTGGCCCACTTGGCCTGGAAAGCCGCCGAACCCATGTACTTCAGCACTTCCCAGGTGGCGTTGTCTTCATCGGTGCTCTTGCCCTTGAAAGCCAGGGTCGAGCCACCGTAAAGGGTCGTCAGCGGTTGCTGGCCCGCGCCGTGAGGGATAACGGTCGCGTTCCAGCTAAACTTCTTGGCGCCATCCTTCGCCAGGTCGGCGGCCAGGAAGGAGCGACTGGAGGTGCTGCTGATATAGAAGGCCGATTTGCCTTTCTCGAACGAGCCCTGGTCATCGTACTGTACGTTCGGGTCGGCGGTAGCGAAGTAACCGTCCTTGACACCGCTGTACATCATGGTCAGTTCGTCAACCGCCGCTTTGTCGGTCAGGACCATCTTGTTGGCCGAATAGTCGTAAACTTTACCTCCACGGCTGTAGATGGCGGCCACGATTTCCGAAACGCTCTTGGGGTTGAACAACCAGCCCACCGCCTGGCCGCTGCTCTTGTCGGTTACCATTTTAGAAGCGGCGACAAAATCATCCCAGGTCCAGGTCGCATCAGGAACTTTGGCCCCGGAAGCCTTCAAGAGGTCTTCGTTGTAATAGAGGACCGGACCGCTATTGCTGAAGACCCAGGTGTAGATTTCGTTTTTATACTGGGGGAAGACATTGCGGGCCATCATTTGCGGGCGATAATCGGCCAGGTCTTTGGCGCTCAGGCCGTAAGGGCCGCTGATGAACTGGGTCAGGGGCAGGGCCACCTTGGCATCAACGAAGCTCGGCACCCAGTTCTGGTAGCCGGTAGCGATATTCGGCATACCGCCTGCCTGGGCCGCCTGTTTCAGCTTGGTGTTGATGTCGTTGTAGGTCGCGGTGTCGTTAAAGTTGTCAATTTTGACAGTAATATTCGGGTGAGATTTCTGGAACTCGTCCATCAAACTGCGCAAAGCGACCCCGTTCTGTTTGGTCTGGCTGCTCCAGATGGTCACAGTCACCGGGCTGGGCGGATTAAAGGTCTGGCCGCCCCCGGCTTTAATCGTCACCTGCGAACCTGACACGTTAAGGGTTACGCTATCACCGGTAGCCGCCGCCGTCGTAGCAGCGGCAGTCGTAGCCGCCGCAGTCGTAGCGGCGGCAGTCGTAGCGGCAGTGGTGGTGGTCGCCGCCGTAGTAGCGGCGGCAGTCGTAGCGGCGGCAGTCGTAGCGGCGGCGGTAGTGGCCGCAGCGGTAGTAGCAGCGGCGGCAGTCGTAGCGGCAGCAGTGGTTGCAGCCGCCGTCGTGGCCGGGGCGGTTGTGGCGGTATTGTCACCGCAAGCCGTGAGGACCGCCGTTAAAACCAGCAACAAAACCATAATCATAGAAAATGGTCTGTTCTTAAATTGGCTCATAAAGCTCTCCTTTTGGAGAATTCTCTCCTCTAAATGAACAAACAGACTGTTTACTTGATGCCCGTGCGCGAAACGCCTTCGATAAAGCGCCGTTGCACCACGAAGTAAAGGATTATAATCGGTAGGATTACGATAGTCGCCGCCGCCATTAACAGGTTCCATTCGGTTTGGACATCGGCGTTACCAACAAAAGTTCGCAGGCCGGTCTGCACCACCGGGATATTGGGGGCGGCGATTAAAGGCCACAAGAACGCGTTCCAGTTACCCAGGAAAGCAAAGAGCCCCACAGTCAGGACGGCGGGCATGGACAATGGAATGGCAATTCTTCCCAGGAAACCGAGTTCGCTGATTCCATCAAGCTGGGCGGCTTCGTAAAGTTCCTGGGGAAGCGCCATAAAAAACTGGCGCAGCAGGAAGATATAGAAGGCCGAACCCAGCCAAGGTAAAAAGAGGGCCGTATAGGAATTTGTTCCGAGCCAGCTCGCTATCTGGCCCAACTGGCTGATAATTACCAGGTTCGGGATGTAGGTCGCTTCGTGGGGAATAGCCAGCGTTGCCAGGATAAACCCGAACAGGATACCTTTACCCCAGAACTCCATGCGGGCAAAGGCGTAGGCCGCCATAATCGAGGTAAACAACACCCCGACCGTTTCGGCAACACCCACGATTATGGTATTGAAAAAGTAGCGCGTGAACGGGGCGTCAAAAAAGGAGACATCCGGCACATTGGCGCTATATTTGCCGTTCCAGGCTTTGACGAAATTCTCCCAGTGAAACTCACGCGGCCAGAACAGGCTGACCAGGGTGCCGATGTTCTTCTCGGTGCCGGATAGACTGGTCGGGGTCGCGTCGGCATCCGGTTTCAGGGCGGTCCCGACCATCCAGATAAACGGCAGCAGCATAAAAAACAGGATGACGATTAACAGAATGTGCAGGAAAAGTTGGTCCGGCAGCTTGAAAGCGCGGGTTGGACGCGCCGTGGTAGCGGTGGACTTTTCCAGCGGACCGGCATTAATCATAGTTCACCCTCTTTGCTAAAATCCGCTGCTGGAGCTGGTTGATGCCCACAATTAAAAGCAGCATAAAGACTACAATGGTCGAGGAATACCCGAAGCCAGCCGTATCGGTGCCGCTACCGCGTTTGAAGGTGACCTCATAATAGAAGGTCGAAAGCACCTGGACGCTCCTGGTGGGACCGCTCGGCAGTATGGCAAAAAAGAGGGTGAAAGCCTGGAAAGCGCTAATCGTGTTGACAATCAGCAGGAAGAAAAGGGTCGGTGAAAGGAGCGGAATGGTCATGCTGATTAACATAGACCAACCCCGCGCCCCATCAATCCGGGCCGCGTCATAAAGTTCCCGCGAGATATTGGTAAGGCCCGCCAGCAGAAGTATTATGTTAAAGCCGAGACTGTACCAGACCGCCACAACGGTGATAGCGACCATCGCGATGCTGGGTCCACCGGCCCAGCCAGTCCAGGGAAAGAGGTGGGCCAGTTCCACGATAACGGTCCAGCCGACCAGGAGCGCGATTGCCCCCACGATTGCGCTAACCCAGACACCGAGGGTATGGTTCAGACGCCGGTAGGCCACCACGGCCACTATTATCAAAGCCGCCACTACCAGGAGACGAATAAGCCCGGAGAGCCAGTCAACCTTACCACCGTTGGCAAAGATGATGGTAAAAATACCCCGGTCGTCAATCAGCCAGCGCTGCATGGGGATACCTGCTGCCGCGAAAACCCAGTTGACCAGGCCACCGGGGCGGTCGGGGTTCGGTTTAACCAGGGCGTTGCTGGCATAGGGCGAGAAAATGATATACCAGACCGTCGCGACCGCCACCAGCGAGGTTACATAGGGCAGGAAAAAGGCGACCCGGTAAAACTCTTTGCCCTTTTTAACTTTATCCAGAAGTAGAGCGATGCCAAGCGCAACTACCAGCCCAAAGAAAACCGAGCCAAAGACATACCCGATGGTGTTAAAGAAAGCATTCCACCAGTCGGGGTCGGTCAGTAACCGGGTGTAGTTGGCGAACCCGGCAAAGTTCTCGGCAGGCGGGATGACGCCTTTTACCACTGAGATGCGCTGGTACAGGCTTAGAAAGATAGCGTAAATAATCGGGAAGAAGTTGAAGAAGAAAAGAAAAAGCATCGCCGGAGCAATAAAAAGATATGCTTTTAGCGAGTTTTTCAGTTTCTTGCGCCTTTTGAAGGCCGCATCCGTCTGAAGTGGGCCGGTTTCCGGCGGCTTCGTGATAGGTTTCGATACCGATGCCATGCAACCCTCTTTATAAAAGCAATAAATCTGCGCCCGCAAAGGGACCGCCAACGGCTATTAGAAAAAGAAAAGCTTGAACGTTATGGAAAACCTGGAAAACAGTCGGTGCTTTTGTATTTGCTTTTTTAAAACTGCATTGTAGTAAAATAAGTGCGATTATTCTAGCAGCCCTTTCCAGCCCTTGCAAACTACCAAACCTTGTATTATGAGAATGCGGTTGCGGCCCGATTATAAAGAAAGGTCATTAACAGCCCTTTAATAGCGCGTTAAAAGGTTGTAAAAAGTGAGGGGGAAGAAAACGGGTAGGATTCGTGTCAATCGGTTGAGTTCAAATGGCGGTTTCGTCTAGTCGTTTTGTACTTGTCGTTCATAAAGAATATTTTAAGTTAAACGTTTTAATAAATAATCGTCCCGCTCCTACCAGGACGACCCGCTACCTAAAAGGCAACCTGGTTCCAGTTGGGGATGGAGCCGGCCTCCATTTTGTTCTGGTACATATAGATTTCGAACCGTTTATGGACCAGCTCGCGCGGGACCTCAAGGCCCAGGGCGATGTCATCAAAACTGTTGCCGTACTTGCGAATCGACTCAAGCGCATATTTCGGCACCAACAGGTAGGCGGCGAAATAGTCGGCCTCGCGTTCGAGGGCTTTGCTTTCGTAGAGCGGGTTACACATCAAGGGCAGGTCTTCGGGCGGGTGTATCCAGATGTGGCCTAATTCGTGTCCCTTGACAAACCGCTGGGTCCGGTAGGGTTTCGCCTGGTTGATTACGATAAACCTCTTCTTGGTCTGGATTTCGTCCACCTTGCTGAAACCAAAAATCCATTCGTCCTGGTCGAAATCGGCATACCTGAGCTTTATCTTCAGCTTCTCGGTAATCAGACCGTCAATGTCTACCGGCCCCTCCTGTCGATGTACACCATAGTACCCGATAAGTCCTCGGATTCTAGGCAACTGCTTGATAAATCCCCTGGGTATACCCATAGCAAAGTGACCCCATCGTTACTTTTATTTTTCTTTACCTACTCGTCTTCGTTCGTTTCTTCTCTGATAATCGCCGCAATTTGCCGCCAGGTCTTGGGCGAAAGTTTCCTGAGGTATTCCCTCTTAAAATATACCCTGGCGCCGGTATCCGATACATACTGCTCGATCCACTCCTGGGCGTCCTCATCATCCCCCTCAGATTCTGTTTCCGGTTCTTCTAATAATTGGGCAACCGGAATACCAAATATTTGCGCAAGCTTTTGATGAGTTTTGGTACTCCCGTAGCGGTCGGCATTTTCAAGTTTTTGAACATAAGTTAAAGAAAGACCTGCTAATTCTGCAAGTTTTTCTTGCGATAAATGCAATCTTTCTCTTTCAGCTTTAACTTTTGCTGCGAGTATCGGGTTCCCGGTTTTCTCTCTCATACCATTATTCTTACAAAGCAGTACCATAAGTACAACTGACCAATGGGCTTGGTACAGCAGACCATTGGTATAAGTGAATACCACGGTAAAACTCAAAAATAATAGACAAACAAAATACCAATGGGGTACAAGACGTGTTGCAATTATGTACCAATGGGGTATAATCAATATTAGAAATGATATTTAATCGCGAGGTAAAAATGAAACGAAAAGACCCCAAAGACAAAAGCGTGACAATCGCCGTGACCGTTGAACCGGAAACTTCCGTAGCCCTTGAAAAAAGGGTTAAGGAAACGGGTAATAGAAGTTTCATTGTTGAGAAGGCCCTCCGTGCTTTTCTTGGTTTGGATGAAAACTCTGAATTAGAAAAGAAGGCGAGTTAACCGGATGAAACAACCACCTGTTTCAAAACAATACCCGCATCCCATCACCCGCAGGTTAAAAGAACTTGGGAAAACACAGCAGTGGTTGGCCGCCCAAATTGGTGTTAGCCAGTCTGAAATCAGCTGTTTTGTAAATCGCAAGCGCAAACTCTTTCGGAACAGTACCAAAGCCCACCTGATAGTTGACGCTTTAGGTATCGATTTTAACTACCTTAGAAAGTATTAGGAGTAGACCATGCAAACGCAAACGACCGCGCGGCTTAATCGGCTTTCTTACCAGCAGCTCCTGGACCGCGCCAGGACCGAGGCCCGGCAGGCCAAGGCCGCCGACGACCAGGCCAACCGCGATTACTTCAATCATTCCGAGTACGGGCGGCTCCACCTGATTAAGGATTTGGACGCCTTCAACCAGCACAAGAAAGACCTGTTCGTCCAGACCGTCTACACGGGCGCCGAACTGCGCAAGTGCCTGGTACGCCTCGAACGGCTGGAACGTTGTGTCGCAGAGGGCCGGGACCGGCTCACGGACCTTGGGGCCGAGCGGGCCGGACTGGTCTTTGCTTGCGCACGTGGAGCCGCTTAAAAGAAATCTTTTCCACTGGTTTTCCTCAATTAACAAGGCTCAGGGCCAGGAGCGGGAGCGTTCCCGGCCCCTCATTAACAACTCAATCGATCGCTTTTGTCAGTTGCTTGGAACCTTCTACTTTTCTAAACGCCGCTATGCCCGACGCGGAAGGTTAGATAATCGGGGGTAGAGGGTTCCAAGTCATTCGCAAGGGTGACGGCGCGGTGGAGGCAACGGAACCTTCCTTGGAATGACTACCCTTCATTCCGCGCGGTACTAAGTACCACAGACCAGGAAAGCAGTTCCG
>Ga0209963_1001967_pt1 | contig 11023 bp, 7 predicted proteins | sample ThiBio_1000_biof_2_FD_183957 | JGI IMG/M metagenome (GOLD analysis project Ga0209963, IMG submission 183957) | Wastewater bioreactor microbial communities from Cape Town, South Africa - Thiocy_cont_1000_biof (SPAdes) | ecosystem: Engineered > Bioreactor > Thiocyanate-remediating >...
GGCTCGTCCATCAAGAGGATGCGCGGGTTGTTGATGAGCGCTGCAGCCATCGCCACCCGCTTGCGCATGCCACCGGAGAGCTGGTGGGGGAAGCGATCCTCGAACCCCGAGAGCCCGACGCGACGCAGCCAGTCGCGAGCGAGATCGATCGCCTCCCGTTTGGGGGTGCCGGTGAGTACGGGCCCGACCATGACGTTCGCGAGCACCGTCTTCCAGGGGAACAGCGAGTCGCCCTGGAACATGTAGCTGACCCCGGGGGTGATGCCGTCGACGGGCTGACCGCCGACGAGCACCTGCCCGACGCTGGGCTTGTCCAGCCCGGAGACCTGGCCGAGCGTCGTCGACTTGCCGCAGCCGGTCGGACCGACGATGGCGCAGAACTGCCCGGATTCGATCGTGAGGTTCACGTCGTGGATCGCTGTGAACGGCTCGCCGTTCGGGGTGAGGAACCGCTTCGTGAGCCCGAGGATCTCGACGCGGGCCGCATCGTCCGCGGGGGGTGCGACCCGCGGGGGACTGGTGGGGACGGCAACGTCCATGTCGCTGGGACCTCTCTGTCTTCGGCGCACCTTCTTCGGTGCGTCCGCGTGTGTCGTCCCGACGGTAGGCGTGCTCCGCCGTGGCCGTCGCGCTTGTGCGCCATTGCCGTCTTGTACGCGTTTCTGCGCGTTCTGCGCGTTCTGCGCGCCTTGCTTTCTGCGGCCGGAATGTTCACAATCGGGCCAGATGCCCGCCCGCCTGCGACCCCTGCGCAAGATCTCGAGCCAGATCTTCCTGGCTCAGATCGCCATCCTCACGATCTCGATGCTCGTGGGGTTCGTGCTGTTCGCGGGCGAGGCCAGGGCGAACCTCGACCACGACTACCAGACCCGCGCGGCCGCGATCGGGCTGACGTTCGCCGGGGTTCCCGGCATCCGATCGTGCATGGCCGAGAACGGCCCGGGCTGCGCGCAGACCGTCCAGGGACTCTCCCAGCGGACGATGGAGCAGACCGGCGCGGCGTACATCGTCGTGATCGATCTGCGGGGCGTGCGGCATTCGCATCCGAACCCGGCGCTGATCGGCAAGAAGGTCAGCGAGGGCGTCGTCGCGATCGACGGCAGGGTGCACCTGCGTCAGGACAACGGATCGACCGGTCCGACCGCCAACGCGATCGTGCCGCTGTACGGACCGGACGGCCGTATGGCCGGCGAGGTGTCGGTCGGGCTGAGGGAGAGCTCGGTGTCGAGCGAGCTCGTCGCCGAACTGCCCGCCTACGGAGCCTGGTTCGCGATCGCGCTGGCGATCGGCGGGCTGGCGTCCTGGCTGACCGCCCGCCGCATGAAGCGACGCACCTTCGGGCTCGAGCTCGACGAGATCGCGCGGCTCCTGCAGGAGCGGGAGGCGACGCTGCACGGCATTCGTGAGGGCGTCATCGCGGTCGATCCCGACGGTCGCGTCAGTGTCGTCAACGACGAGGCGCAACGGCTGCTCGGCCAGCCGTTCGTAGCCCCCGGACGTCGCATCGAGGAGGTCGTGCCGGCCGGACGGCTGCGGGACGCACTCGTCGGCACGAGCGGCGTGGAGGATGAGACCATCGTGACCGACGACCGACGTCTCGTGGTGAACCGCATGCCCATCGTGCTCGGCGGGCGGCCTCATGGAGCCGTCGTGACCCTGCGCGACCGCACCGAGGTGGAGGCGCTCGCCAGCGAGCTCACCGGAACGCGCAGCCTGACCGAGTCGCTGCGCGCGCAGCAGCACGAGTTCTCCAACCGCATGCACGCCATCGCCGGCCTCCTCGAGCTCGGCCGGCTGCGGGAGGCCCTCAGCTATGTGCACGAGATCCGCGGCACGAGCGCCGACCTGGACGAGACGCTGCGCGCGCACATCGCGGCGCCTCAGATCATCGGGCTGCTGCTCGGCAAGGCCGCGGAGGCGGGGGAGCGCGGCATCCGTTTCGTCGTCTCCCCGGACACCGTGCTCAGCGAAGCGCCGGACCGGGTGCAGACGCTCACCACGATCGTCGGCAATCTCGTCGACAACGCGTTCGACGCGGTCGCCGCCACGCCCGCGCCGCGGCGCGTGGAGGTGAGCATCGTCGAGACCGAGCATCGGATCACGATCCGGGTCGCCGACAGCGGGCCGGGCATCGCGCCGGAGGCGCTGCCGCACGTGTTCGACGACGGCTACACGACGAAGATCGGCCTGCTGGAGGGCCATAGCGGCCTCGGACTCGCGCTCGTGCATGCCGCGGCGGTGCAGGCGAACGGCTCGGTCACGGTCTCCGCCGGGCGGGGCGCGGTCTTCACGGTCGTCCTGCCACGGGCGCCCTCGCACGAGGACGTCGATGCCGCGGCCCCTCGGCATGAGGCCGATCGATGATCTCCTCGACCGGGCGCGACGACATCGCGGTCCTTGTGATCGACGACGACTTCCGCGTCGCGTCGGTGCACGCCGGGTTCGTCGAGCAGGTGGACGGCTTCACGGTCATCGGGCAGGCGCACACGACAGCCGAGGCGATGGCGCAGATCGAGGCGCGGCATCCGGATCTGGTCCTGCTCGACCTCTACCTCCCGGACGGCAACGGCCTCGATCTGCTGCGTGAGATGCGCGGGATGTCGCAGCCTCCGGACGTCATCGTGATCTCGGCGGCGAACGACGTCGCGTCGGTGCGTGCCAGTCTGCAGTGGGGGGCGATCAACTACCTCGTCAAGCCCTTCGCGTTCGCCGATCTGTCGGCGCGGCTGGTCGCCTTCCGCGATGCCCAGACGCACATGGCCGAGCTGCCGGGGACGGCCAGTCAGGCCGACATCGATCGGATCTTCGGGATGCGCCGTCTCTCCGCGGCTCCCGGCCGCCCGGTCGAGGGCGTGCGTCTCGCGCCGACGCTGCGGCTCGTATACGACGCGGTCGTGACCGCAGGCGGCGGCGTCTCGGCCTCCGAGGCCGCCGCGGCGGTCGGGATCAGCCGCGCGACGGCGCAGCGGTACCTGACCCAGCTCGAGCAGAGCGGCCTGGTCCGCCTCGAGCTGCGCTATGGCGCGACGGGCCGTCCCGAGCACCGTTATTCAGCGGCCGACGGCGCCGATCGGTGAGCATCCGGCGGCCCGCGCTCGCCACCAGGATCGCTCGGCTGTCGGAGATTGTCGTCCGGGGCTGCACTCTGTGACAGGCGAGCGGGCCATCCCAGCGCTCGCCTGTCACAGATTGCGGGTCGTCGCCGCATTCTGTGACAGTGGAGCGCCGGAGAGGAGCGAGGGAATGGAGCGGGAGCGAGCGTCGAGGGCCGTCGGTGCCGCGCCGGTAGACTCGATTCTCGTGTCCGACGAGCTTTCCCAGAGCACCACGCAGATCACGCCCGAGGCGGTGGATGACGCGGTCGCCACCGCGCTGGCGGCGATCGCCGCGGCCTCCGACACCGCCGAGCTGAAGGCCGTGCGCGCCGCGCACGCCGCCGAGGGATCGCCGCTCGCGCGCCTGAACGCGCGCATGCGCGACGTCGCCCCGGAGCACAAGGCGGAGTTCGGGAAGCTCATCGGACAGGGCCGCGGTCGCGTCGCCCAGGCGCTCCAGACGCGGGAGACGGAGCTCGCCGAGGCTGAGACGGCGGCCCGCCTCGAGGCCGAGCGCGTGGACATCACCGCGGTCGCCTCGCGGGCACGGGTCGGGGCGCGGCATCCGCTCACCCTGCTGCAGGAGGAGATCGGCGACATCTTCGTGGGGATGGGCTGGGAGGTCGCGGAGGGGCCTGAGCTCGAGCACGAGTGGTACAACTTCGACGCGCTGAACTTCGACGAGGACCATCCGGCGCGTCAGATGCAGGACACGTTCTTCGTCGACCCGGTGCAGCGTCACCTCGTCATGCGCACGCACACGAGCCCCGTGCAGATGCGCTCGATGCTCACTCGGGACCTGCCGGTGTACGTCGTGTGCCCGGGCCGCGTCTACCGCACGGACGAGTTCGATGCGACGCACCTGCCGGTCTTCAGCCAGTTCGAGGGTCTCGTCGTGGACGAGGGCATCACGATGGCGAACCTCAAGGGCACTCTCGACCACGTCGCGCGCCAGCTGTTCGGGCCCGAGGCGAAGACCCGGTTCCGCACCAACTACTTCCCGTTCACCGAGCCGTCCGCCGAGCTCGATCTGTGGCACCCCACCTTCAAGGGGGGCGCCCGCTGGATCGAGTGGGGCGGATGCGGGATGGTGAACCCCGACGTCCTGCGCGCCGCGGGCATCGACCCTGAGGTCTACTCCGGGTTCGCCTTCGGCATGGGCATCGAGCGGACCCTCATGTTCCGCAGCGATGTGAAGGACATGCGCGACATGGCCGAAGGCGATGTCCGGTTCAGCGAGCAGTTCGGAATGGTGGTCTGATGCGCGTCCCGCTCTCCTGGTTGCGCGAGTACGTCGACGTTCCGGCGGGCACCACGCCCGAGGACGTGCTGGCGGCGCTCGTCGAGGTCGGCTTCGAAGAGGAGGACGTCCACCGCTTCGAGATCAGCGGCCCCGTCGTGGTCGGCGAGGTGCTCGAGTTCGTCGAGGAGCCGCAGTCCAACGGCAAGACGATCCGCTGGTGCCAGGTCGACGTCGGCGAGGCCGGCGGTGGCATCCGCGGCATCGTGTGCGGTGCCCGCAACTTCTTCCCCGGCGACAAGGTCGTCGTGACCCTGCCCGGATCCGTCCTGCCCGGTCCGTTCCCGATCGCGGCGCGCAAGACCTACGGCCACGTCTCCGACGGCATGATCGCGTCGGCACGGGAGCTCGGCCTCGGCGACGAGCACGACGGCATCCTGCGCCTGGCTCAGCTCGGCATCGACGCTCCGGTGGGGACGGATGCCATCGCGCTCCTCGGCCTCGACGACGTCGCCGTCGAGATCAACGTCACGCCCGACCGCGGGTACGCCCTGTCGATCCGCGGCGTCGCCCGCGAGTACGCGCACGCCACCGGGGCGGCCTTCCGCGACCCCGGCATCCGCCCGCACGACGAGGTCGCGCCCGGTGCCGGCTTCCCGATCGCGGTCGCCGACGAGGCGCCGATCCGCGGCAATCAGGGCGCCAGCGAGTTCGTCGTGCGGATCGTGCGCGGAGTGGATGCCGGCAGGCCCACCCCGGCGTGGATGATCTCCCGGCTGGCTCTGGCCGGCATCCGCACGCTCGGGGTGCTGATCGACATCACCAACTACGTCATGCTCGAGCTCGGCCAGCCGATCCACGGCTACGACCTCGGCAAGCTGACCGGCGGCATCACGGTCCGCCGCGCCCGCGCGGGCGAGCAGCTGCGCACGCTCGACGGTCAGGTGCGCACGCTGCACGCTGAGGATCTCCTCATCACCGACGAGTCGGGCCCGATCGGCCTGGCCGGCGTCATGGGCGGCGGCACCACCGAGATGGGACCGGACACCGTCGACGTCCTCATCGAGGCGGCGATCTTCGACACCGTCTCGATCGCCCGCACCGCGCGCCGGCACAAGCTGCCGTCGGAGGCCTCGCGCCGCTTCGAGCGCGGCGTCGACCCGGCGATCCCGTTCGTCGCGGCCCGCCGCGTGGCGGACCTGATGGTCTCGCTCGCCGGCGGGACGCTGGACACGCAGCTGGGCGCGGCCCTGTACGCGACGGTCGCGCGCGCCGCGATCCCGCTGCCCAAGCCCTTCGTCGCAGGGCTCATCGGAGTCGACTACACGCCGGCGGAGATCACCGGCGCGCTCGAGATGATCGGCTGCGAGGTCGCGGACGCCGGCGCGGACTGGACGGTGACCCCGCCGTCGTGGCGCCCGGACCTCACGGACAAGTGGACGCTGGCGGAGGAGGTCGCGCGCGTGCACGGCCTCGACCGGGTCCCGTCGATCCTTCCGGTGCCGCCGTCCGGCCGTGGATTCACGGCGGACCAGCGCGGCCGGCGGCGCGTCTCCAACGCGCTCGCCGCCGCGGGCTACGTCGAGACCCCGTCCTTCCCGTTCACGACCGCGGAGCAGAACGATCTGCACGGCTCCGCATCCGGGCAGCACCTCCCGTCGGTGCGTCTGGCCAACCCGCTCGACGGCCAGGCGCCGTTCCTGCGGCGCTCGCTGATCCCCGGCCTGCTGCAGACGGCGCACCGCAACTCCGCACGCGGACTCACGGACCTGTCGCTGTTCGAGGTGGGCACGGTGTTCCGGCCGGAGCCGGGGGTGGAGTACGGCACGGCGTCGGTGCCGCCGCTGGCGCAGCGCCCGGATGCCGCGACCCTCGCCGCCCTCGACGCCTCGCTGCCGCCGCAGGCGCGCCACGTCGCCGTGCTGCTGGGCGGCAACCTCGTGCCCAAGCAGCCGGGTCAGCCCGCTCTGCCCGTCGAGCTCGCCGACGCGCTGGACGCCGTGCGCACGATCGCGTCGGCCGCCGGGCTCACCGTCACCGTCGCGCAGTCCGAGCGCGCTGCTCTGCACCCGGGGCGTACCGGGTCGGTGCGAGCCGGTGACGTCGAGGTCGGCTATGTCGGCGAGGTGCTGCCGGGGGTCGCCGCCGCGGCCGACCTGCACGGCCGGGTGTACGTGGCGGAGCTGGACCTCGACGCGCTGCTCGCCCTCGCGGGCGAGCGGGTCGTCGCGGCGTCCCTGTCGACGTTCCCGGCCGCCACGCAGGACGTGTCGCTCGTCGTGCCCGTCTCGGTGCCCGCCGCCGCGGTCCGGGCCGCCCTCGTCGAGGGCTCGGGCGCCCTGCTGGAGTCCCTGCGTCTCGTCGACGACTACCGCGGCGAGGGGATCCCGGAGGGCGCGAAGAGCCTGACCTTCGCGCTGCGCTTCCGTTCCGCCGACCGCACGCTCACGGCGGCCGAGGCCACAGACGCCAAGCTCAGCGGGGTGGCGGTGGCGGCGGAGCGCTTCGACGCGAAGCTGCGCGACTGATGCTCGCGGCCGCGACCCGCGACCGAGCTCGCGACCGAGACGGATCCGCGCGCCGGCCGCAGGACGCGCGTAGCGTGAGACCATGCCCGACACCCTGACCCTGACCGCCCCCGACGGCGCCGACTTCCGCGTGTACGTCGCGCGCCCCGCATCCGACCCGCGCGGCGCGATCGTGCTCATCCATGAGATCTGGGGCCTCGTGCCTCACATCGAGGATGTCGCCGATCGCCTCGCCGGGCTCGGCTATCTGGTCGCCGCCCCCGACATCCTCTCCCACGCCGGGGTGGCCCCGGCGCTCGGGTCCGAGCTGTTCCGGCTGACACAGCATCCCGACGAGGCGGTGCGGACGGCTGCCCAGCCGCGGATGCGCGACGCGCTCACCGAGGCGCACGCGCCCGCGTACGCCGAGTGGGCGACCGGCGCGCTGAGCGCGGTCGTCGACTGGGTCGCCGCGCAGCCCGGAGTCGACGGCCGGATCGCCGCGATGGGCTTCTGCTTCGGCGGGACGTACGCGTTCCTGCTCGCGGCCGGCGACACCCGTATCCGGGCGGCGATCCCGTTCTACGGCGGCGCCCCGACCCCCGAGCGCATCGCCGGCATCCGGGCACCGATCCTGGCGCTGTACGGCGCGCACGATCCACGGCTCATGGAGGCGCTGCCCGCGGTGAAGGAGGAGATGGCCGCTGCGGGCGTCGACTTCGACGCCGTCGTGTACCCGGATGCGGGACACGCGTTCTTCAACGACGCCGGCTCCCGCTACGACGAGGCCGCCGCCGCCGATGCATGGGTGCGTGTCCAGGAGTTCCTCGCCGCGCGGCTGAGCTGAGCGCCATCCGGATTTGTCGTCTCGCCGCGGCACGCGCTACCGTCGTGGCATGCCGTCGGTGCTCCCGAACCTCGAGTCGCTCGCTGTGAGCCTCGGTTCCGCGCGCCGACGCCGGCCCGGCCGCCGACTCTAGGCGACCCTGCGACGCGCCCGTCCGGGCGCACCGTGCAGTGTCGCCGTCCTCGGCCCCGATCCGAAAGCCCACCAGGCAGGCGTCCCGTCCGGAATGCGCGCCCGGGAAAACTAGGGTGGAACCATGACCTATTCGGTCGCCGTCTCCGGCGCCTCCGGCTACGCGGGGGGAGAGATCCTCCGCATCCTCGCCGCACACTCCGACATCGAGATCCGCACGGTCACCGCGCACAGCAACGCCGGCCAGCCGCTCGTGGACCAGCAGCCGCACCTCCGCTCGCTCTCGCACCTCACCCTCCGGGAGACGACCCCGGAGATCCTCGCCGGGCACGACATCGTGTTCCTCGCGCTGCCCCACGGGCAGTCGGGGCAGTACACGGACGCGCTCGCCGACGTCCCGCTCGTGATCGACGCCGGCGCGGATCACCGGCTCACCTCGGCCGCCGCCTGGGACCGCTTCTACGGCGGCGCGTTCCACGCGCCGTGGACGTACGGGGTCCCCGAGCTCCCCGTCGCCGGCGGCAGGCAGCGCGACCGGCTCGCGGGAGCATCCCGCATCGCCGCTCCGGGATGCAACGCCTCGACGGTCAGCCTGAGTCTCGCTCCGGGGGTCGCGGCGGGGGTCGTCGACCCGGGCGACATCGTCAGCGTGCTCGCGGTCGGCCCGTCCGGTGCCGGCAAGAGCCTCAAGCCGCACCTGCTCGGCAGCGAGATCCTCGGATCCGCCAACCCCTATGCGGTCGGCGGCGTGCACCGGCACATCCCGGAGATCCGCCAGGCTCTGGCCGCGGCGAGCGGACGCGACGCCGAGGACCCCGCCATCCGCATCTCGTTCACCCCGGTGATCGTGCCGATGGCGCGGGGCATCCTCGCCACCAGCAGCGCTCCGATCGTCCCCGGCGCGACGGATGCAGGCATCCGCGACGCGTGGCTCGCGGCCTACGGGGACGAGACGTTCGTGCAGGTCCTCCCGGAGGGACGCTTCCCGCGGACCGCGGACGTCCTGGGCGCCAACACGGCGCTCATGGGCCTGCAGATCGACCGCGACGCGAACCGCGTCACCGTCGTGACGGCCGTCGACAACCTCGTCAAGGGGACCGCCGGCGCCGCCGTGCAGTCCATGAACCTCGCGCTCGGCCTTCCCGAGGGCCGCGCCCTGACCGTGAACGGAGTCGCCCCGTGACCGTGACAGCCCCCCAGGGATTCGAGGCCGCCGGAGTCGCCGCGGGACTGAAGTCCACCGGCAGGCCGGATGTGGCCGTCGTGGTCAATCGCGGCCCTCTCAAGACCGGCGCGGCCGTGTTCACGAGCAACCGTGCGAAGGCGAACCCGATCCTGTGGTCGCAGCGGGTCGCCGCCGACGGGGTGGTCGAGGCGATCGTCCTCAACTCCGGCGGCGCGAACTGCTTCACGGGCTCGTTCGGCTTCCAGACCAGCCATCTCACGGCGGAGAGGGCGGCGGAGCTGCTCGGCGTCAGCGCCGGAGACGTGCTGGTGTGCTCCACCGGGCTCATCGGCTCCGGCGACGAGGTGTTCCGGCAGAAGGTCCTGGACGGGACCGCCGCCGCGATCGCGGTGCTCTCCACCGACGGCGGCAGCGATGCCGCTGCGGCCATCATGACCACCGACACCCGCCAGAAGACCGCCGTGCGCAGCCGGGACGGCTGGACGATCGGCGGCATGGCGAAGGGCGCGGGGATGCTGGCCCCCGGCCTGGCTACGATGCTCGTCGTGATCACGACCGACGCCGTGCTGGAGCCGGGCGAGGCGGATGCCGCGCTGCGCGATGCCACGGCGCGCACGTTCGACCGGCTCGACTCCGACGGCTGCATGTCCACGAACGACCAGGTGACGCTGCTGGCGAACGGAGCCACCGGCATCCGTCCCGACCTCGCCGGCTTCGGCGCCGCGCTCGCCGACCTGTGCCGCGATCTGGCCGAACAGCTGCAGCAGGACGCGGAGGGGGCCAGCCACGACATCACGATCGAGGTCGTGAACGCGGCCACCGAGGCCGAAGCGGTCGTGGTGGGCAGGGCGGTCGCGCGCAACAACCTGTTCAAGGCGGCGATCTTCGGCAACGACCCCAACTGGGGCCGCGTGCTCGCCGCGATCGGGACGACCGACGCCGCGTTCGACCCCTACGACGTCGACGTCTGGATGAACGGGGTCCGCGTGTGCACCGCCGGCGGACCGGATCGTCCGCGCGACGAGGTCGACCTGACGCCGCGCGCGACGCGGCTCGTGATCGACCTGAAGGCCGGGGACGCCGATGCCACGATCCTCACCAACGACCTCACGCACGACTACGTCCACGAGAACAGCGCGTACTCCTCATGACGGATTCCCCCGAACTGCAAGACACCGACCCCGCCGAGGCGTCCGCCAAGGCCGCGATGCTCATCGAGTCGCTGCCGTGGCTCAAGCGCTTCCGCGATCAGATCATCGTGATCAAGTACGGCGGCAACGCGATGGTGAGCGAGGAGCTCCAGGAGGCCTTCGCGGAGGACATCGCCTATCTGCGCTACGTCGGCGTCAAGCCCGTGGTGGTCCACGGCGGCGGGCCGCAGATCTCCTCGATGCTGGACCGCCTCGCCATCCCGAGCGAGTTCAAGGGCGGCTACCGCGTCACGAGCACCGAGGCCATCACGGTCGTGCGCATGGTGCTCACCGGCCAGATCAATCCGCAGCTGGTGGCCAAGATCAACGCGCACGGCCCGATCGCGGCGGGACTGTCCGGTGAGGATGCCGGCCTGTTCGGCGGCCGCCGCCGCGGGGTGGTCGTCGACGGCGTCGAGCACGACCTCGGCCGCGTCGGCGACGTCGTCCAGGTCGACCCGCAGCCGGTGCTCGACCAGCTCGAGGCGGGACGCATCCCGGTCGTCTCGTCGATCGCCCCCGATCTGGACCACCCCGGCCACTCCCTCAACGTGAACGCGGATGCGGCGGCGTCCGCGCTGGCCGTCGCGCTGCAGGCGGAGAAGCTCGTGATCCTCACCGACGTGGCCGGGCTCTACGCCGACTGGCCCGATCGCGACTCGCTGGTCTCCCACTTGACGTCGACGGAGCTTGCCGACATGCTGCCGCGTCTGGAATCGGGCATGATCCCGAAGATGCGCGCGTGCCTGGAGGCGGTCTCGGGCGGAGTCGAGACGGCGGCGATCATCGACGGCCGGGTGCCGCATTCGGTGCTCGTCGAGATCTT
>Ga0209963_1001969_pt1 | contig 11010 bp, 10 predicted proteins | sample ThiBio_1000_biof_2_FD_183957 | JGI IMG/M metagenome (GOLD analysis project Ga0209963, IMG submission 183957) | Wastewater bioreactor microbial communities from Cape Town, South Africa - Thiocy_cont_1000_biof (SPAdes) | ecosystem: Engineered > Bioreactor > Thiocyanate-remediating >...
ATTTTACAACAACGAACTTAATACTTTCATGGGAATTTAGGTCTATGTTTTAAGTATACAATCAAATTTCCGTGCAATGGACATAATCGAATATCGCTTTATGTGATACACAAAACAATCTGAATATGCGAACAAAAACTATATATGTTTTTATGTCTTTTTTTTCTCATACTTCGTTGAAATCTTCTGTGTTTTATTTTATTTGGGTGCTAGTTTTGCCTCGTTCCAGCATCATGTCATTTCTACATTCAGTTTCTTTTTCCTATCCATATGGGTTCTGTTTTATTGCTTTTTAATGTTGTTCTTTTCAAAAGAAAATATACCTATGAATACAAATAATTCAGAAATCAACAAACCATATTTTTGTACAGTATTTTCGAAAAAAGAAATCGTAATTCTAAAATTGTACATGGATTAGATATGAGCAAATATTCAAGTGTATGCTGATTTCTTTTTACAGCCAAGTATTCGCAATGAACGAAATCTAATTAGATCATAATGTCAATAATCAGAAAAAGAAACAGAATTTTTTCATTGCCTAAAAGAAAAAAAAACTACACCCATATAAATGCTTCTATTATGATTATGTTTGATTATTACTAATTCAAAGTAAACTTTGATATGTATAGTAGCTGTTTTAAAGATGAACGAGATCAATGATTAATCAATCATTCTTTCAGAAAAAACGAAAGAAGAAAAATAAGCTCAATGAGTCATTGGATGACAATTTCCTATGTGTTTGTTTCTGTAATAAAATAAGAATAAGTTTCTCTTTTTTTCCTTCTTTTCCGCTCGTTTTTTTCTGTTTTTTTGGGACGGTCTAGGCGGAATGATTTTGTTTTTCTCTTATTTCTTCTATGCAGACACTCACACAAAAACAACATAACACATTAGTTATTTTCAAGGTTTATTTCTTCGCATTCATCTATAAATATTCGCGTTCGTAGGTAAGAAACGACATTTAATATTTTTTTGAATTCAGTAGACTTATCTCTTCTTTTTTTTTATCAGTATCTTCGAAAACTAAACATGGCGTTAGCAATGAATACAACATTGACGGTTTCTTGCGAGGCATCCGAAGAACAATCGGGACCAACATTGGTTCACAGTACTGGTGTACAAAACTATCGTATTCAACCTGAACTCATTCGAGTTTTACAAGAATCATGTACAAATGACAAATTATCTGATCATGAAAAAGGTGTTCAATGTTTGCATCCAATTGCACATATTATTCAAGTATTTGAAAAAGCTGGTTTTACTGTTACAACTCAAACAACAGCTGGCAGTCGTAAATTATGGATGTTAACTAAGACCGATGAAGGTGGTAGCAATTCTGGTGGTAATCACGGACAAAATCCTGATGACAACGAAACTGGTGAAAATGAAGGAGACGGTGAAGGCGAAGGAGAAGGCGAAGGTGAAGGAGAAGAAGAAGGAGAAGAGGAGGAAGAAGAAGAAGAAGAAGAATAAGCATAAAACTTATATTCATCGGACTCTAATATCCACATATATTCTCTTGTAGCCATTTAGTTAATCATTTATACATACTTATATATATGTAATTCAAAAAAATTATTTGTCAATAAATATACTCTTTGAAAAACGCAAAGAAAATTGCTGCTATTCATTCGAGCAAATCTCGTGAGAACCTTTTTTTTTTATTATTTTTCTTCATTTCTTTAATTAGTCGTGCGCGCATGTTTAATCATATATTTTCTTTTTTCTTTGTTTTACATATTCCCTAAGATATTTTTGACGGTTTGTTCTCGAACTGCAATTGAATTAAGATGATTCTAACGAAATTACGTCAAAATGAATGAGAAGAAATTTTGTTTTTCTTTCTTTTTTATCTTTCGATCGATCAAATGCGTATGATGAATAAAAATTTCTCGATGTTTATCAAAACTTATTTACATCAATGATGCGTAAATAAAATGACTGACAGGAGTTAAACTACGTTTTTTTTTGTTTATTCTAAGAACTAATGGTTTTTTTTTTCATAACTTTCTAAATCAATAACAACAACAAAGAAAAAAAGAACGCCTTGAAAAACAGACGCTTTGCATGTCCATCATCTAATGAACAAAAAAAATCATCATAACTGAAATTGATTTTTTGTTCGCGAGCAAAAAGAAAAGAAGATCGTCAATCTTTGTGTTTGTTTTATACATAGACATCACTCGGCTTTGCAAATCAATTCGAATTGTGGGTTTAGTTTGGGTTTTCTCTTCTTTTTTTTAATTTGTAAATAATGAGCCCGTTGTTGCCATTTGTTGAAGTGCTAAGATTAAATATTCATTTGCATGTGCATAATCACTTGTATCAGGTCCATGTTCAGCACATTGAATAGTCAAATCAATTAAACGTTGAAGACTCTTACAAGCTTGTTCATCGGACCAATATGAACACTCGTGAATAGTTGTTTGCGTATTTGAATTTGCTGTTAACAGTACTAATCGTGAACATTCACCAAGAATAAAACGTGTCAATATATGTTGCCAAATCGATTCAAGAAGTAAAGGTTTTGTTGCCGTTACGGGCGAACGATCTTTAGTTAATGAATCGAAAACGAAATGATGCAGAATTTCCAAAATAAAATAATCCATTACTGATATATCTCGTTTTAAGAGAAGACGTTTAGCTGAACATGTTGGTCCGAGTGAAACTGTAACACAATTTGGTTTTTCATTTGTATATAAATGATGAAAATAAAATGTTTTTCTTTGATCAAATACATAGTAAAATGCACGTCGAAGTGATTGACCAATTAAACGGTACGGTTGAATTTCTAACATTTGAGCAACTAACGCTGGCGATACTAAAATCAAAAGAATTTCGTTCAAAAAACAAACTTTTCCGTTTCTCTTACATAATTTCGTTTGTTTTTTAATATTTAATTTTCGTACTTCGATTAATAACGATGCAAATAACCATGGTAAACTTAACATACGTCTTGCATGACGTGTGTCCGTATAACAAAAGACATAGAGTGCACTTGCTTTCGCCATTTTCTTCTCGGCACATTGAGAACAAATTGAAAGCGAACGATTGACATGTGTCTTATCGCAGAAACGAAATTCATGATAGAATAAACGTCGTATACGACGAATTAATTGTTTCAATTCGACTTGTGCCGAATCAGCTATTAAACAAGCTGAATCCGTTTGTTGTTTTGTCAATGGTGATTTATGCGATGATGATGATGAATCAAATCGACAAACTAAATCAACATCCGACGAAAAACGATAGACATACATAATATCCATGATTGCTTCACGATAGATACGTGCTAATTCTTCGACAGATGATGTATATTCATGGTGTAAATCATGAATTAAAAGTGGATCGACAGGTGCAGCACAAACGGTTGTTGGTGGCGTTTGAATTGCGATCCAATTCGGTTCGAAACGAAGGCACGAACGAAATAATTGACCGAGCACATGTTTCGATGGATAGAGTCTGTAATACGGTTTATCGAAATAATCAGGTCGTTCATTGCCTAATTCGATTTGTAATTGAGCAATTTGTTTTGGTGTCAATGGATGTTGACCAGTTTTGGGTGCATCTAATTCTTCGGATATATAACCAGCTATGGCTAATGTTTTCGGATGTGCAACACCATGAAGATCCATATTAGCTAAATGTAATGAACATAATTTGCCGACACATGATTGTTCGCTAATATCGAGAACAGTTGCCTGAATATCTGCACGACTAACAGGTCGATCAACGACACGTAACATTGGAATTTGAGAATCGTAATCATATGGTGTATCATTCGGTGTTTTGGGAATGAATGCTGGATGCCAAATGACAGCATATTCATCGCCATCGAGATCTGAACCTGAGATTTCGTTTGGATGTGGTCGTTTGCCTCGTTGAGGAAAAACAATGACGTCTTTCAAATGACGTAAACGTGGCACGTCAACAGCTTGAAAAACACGAATATCACCCGGATGATGACATGGATTTTTGGTAACAACAACATCTTGCTCTAAAATAACTGTTTTTTCCATCGATGAATTCGTTGATAATTCATCATCTGATAAATCTCCATGCAATTCAGTATATTGAACAAAAACTATGCAAAATAAATAAATAACTTAGATTTTTTCATTGTTTTTGTTTGCCTAACCTTGTCCATATTCTAAGATGCCGTATTCATCAACGATACCAATCATATTTCGAGCTGTATTTCTCGATAATTTCAAACGTGTTCGTTCACGCATTTGTGCCAATTCGAATTTACTTGTTGTTATAATTAATTGACGAAAGAATGGTTCTTGAATGAGATTCAAATGTGCATCATGAATCAATGTTCGTAAAGGAAATAAATTTCGATTGAGTTTTTCAGCTAATAATTCGTAGGCACGTGTCGGATAGACAAGCGCTTCGGAAAGTGTTTGTTGATGTTGATTTTGTAGTAAAAGAAATGTACGATCATCAATCATACGATGAGAAAGAAGAACAATGATTTGTCGATTGAGATACAATGGACCTTAAATCAACAAGAATAGTGGAGAAATCAAGGAAGGTTTCGCTGTTTTTCTTTTGTTACGTGGTTTAGATATTCGACATAATTCGAGTATATCATGTGAACATTTAAATTTTCTCATTGATTGTCGAATACGTAGTTGATGTGGTGAATTATCTAGATCAGGATTGACAGAAATAACACCTTTACAACCTCCATAACGAATTTGTATGGCGGAAAATTGTCGATGTGGATTGATCTAAGAGATCAATAGGAAATTATTTCGAATTGATTTGTTTGTTTTTTTTTGTCATACTTTATCACGTATCAATGTTGACATTGTTCCAACACCATCAGTAAAATTATATCTACGATCATCTGTATGAATATCATCGATATATTCGACTTTTTCCGATGGAATCTATCAGAATGAAAATAAAAAATTCATTAGATTATTTTATATTGTCTTTAAATACGGGAATTGTCGCTTCGGCACTTGTAAAACATTGAGCTATACGTGCAGCATGTTTAGCAACAATTCGTTCTTCTTGAAAGTCGCCCATCCAAGCGAATGCTTCTTCAAATGAAAAATTTCTTCTTCCATCATGATAATAAAACCAAAATTGTTTATCTTTCAATTGCGATTGTGAATGATGTAAATATCGATATGTTCGTCCTTTGAGACCTAAATCGAAGCCTGATTCAAGTAACATTTCGGTTTTCCATCGTAGAGCACGATCTAAGATTAAAAAACAAACAAGACATATATTTTAAAATGGGAGACGAAGAAGAAAATTTAGTTGAATACAATCATGTGGAAAGAGATCCATCGTTCCATTTTCATCTTTAACATCGACTAAAGCAAACATAAGATTGCCTCCGAATTGTGATTCACGTAGAACTCGATTGGTTTTAACTAATTTCAATGGATTAACACATATGGTTGTCGGTGTTAAAGTAACTGATGGTACATAAGCATAATGTGCTGGCGGTGTATGAATACTCCAACGTTCTTGTTTGCCTTCTTCTTTTTTGAAACCTTGAGAAAAATAATAAGCTGATGGTGATATTGGCGGTGAAAATGATGACGATGCCATTAAAGCATTGAGTTTTTCTCGATAGCGATGCAATTCACCGAGTAAATCAATGAAATAATATTCACTTGAACGACGCCAAATATGAAGTGATGTCTACATTCGAATAAACAAACAAAACAATAAGTCAATGAAACATAGATGGATTTCAACCTGATAGAATTCATCATCATCATCGATTAAATTCATTTGTTGAATAAACTCTGTTGTTAAACGTTGCTGAAAACGATAACCAATTGACATTAACATTTGCCAACAATATTGTTTGATAAATGATGTACATTCATTGGACAAAAATAATGATGTTAGAGAGGAACAATCTATTGTCGATGGAATACTAAGAATAACTCCGAAACAATCATTTATATGATTTCGTTGAAAAAATTCAATGAATTGAGTATAACAAGAATTCAAACGTTGCAATCGTTCACAATGATAATCATCAGATGTTTGAATATGATCAGAGTGATTTGAAAGTGAAATAACAAGACGAATAGTTGAATAATACGGTTGTGATTCTCTAGGTGCAGTACGAATATAGGAAATAGATGGTTCATTTGGTTTACATGATGAAGGCTCGGATTCTGCAAAAAAAAACAAAACAAGAAACAGTTTCAATTCATTGAAAATCAATCTACTATCTTCAGTTGTATTCAGAGGAATTTGACTGTTAACAGCTTCGTAATCAATCAAATTTCCGTTCATATTAATAAAAAGTGTAAAACCATCTTTTTGTGTCATTATAATCGCACATCTATCGATCATTTCAGCTTTGAGAGTTTTCCGCAATTTTTTCTCTTTACAACCATAATCAAGATCAATTTTATCATGATAAAAAACTAAACGCCACGGTTCTCTGATTTGTGTTTGAACATCCCAAATATATTTATTTAATTCGACAAGTGCACCTCCTGTATATTCAATATCCAAACCGTTATTGGCATAGAATTTTCCTAGTTTAACATTTTTACGAATAACCTCCGATGTTGATCCTAATGGGATATTAGATAATTGTTGAGTTTGTATTTGACATTGTTTATATGATATCCAGAATGGTGGCAAAATCGATAGATGATTTTGTAAGAGTTTTAATTTGTTAATAACTTGATTAATAGTTGTTTCATCAAGATTAGATTGAAATGGGATTGTATAGGATCGAAGACCACCAAAATGCCAATGATGATGTTCACTATTCGGTGGTGATTGTGATGATAAATGATTGTATAGAGTTTTAAAATCGAATGATGAACTTGTTAAATCAACAATTATACTCAGTTGGGCACAAGGTGATAAAGAAGAAGGAGAAGATAATTCGTCGGACATCTATAATAAGAATAAAGCTGATTTTCTTCGTTTCAAATAGCGCCTTATATTTTCAATTAGTTGTTCAATCTTGTAATTTTTTTGATTCAACTTGTAATCAAAAGGCCTTCATTGTTATTTTTTTTTAAATAGAAGGACAAACAGAAACGAATGTTTAGGTATGTATGTGTGTGTGCGTGTCTATGCATATGACATGAAGAAGAAAAAGAAGAGGAAAAACAAAACGACAGACTGATAATTTCGTCGTTTTAACCGTATTATGTAATGAAAAGGAAAAATCCTCGAATGATTTCGTTAACTTACTCTGATATTGGTCTCTACCATTTGTTTATGTTGTTGTTTCAACATGAAAATGGTTTATGAACTGTTCTGATTTGTTCTTCTCTTCTTACTAATCGATCAATCAATAAAATCTAAAAGTACAATTTAGATAAAACAAACAAATTCGAGGCCACATGTTTAATTTCGTTTCTTGGTATTATATGGCTCGAATCCAACGTACGAGCAAAGTTCTCGAAAATAAATAAATAATTGATTTTGACTTCGTGTTCGTTTACATCTATTCGATCCGAAGAAACGAAATGAATATAAATAAGAAAAAAAACAAATAACTATATCGTATGGTCTATCTACTATTTCTTTGTTTGTATTTGAAAATTTCTCTGAAATATCCAGATCATTCGTGACTCATACGTCTACGCGCGCGCCACGGCTGATGGTCTGCCTTGAATTCTCTCTCTCTCTCTTTATTTAAGAAAGCCGATGACTGTGAATCTCGATTGTCAAAAAGAAAAATATGTCTACTGCAAGTTATTTTAAGAGCGTTTGATATAATTACCGTTTTATACATTTTTTGCTACGGATCAAAGATTTTCACGTGAATAGAATGAATAAAAAAAACTTTATTGAGGTACGGAGCACTGGAAAACATCGCGTGAAAAAAATATCAGCTTGATTACTGTAAAGTGAATTTCGCAATATCAAGCCGAGAATTGCACAACATCAAATTTTGACGATTAATATACGAAGCAAAGACGAGCAAAGTGACGAGCCGCAATCGGTGATCAAACAAACTCTATGTGTTGAGCCTGAAGCATTACATACGGTCCATCCGGACCAGGATCACTGATTAACTCGATACTCGTCTTATTTTTATTTTTGAATGATGACATGTAACTGTGGTTTGTCTTTTTACTCTCTAGTGGAGTCATTCTTCGGTGGATATTTATGATTTTATGATTGAAATACAATGATGTTGAAAAGATAAGATCAGTTATGATTCTTTTTTGAAAAGGGTTAGAAATGTTCACAAAAAAATGAACTTCAGTGGCGAAAGGACAAACAGGTCGTCATATTCTAGTGTTTGGACTACAAGTTTCATTAAAAGAAAGAAAAAAACGAAAAAATAAACTAATTGTTTCCACAGAGATGGTTATTGAATTATTTGCCACCGGTTGTTCCCATGCCTAAAGCTGTTTTGAATGTATCGTAGATCCACCATTGAAGACCAGTTAATGTACCAATCATAATAATACGAGTACCAAGACCCTAGAAGAATGAAAAAAAACCACAACAACAATAGAATTGATATGAATTCGAAAACTAAGAGCACAAACTTTGGTGGCGAGTTTAGCGAATCCAGTTTCGTTGATGATTTGTCCCAAGCTCTTGCCTTTGTTAGCTGGTTTACCGAGAAGAGAAACCAATGAATCAGCAGGATGTGAAACAATGGCGCAAATAACACCAGCTGTATAACCCGAAGCAAAGGTAACACCGAGTTGAGTTGTTTTCGAATAGGTATCTTTCGGTTGTGTGAAAATGTGTGTATAAAATAATTGTACGACCTAAAACCAAACGATGATGTTTAAGAAATACTTCGCGGAAAACGACGGTCTACCTTTTCGAAGAAGAAGAATTTGGCTACGGTGTAAGGAATTTGTCGAGACCATAATGGTACGAGTGATCGGTATGGAAAGCCGGTTTCAGCTTTTTGTGCACTCATTTGAGTCCATGCTGTTCCAAAAGCTGTTGGAAATGTGCCTTTTGGTGCTGTTTGAACTTTGACTTTAACCATCTCGAATGGACATAAAGCAATGTCAGCAAAGAATTCAGCTGATGCTGATGCAGCACACCAGACAAGACCTTTGTATTTTTCGAAGTTTTCTTTGCCAAGTGCGTTGGCATATTGATCTTTGAAGACTTCGTAGAGACCGTATTTAAAGGCTCCTTGGGCTGAATAACCGAAGAATGTTGGGAGCCAACCTTTCCAAATAGCTTGACTTCCTTCTTCGGCAATGATCAATCGAAGACCTTTGACCAAACCTTTATATTTATCGGGATTGACCTAAAGAGAATAAACAAGTACAAAAAATTCGTCATTCTCCATCAGTCGTACAGTAACCAACAAGAGAAAAACAAGTCAGTCAGTACTATGTACACAGAACGAACAAAACAAAGCAAAAATTCAAATATTTTTTTTTCAACTTTCCGTCTCAAGGGCAACTAAATACGTGCTTTTTTAGCGGCTAGAAAATGGCCGAACATTTGAACTTACTTGCATGTTACATTTTGTCACATCAAGTGGACAGATAGCTGTGTGTGTAAGACCACATGCAAGGACACCACCCAAAAGACATTTAGCATAGTATGATGTATCATGTGGAACAACACCAGCTGTTCGTGAGTCCCATTTAGCGGCGCTTTTAACTTGATTTACGGTTGATGCTGCAGTTGATACAACTGATTGTGCAGCGGCTGATGCTCCCGTAGCTGATGGTGCAACCATTTTTCAGGAATGAGAAATAAATCAAGTGAAGGTCTACAAACGAATAAATAAAAATGTTAATTTTTTTTGAAAAAAAAACGAAAACAAGTTCGTTTTCAATCGTGACGAAGAGGGTTACGTGTTTACGATAAAATTTATGGAAAAATGGTGTACTGTTGAAGCAAAGTACACTGCAGCCATATTATTGAATGTACGGCCCTTGCTTGATCAGGGCGTGATCGACTCATGATCGATGAAAAATATCAGAATTCATTCAAAAAATATACGAAATTCAAAGAAAATATTTTATTATTAATAAAAACATAGATTTTTATTTAAAGTTTCGTAGTTTTTTATTTTTAACAAATAACAAGCTCGAGAGTTAGTGTCCTCTATCGATAGGAAATATCGAATTTCGTTGTAAAAAGTCAAGGTTAATTCGTTTTTCTCTTTTATTTTCGTCATTTCATTTCATTCGACACCGACGTCTACGATGAATTTATCTTCGATTTTAAACACACACACACATGTATTCGAACTCGATCGAACAAGAAGAAGAAAAAGAAAAGAAGAGAGAGAGAGAGAGAGAAAAGAAAAATGCACTAGTCGATATAGGACTAGACAAGATTTCATTTCCATCTTCGATATTCTCACGATTTAATCGATCGTTTTTTTTTGCCGTGTATTTTTAAAAATAAACATGGAAACACCTGACTCACCAAATTCATCGTCTCTATCGCCTAATTCCAATGGTTGGTTTCGACAGCAGCCATATTTCGCAGCCTTTTCTAATTCAACACTCTTGCAAAGTATCATGCATCACCAAGCTGAACCAAATAATATTCAACAGAGTTTTAAGTAAAATCGAATTGTTCGAGCGATGATGGATCATTGATTTGCGTTTGAATATTTAGTCGGCGTATTCTTCGTCTAGTTGGAACACAAGATCCATTTAAATTATTTCTTGACTTAGAACGAATTAAAAAGAATTGGTTCTATGCTCAAGATACACGTCAAATATCGAAACGAAAGAAATTTACTCAATATGTTCTCGATACTCGTAAATGATTTTTCGTTGTTTTTTTTTAGGATAAAATCAAATCTTTGTTGTTGTAGAACTATTGGAAATGATCTATCCGAAATTACAGGGCAAAGTCGATCTAATTCGAATGATTATCAATGTCTATCGACAGATTCAACAAGAAGCATTTGGAATTGTTTTAATTAATAAACAAAATAAAGTAAAAAACGTCAACAAATTGAATTTTCAACGATTTACAAAGAGAAATCTTTTTTGTACGGCAGGTTTTTTTGGTTCAAAATGAAAAATACTACTGGAGTTTTCCCAAAGG
>Ga0209963_1001971_pt1 | contig 11007 bp, 10 predicted proteins | sample ThiBio_1000_biof_2_FD_183957 | JGI IMG/M metagenome (GOLD analysis project Ga0209963, IMG submission 183957) | Wastewater bioreactor microbial communities from Cape Town, South Africa - Thiocy_cont_1000_biof (SPAdes) | ecosystem: Engineered > Bioreactor > Thiocyanate-remediating >...
CGGACGGGTTCCTTTCCGGAAACCAGATCTATATCGACGGGAACAACATCTTTGATAGTCACCCGCCGTTCTACAATTCGCATGGGCAGTACGAGATCACCGGTACAAATGATCTTGTTTCCAATCTCATCGGGCGTCTGATGACGTTGGGCATAAGAGTCAAATTCTAAATCCTGCCCCGCGATGGGCAGGGCAGCCTCCCGGCGCACCCCCCTCTTTGCCGGGAGGCATTTTTTCGCGCCGGGAGCCGCCGGCAAACTTTTTGCTTTGCAGCAAGAAACTGCGCGGTTGCAAACTCACCTGATGAGATGCCCTCGCCGGGATCGGCTTTGAAAAAGCCGGAAGCTGGCGCAGCATCGGGGGCAACGGGGCCCGAACAGGGATTGGGGACAAGGATCATGAAAACCAGCAGAAGGTCGCTTCTGGCATACAGTCTGGGCGCTGTTGCGCTGGCCGCCAATTCCGCCATGGCCGAGAGGCCCGGGCGGATCACCTATGGTCCGCAGCGGCGGGCCGTTCCGCATGGCATGGTCAAGACCACGCGCCTGTTCAAGGCGCCGCCTGGCTACGTCAACGCGCTGGCCGTGGCGCCGCAGGGGCTATGGCTGGGCCAGCAGAAGCTATCGGGACGCGCCGCCCGGCAATATCACCTGCCGGACCCCAAGGATTTGCGCGAAGCGGCGTGGCTTGTGGACTGGAGCGGCAAACTGCTGAAGACGGTCGAAACCAATTCGCGCAACACTTCCGGCATGGCCTATGGAGACGGATGCGTCTGGATGATGGCGAACCAGGAGCCGGAAGGCTGCTTCCAGCACGATATGAGCGGGCGGCAGATCAGCCACCGGCAGATTCCGCTGGGCCTGCCCGGACAGGATGGCGGCGGCAGCCATGGCGCCCAATGGCACAATGGCAAGCTGTGGATCGTCGCCAACCGTCCGCGACTTTTGCTGCGCGTCGATCCGAAAAGCTGGGCCCCCGAGGTCGCCATTCCCATCCACGTTACGGCGGAGAAGCCGCGCTGGCACGACATGACCTTTGATGCCGAAGGCAACATCTGGCAGGTCACCGGCAACGATAGCAAGAGCTACAGGGAAGGCAGGCCCGGCCTGGTCAAATACGATGGCAAGACGGGCGCTGTGATGGCCACCTATGATTTCGCGTCGGGCAGCTGTGATCCCCACGGGCTGGAATTCCACAACGGCACGCTGATCAGCTGCGATGCCGGCATCCATCCGGGTTGGCCCAATGGAGACAGCCCGCATGCCGGCTGGGTGTTCAAGATCGAAATGGCCTGAAAAAACAAGTCAGGGAGTGAACCAAATGCTCGAGAGACGCAATTTCCTGAAGCTGGCAGCGGCGGCGCCTGCCGCGGCCGCCGCTCCGGCGCTGGCACAGCCCGCCCGTCCCTCCTGCCTGCCAGGCTGGTCGTCCATTCCGTCGCGGCCTGCCAGCAAGATCGAGGTGCTCTACAAGACCAAGCACGGCCAGCCCAATGGCCTGGCGCTGGCCAGCACGCCGGGGCAGATGTGGGTTCTCGACCAGGGCGCCCAGCACTGGGTCACGCTGATCAACATCAAGGACGGCTCGACGGTGCGCGAATTCCAGGCCGATGTGGTGGGCCCGTCCGGTCTGGTCCAGGACGGCAACACGATGTGGATCACTTCCACCCACAATTCGATCATCGTGCATTGTGACCTGAACGGCAAAACCATAGCCAAGTATGTGACACCCGGGGCGGGGCGCATTTATGAGCGCGAGGACGACCCGCCCGCGCGCCGCAGCCCGCTCAAGCCGGCCTGGCCGGACATGAAGCGCGGCATCGGCCCGGCCATGACCGGCAATGTCGGCAACAATACCGGCAAGGGCCTGCCTCCCGGCCAGCTGCCATTGGATGCGGAAGAAGGCTCGGGCGGTACAGGTGCGCACGCGATCCTGGTGGACGGCGATTATCTGATCTATGCCTGTCCGCCCGCGCGCCAAATCTTTACTGTCAACAAGAAGACCTGGAAGGTGAAGGCCTCATGGCCAGTGCCCGGCAACCGCACCCACGGCATGAGCTGGGGCAAGGACAGGTCGACCATCTGGTCGTCGGATTCCAATCTCAACTGCTTCTTCCGGCACGATGCCGAAACGGGCAACATCCATGAGCGCGTCCAGCTTCCGTCCGACTCGCCGGTGATCCACGGCGCCAAGTTGGTGGGCGACGACATGTATTTCTGCGACGATATGGGCTGGATGGCACGGTTCAGAATCTGAGCCGCGCGGGATTTCCGCCGTTCTGGGCCGCGCCGGGACGCCGTCCACTTGCGGGCGGCCCCTCATTTGTTTTTCAGCCGAGCATGATCAGTTCAGTGGGAGCGGGGCCGCGACGCCGGATACGGCCGAGATCCGGGTCGGGCGGAAAGACCCGGCACTCCAGCAGCCGGACGGCGGCGATCAAAGCGCCCCGCACTTCGCCTTGGCGATCTTCGGTCATGCGTTCGGCATGATCGGTTGCCGACATCGATGCGATAGTGCGGCCTTCGCTGTCGTGGATCGGCACGGCCAGGCAGCGCATGTCGGGCCGGATCTCGCAATTATCCAACGCGTAGCCGCACTTCCTCACCCGGTCCAGTTCCATGCGGAGCTGCATGCGGCTGGTGATGGTGTGCGGAGTCAGCGCCACAAGGTCGCCATCCAGGATGATGGCGTCCAGTTCTTCAAGCGGCAACGCCGCGAGCAACACTTTGCCCAGGCCTGAGCAATAGGCCTCAAGCTGCGCACCGGGCCTGGTATGCGGTGACAGCGAGGTCGGCGTGCAGACCTTGGCGATATAGGTGACCATGCCGCCTTCCAGCAGCCCGATGTGGACTGTCAGATCGAGCCGCTGGGCGACCTCAGTGATCAGGTCCAGGCTGGCTTCGCGCAGCAGATCGCCAATTGCCACGTTGCGCGACAGCGACACCAGCAGCATACCCGGCCGGTAACGTCCCCGTGGCCCGCGCACCACAGCGCCGATCTGTTCCAGCGTTTGCAGAAGGCGGTAGCCGGAGGCTTCCGGCAACCTCGCCCGACGGCTGAGCTCACTGCTGGTGAGCCATTCGTCCCGGTCGCGAAAGCACTTCAGAACTGCGAACGCTTTCAAAACGGACTGGTTCTTGGGCGTTGCCATGGTTGTCCCCTCCCGCCTATTGGTTATTGCTATTTTGAAACGGCGCCCTCTTTCTGCAGAAGGTCGAGCGCGACATCTGTGATCATGTCCTCCTGGCCGCCGACCATCCGTCTTCGACCCAATTCTACCAGAATTTCCCTGGTATCGATGCCGTAATCTTTCGACGCCTTCTCAGCATGGCGAAGAAAGGAGGAATAGACGCCGGCATAGCCCAGGCTCAGGGTTTCGCGATCCACGCGGACCGGGCGGTCCTGCAGCGGACGCACCAGATCCTCGGCTGCGTCCATCAACCGGAACAGGTCGCAGCCATGGTTCCATCCCTTGCGGTTCGCCGCGGCGATGAAAACTTCCAGGGGCGCGTTGCCGGCGCCCGCGCCCATGCCGGCCAGACTGGCGTCGATCCTGACGGCGCCCGCTTGTGCTGCGACGATCGAATTTGCGACACCCAGGGACAGATTGTGATGGGCGTGAACGCCGCGCTGCGTTTGCGGGCCGAGCACCTGGTCATAAGCCTCCAGCCGCGCCCGGTAGCCGTCCATATCCAGTGCGCCCCCGGAGTCAGTGACGTAGATGCAGTGGGCGCCATAGTCTTCCATTTGCCTGGCCTGCTGCGCCAGCTCCTGTGGTCTGACCATGTGGCTCATCATCAGAAACCCGGATACGTCCATGCCCAACTTCCGGGCGAACCCGATATGCTGGCGGGCGATATCTGCTTCCGTACAATGCGTGGCAATGCGAACCGAGACCACGCCCATGTCGAAGGCGCGATCCAGGTCTTCTACCGTCCCGATTCCCGGCAGCAGCAAGGTTGTCAGGCGCGCGCGCCTGACAACCTTGGCAGCCGCGGCAATCCAGTCCCAGTCGGTGCAGGCGCCGAACCCATAGTTGAATGACGAGCCGCTGAGGCCATCGCCGTGGGCCACTTCGATCGCATCCACGCCTGCTGCATCCAGTGCCGCTGCAATGCGCGTGACGTGGTCGATGCCGTACTGATGCCGGATGGCATGCATGCCGTCGCGCAGGGTGACGTCCTGGATATACAGCCGGTCCGTATCGGGGTTGAACATACCTAGGCCATCCTCTGCGCCAACTTCCGTGCGGCTATCTTTTCGGCCGTGCGCAGCGCCGCCGATGTCATGATGTCGAGATTGCCGGCATAGGCGGGCAGGTAGTGCGCCGCGCCTTCGACTTCCAGGAACGTGCTGGCCTTTATGCCGCAAAATTCGCCAACGCCGGGCAGGGTGATGGGATTGTTGGCGCCGAAACGCTCGAACTGCACCTTCTGCTTTAGCCGGTAGCCCGGCACATAGGTCCGCACACGTGCAACCATCTCTTCAATTGCATCCCCGATTTCCTGTTCGCTGGCCCCTTCCGACAGGGTATAGACGGTGCCCCGCATCATCACCGGCGGTTCGGCGGGGGTCAGGATGATGATGGCCTTGCCCCTGGCGGCGCCTCCGACCTCTTCGATGCCACGCGCGGTGGTCTGTGTGAATTCGTCGATGTTCGCACGCGTGCCCGGACCGGCAGAACGCGACGAGATTGAGGAAACAATCTCGCCATAATGAATCTTGGCGACGCTGCGCACCGCGGCGACGATCGGGATGGTTGCCTGGCCGCCGCAAGTCACCATGTTCACGTTGGCGGCATCCAGATGGGCATCGCCATTCACTTCCGGGATCACGTAGGGTCCGATGGCGGCCGGCGTCAAATCGACCATCACCTTGCCGGCCTCTGCGCAAGTATCGCTGTGCGCCTTGTGCGTCGCCGCGCTGGTGGCATCGAATACGATGTCGATATCGGAAAAGACCGGCATGCGGGTAAGCCCTTCAAGACCCTCGGACGTGGCCGCCACACCCATCCGGCGCGCCCGCTCCAGCCCTTCCGACCGTGGATCAATGCCGGCCAGCGCGCTCATTTCCAATACCGAGGAGGTCTGCAACACCTTGATCATCAGATCGGTGCCAATATTGCCCGACCCGATGATGGCAACTTTCAGCTTACTCTTTCGCTCGCCCGCCATTCACTCTCCGCAGGTTTTTGGATGAGCTTAGGCAAAGCAGATTTGATCCCAAATCCCGCCCCAGTGTGATCTCTCATCTTGTGAGAGATTGAGAGCTGGCACTGGGTTGCCTCACCGCGGCAGGATCCCTCTATGCCCGTTCTTGAATTGTTCTTTTAAAGACTATGTCAGTTCGCTGGTGTCCTGCCGGCTCCCCTCAGGCTCTATGGCGAGAGTCGGCTACAGCTTATCGGGATCATCTTGCATGGCATCTGTTGTCGAAGCGGCGCGCAGCTGGGTAGTAATTGTCTTATGACCCTGCGCATCCTCCTGATCGATACGGACGCCGAACGCGCACACGCGTTGGAGAAAACGCTGTCGGAATCCAGCTATGCTCAAGTCACGCGCGCTGGCGCTGAAGACCTGGCCGCCGCTGTCGATCGCTCCCGCCCGGACCTGATCATCATCGACATGGCTCTGCCTGACCGCGACGCGCTGGAAGACATCCGGGCGGTGGCGGCGGCCAATCCGATCGTCATGTTCGCCAGCACCGACGATCCGACCTTCGCACAGGAAGCCATCGCGGCAGGCGTCTGCTCCTACAACCTGTCGGGTGTCGCCCTGGCGGATGTAAAGCCGATCATGGCGTCGGCCATCGCGCTGTTCCAGCGCTACCGCCATGTCGAAACCGAGCTCGCCGCGGTGCGCGCGCAGCTTGACGAGCGGCGCCAGATCGAACGCGCCAAAGCCATCCTGATGAAAGACAGGCGGATGAGCGAACCGGAGGCGTATCGCTGGCTGCAGAAAAAGGCGATGGATGAGAGTCGCAAGCTTTCTCAAATCGTGGCGGAATTCGTGGCGGCCCACGAGGCGCCGCGGCGGGAGAGAAAATCATGAACGAGACGAGATTGCGCATTGGCCTGTTGCGGCTGACCGATTCCGCGCCCGCGATCCTGGCGCAGGAATTCGGATATTTTGCCGAAGAAGGCGTCGATGCCGAACTGCATGTCGAACCGTCCTGGGCCAACATCGCGGACAAGCTGACCTATGGCTTCCTGGACGCCGCCGTCGTCGTGCCACCGCTGGCTTTCGCCGTCGAGACGGGGCTGCGCGGCCTCAACCAGCCGCTGATCATTCCATGCAACGTCTCGCTGGGCGGCAACACCATCACGCTGGAAATCCGGCTGGCCGAGAAGCTGCGGACAGCCGCTCCCGCCCTCTCCGTGCCGGCAGCGTTGCGCGGCCTTCTGGAAGGCCGCGGCGCGCCTTTGACGTTGGGCATCGTGCACGCCTATTCCACGCACAATCTTCTGCTGCGCTACTGGCTGGCCAGCGGCGGCGTCGATCCGGAACGCGATGTCCGCCTGGTAGTAGTGCCGCCGGCGCGGGCAGTGGAGGCTCTGGCGTCCGGTCAGGTGGCAGGCTTCTGCGCGGGCGCGCCCTGGGGCGAGGTCGCGGCGCGCGAGGGCGTCGGCAGGGCCGTGGCGACCTCCGACGATATCTGGCGCAACGCCCCGGAAAAGGCCTTCGCCGTGCGCCGGCACTGGGCTGACGATAATCCCGATGCCCTGAAGGGCGCGATCAGGGCCATGGCCCGCGCCGGGCAATTCTGCGATGCGCCGGAAAATGCATCCTATACGGGGGCGCTGCTTTCGCGGCGGCGTTACTTGGATGTCGACAGCCACGCCATCCTGTCGTCCCTGCCCGGCGGAGCCGTGGTCTCGCGCAACACATCGCGCTTCTGGCGCAATGCCGCCACCTTTCCCTGGCTTAGCCACGCGCGCTGGTTCCTGGATCAAATGGCGCGCTGGAATCTGCTGGCGCGTGATGTCGACCAGGCTGCGCTGGCCGGACGGGTTTATCGTCCGGACATCTACCGCGAAGCCACCGCGGCGCTGGAGATCAGCGTGCCTGTCATCGACAGCAAGGCGGAAGGCGCGCACACCAATACCTGGGACTTGGAGGCCACGCCGAACCCGATCGCCATGGATTCAGACACCTTCTGCGATGGGACAGTCTTCGCACCCGAAGGACAGCCTGCCGCCCAATAGATTGGCGCGTTGCACAAATATTAGACGCGAGCGCCGCGCCGGACCGCCAGAACCCCAGAAATTTCGTAGCTTTTTGGCCCGTTGGCGGTGATTTCTGTCAATTCGCACTTGCGAAGAAGGGGCTTGTTGCGTTGCCATGGAGTCCAGTCGGATGCGAGTCCGGCCTGGCACTGATCCAAAGGCGGGTCAGTTCCTGAAGTGTCCTTCTGAAACCCGCGGGCCAATGGCGGTTCGTATGTGGCGCGTATCGCGCCCCGGCGAGCCATTCGATGAAAAGCGCGTTTCTGAAGTCCGGTCATCTTCCCACTCTCATCTCCTGCTTTCTTTATTTCGACTTCAGCTTCGCGGTGTGGGTGCTGCTGGGGCCGATGGCGGTCCTGATCGCTTCAGACCTCAATCTCGATGCCGGCCAGAAGGGCCTGATGGTCGCGGTCCCCGTTCTTGCCGGAGCGCTGTTGCGCATCGTCAATGGCGTGCTGGTGGGTCAGTGGAAGCCCTGGATGACCGGCATTGTGATGCAACTGGTCGTCATCGCGGGGCTGATCGCAGCCTGGATGCTCGGCATCAGCAGCTTCCATCAGGTCCTGCTGCTGGGTGTGGTGCTGGGCGTGGCGGGCGCCAGCTTCGCCATCGCGCTTCCCATGGTTTCCTACTGGTATCCGCCAGAGCATCAGGGCACTGCCCTGGGCCTGGCCGGGGCAGGAAATTCCGGCACCGTCTTCGCATCGCTGTTCGCGCCCGCCGTGGCGCTGGCGCTGGGCTGGCGCAATGTCCTGGGCCTGGCCGCACTGCCGCTGATTGCGGTGTTCCTGCTGTTTGCCTTTGCTGCCAAGGACAGCCCCAATTGCCCGCCGAAGAAGCCCTTGGCCGACTATGCCCGCCTGCTGAACCGCGCCGATAGCTGGTGGCTGATGTTTTTCTATGGTGTCTGCTTCGGCGGCTTTGTCGGTCTGTCGTCCTTCCTGCCGATCTATTTCCATGACCAGTACGGCCTCTCGCCGGTCACCGCGGGCTACTTTACCGCGGCCTGCGTTTTTGCCGGTTCTTTCGCCCGGCCATTCGGCGGCTATCTGGCAGATCGCATCGGCGGCACCCGCGCGTTGGCCGTCGTTTATGCGATCGTCGCTCTGGTTCTGGTGACGGTCAGCGAAAGCGTCCTGCCCGCGCCGGCCGCGCTTGCCGTGCTGATCCTGGGCATGGCGACGCTGGGCATGGGCAATGGCGCGGTCTTCCAGCTTGTACCGCAACGCTTCCAGAGCGATGTCGGGTTGATGACCGGGCTGGTCGGAATGACCGGCGGCGTCGGCGGTTTTTATCTCGCTGCCAGCCTCGGCTATGCCAAGCAGTTCACCGGCAGCTATGCCTTCGGCTTCATGGTGTTCGCGGCCCTGTCGCTGATCGCTTGGGCCGGGATCAGTTCGGTGCGCCCGCGCTGGCGTCGCGAGGCGTCTGGCATGGCGCTTGTGCGCATCTGAAGAGGTGATTCAATGAACATGATTGCCGATCCGCGCAAGCATCTGGTCGTCGTTGGCAATGGCATGGCCGGCATGCGGACGGTGGAGGAGCTGCTGAAGCTGGAAGGCGCCGGCCGCTATCGCATCACGGTCTTCGGCGCCGAGCCGCACCCCAACTACAACCGCATCATGCTGTCCAGCGTGCTGGCAGGCGACAAGACGGTGGACGAGATCGTCATCAATCCCCGTGAATGGTATCAGCAGAACGGCATCGGCCTGGTCACGGGCGACGCGGTCGCCGGCATCCATCGCGGTGACCGATCGATCGCCACGGCCAGTGGGCGGGTTGACCTTATGACAAGCTGCTGATCGCCACCGGCTCCAGGCCGCTGGCGCCGCCAATTCCGGGACTGGGCCTGCCCGGCGTATGCGCGTTCCGCGACATCGCCGATGTCGACAAGATGCTGGCGGCGGCGCGCACGCACAAGCGCGCCGTGGTGATAGGCGGGGGTCTGCTTGGGCTGGAAGCGGCCTGGGGCCTGAAGCAGCGCGGCATGAGCGTTGCGCTGGTGCATCTGATGCCGACGTTGATGGAGCGGCAGCTCGACGCGCCATCCGGACAGATGCTGCAACGGGACCTGGACCGGCGCGGCATTGCCTTCTTCACCAACGGCCAGACCGAAGAGATTACCGGAACCGAACGGGCCGAAGGCGTGCAACTGGCCGACGGCCGCTTCATTCCCGCCGATCTGGTTGTGTTGGCTATCGGCATCCGGCCCAATATCGAGCTGGCCAAGATTGCGCAGCTTGACGTCAATCGCGGCATAATCGTCACGGACGACATGTGCACCTCCGATCCCGACATTTTCGCGGTCGGCGAATGTGTCGAGCATCGAGGCCAGACCTTCGGCCTGGTTGCTCCGCTATGGGACGCCCGGGGCCTCTACAAGAAGATCGTGCTGCGCGAAAGCCGGCTTGTGGGTGCGGTCCTCTACGGCGATGTCGGTGACGGGCAATGGTACCTGCAGCTTATGCGCGACAAGACCGACATCGGCGCCCTGCGCGAGCGGCTGGTGTTCGGACGCGCCTTCGCGGAGGCCGGGGGCATCGCGCCGGCGGGTCCGGACTTCGCCGCCATGCCGGACGACATGCAGATCTGCGGCTGCAACGGCGTGTGCAAAGGCGTCATCGTCAACGCCATCCGTGAAAAGCATCTGACCTCGCTTTCCGAGGTGCGAGCCCATACCAAGGCGTCCGCTTCCTGCGGCCAGTGTACCGGCCAGGTCGAAGCGCTGCTGGCCTTTGCCGCAGGCGCGGCTGCCCGGCCGGCGAAGAGGACCGTCTGCGACTGCACCGAGGCCAGCCATGACGAGGTTCGCCAGGGCATCCGGGACCAGAAACTCAAGAGCATGGATGCCGTGCGCGCGGCGTTCGGCTGGTCGAAGCCGGAAGGCTGCGCCAAATGCCGCCCGGCGCTGAACTATTACCTGCTCTGTGCCTGGCCGCAGGAATATCGCGACGATGCCCGCTCGCGCTTCGTCAACGAACGGGTTCACGCCAATATACAGAAGGACGGCACGTATAGCGTGATACCGCGCATGTGGGGCGGACTGACCAGCGCCAAAGAACTGCGTGCCATCGCCGATGTCGCCGACAAGTTCAACATCCCCACCGTGAAGGTCACCGGCGGCCAGCGCATCGACCTGCTGGGGGTGAAGAAACACGACCTGCCCGGCGTGTGGGACGAACTGGGCAAGGCCGGCATGGTGTCGGGCCATGCCTATGCCAAGGGCCTGCGCACCGTGAAGACCTGCGTGGGTAGCGAATGGTGCCGCTTCGGTACCCAGGATTCCACCGGTCTGGGAGTCAAGCTGGAGAAGATGTGTTGGGGCTCGTGGACCCCGCACAAGGTCAAGCTGGCCGTGTCTGGATGTCCGCGCAATTGCGCCGAAGCCACGATCAAGGATCTGGGCGTGGTCTGCGTGGAGGCCGGCTATGACATTCTGGTAGGCGGGAACGGTGGCGTCGATGTTCGCGTCACCGACCCGCTGGTTCGCGTGGCAACGGAGAGGGAAGTTCTGGAACTGACCGGCGCCTTCCTGCAACTCTATCGCGAGGAGGCGCATTACCTCGAGCGGACTGCGCCCTGGATCGCCCGCGTCGGCATCGCCTATGTGAAAAAGCGAGTGGTGGAGGATGCGGACGGCCGTGCCGCGCTGCACGCCCGCTTCCTCGATTCCCAGCGTTTCGCCCAGATCGATCCCTGGACCGAACGGGTGATGGGCGTGGACGCATACGAATTTGCGCCCTTGCCCGAATTGGCGGGGGCCTGAGCCATGGCGGGCGCCA
>Ga0209963_1001975_pt1 | contig 10984 bp, 9 predicted proteins | sample ThiBio_1000_biof_2_FD_183957 | JGI IMG/M metagenome (GOLD analysis project Ga0209963, IMG submission 183957) | Wastewater bioreactor microbial communities from Cape Town, South Africa - Thiocy_cont_1000_biof (SPAdes) | ecosystem: Engineered > Bioreactor > Thiocyanate-remediating >...
GCGCGGCCGCGTCACCGGCCCAGGCGCTGTTGAAGCCGGCGAGGGCATCCATTACCTTCGCGTGCGCGGCAGAGCCGCGGCGGGCGACGATGACCCGCCACGCCTGCGTGTTCGCGGCCGTCGGCGCCCAGCGCGCGGCCTCGAGGGCGCTCGCGAGGGCGGTCTCGTCGATGACCGACGCGCGGTCGAAGATGCGGGTGCTCCAGCGCTCGGCGAGGATGTCGATGATCGGCGCTTCGGTGTCGGCGCTGCGGTCGATGGCGGTGGACATCAGGATGTCTCCTTCTGACGGTGAACAGGAAGGGACTCCGTCGGCCCGGATGCATGCAACCACATGTATCTATGCGCTATTCCCGCGCCGTCATCTCACGTCGCATCCCACCGCCGCGCGAACTCCTCGAGCTCGGCCAGCAGCCGCTCGCGCTCGCCCGCAGGGACCCACGCGGTCCGGATCGCGTTGCGCTGCATGGTCAGGACCATCTCGCGCGAGAACCCGTGATCGAGGCACGCCTGGAGGTTGTCGTCGAGGTAGCCGCCGAAGTACGGCGGGTCGTCGGAGCCGACCGAGACGAGCAGGTCCTCCTCGAGCATCGCCGCGATGCGCGCGAGCTCCGGCTCGATGCCCACGACGTGGGTGCCGTACGGCAGCGGGCACACGGTGAAGCCGAGATTCCGCTCGCGCGCCGCCGCGACGAGCCCCGGGTCCTCCAGGATGTTGATCCCGTGGTCGATGCGGTCGGCCGCGACGTCCACGACGGCCTGGCGGATGTGCTCCGCGGAGTCGCGCTGATCGACGTCGCAGTGCACCGTGATGAGGAACCCCTCCCGCCGCGCCCGGTCGAACACGTGCGCGAACTCGGCGGGGGGATGGCCCGCCTCGTCGGAGTCCAGTCCCACCCCGATGATCCAGTGTCGGAACGGCAGGGCCTCGGTCAGGGTCGCCATCGCGTAGTCGGCGCCGAAGTCCCGCAGGAAGCACATGATGAGCTCCGACGTGATGCCGAGCTCCCGCCGCGCCCGGTCCATCGCGCGCTGGTATCCGGTGACCTGCGTCGCGAACGGGATGCCCCGGCGCGTGTGCAGCTGCGGGTCGAAGAACATCTCGGTGTGCCGCACGTTGTTGGCCGCCGCCGTCGTCAGGTACTGGAACGCCAGGTCCTCGTAGTCCTCCGCGGTGCGGAACACGTCCATGTTCGAGTAGTGCGCGTGCAGGAACGACGGCAGATCGTTGTGCGACGTGTTCAGGTGCCGGATGCCGGCCTCGTCGGCGGGATCGATCGGGATGCCGTTGCGCTGCGCCAGCAGGATCTTCATGCCGGGCTCGAGCGTGCCGTCCAGGTGCAGGTGCAGCTCCACCTTCGGCATGTCGCGGATGAAGTCCGACACGCCGCCGCGCGACGTGATGGCGATGCGGCGGTGCTCCTCGGTCTTCACGACAGGGCTCCCGCGAGCCACTGCACGGTGCGGTCGAAGAGCGGCTCGTAGCCGTCCCAGTGCAGGAACCCGGGCGGGGCCCAGTGCGGGGCGAGGTCGGAGGCGAAGGCCGCCGTGCGCCCTCGCCCGGCCTCACCGACGACGAGGAGCGGATGCCCTCCGGCGACGGCGAGGGTCGTGGCATCCGGCTTCGCCTCCACCTCGTTCAGCCCGAGCAGCGCCGGCCAGCGCGGGTCCAGCCCCGCGGTGATCGCGTGGTCTGCGACCGTCTCGGGCTGCATGCCCGCCGGGGTCTCGACGCGGTCGTCCCGGTCGAGCACGCGCACGGGCAGGACGTCCGCGACCGGCGTGCGCCCCCACCGGGCCTTGGCGTCGATGCCGGAGAACGTCATGTAGCCGCCGACCATCAGCAGACCTCCGCCGTCGGTGACGAAGCGGGCGATCGTCGCGGTGCGGTCCGGCTCGATCCGGGACCGGGTGAAGGTGGCGCTGGAGAGCAGGAACGTGTTCGCGCCGACGTCGGAGATCACCACGACGTCCGCCATCTCGGCGAGCTCCTCGGCGGTGAGCGGGAAGTCGCGCTCGACCAGGTGCGCGGGGATGCGCGTGACCGTGTGGCCGGCGTGCTCGAGCGCCGCGACGAACTCGGCGCCGCCCTCCTCGTACGCCGACGTCGTGAACGTGTCGAATCCCTTCTGATGGATCGAGTGGACGAACCACGACTCTCCGACGAGCAGAACACGTGACATGAGACCTCCTTGTGGACGACGGACCGTCGACCTGCAACCCTAGGGATGCAAACTGTTTTGCATAAGGCGGTGGGGATGACGCGCGCGGAGCCGGTCTCGTTGCGGGACGTCGCACGCCGCGCCGGGGTCAGCCGGACGACCGTGTCACACGCGCTGTCCGGCAACCGCCCGGTCGCGCCCGCGACGGCGAGCCGGATCAGGGCCGTCGTCGAGGAGCTGGGCTATGTCCCCTACGCCGCCGCGCGGGCCCTGCAGTCGCGGCGGTCCCGGGTCATCGGCCTCGTCGTGCCCGATGTGTCGAACGCCTTCTTCGGCGCGATCGCCACCGGCGTCGAGCGGTACGCGAACGGCGTCGACTACGGCGTCGTGCTGTGCACGTCGCAGGGCGATCCGCAGCGCGAGCGGCGCTACCTCGGGATGCTGCGCAGCGGCGCGCTGGACGGGCTCCTGTACGACGCCGCGGACCTGCGGGCGGACGACCCGCTGCCGGCGATCGCCGGTCGGTTCCCGCTCGTGTTCGTCGACGAGGAGGTGCCCGCCGCATCGTCTGCGCCCGTCGTCACGAGCGACCACCGGCGCGGCGGCCGCATCGCGGCGCAGCATCTCGCGGGGCTCGGGCATGCCGAGGTCGCGGTGCTCAGCGGTCCGCCGGCCCTGGCATCCAGCCGCGAGCGCACCGAGGGGTTCTGCGAGGTGTTCCCCCGCGCCAGGATCCTCGTCGGCGACTACTCCGAGGCGGCCGGTCGCCGGCTGGCCGCGGTCCTCGCCCGCAGACATCCGTCGGTCACCGCGGTCTTCGCGGGCAACGACCTCATGGCGTTCGGGCTCCTCGAGCGCCTGCGCGCGCTCGGGATCGACGTCCCGGGGGAGATCTCCGTCGTCGGATTCGACGACGTGGATGCCGCCCGACGGGCGACCCCCGCGCTGACGACCGTCCGTCAGGGCGCCGTCCGGCTCGGAGAGCGTGCCGCGGGGCTGCTCCTGGACCACCTGCTCGCCGGCGCCGCGCTCGGGCCGCGGCGGGTGTCGGTCCCGGTGCGCCTCATCGTCCGCGGGAGCACCGCGCCCGTGCGCCGGTCCGGCTGAGCCGCCCGGAGCCCGTGTCGGATCAGCCGCGCGCCGCGAGGTGCTCGCGGCTGGCGGGGATGACGACATCCCCGTACGCGCGCAGCGTCTCCTCGCGCCGGTCGTGGTCGAGGTAGCCGGCGAAGTGGTCCACGCCGATCGCCTTGAGCTCGGCGAGCTTGGCGACGTGCTCCTGCGCGGACCCGATGACGCAGAACCTGTCGACGATCTCGTCGGTCACGAAGCCGACGTGGCTGTTGTCCGCGCTGCCGTGCTCGTTGTAGTCGTAGCCCTCGCGGCCGGCGATGTAGTCCGTCAGGGCGGTCGGCACCTCGCCCTCGGTGCCGTACTTGGCCACGATGTCCGCGACGTGGTTCCCGACCATCCCGCCGAACCAGCGGCACTGGTCCCTGGCGTGCGCCCGGGCGGCGTCGCTGTCGTCCGTCACGTACATCGGGGCCGCGACGCAGAACGTGATCGCGGCCGGATCGCGGCCGATCGCCTCCGCCGCTGCACGGACGGTCCCGATCATCCAGCGGGCGATGTCGACGTCCGCGCACTGGAGGATGTAGCCGTCGCCGACCTCGCCGGCGACCTTCAGGGCCAGCGGGCCGTACGCGGCGACCCACACCGGAAGACGCGATCCGGTGCTCCAGGGCAGGCGCACCGTGGTCCCGTCGATGTCGGCGGAGCGCGAGTTCGCGAGCTCCCGGATGACGGTGATCGCCTTGCGGAACTCGCCGATCGAGACCGGTCTGCCGCCGGTGACCCGCACGGCGGAGTCTCCGCGACCGATGCCGCACACGGTGCGATTGCCGAACGTGGCGTTGAGGGTCGCGAACGTGGAGGCGGTGACGGTCCAGTCCCGCGTCGCCGGGTTCGTGACCATGGGCCCGACCTTGATCCGGGAGGTCTGCCCGAGGATCTGCGAGTGCAGCACGTACGGCTCGTACCAGAGGATGTGCGAGTCGTACGTCCAGAAGGCGTCGAACCCGTACTGCTCCGCCAGCCGTGCGAGCGCGAGCGTGCGCGCGGCCGGCGGACTCATCTGCACCACGACGCCGAAGTCCATCGCCGTCTCCTCTCAGATCAGATACTGCGTCAGACCGCGCTTGAGGTACCGGCCGTCGCCCTTGCGGCCGCGGTACCCGCCGGCATCCACGATGACCCTGCCGCGGGAGATCACGGTGTCCACGTGCCCGTCGATCTCGAAGCCCTCCCACGCGGAGTAGTCCATGTTCATGTGGTGGGTCTTGCCCACCCCGATGGAGGTGTGCCCGTCCGGGTCGTAGACGACCACGTCGCCGTCGGCGCCCGGCTGGATGACGCCCTTGCGCCCGTAGAGGCCGAACATGCGCGCCGGCGTCGTCGAGATGAGCTCCACCCACCGCGGCAGCGAGATCTGCCCGGTCACGACGCCCTGGTACATGAGGTCGACCCTGTGCTCGACGGATCCGATGCCGTTCGGGATCTTCGAGAAGTCCCCGAGCCCGAGGTCCTTCTGGCCCTTCATGCAGAACGGGCAGTGATCGGTGGAGACCATCTGGATGTCGTTCGTGCGCAGGCTCTGCCACATGTGGTGCTGGTGGCCCTCGTGCTTCGAGCGCAGCGGCGTGGAGCACACCCACTTCGCCCCCTCGAAGTCGCCCCACTGCTCGCTCGTCGCGCGGAGCTGGTCCTCCAGGGACAGGTACAGGTACTGCGGACAGGTCTCCCCGAAGACGTTGCGTCCCCGGTCGCGGGCGGCGGCGATCTGCTCGACCGCCTGCTTCGCGCTCACGTGCACGACGTACAGCGGCGCACCGGTCACGTCGGCGATCATGATGGCGCGGTGGGTGGCCTCCTCCTCCGCCTGCCAGGGCCGCGTCATCCCGTGCCAGTACGGCGACGAGTGGCCGGCCGCCAGGGCCTGCTGCACGAGCACGTCGATCATGGCGCCGTTCTCCGCGTGCATCATCATGAGCGCGCCGTTGGACGCCCCCTTCTGGAACGCCCGCAGGATCTGCCCGTCGTCGGAGAGGAAGACGCCCTTGTAGGCCATGAACAGCTTGAAGCTCGTCACCCCCTCGGCGATGAGCTCGTCCATCGCGACCAGAGACGAGTCCTGCACGTCGGAGAGGATCTGATGGAATCCGTAGTCGATCGCGCAGTTGCCGGCGGCCTTCTCGTGCCAGGCGTGGTACTGGTCGAGCACGTTCTGCTCCGGATACTGCACGACGAAGTCGACGATCGAGGTGGTTCCGCCGATCGCGGCGGCGCGGGTGCCGGTCTCGAACGTGTCGCTGGCGTTGGTGCCGCCGAACGGCATCTCCATGTGCGTATGGGCGTCGATGCCGCCCGGGATGACGTACTTCCCGGTGGCGTCCACGACCGTGTCGACGCTGGATGCCAGGTCGTGCCCGAGCAGCGTCGAGCCCGGGGCGAGCACGGCGGCGATGGTCTCGCCGTCGATCAGGATGTCGGCGGCTCCCGTGCCGGTCGCGTTGACGACGGTGCCGCCGGTGACGAGTGTCGTGGTCATGGCGCGTCCTCCTAGGGTGCGACGATCTCGCCGTAGGCGTCGGGTCGGCGGTCGCGATAGAACTGCCAGTCGTCGCGCGCCTCGCGGACCAGATCCAGGTCGAGGTCGCGGATGAGCAGCTCCTCGTGCTCGCCGGACCCGAGCGCGCCGACGTAGTTGCCGCGCGGATCGACGACGTAGGACGTGCCGTAGAAGTCGACCGCCTTGTCGCCGAACTCGTTGTCCTCGCGGCCGACGCGGTTGGGCACGAGCACGAAGTACTGGTTGTTGCCTGCCGCCGCCGGTCCCTCCAGCTCCCAGAGCCGGTTGGACAGCCCCGGCTTGGATGCGTTGGGGTTGAACACCATGTGCGCGCCGTTGAGGCCGAGCTCCCGCCATCCCTCGGGGAAGTGCCGGTCGTAGCAGATGTGCACGCCGACCCTTCCCACCGCGGTGTCGAACACCGGATAGCCGAGGTTGCCGGGGCGGAAGTAGAACTTCTCCCAGAAGCTCTCCAGATGCGGGATGTGGTGCTTGCGATATTTCCCGAGCACGGTGCCGTCGGCGTCGACGACGACCGCCGTGTTGTAGTACACCCCGATCTCGGCCTCCTCGTAGATCGGCAGGATCATGACCATGCCGAGCTCTTTCGCGAGCACGCTGAAGCGCTGCACGATCGGTCCGTCGGCGGGCTCCGCATACCGGTAGTACTTCTTGTCCTGCGTGATGCCGAAGTAGGGGCCGTAGAAGAGCTCCTGGAAGCAGATCACCTGCGCGCCCTGGGCGGCCGCGTCCCGCGCGAACTGCTCGTGCTTGTCGAGCATGGATTCTTTGTCGCCGGTCCAGGTGGTCTGGGTGAGCGCGGCGCGGATCGTCGTCATGGTGGTGCTCCTGCCTTCCGTGTGTGGCCGGATGATGCGGATGAGGACAGTCTGCCGGGCCGGCCGCGATCCGTGGTCGGATCTGTGCCAATCGTGCACGACATTCCGCCCGCACGGCATCCCCACCCGCATCGACCTACGGGCGCGATGTGTCGCGGAACGCGGTGGTGACGACGAAGCGCGCCCACAGGTGCGGCGGCACGCGGAACATGGTGGCCCATCTCGTCACCATCGGCGCGCGTGGCGCCAGAACGCGCCCGCGAGTCGGATCCGTGCGGCGCGCGCCGGCGGCCGGGGCTAACCTACCGGGGTCGGCACGCGCCGGCGGCAGCGCAGAGGAGTGGGCGACATGCACGATCTGAGGATCTCCGGCGGAACCGTGGTCTCGGTCGCGACCGGCGAGATGTGGCCGGCCGACGTGCTCGTCGACGGGGAGACGATTACCGCGCTCGTCGCGCCCGGCTCCCCGGCACCCGCACGCGACGTCGTCGACGCCTCCGGGCTGCTGGTGGTCCCCGGCTTCATCGACGCCCACGTGCACGTGGAGAGCTCGATGCTGGTGCCCGCGACCTTCGCGCAGGCGGCGCTCGCCCGCGGCACCACGACGGTCCTCGCCGACCCGCACGAGATCGTCAACGTCGCCGGAGCGGATGCCATGCGCTGGATGATGGCGGAGGGCGCCCGCACGCAGCAGAGCATGTTCTGGGCGGTGCCGTCGTGCGTGCCCTCGCTCGACGGCATGGAGACCGCCGGAGCGATCCTGGATGCCGACGCGATCGACGAGCTGCTGGCGCTGCCCGGCGTCATCGCCCTGGGCGAGGTCATGGACTACCGCGCGGTGGTCTCCGGCGCACAGCGCATGGCCGGAATCCTCGCGGTCGCCCGCCGGCGCGGGGTCATCATCGACGGGCACTGCCCGAACCTCGACGGTGCGGAGCTGCAGCGCTATCTGCTCGCCGGCGTCGACTCCGACCACTGCAAGAACGACGCCGGGCCCTTCGGCGAGAAGCTGCGGCTGGGCATGACGCTCATGCTGCAGGAGAAGTCGTTCACGCCGGAGGTGATGGCGGCGATGGATGCGCTGCCCTACCCGCCCGACGTCTGCATCGTCACGGACGACATCGCCGCCGACGTGATCGCGTACGACGGGCATCTCGACCACGTCGCCCGCGTCGCACGCCGGGCCGGGATGGCGCCGATCGCCGTCCTGCGGGCGCTCACCCTCGCGCCGGCGCGCCGGCTGCGGCTGCACGACCGCGGCGTCGTGGCCCCTGGGCGGCGCGCCGACCTGGCGCTCATCACGGACCTCGACGAGTTCCGGGTCCGCGGGGTGGTCGTCGGCGGACGCCGCGTCGGCGAGCAGCCGGTGCCGGCGCGCCGCTTCACCGACAGCGTGCGGGTCGGCGCCGGGGCCCTCGCGGCGCGGGAATGGACCACCGAGCTCCCCGACGGCGAGCACCTGTTCCGCGCGATCAGGGTGAATCCGATCGACACGTCGACCCGCGCCGACGCCGTCACCCTGCCGGTGCGCGACGGAGTCGTCCAGTGGGAGGGCCGGTGCGCCCGGGTCACGGTGATCGAGCGGCACGAGGCATCCGGACGCGTCGCCCATGCACCGGTGCTCGGCATGCAGCTGGACCAGGGCGCCGTGGCGACCACGTACGCGCACGACAGCCACAACCTCACCGTCATCGGAACCTCGGCGGAGGCGGCGGCGGCAGCCGCGGCACGGGTGGTGGAGCTCGACGGCGGGATCGTGGTGCGCGCGCGGACGGGGGATGCCGAGCTCGCCCTGCCGATCGGCGGGGTGATGACGGATGCCCCGCTCGCCGACGTGGCCGAGGCCACCGGCCGCATCCGCGAGGCGCTGGAGCGCTGGGGGTGGGGTCACCGGATCCCGTTCATGAGCATCTCGACGCTGACGCTGCCCGTCTCGCCGGCGCTGAAGATCTCCGACTACGGCCTCATCGACGTCCTGGACCGCAGCTTCGCGACGCCGACGATGGCGGCGTCATGACCGTCACGATTCAATAACAGGCTTGACACGCACGCGGTTCTAGTGGTGTTCTATCACGAAACGCGGGTAACGCAACCCGTGTAACACAGACCAGAACCTGCCGAGTCCACAGTGAGGTGACGCCATGGCGAGTCGAGTCGACGTCGCACGTCGCGCGGGCGTGAGCCCCGCCGTCGTGTCGTACGTCACGAACGGCTCGCACCCCGTCGGCGCCGCCACCCGCGCGCGTGTGCTCGCCGCGATCGAGGAGCTGGGCTACCGGCCGAACGCGATCGCCCGCAGTCTCGCGACCAACCGCTCGCACACGATGGGCCTCCTGCTGCCCGATTCGTCCAACCCGTACTTCGCCGAGCTCTCGTCCGCGATCGAGGATGCCGCCTTCGCCGTCGGGTACACCGTGCTCCTCGGCAACGGCGGCGGCGAGCCGGAGCGCGAGCTCACGTACGTGCGGACGTTCCTGGACCGGAAGGTCGACGGCGTCATCGTCTGCCCCGACGACGACTCGTCCCACGCCTACGAGGAGCTCATCCGGGCTCGGATCCCCGTCGTGGTCACGGACCGTCTGAACCAGGACGTCGCCCTCCCGGCGGTCGCCGTCGACCATGCCGGCGGAGCCCGCACCGCCACCGAGCACCTCATCGGGCACGGCCGCCGCGTGTTCGCCTGCATCTCCGGGTCGAGCGGCACCTCTCCCGCCCAGGCGCGCGCCGCCGGGTGGGCGGACGCCCTCGCGGATGCCGGCATCCCCGCCGACCGCGACCGGCTCGCGTTCGTCGACTTCACCGCGGAGGCGGGCTGGGCCGCGACGCGGGCGCTGCTGGAGCGCACCCCCGACATCGACGCGCTGTTCGCGGCGTCGGACATGCAGGCCGTCGGCGCTCTGCGTGCGCTCGCGGACACCGGGCGCCGCGTCGGCGAGGACGTCTCGGTGGTCGGCTTCGACGGCATCCGCCTCAGCGACTACATCAGCCCGCGCCTGACGACGATGGCCCAGCCCTTCGACGCCATCTCGACGGCCGTCGTCCAGCGGCTGCTCGAGGGGATCGAGGAGCCCCGGAAGGCGGATGCGGGCATCAGCATCCTTCCGACCGAGCTCGTCATCCGCGAGTCGTGCGGCTGCCTGCCCGTCGGGGCGGGGGCCGGCCGCGCCACCTATCAGACCCATTCGACCCCTGCAGTCCCGTTCGCACACCAGGAAATCCCATCCACACACCAAGGAGCAAAATGAAAAAGCGCATGATCGGCGTCCTCGCCGCCAGTGCAGTGCTCGCGCTCGGACTGAGCGCGTGCAGCGGAGGCTCGACCCCCGCGTCCAGCGGCTCGGCCGGCGGAAAGCTCAGCGTCGCCCTCGCCGTCAACGGCGCCCTCGGCGACCAGGGCTTCTTCGACGACGCCGAGCGCGGCATCCAGCAGCTGAAGAAGGACGGTCACAAGACCCAGACGCTGCAGGCCGACGCGAACAACCCGGCCCAGTGGAAGTCGAACCTCGAGTCGATCTCCACCGGCAGCTGGAACATCGCGATCGCCGGCACGTCGCAGATGACCGACATCATGGATGCCACGGCGAAGAAGTTCCCGAACCAGAAGTACATCATCTTCGACACGGTGGTCAACCAGCCCAACGTGGCCTCGATCACGTACGAGCAGAACGAGGCCTCGTTCCTCGCCGGCGTCCTGGCGGCCTACGCCGCCACCGACAAGAGCAGCTTCCCGCTGTCGTCCGGCGGCAAGACCGTCGGGATCGTGGGCGGCATGGACATCCCGGTGATCAACGACTTCGTGGTCGGCTTCAAGGCCGGCGTGAAGGCCGTCGACCCGAGCGTCAAGGTCGAGACCAGCTACGTCGGCTCGTTCAGCGACTCGGCCAAGGGCTACGACCAGGCCAAGGCGATGTTCGCCGACGGCGCCGACGTCGTCTTCGCGGCGGCCGGCGGGTCCGGCATCGGTGTGCTGCAGGCGGCCAAGGACGCCAACAAGTACGGCATCGGCGTGGACCAAAACCAGAACGCGCTGCAGCCGGGCCACATCCTCGCCTCCGTGCTCAAGCACGTCGGCGCCTCGCTCGTGCTGGCCGTCGACGCGGCGGACGCGGGCAAGCTGGCGTACGGGAAGACCACCACCTACGGTCTGAAGAACGACGGCGTGGGCCTCGACTACGACAACAACGGCGGCATCGTGCCCGACGCGATCCAGAAGAAGGTCGAAGCGATCGCGCAGAAGGTCGCGGACGGCCAGCTCACCGTTCCGCACGCCCCCGGCGTCCAGTAGAACTGAGCCCGGGGCCGTCCCGACGAGGCCCCAGCCGTGGGCGGGAGTCATCCTGCTCCCGCCCACGGCT
>Ga0209963_1001976_pt1 | contig 10983 bp, 7 predicted proteins | sample ThiBio_1000_biof_2_FD_183957 | JGI IMG/M metagenome (GOLD analysis project Ga0209963, IMG submission 183957) | Wastewater bioreactor microbial communities from Cape Town, South Africa - Thiocy_cont_1000_biof (SPAdes) | ecosystem: Engineered > Bioreactor > Thiocyanate-remediating >...
TCATAAACGAAGATCATTAACGAGGTACTCGTTTTTAATACGAGATAGAAACAGAACGTGACCTATCATCATCGACAGGGTTCGATTGAACGGCTGTTGCACGCATTATCATCATCAACATCAACATTGGCGCAATAGATTCTGTCATTTTGTTTGATCTTCGCATTTTTTCATCGATTTTTTTTCTCTATTTGTACATGATGATGAAAAAGTCGCGTGCATGCGTATAATGATGATGATCACGATAATGCTCGCCGCTACAAGCGTATCGTCAGCTGGCTTATATTCATACGCCATCAAACACATCTAGGCGACAAATCGAACCGCTATATACACATGTATGTGTGTGTGTGTGTGTGTTGTTTTTTGTTTTAATCGTATTTTATCACGAAAATGCCTTTTTGACAGTTCAATTGCTTAACTCTACGTGAGAATGTCGATGACGCCTAAAGAATTCTCTCTCTCGCTCTCTTTAATTTGCTTTTTGCACGCTATATTAACACTGGTTACGCTCGTTATTCGAACGAATAGTATCAGTGAACGAACTGTTTACTTTCCTAATTGACCGTACGATTGCTTTATGTTGATTATACATCGAACAGATATCTATATATTGTATATATTAAAACAAAAAAAAAAACGCTTGATCATTATTATTGCCGGCATGTAGAAATAACAAACTAATGAAGAGGAAAAAGCAAAGTAAGCCGACAAATGGCAACAAGTCTTCAATTGAAAGTAAATATACATTCATTCATTCGAATGAGTTCTACTGTATCTCCTTAACTCAACGTTTTCTCATTGGTTAAAAACTCGAGTTCGTGATTTTTAACCAATCGGAATAATTCTCTGTTTTTGTTTAAAAAAAAAGAATTAAACATTTAACTTACCAATTGTTCACTAAATAAATAAGAAGAAAGAAGAAAAAAATTATTAATAATTCCATGAATAATATTCAAAAAGTGATTTTTTACCTTGTAGAATTGTTAAACCAGTGTCTTGAGCTAATTGTTTCTTTTGTTCTTCGGACGGATATGGATGCTAAAACAAAACGAAATCAGTTCGATAATGATTTGCAAATTTTATAAAAAATCTTTACAGTTAAATGTTGAAATAACCATGCTCGCATAATATTTGTGGCAACTTTCGGGAAAATGCCACGTTTCTTTTGACGTTTTTTTGAATTATCATCGAGATCATCTTCATCTCCGCCCGTATTGTCACCGCCTGAACCAACACTGTTATCGAAATTGTCACCTGAAAAGCAAACAGCAAAATTTTCAATAAAATCAAAGGTCAATTCTAATGCTTGAAGGCATGACAAAAGGTGAAACCTAATGCACTTAAAACATATTCATCTTTCTTTTCTCATTTCATTTATTCTTACAGGCAATTATGATTGATTGACAGGACATATGCATATATGTATATACATATATATAGACTAGTACTACTACTACTGCTACCAGTGCGACAGAGTAATGCGTCTTGACAGCCGATTTATGATATTACATTAAGTTTGAAAAAGAAAAGAACATTTGAATATAATTAACATATAAATGTATTCTGTATAGAGAGAAAATGAACAGGATAAACTAGTCGTTGTTGTCTTTCGTAGACTATGAAATCAGAGATGAGTTTCTATTTTCGTCTTCTTCGTTTTCAGTCGAACATGTTGATGTATTGAATTAATGTTCTTTTTTTTTCGTTGTGAAAAGAAAAAAGTAAGATGAGATGAGTAGTAAGAGTGAAAATGAAGAAGCAAACGAACAACTGCTTAGCTGTGTTTTTGTTTGCTTGAAATTTTAATGAATATTTTGCGTTTTTCTCTCGCTTCGTCTTGTGATTAGAAAAATGAAATAAATAAAAAGACATGTGAACATCATCAATCGAATTGTATCCATTGGGAAACTCAAGAGAATGAACATGCGGACAGATTGGTAATGTTTTTATTCGCAATTACACATAGAAAATAATCGAAGTGAATGGGTGATTTGGAGAATAGCTGTTCCCTTGCGTGTAAATGTTGCAGACAATATTAATAATAATGAAATGTCGATGACTACTATTTCTGTTTTATTTTGTTTTTTCTCTCTCCCTAGATTCGATCTGTGATTAGCTTCCTCGTCTTGTTTTGTATGTGCACTCAAATGAGATGAATTACAGGAAAGATTCTAATTGAAAAAACATACCCGCTTCACTGTTGTTATCATGTAGAACATGATAACCGTTATTAGTATTGGTCATATTAGCCATTGTTATTTGATTTGGAGTGTTTGTATCTGACGAAGAATGTGTCGATAGTGTATCATCGTTATGAATTGAATGATGATTTTGTTGTGGATGAAAATGTTGTTGCGGTTGAGATAAATGATTTAATAATGATGGATGATGACCGACTAAATGATTTGAATACGACGGGTGTGGTGGAGGTAATTGTTGTTGAAAATGTGTTGATGAAGGTGGTAAAGGTGGTGGCGGTTGAAGATGATGATGATGAGACATATGATGAGATGGATGGCCGAGATGATGTGGAGACACAAGAGGTGTCAATTGCGAAGTCGTTGTCATTGACGAACAGTGTGATGATGAACGAAGCTAAAATATTCACATTATGATGATTATTTTCGAATAACAGGTTCAATCGTTTCGTCTGCTCTCGAGTTCGAATTCTGTTTCTGTTTACATATGTTCATTTAATTGTTCGATTGTTTATATAAAACAGGTGTATGTCTTCATCATCTCACAATATCGGATAATGTTGAAGCAAAAAAAAAGAACGAATAACAATCGAATACTTACAGATTTTGGTTGATGAGAAAGATTGTATCCGGATGGTGTTGCTGAACCATCGGGACTATGTTGATTGTAGGATGACGAACGCGATGAAGTCAGTGGTGGAAAATTCGATGGTGGTTGCGGACTCGATTGATCATCTTCTTGATCATCATCGTCGCCCGATTTCGACGATGAAACATTCGAATCCCGTTCATCGATTACAAGATCCATTGGCAGTTTGCCTTTCAAACAAGTTATGTAACGATGAGTAAAATTATCGCATAATTCATGGACCTAATTAGAGCAGAAAACGAAGAAAAAAAAACGTTTGTTAATGAGTTTGTACTTGACTTGTTGGTAATTTTCTTTTTTTTTTTTTTGTTGCTGATTGATATTACTAGTGAGTATGTTTGTCTTATCTGTCTGATAAATCGGTCAACGGGTGAAGAAAAAATGTCTCGGAGATTTTCTCAGAAAATAAACGAAAGCAAAGCTGCTGATTAAGATTAATCTTTCTTTTTCTCGACAAGTGTCGACAGAAAAAACAGATTATAGTGATTATGTCCGACTGATCCCTGATGAATCGATGTTTTTTTTTCTCTATGCCTTCTATCTCTGAACTACATATAAGATACAGTACTTTTTCTAATTCGAGCAGATGAAATCGTAGCACTTGTATTGTTTGAATCATCTAAACGAGATGTTGGAATTGTAGAAAAAAAAACAACGAATTGATTTTTTGCAATTGAACAACATACCACATCATCTAATTCAGGATTGTTGGTAATAAAGTTCGGATCTTTTTGAAGCTAGAAAAGAACGACCGATTATTAGAAACGGAAATCTCTTCGGCGGTCGGCCGACAGGCAGACATATTTCCTTCTCGATGTCTTTTTAGATTTATTTTTTCTTATTCTTCGAATCGAAGAAAGAGCAGCAGGTGCTTTCGAAACAAAGCATTTCCGTCGATCGAGACTGAAATGTTGCACAAGAATAACGACAAATCTGCTAGTTCGATTTGCGTGAATAAATAATGATGAGTTGAGTTTTGTTTAACCTCCTCTTCGAGTGTCTTCTTCATATGAAACGCTAATGACATTTTAATGATACCCTCAAGCTTTTTCACTTGTTGAACAATACAAAAAGCGAACTTGTTCGATATTTTTCCTTTTTCTTTCTTTTTTTGTTTGATAAGATGTTCATCATCTGATTTGCTCATGGGATGATGTGAGCATTTGCTTTATCTTAAATAAGATCAGATCAACAAACAGCACGTGCTTACAACCATTAGACATGCATATGTACGTGTACATGTCGACATAAAGAATGTCTTTGAGAGGCCTAATCGCATTTTCATTTCATCAAATCAACTGATGAAATATTCATTGAACATAAGTGCCTCACTATGCTATGATTATAGACACACCTCAACTATGTGTCACTTCAAGACATTGAACAATATTGTTTAAACTCGGCACGACATACTCGAATTCTCGAAGATAAGTTTTTCTTTTTCTTAACAATAAAACGAAATATCTTATTGGCAACATCTGCAAATGTATGACGTGAACAACTTATTGCTATTTCTATTGCTGTTGTTGCTATTGCTGCTGCTGCTGCTCTTAAAAGATCTTATCATAGTTTGTTCATTCAAGTATCAATCTGACAAGAATGAGGGGGTCATAATCGTCAACTCGTATACATGTATATATGATCTATTATTGACTTTTGACCAGTAGTCAACATATATTTTTCATTTATTTTCTTGTTCAAGTGCCTTATCAGACGTTCATCTTGTGATAACACATATAAACAGTAGTTCGATTCGATATTGTAAACCTGATGTACTTCAATTGAACTCTCTGTCTAATCTCAGTACGATGATAATAATAATAAAACAAAACGGGCGAAAGAAAATTCATTATCGAGAAAGTTTACCTGTTTAGTAAATTCAACAATATCATCATTGAATGATTCCGATGAGCAGACATCGCCCGGACCACCGGGATCTCTTGGTGTACAAGTTGCTAATTCACATTTTTCGAATATCAACGCCAATAATGGAAATAATGGATGACTGAAATCGAAAAAGAAAATTATTATAAAATAAAAGACGACTATCTTATCTCGTTTTGCATTATTGACCTATAATTATGATCAAACATCAAGAAATCGATCTATCATTTTCGTTTCCTTTTATATTTTGTCATTCTCTACGCTTGTAGCTTTGAGCAATTTTCTTATTCGAAAATTAAAGAGAAAGATTCTTGATACCTTTGTATTTCAATGACGGTCATATCAATTTACATCTGAGTAATAATGATCATAACGGTGAAGAAGAAGAAGAAAAGAACCAATAAAAATTAATGTCTATCGAGTTATGATCGTAAAACGTATTTTACTATAATTTTTTGGCAGACGATGAAAGAGTAACAGCAACAGCAGGCGTAATGATCATCAATCACTGTCATATACATATGAGAACTTCAAGAGAAGAGAAAGAAAACTCTCTCTTTCTCTCTCAATAAACACATACAACCGTACATCGTGTAACTGTAACTGAGAAGAGTAATAAGAAAAGAAAAGAAAAAGAAAAAGAATGCCCAATAAGATGATAAGGTTAAAAATAGAGAACAAAAAAGATCTCGTTTGTATACATCTGTACTTCTCTTTCTTCTTCTTCTTGAGAACTAGTTTTGTCTATCGATTGATTATTAGTTAGTCAGTGGTATGCACTAACGAATACACAAAGGCCATCGACACACAATAGTAGAACAGCAACTTTATCGAAGAGATAGCAACCAACCGAGTGATTAGAAAGATAAACCAGCCGAAACGAACAAGCTGATTAACAAAGAAATAAATCTATGAAGCGTGCGCTTCTATGCTCTCTTAATTCTGATATAAATCTTGTTTGTTTCTATTAATTTCTGTGTATTGCTATGGAACAATTGAATTCGTTTTTGTTTTATTTTGACAGTAAATGCTCTTTCGAAGATATATGTCTACTATTGTCATCGATTGTAAGAAAAAACGGAAAGTAAAGTCAAAATGCAAGAGCAAAAACACACCAAGCGTGAAGATAATGATCGGTTTCGAAATTTCGCCCGTATATACAAAAAATATGTATGTCAATGTATGTAAGCAAAAATATATCTATTGAATAGTTTAGCTCGAAGGTGATTCGGCTCAACGACTTTCTCGTCGTCGTCATTATTATCATCATCAACAACAAACAAAAACGAACGAAAATGAGAAGCCATTTATCTTGTATAACGACTAACAAGATTAACAAAATCGGGTTCTATCTGACGAAGTTTTCTTTGCAACTATCGATTGATTTACCTATATATCATATCCTTGTGTTGTTTAACTTGATTATCGGTGTTCACACTGTTCACATGATTGACAGTTGATGACGAGTCATTGATAGGTCCGAGAAGGGTTTGAAAATTATGAGCAATCGATGGTTGAGGAGACGTTTCAGTATTAAATGTCGGAGGATAAAGATTGGTACTAGCATCGGGACCATTTGTTGTTGTTGTAGTAGTTGGAAAATTGCCAGTATCATTTCCATAGTAAGATCCATTTGTGTCTGTGAGTAACTAAATATATATATATCAAAAATAAATAAATAAGTAAATAAATCTTATCATCGATTGAATGTCAAAAATGACATCACACAAATTACCCTTTGAGCAGCCATTGATCTATCGAAATCGACGTGTTCAGGACGACATGACTAATTTATTTGTCGGTTTGACGAAAATGGCTAGAAACAAAAAGATCGATTGGTAAAGATTATCATTCATTAAACAAGACAGCACAGTTGTTTTTTTTTCTCTCTCTCTCGCTCGCTCGTTCGTTCGCTACTGTTTTTTTTTCTTCTCTTCTATCTATAATTGTCTGCCTTGTCTCGTGTTCTATTTACGTCTTGCTTGTCGACTCGAAGCGTGTAATGGATACGTTTTATATCTGTCGAATTTAATAGGAATATGTGACGTGATCGATGTATATGATTTGATAGATTTCTGGATGTCAATCTTTATCCGCGAGCGCAAACGTCTCACCTTTTCGCACTTTCTCTCTTTTCTATGCACAGAAGAGAAGAAGAAAAAAATGAGAAAGAGAAACAAGAAGACGATGAGAGAGAGAGAGAGAGAGCGAGAGAGATAGAGAGAAAAAAAAGAGAAAAACAGAGGCTGTTGCTCACAGAAAGAGAAAGAGAGAACTAACGACGAGGCAAGCGAACACTTGTAATTACTTTTAATGTGAACGGTTACTCTCGACCAGTCAGCAATCGAGTTGTTCTTTCTTGCTCTCTTTTTTTTTCTTCCTTTTCGTCTCTTCTCCGTTAGCAAACGAAGGAGAAGAAGAAAAAAAAGAAGAAGGATTTTCTTCTTTTTGCTTGCACGCTCGTGGGCGATTATACGCGTAGATGTGTGCAAGAACAAGTAAAAAGACGAGTGCTGGAGAATATTGTCGACAATGAGACGCACACACACACAGAAAGAAAATGTTTGCAGGTTGGAGATTGGCCGAGATAAAAAGAAAAGTACTAAAGCTAATATGTCTCATGCAAGAACAAGAACAAGAGAGAAGAACTAAACTCAGTTCATGCTGATGTACCATCGGAAATTTCTTTTTTGTTCTTTTTTTCCTCTCGCTCTGGTCTTTTTTTAATGGGGAATGAATGAAAAATTATTACTGACGTCTCGACTCACAATACTCGAAGAGAACTCGTGTTTCTATTGGAATCGTGATGGAATGAGTCGACACTTGGATGAATTGAGGGTGGAAAAGAGAAACAAGAAGAAGAAGAAGAAGACGACATTGACGTTACCATCAGTAAAAGCAAAGTGTGTCACATCCAATCAAATTTGAGACGAAGATTGATTGGTAGACGACGATTTAATGTGCGACATGTCAAAGAAGAAGAAGACGAAGAAAAAAGACGAGAGCGCGCGAGAGAGAGAGAGCGAGAGGAAAAAAACTTTGAATAGAATTCTCATCAATGACTAAAAAAAAACTGATTCTGCCTGAATTATAAAAAGCTAACTTCAGCTTTCATAATGCTATTTAGCAATCAATCAAATCATACAAAAGATGGAGTGTGCATGTGTATTACTTGAAATAATTCTCTTTTTTTTTGACATCTATGAATAATAGGAGACTGGTTATTTTATATTCAAAATTCTTTTTAATTATATATTTTCATACATGCGTTTTTTCTTCTTGTTAACGATTGATAATTTGATGAATTACTGTCGAAGTTAAAAGTTAATGTCACAACCAAACTCATTTCTTTATATTCGTCAGCGAAGATTTTCTCTTTTCGTCTCTAGTCGGATTTGTTGTGTTGTGTAGCGCATCGTTCATATTCTCAAGAGAATTTCCTTCAACTCATCAATCTTTCACTACGAATAGTTCGTTTGTTCAGTATATAAATATAAAAACGAGAAGAATAAAAGAGCACTGGTAAGCGGCATGCATTTTTATTTTTTGAAAAGATCTGTTCCGCATATATAAACTCAAGCATAAATTCCAGTTAAAGAAACTAGTCGATCTGGATCAATGGAACAAATCCGATGAATGAATGGTTAACACAAACATGAAATTTTCTTCTCTTCGACAAGATATAAACAACATATTTTGTTCGTTTGTTTAAGAGTTCTTGACCAACAATTGAGTACAATGATGAATTCCCACTGACTTCTACTAATTAAGAAAGGCAAAGCAAAGCAGCTAATTCTTGATGTGTATGTGTGTTCACTTTCGAACAACACTCGATCGTTTATTTAGTGTTGATCGTTTTTCGCACATACTTTCGATTAATGGAATTTAACACTTCATCTTTTTCTTTTGGCAACAGGCATTTGTCTCTACTGATCTATTTACATGTACTTTGATCCTTTATTCATCGGTTGGTCGTGCATCGATAAACCCTATCATGTTCAAACACATTCATGTCTATGTAATCTCATAAAACAAAAAGAAGTCTTCTATTTTCGTGTGTGTATCGTCAAGAAAGAAAAGAAATTATCGCCCGGTACGCGTCGTCGCGTTTTGATGATTTCATCATAAGAGCAAAAATCGAATGATAATCAAGTGAGCGAGAAGGTGAATTGAACGATTTTGCCTTCACATCTATTCATTACAATCGAGATCAACGAAAGAAAAAGCATGATGATTGATAGTGGATACAGACGACAGATCACAAATGCTCATAATAGAAATCAACCTATGATTATTGCTATTCGATTATGCACACATTTCATTCTCCCACGTCACACACCAAAGTAGGAAAAAAAGCGGTCCACTCAATTGATTATGCATAAAGCAAAAGAGAAAAAGAAAAGTTTTTTTAATATTTGAAATGAAAATGCACTTGACTGGCGAATTCGATTATAAACACAAACAGTTATTTACTCGGCTATTATCGAGTCGAGATGCTTATGTGTCGGCATTTGTTTATGTTCGTGTGTCTTGAAGACAAAAAAGGTGTTGATCAATATTGCGTGTGCGGCTAGGATGGACTTTGTCTTTTTCTTTTTCTTGTCTGTATTTGACTATCTGTCTTAGCTTTCGCTAATTGTTGAAATAGGCAAATGAACATCGACATGTGCTCGTGCGAATACTGGTCAACAGAATAAAATGTCTTTGATGTGACAAATCTTATTTGGATTAATCGAAACGAATATTTCCTTTTTCTCATGAGAGACACACACACACATACACAAACATAAGAACAAAGAATCGACAATCGATGGATGAATAACATAGAAGAACTCAACGGAAGAAAGCACACAGATATTTAATTTTCTTCGACAATGCGACTAAATAAACTAATATCTGATTCTCAAGTGACTTATGAAAAATATTCAACAAATAGCAACAATAAATACTATACATCGATGCACATGAATTCAATCACAGTTCTATAAACAAGAATAGATTTTTGAGCCAAGTTAAGACAAGTACTCAATTCTTTTGACAACTACTTGACAATGAAGAAGAGGAGGAGAAGGAAAAAAAGCGAAACCAACTTCAACTAATCAAATAATACTCGTAACTGTAAGATAGTTATTGTTGAATGATGATTAATATCTATTGTATTCTTTAGAATACAGGTAAACACTTCAAGGATAAAGTGATCAACGGATTTATTTTCACATTTGACATGAAAACAGATCTACTTTAGCATATCAATACAATAACTTGCAAATTGTTGATATGATAAAATTTCATCAACTTCCAGACTTTTAGAAGTATGTACTCTTGAGATTTGTCGTTTGTTTTCTTACAAAAGCAAACAAACAATCAATCGCTTAGATAAAAAAGATGAGTGCACGAAGGAAAAAAAATTCAAAATCAAAACTATGTCTAAATTCAAACACAAATATATCAAAACAACATCTATTCGATCGTGAAGAAATCAGTTTATAGGTGATCTTTCATCATTCCAATTTACAGTAATAAAATCACTATGAATCGATGATTGTGGACTACCAACACGACTTGATGCTGTTGATGAACCACTATTACCTCCGACTCGACTACCAATAAAACATAGTAGATATTGTTCTTTTTCTACGAAAAAATAATCATAAATCAATTGGTTAAAATATCGATCATTTCAAAGAAATCGTTTCTACCATCTCCTGTCAATGTACAATCACGTGAAACAGCTCGTTGTAATAAAGTATAAAGTGATCTGCCTACAGCAGCTTCATATTGTGAACTATCTTGAAAATGATGATCTCGTAACGATTGAGCTATGGCTTTGGACTCTTTTGTTCTCGATTGATTATGTTTATTCATTGAATATTCTCGTACAAGTGGCGCAATGATTGTATTCCATTTTGTTTGTAACCATCTAGGAAATTAATTTCAAAGAATTCTCATTTTACCATACGAGATAACTTACTCGAAAATAGCCTCTCTATTCATAGGACAATCGAAAAATAATGCTGGTCCAATAGCTGCATCTTGAAGACTGACTTTTGGTAAACATTCGTTATATCGTTGCCAAACATTGCTTATCCATTGTATCGTACTCAGAAGTTCTTGATCTGTGGATCGATTTTCACGTATGTTTCTATACCGAAAATAGAATAAATCTATTCGAAATGATTTTCATTCGGACATACATATCAACCATTCGTCTCCATAAATGACGTTTAAGAACGCCATTCCATGGTGGTC
>Ga0209963_1001988_pt1 | contig 10950 bp, 8 predicted proteins | sample ThiBio_1000_biof_2_FD_183957 | JGI IMG/M metagenome (GOLD analysis project Ga0209963, IMG submission 183957) | Wastewater bioreactor microbial communities from Cape Town, South Africa - Thiocy_cont_1000_biof (SPAdes) | ecosystem: Engineered > Bioreactor > Thiocyanate-remediating >...
TAATATGAATAGCATTCAGTAAATGTTAGTAATTACAGAAAAGAGAATTCTCGATTTATTTATTTTCTTCTTCTCTCTGTCTTTTGTTTTTTTTCTTTCATGAAGTTAAATTTTTTATCAAACGAATGCGTGAATATGCATGTATAAGATTGACAATCGATGGGATAATTCGATGTTATAGCGAACTACATTATCCTTTTGAGAATAAACAAAAAAAACTGTATAAGAGACAAAAAGTTCAAGTAAAAAAATAGGGAATAAAGACGATGATACGCACGAAAATGAGAATAAGTAAGTGAGTGAAAGATATACGTGCAATATAGAGACGAAAATTCGAACTGTTACATGAGAAATATGAATAGAGAAGAACGAAATAGGATGAATTAAATCACAGCGTGGAAGTTTCGATTGACATAAGTTGTTCTATGTTGTATCAAGTCGAATTAATCGTAATTTAGCTGAATCAACAAGAACAGTTGCAGCTTCATTTGTACCACCACAATAATGTGACGAAGAGAAAACTGTTAACAAACGACCACTTAATTGCACCTGAACAAAAAAAAATTCGATATGAAATTGAATAGCACAAAAAACAAATTTAATCGAACCTTGAAGCCAACTTGTTGCACTTCATGAGCACGTATAACGTGTGTAAAATTATTTTTTTCAAGAAATGCCATAAGTGCTTCACTTGTAAAATAATTGCCTGTACTTCGTCGTGTATTATTGAAAAATCCTCCATTAGCACCAATTGGTAATTGAGCAGCCGTATTTGTATCAATTGAAAATGGATCATTCCACATGATTTCCCATGCTAAAGGTGATTCACTTTCGGGTTCAACTAATGGTACCATAATATCATTAACTGTCGAAATGAAATCACCTGGACAAGTCATAGGACTTGGTATGCCACCGTGAAGACAAAGAATCTATGTAGAAAATGATTTTTTTTTATTAAAATTTCTTTCTCGATTGATGAACTTCTTTTCTTAAATACTTTATCATCGATAACAGCAGCCAACGGTAGAACATCAAAAACCGAATTAATTGCATCCCATACTTCTTTTCCTAGTGTATCACCAAATTTGCTTAAACATTCTCTGAAAAAAAAACAGTCATCATGCATTTTCATTGAATATTGGATTTTATCGAAATGTTTTACTTAAAAAAGCTGAACATCTGTTGAACTTTGCGAATTTCATGATTTCCACGTAGTAATAAAACTTTCTTCGGACATTGATATTTAGCTGCAAGTAGATAAATAATAACCTTGAAAAATAAAAACACATAGATTTCATTTCGAAATTGATTCAATTTTAAGTTTACTTCAAGTCCATGAATGCCTCGATCAACATAATCGCCCAAAAAAAGAAACGATGCCGGAGATAGAAGTGGCGTTGCACGCCAAAGAGATTTTTCGAAACAAACTAAATCTTGATAGTTGCCATGAATGTCACCGAGAACGTAACATGGTGATGAGATTTTCAAACAACGTGGTTCACGTCGAAAGATTTCTCTCACTTCTTTACATAGACTAACAACATTTTTAGCGAGATTTATAAATGAATTCGATGTCCACATCAATGAATCTTTTGTTTGATCACGTTTTTCAAAGAAACGTAGAAGATCTTGAATATCTGTTGCTACTGTTCTCTGCAGAAAACGAAAAAGAAGAATCAACACCATCAAATTCGTTTTATTTACTCGATCAAAGATTTCTTCGGATGGTGATCGAGGAAGATTCTTGAGTGCATATTCTGTAGTTGTACTTAATTGATCACTACGATTCATTGAACGTAGTGATTCAACTTGAGACAAAGTACCAGATTTTTTCAATGTAACACAATGATCTGCTATTTCATAATTTGCATTTGCCTGAGCTAGAAGAAGAAGAGGAAAAAAACAGAAATCGAATGATTCGTTTCAATAGTTTGTTTAGTTACTTCGATCGTTTTGATTATCAGCTTTCATATCTTTGTATCGTCTTAACGAAAAAGTGAATGAATTAATTTGAGGCAAATCAAACAAGAAATTCTATGGAAATCTACTTGCACACGCGAAGTAAATCCTGAACGTTTGTATTTAAACGAAAGAGAACTGATGTTCCACGATATTTTAATTGGCCAACTGAATTGAGAAAGTCGGTTAATTGTAATTGATTATTATTTTGAACGTTAAAAGAACTAGACAGATATTTCAAACATTGCATTTTCTTTCGAAGAAATCAATCATGAACATACTTAAATGCAGCTAAAATCTCACTGTATGGCGGTGAATCTGCATTCGTTTTTCCAGCTTTGAGATTTTGAACATCAGAATGAAGTTCACTAATCAATGAAATTCGTACAAAAAAAAAACAATCATAGAAATCATGTTGACCTACCGAAATTCTTCCAAAGACATATTTCCATTGTTTTTAATATTATAAAATCGGAAAATATATCGACAACGTTGTTCAGCCGGAGCGCCTTTAATAGAAAACAATGATTTTCAACGAAACTAGTCAAGAAAATTTCGCTATCTAACCTCCGTGAGAAGTACTTGGATCCATTGCAGCTAAACCTAAATAAGCTCATGTATTCACTTGGAAATGTATACGAATAGAATTCTTTGAAGATTCGTTCTTGTACTAAAATTTAACAGATGATGATAGATTTTCATTTTAGTGAAATAATTTATCAGTAATTTACGTTTCGAATTAAATTTAGCCGAGCCCATGAGTTGTTCTTGAGGAGAAGCTATTAATTGATTATTGGGATCAGGTTGTTTACACTCGATAAATTGAAGAACAGGTTCTTCGAAAACTTGTCCACCGGATGCGAAATCATCTTGAAAACGAAGAAGAAAATAGATTTTGACAGAAAACAAGAATAAATTTACCCCAACCATTGGTTTGTTGTCGTTCGAGAAGATTTTTCAATACATAAAATGGCTCAAGTCCGAGCAGTTCACGATTTTTCATAGCTGATTTCATTCGTTCGAAACTCATCCAAATTGAATTGACTAAACTCGTTGCATTAGCACGTATCTAATCGAAACAATATTCATTCAATTTTGAACTCGAAGAAACAAAACCATCGTACCAATCGTCCTTTAGTAATCAAATAATATGTCTGTATACTTGGCAAACATGGTAAAAGATCACTACAACGAATTTTCATTACATTGACGAGCTCGAAATCGTAGGGACATATCTAAAGAAAACACATCAAATCGAAAAAGATATTTTTTTAAAAGATCAAACTAACTTTGCTTGTTATACGTTTGGCAGCAAGTGCACGTGTTTCACCAGGTTTGATTTCATCGAAAGGAAACCAATAACCACGACCGAGATGTTGCTCGACAAGAAGTAACGAATCGACTTCTTTGTCGATAATAACACACACAACTAACTTCATTTCATCTCGTATTAAAAGATTCAAATGATTAATTAAAATTTAAAGACAACAAGACGAAGAAAAAAAACGTGAAACGAAGAAGTATGAATAACAAATCGAGATCAATTGTTTACTTTCTCTTCCAAACATTTATAACGCTGCACACATTACCAACAGCCGACTAGTTCGTTTTTTAATCCAATAAAAACTTGTTATGTACCTTTAAGAACAGAAAGATGTCTCTCATCTCTGTGCAACTTCAACAACAACATAATGCAATGCTCTCATTCATTCATCATCATCAATCATTAGTTTGCAATTTCGAATCAAAAATAATTTTCATACTGTACACATACAATTAACTTAAAGTATAAAATTAGAGTACATTGACATATTCGAGACATCTGATATAAATTGAATTTTATTGCATGTCAGTGTTTTTCTTGCATCTCTCTCCTTCTCTCTCGTTTTTTTTTTGACAACCTATCAATAAAAATATCTCTCAATGGCAGAACCTTGAAAAGCCTATTTTGTAATTCATTTAATTCGCCTCGTCAATAGATAAAAATAGGAGTAATTCGATTAGATACAGCTAATAATATTTGAAAACTCGATTTCTTTCGATAAATGATTCGTCTACAAAATCTCGAAGCAAATCTGAAATGATCAATTCATCCAGAAAATAGTCAATCATTCGACCAATTCGGTTTACTTTCGAAAAATAAAATAAGAAGAAGAAAAGAAAATGTATTTTTATTAATTGATTTTGAAGGTAAGAATTCCTTTCATATATTTTAAAATAGATTCTTTACTGTTATCATTATCAAAAAAAGAATAAGTAATTGAACAAACCAAGAAAAAAGAATAATAACCGGGTGTTAATGAAAAAAAAAGCAGAAAAAGAAAATAAAAGGTAATATACAAATACATAAAGAAAAAAGAAGAAGAAGACACGAATATATTATGAAATCATGTATTAACACGACGTCGGTGTAATTCTTTATTTTTCGGTGACATTATTAATGATGAACTCGATTTTTTGAAACATGTTCCAAATGTCAGATTCCAAAAAGCCATACGAAATTGTTTCGAACAATATGCATATATAAATGGATTAATAACTGAATTGAAATAGCCGAGCCATGTTATCAATGTTACTGTTTGAGCATTGAATACGTATGTTTCCGATGGAATAATATACATGATAAAAAATGGTAACCAAAAAAGAATAAAACCACCAACAACAACAGCTAAAGTTTTTGCTGTCTTTTGTTCTTTAATAAAACGTAGACGTTCACGTCGATTAGCTTCGTTAGCTGATGTTGAAAGTAATGTGCCTGCTGTCGATTGTGGATAAGCTTTCATTGTTATACTTTGACTTGAATGACTGAATGTTCGTGGATGTGTCGATGTTCGATTGTAATTATCTAACGATGAACGGTTTTCATCGTCATCATTTGTTAATGATAGATTCGGTGTATCATCAGAGACTTGTTTCATTTTATCATCATCCCAATTTGTCGATGATTTCAAACAACAACAAACTGGACACGGTGATTTTTTGTTAATAGTATCTTGTAAACGACGAATAGAAGCTATTGAATAATTTGATTTTAATGATGAACTATTATTTTGAATCGTTTGTCGAGCAACTTTATGTTGTTGTTTGATGTTTTCAATGAGAATAGCCGATGGTGTGGATTTTGCCGTGCGCGATTGTTTTACACGACGATTGATACGTGTCTGTTCAGGAAGATTTGAACCGACGGAAGTATTTGTTAGCACCTGATCAGTCGATGATGATGATTGTGCTGATAAAACTGCTGAACCTTGTGAAACATGACGTAATGAATATTTAGCATCGATTCGAATTTGTTTATTATTTATATCTTTAGCAAAGTCATGTTGTAATGACTGATTAAGTAGATTTGAATGTTCATTTGATGCATGATCATTGTCTTTGTCACGTAATAAGATGTCATTCTAAAATATAAAGTTAATCAACTCGAATTTCTTCAAAATAATTAGTTAATTGACCGAATAAACATTGACTTTGTTCCTTTTATTTATCGAAAGTCAATTCGCTTGAGAAATTCTTTTATTGAACTAATTTTGAATACAGGAAATCAAAGTATTTGAATATACTCAAGAATAATTAACCTCGTTCTTTCTTCTTCGTGTTGACATCTGTCGCTCTATATTAAATCAGTCTTAACTATGACTTCTCAACTCATACATATCCTTCAATTAAGCTGTTTGTTAGATAAGGAACAGTAATATTGAGTTTATTAAAAAATTTAATTATGCTTGACACTGATAATAAAATTTTTTCATCAAATTAGTTTATCTCTTATGAAAACAAGACAGAAAGTTAACGGAAATTGTCAACTATCATATCAAATATCTAGTTAAATATATCACATTGAGTTTAATTATATTTTCTCTTTGAGATTCTCGAAGAATTCTCTTCCGTGTACTCAACAAATTTAAAATGTCTTATTCATTTGAAAAGAACGCTACTGTTTGTAAGTAAAAATTCATCTATTATTAAAACATACTTGTTGTTTGTCGCGAGTTCTATTGATTAGATCTGCATTTGATGATGATAATGTATGACCGAAGACTTTCGATTCAAAACATGGCGAATCACCCGTACGAAATTGATATTCAGCACCGATATATGATATACAATTTCTTCGATATTCTGAGATTTCATCGGATAAATTTCGCATTCGATTCGTTGATATTGTACATGGACGACAGAGATTTGTTGGTTTAACTATCGATGGTGGAGTATTTGGTGCTGAATTTGGATTTGTAAAACGATAGACAAGATAGCCATTTGTTTTGCGTTCGAAATTCAAATCATTATTAAGTTGAAATGGTGGTGATGTTGACTTATTTCGAGAACGACGTTGTAAACAACAACAGAATATCATTTTCGATTGTGTCTTTTTATTTAAACTATCATGAACACTATCGAAGTGATTTTTTGTATTTGAAATTCCATTTTGATTTAGTTTTAATTGCATTTGTGACGATGAATTGTTCATCATATTATTATTTTGATTACTATCTTGAAATTTTTTAATTAAATTTTCACGACCATAAACAACCATAAATATGCGTATGTAAACAAATATCATAATAACAGCTGGAATATAAAATGAGCCCAATGCTGAATAAACAACGTAGCCTCGAGCTGTATTTAGTTCACATTGATGTTCGAATTCGACCTACAAAATCAAATGAGTAGGAGTCATCAAAAGAAGTTCTCGTTTTTTTCTTTCATGAAAACTAGTTAAAGAAGATTTTCTTTAACTATAAATATACAATATTCAACCGAATTATATAGTTCTTTGATCTTTCAATCGTATAAAAGCTTGCTTTCAAGAGTATAATGATCGTTAAGCACAACGGAAATAATGTTTTAAGGATAATCAAATCTTCTATTGACTCGGTACATTTTGTTTTTGTTATCGAAAAGAAAAATCTATTATCAAGGTAATAGTTGTAATCTCAATAAGATTAACTATAGTCTGTCAATGAATCACAAAATATGAATTGCAAAAAAAAAAGAAGAAGAAGAAGAAGAAGAAAAAGAAAGAAACATGCGTTGCAAACTATTTCTTTTTGCATTCTCTAAAAACTTACTGTATATCGTCTGTTGGGATCACGCCATCCAAATGTTGGCGGACAAGTTATAACAACAGAAAGAATCCAAACGAGTAATATCATAATACGAGCAAGAAATTTCGATCGATATGCTGTGTATGTCAATGGTCTTGTTATAGCCATATAACGATCAAGAGATATACAAGTTAAATTTAATATACTAGAAGTACATAGGAGAACATCGGATGATACCCAAAGATCGCATAGAATTAAACCGAGTTTCCATGAACGATCATGTTGATAATAATAGATACTTAATGGAAGAACAAATATTGCCACTAAAGCATCAGCAAATGCTAATGATGCGATAAAATAATTAGTGACTGTTTGTAAACGACGTGTACGGAAAAAAGCACATATAACAAGTAGATTTCCCAAGAATGCACATATATCGATCAATGACATACATATGATAGCTAGAATTTGTATCCACAATGATGTTGTTGATGTTGTTGGACTTGTCTGATTATTATGAAATGTGGTATTGATAAAATCGACAATTGTCGTTGATGTTAATACGGACATTGTAATTATTCATCATTCATATCTTTAGATAAAACAAAAAAAAGAATAAGCTCAAGCATAGTTGAACTCTAAAAACTATTTGTGCAGTGATTCTTTTTGTTTTATTTAGCTTATTATTTGTATATATGCATCTTTGTTTTGGTCTCTCTTTCTCTTTTTCTGCATTTTTTATTCTCTTCTGACTATTTCTATGATACATGTTCGCTTTAGTTATAAAAGAAAGACAACTGAAAAAAAAACTAGAAGAAAGAGCAAGAAAAAGAACGACTGCAGTTCCGTTTTTTTTTCTTTCATCAGAGTATCTTCAGTTTTTCTTCTTTCATTAAATTAATCTTCACGTATTCCTTTTGTACTTTTTTTTGTTATAGATAACGAAAAAAATCTATAAGCACTAGAAAGAAATAGAGAAAAAAAACAATCAATATATATATATATAGGTGTGTGTGTGATCTATTCTTTAATCAAACGTTCCTCTCTTATTATTATTATTATTGCTTTTATTACATAGATAAACAAATGCTTTATTCAATGAAAATATAATACTTAACACTATTCTTTCTTGTTTTTTTACCTTCGAGTTTTTTTTTCATATAATTTTGTGTGTAAGTTCTATGAGATAGATCAAACTATCTTGGGTATAATCAAATGAAATAATAATAAGCAAACAAAATAACTCTATTTATATACATATATATAGAGAGAGAGAGAGAGAGAGATTTCTGCTAAAGACGAATCGAAGATTTCGATAAATATGTGTTTGGTGTTAACAGAGAAAAAGTGTAGGATAATAAGATCGACAGTTCTGTCATCATCCTGCTCAGTCGAGTCTTTAATCGTAAGCAACTATTGATAACAACGTTTGTGCGAATATGTCATTTCACAAATGATTTATAACAGAGATGTGACAGCTATTTGTCTTCTGACTAAAGATCATTCTGTCGCATAGAGCCGATATAGAAAAGAGCTCACGACTACCTTCCAAGATGTTTGTCTTCTGGACAATTAGCTATCTAATAAACCCAATGTCTAAAGGGAGATACCTATTAGTGATTAAATAGACAAACGTATTACAGATTAAGAATCTCAACAAATCACTAGATATTCGGATGTTAATTGTCACTGAAAGGAAAGGCGAGTTCTATATTTATAAATGTATATATCTGTCTATAATCTCTCGGGGAAAGAAAATATATACATAACCGTTTATTTTATTCTGACAGAATAGAATAGACATATAGATATTTATATATTTTTTGATGAAAGATTTGTTTAACAGAAATATGAAAAGTTACAATTTAGTTCTCGATAATAAATAGAATACATATATTTCCTTTTTCATCGAATAAATAACTGTGATTATTATTCTTCAGTCTATTTTAAAGAGTGATTCTTTATTACGATGTGTAGATTGAAAGGAAGAAAGATCGAAAGGAAAAAGAATAGACTGGAGTATTTAGCGAGACGAATATATGATTTTGTCATATTGTCTCTTTTTACTTTTAATAAAAAACAACTTGTAATCGTGCGCAAGAATGCTTGTGAATTTGTTTTTTTTCTTTTATCCTAACATTCTTCTTGAATCTATTTCAAAAACAAGAGCAAACAAATTTTTTTGTTCTCTACGAACTGGCATGTCTATGAATATAAAAAAGAAACAATGATTTGAATGAAACTGATCACTGGAGTTTCTTACTTGAAATCAACTAAACAATTCTACAATCCCACATAAAAACAACCCGTCATTTACTTACGCTGTACTTAAGCGGAGAACTATACTTTTCATCAGAACTATATTGTCATGCACGCACTAAAATCATACTAGTAATCAGTATAATTATAAATTAGAAGAAACTGCACATTAGAATAATATGGAAGATATATGCATAGAAAACAACGTTTATTATATATGACATCCGTCAATTAGCTTTTCGTACTAGTTGCCGTGCTCGACTATTAAACGAATGCCTCAAGCTATCGCACGAATAATCACAAAAAAAAGAAGATGAAGAAGAAAAAGAAGAAAAGAGAGCAAGAGAAAAAAAAACTAGAGAGGCCCTATTTTGATAAGGTTATTTTCTGTTTGTAGCGAAATAAAAATGCTTTTCTATCCCGTTTCATATTTCATCAATCTAATCAAATGATTATATATTTATCTCTTAAAAATAGAAAGAAAGAAAAGAAGAAATATGAGCGAAAAAACATGCTGTTTTTTTTTTGAACCACAAGAATTCATGCTGAATACTATTATTAAAAATGTAAAAAGAAAAGTATCCTTCATTAATTATTACTAATGAAAAGTAAAACCTAGATTTCATATGTCCTGTCATGAAGAAATAAACTGATATTTGATTTGTATGAAAACAGAAAATTGAAAATAAGTATCAAATAGTGATATAGTTATTTCTATTGATTCTATTCTGCCTCCTTATGCAATCAAAGAGAAAATAAAGAAAATAGAACGATGTTAGCAAAGCATATGTATCTGATGATTACAAGAACGCCCTAAAAAAATAGTTGGTCATTGATAGGAAATTGAAGAAAGGCGAACGTTTCTAATAATAGTCACTGCAACTTCTATGTCGAGTAGAGTTTCTCTTACTATTTAATATAAGTAAGAGAAAAATGACTTGATCGTAACGTATGACATTTTCATAACCATTTCTTAAGTGACAATTCAATTGTTGAACGTGCTAACTTCAAAACATTTCGATGGCAAATTCGAGTTACTGACAATGATAATACTATTAGTAAGAATTAAGAAAACTAGCACGAATATTATCTGTTGACCCTATCAGTTAAAATTAAATCAAGTTTATGAATGAAGTATCCGTCTATGTTTTCCTTTGAAAACGTCATTGTTAACTAAAAGTGATGAGCGAAAACTTAATTAAATCAGGTACAGGAAGGTGAACAAGAAGGGAAAAAGATACACACACGCATATCTATATATATATATATATATATATATATATATATATACATCTAAAACGAACTAAGGAAATGTTAAAATAACACAAGTCAATCTCATTTATGTCGAAAACGGAGGGAGAAAAGGAAGAAAAATCAGGTCAAATATAGGCTTCTGATTAATATCAATAAATAAATCTTTCAAGAAACAAAGCAGACAACAAAATGAATAGAAAGAATATTTCATTACAGCCTCGAAGTTGTCCCCGCATAAGATCAAAAAAGATTCGATAGAAATAATTACAAATAATCATATTTTATACTTATTAATAATACTACATTAAACAAATAAAATCTATTTTTTCCAATATTTTCTGTGTTTCAAATATACTTTTGTACTTGGAAAAAAAAACTTGAGAACTTTCATGCGAATAAACATTCAACAATCGATTGAGGATTGAAACTA
>Ga0209963_1001991_pt1 | contig 10946 bp, 5 predicted proteins | sample ThiBio_1000_biof_2_FD_183957 | JGI IMG/M metagenome (GOLD analysis project Ga0209963, IMG submission 183957) | Wastewater bioreactor microbial communities from Cape Town, South Africa - Thiocy_cont_1000_biof (SPAdes) | ecosystem: Engineered > Bioreactor > Thiocyanate-remediating >...
GCAGGCATGCGGCTGGCGCATCGACCGCGTGCGGCAGCACGGCCGGCGAACGTCGCAGCGCCTCGCACCATGTGGATGCTTCGGGCAATGCGAGGGCCGTGTCGTCGGCGATTCCGGCCAGCCACGCTTGTGCCTGGTCCAGCGCCAGCGCGCTGTGGCCATCCGCGATCGCGCGCGCGGCCAGTGCCGCAGCCAGCACGGTTTCGTTCGAAGTGCCGGCGAACGCGCGTGCGATCCATTCGCCCAGCGTTGCGTCGACCCGGCGCAGGTGCCCGGACTTTTGCAATGCCGCGAGGGTTGCGTTCATGCGCTGTCCTCCGCGCGCGCATCGAACAGCGCGTCCATCGCCTCGATCAATTCGCGTGGTGGGCGATCCGCGTGGATGCCGTCGCCTTCGGCCATGCCGCGCACGAACAGGTAATACGCTTCGCCGACGTGGCGGTCGTAGTCGTAACCGGTGATCCGCTGTCGCAACCAGCGGTGCAGCGCGAGGGTGTAGATCAGCCATTGCAGGTCGTAGTCATGCGTCGCGATTTCCGCGCGCATCGCCGCATCGTCGTAGGGCGCGATGCGGTTGGTTTTCCAGTCCACGACGTGGAAGCGGCCGGCATGCGCGAACACAAGGTCGATCTTGCCGGTGAGCAGGCCGTGCAACCGCTCCGGTGCCACGTCGCTGCGTTGCTTCTGGTAACCATGCCGATGCAACAGCGCGTACAACTCGCCCGAACGCACGGGTCGCAGCGAAAGGTGGAATTCGATCTCGGCCTTGCGTTGCGCTCGCGGAATGTCGCACAGCCGCACGCCGCATGGCAGGGGCGCGTTCAGCGCGTTGCGAACACATGCAGCGGTCGTCTCGATCGCGCGCTTCAACGCGGCGTCGCCGCTGGCGAGGCCCTGGTCGCGCAGGCTGCGTTCGATCAGGCTGCGCCCGGAATCGGGCACGCCGGACGCATCCTGCCACGTGGCGAAATCCGTTTTTTCGAACACCGCGTGCACGGCGGTGCCGAAGGCTGCGCCCGCGGGGCCTTGCTCCTGCGCGGGATCGGCGATGGCCTGCAATCCGTCGGCATCACCGGTGCCCGGACGCAGATCGACCGTGGCCTGGTTCGGGCTGCCGCGTACCAGCCGCGAGAACGACCACACCTGCCAGTCGCGTTCCAGTCCCGCGCGGGTGAAGTCGCGTGCGTGCAGGTTTGCATCACGCTGGTCGGATGACCGCTGCGCGTGGTGGGCTGGGACTGGCAGTGCGACCACCTGTGCTGAGTCGCCCGCGCGTTCGCATAGTGCGTGCAGCGCCGCGTCGCAGCCGGCGATGTCGGAGGCCAACAGCTGGTCGCGGCCGGTAACGTGCAACAAATAGTGGGCCGCGCTGTGTTCCATCTGGTTGACCGGGCCCCACGGCAGCACGCACAACGCGCTGGCGCGGGTCACTGCGACATAGAACTTGCGCACGTCCTCGGCGCGGATTTCCTCGGCCGCGCGCCGTTCGACGTCCGCATCGACGCCGGTGCCGATGGCGACGCGCGCGTTGTTTTCATCATCGTGATACCAGCGCAGCGGTGGCCGTTTGCCTGGCTTGCCGCCCGGGTCGCGCCCGAGCACCGCATAGGGCACCAGCACCACGTCGTATTCCAGGCCCTTGGCCGCGTGCACGGTGGAAATGGTCACCGCGTCGGCATCGGTGTCGAGGCGCAGACGTGCGGCGTCCGCGTCGTCGTTGGCCTGTACCCGTGCGCGCGCGAAGCGCGTGGCGAGATCCTCGTTGCCGAAGCTCGTCGCGTGCAGATCCTGCAGCAGTTCGGCCAATTGCAGATAGTTGGCCACGCGGCGTTCGCCTGCGGGTGCCGCCAGCAGGCGTGGCGCCGCCTGCGCGATCAGATGGTGCAGCCATGGCAACGGTCCTTGCTGCTGCACCGTGCTCGACCACGCCGCAACGCCTTCCATCAACACGGCTTTGCGCGCGTCATCGTTGATACCGGCCGCGATGGCGGCCGCGTCGTCGCCAACCAGCAGGCTGGCGCGCGCGGCGCGCGCCCTGCGCAAGTCATCGGGCGTGGCCAGCGCATCCAGCAGCAGCGCGAGGTCGGCGGCTTCGTCGCTGGCGTACACGCTGGTGCGCAGGTTGCACGAGGCCGGCACGCCGGCGCGACCCAGCGCGGCCTGCATCGCGTGCGCCTCGGCATTGGCGTTCACCAGCACCGCGACGTGTCTGGGTTGCAGCTTTTGCAGCCGGCCGTGCTTGTCGCACAAGCGGACACCGTCGTCGCGCAACATGCTGGCGATCCACGCCACGCAGGCCTGCTGGATGACAGTGCGCGCGCGGTCCTTGGAAGGTTGCTTGCCGGATGCGTGGCCGACCTGTTCGGGGTCGAGCCGCCACAGTTCCAGCGCAGGCAGCGGCTGGCCGTCGCGCAGCAGCGCGCGACGCATCACCGCTTGCGCCGGGTGGATGTCGGGATGTTCGATGCCGGCTTCGATGAAGGCGCCGGGCACCGAGAACAACGCGTTGACCGCCTCGCACAATCCCGCGCCCGCGCGCCAGCTTTCCGCCAACCGCAGCGGTTCGCCCTGGGCATGTGCGCGGGCTTCCAGCCACGCGAACACGTCGCCGCCGCGGAAGCCGTAGATCGCCTGCTTGGGATCGCCGACCAGCACCAGCGTGGTCGGACCGAACAGGGTCCGCACGACACGCCATTGGCGCGGGTCGGTGTCCTGGAACTCGTCGATCAGCGCGGCTTTCCAGCGTGCGCGGATGCGCGCGACGGCGCGCCTGCCGCGTTCGCCGTCAGCCAGTGCGTCGGCGAGGCGGTCGACCGCCTGGTCGTGGCCCATCAGGTTGCGTTCGGCAAGGCGCCGCGGCGATTCGGATTCGAGGTAATCGTGCGCGTCACGCAGCAGCCGATCGCGACGCGAGGCGTGGGCGTCGTCCAGGTCGGCGATCGCCGTGGCGAGATGCTCCACGGCCGCGAGTTCGGCACCTTCGAACGGACCGTTGAACCAGGCTTTTCCTGCAAGTTCCGCTGCGGAAAAATCACCGAGGTCTCCGCGCACGGATTGCACGAATGCGGCGTCTTCCATGGCTGCGTGCGCAGCGGCCTGAAGTGCCTTGAGCTTGCGAACGCGGCTGTTGCGCGCGTTGCCGTTGCCAATGGCGCGATGCAGTTCCTGTTCCGCGCGTGCGAGCGCGGCCGCGTCCCAGGCGGCGATTTCGCACCGCGCCATCGCCAGCGCGCGATCGGCCGATTCCGCTTCGTGTTCTCGCGTCGGCGGATCGATTGTGCGCCCCCGCCAGCGCGGGTCGCATGCCTGCTGTGCCAGCTTTTCCGGCGATCCCCAAGTGTCGGCCAGCAGCCGCGCGGTCGTGGCGTCGGCGCTGCCGCGCCGCCAGAAATCGCGCACGATCTCGGCCTGGAGTTCGCGGATGTCGTCGATCAATTCCGGTTGTGCCAGCGCCTGCCCGGTCTCGAAGCCGAACTCGGCCAGCACGCGGTGACAGAAGCCGTGCAGGGTGCCGATGAACGCGGTGTCGATGGCGAGCCGCGCTGCGTGTGCGCGGCGTTGCAGTTCGTCCTGCGCAATGCCCGTTGCCAGCGCGTTTGCGATGACCTTGCGGCTTTCGCCGCGATCGCCGTCTTCGCCGTCGCGTGGCGCCCCCGGATCGTCGCCGTCGAGCAGCGCATCGGCGACCACCAGTCGCCTGCGCAGGCGTTCGGACAATTCGGCGGCGGCGGCGCGCGTGAAAGTGGCCACCACGATTTCGTCCACCTCGAGGCCGCGTTCCACGATCAGGCGCAGGTACAACGTCGCGATCGTGAACGTCTTGCCGGTGCCCGCGCTGGCCTCGACCGTGCGGATGCCGTCGAGGGCAAGCGCCATGACGTCGTCCGTGGCGGTCATGCCTGTTCCTTCGGCACGGTTCGCAGGCGCGGAAACAAGTCGCGCGCGGCATCGTGCAGGCGCGCGGCGAATGCCGCATCGCCGGCCGTGATGGCGACACCACGCCAGGCGAGGCGGGTCGAGGGCTTGTCGAAATCGGACGCATCCGAGAACTCGCCGTCGTCGTCGCCCCTGGCGGCGATGCCCGCCAGCGCATCGATGAACTCGGCGCGTTCGTCGTCGTGCTCCAGCGGACCTTTTTGCCGATCGAGCTTGAAGGCCGTTGCCGAGGCGTCGGGGAACAGCGGCAGCGGCCGGCGCATGCCTTCGCGATACGCCGCGATCATCCGTGCAAGTTGCGCGCTGGCTTCGCCGGCATCGGTGACGGTGATGTCGCGCGCCTGGAGCTTGCCGTCCTTGATCCACAGGAACCGGCAGGTCGTTGGAGCACTGGTGGCGAGCGCCACGAACAGCGTGTCGAGCCAGGCGCGCAGCACCCGCTTGCCGCGCAGTCCACCGGGCGAATGGCGCACCAGCCCGTCGGGATGAAGTGCGTCCACCGTCCCGTCGAGGATCGTGCCCGCGATGTCCAGGCTTGCGGCGATCGGCGGCAATGCCGGGTTGCCGTGCGTGAACGCGTCGATCGCCGCGCGCAGCAGGTCGGCGCGATCGCGTGCGATGTCCAGCGCCGCATCGGCCAGCTCGCCGGGCGGCAGCCGGCCCTGCGCGCGCAGCAGGTGTTGTTCGCGGGCAGCGTCGGCATCGCCGCGCGTGAGTAACGTGGCGGCAAGGTCGTAACGCAGCAGTGGATAATCCGGCTGCAGCGGTTCGAGATCGGCGTCCTCGTCGGCATCGCGTGGCAGGCGCAGTTGCAGCGCGCCTTCGAGGAAACCGCGCGCGGGGTCGTCGAAGAACTGCTTCAGGTCATCCAGGTGGATTTCGACAGGCGGCGCGTCAGACAGCGGCAGCGCCTCGCCCGCGAACGGCGCCGGATCGTCCGCGCCCCGGCGTGCGTTGGCGGCCGGCCGCCATTCGGAATGGAACGAGCGCGCGGCTTTCGCGTTCCGCGCGAACAGTCTGGCGTCGAAGGGATGCAGCGGCTCGACCCGCGGCAACAAATCGTTCTGGCGATCCCGCGTCTCCTCGTCGCCGGCCGGCAGGAGGTAGTACGTGCGCACCACGTCCATCAATTCCGACACGACGGTCGAGGGTGGTCGATCCTCGTTGGTATGGGCGTCGCGGCCGAGCCAGCTCACGTAGAACGCATCGCGCGCGGCCGCGAGCAGCTGCAGGAACAGCAGGCGGTCGTCGGCGCGCACATCGCGGTCGCCGCGCTCGGCGCCACCCGCGCGACGATCACGCAGCAGCGGGTCGAGTCCGTTCGACTCCCGCCGCGGGAAGGCGGCTTCGTCCATGCCGAGCAGGCAGATCACGCGGAACGGCACCACCCTGAGCGGCACCATGCCGCAGAAGGTGATGCCGCCGGTGAACAAGTACTGGCGCGGATCGGCGGCCGCCAATGCGTGGCGCAGGAATGCGCGCACGTCTGTCCATGGCAGTTCGAGGGCGGGATCGGCCTCGGCGCAATCGTGCGCCAGCGCGGCCAACGCGTCGCGGATGTGTTCCAGGGCACGCGCTTCCGCCACGTCGCGGGGGTCGCGCTGGTACAGGCCGTCGAGGACTTCGTTGAGGAATTCCTGCCAGCGCGACGCGGACTGTGCGTGTCGCGACCGCGCGCGCAGCCGCCGCCACGTCTCGGTGACCGCGAGTACCGCGTCGAGGTGCGCGAATGCCGCACCCTCGACGCCCGCCAGCGGCGCGGTGTCGCCGGCCAGCGCGTCGCTCGCATCGCCGCAGGCGAACCCGGCCAGCATGCGCTCGATGCCGAACGCCCAGCTGTATTCGCGGTAGCCGCCGCAATCGGCGCGCGCATGTTCGTCTTCGCCCCAGCGCACGCCGGCTTCACGCAGGCGGCGCGACAGGCGCTCGACCGCGTCGGCTTCGAGATCGAAGCGCCGCATCACCCCCGGCACCGCCAGCACGTCGAGAAGTTCATCGGCCTCCCAGCGCGAGGTCGGCGCGTCCAGCAGGTCGAGGAACAACTGTGCCACCGGATGCAGGGCCGTGGCGCCCACGTCGCCGAGGTTGAACGGAAGCCGGCGCGGATCGCCGCGCTCGACCCCGCCGAATACCGCCTCGATCGCGGGCCGGTAGGCGGCGATGTCGGGCAGCATTACCGCGATGTCGCGCGGTTGCAGGGTGTCGTCCGCATCGAGCATCGCCAGCAGCGCGTCGTGCAGCGTCTGCACTTCGCGCAACGGCGTGTGGCAGGCACGGAACTGCAGCGAATCGTCCGGCAGCATCGCCACGCGCCCGTCGTCGCGCGGCGCGGCGTGGTTCAAGATGTCGTCGCGGACGCGGCCGAGCAGGGTGTCGCCTGCGATCTCCGTGTCGAACCGTTCGATTTCCTCGTCCGGTTGCACGTGCCGGTAGCCGTACAGCAGCTCCACGAACTCGGCCAGCGCACCGCCCTGCGACACCACCAGCGGGTTGCCATCACGCTTGTCGCGCAACCATTGCCATACCTCGCCGCGCCGCTTCGGCGTGTCGCCGAGATATTCGCGCGAGGGCAGGGGCAGATAGAAGTCGATGTCCGAGTGACGGCCCGCGATCGCCAGCATCCGCAGCACGTCGGGCGAAACATTGGCACAGGCGAAGCACGCAAACGTTGCGGGCAGGCCGGGCGGCACGGGCTTTTCCTCGAATTCGCCGCGCGGATGTTCGGGGTCGAAGCGGCGCAGCCAGTCGTCCACCCTCGCTGCGCGCGACACGCCGCCCAGGCGTGTCAGCAGGCGTCGCCACAACTCGGCCTGCCAATCGTCGTCCACGTCCCTGTCGCGCTCCCACGCCAGCAGCCGCTCGCGCCGGTAACCCTGCATGCGTTCGTACACGCGGGCCAGTTCCAGGCTCAACGCGTAACGGCGCAACGGGTCACCGCTGCCGCCGAGGTATTCGCGCAGCGGCGCCAGCGCCGCGCCATCCAGCGCTTCGCCCAGCATCCCGTACAAGTGCCAACGCAGCACCTCGACATCGAACGGCGAACGCTCGGGCAAGCCGGGTTGCGCCGCGCGCAGCAGCTCCCATGCGAATTGCGCGGGCGGCGTGAATTCGACGTTCGCCAGTACGCCCAGTTGTTCGGCGAGGTGCACCTGCAACCAGCGCTTCAAGCCCACCTGCGGCACCACCACGCGCGCGGGAACGAGCGGGTTGTCGCGCGCGGCGGCCAGCCGCTTGCCGAGTTCACCGGCTAGCCGCGCGGCGTCGTTGGACGTGACGAGTCGGAACATGCGGGCTCTTGCGGCGATGATCGCGCCAGTATGCATGCCGCCTGCTCACGGAGTGAGACGACGACGAAGGCGCGGTTTCCAGGATGGGCGGGCAACGCGCAGCGCGTCCGTATTGTTGCGAATGATTCGCATTAATGAGATGATGCCGCACCTTTTCGTCGAACCGCCGCATGGCCGCCACGCACCGCTGGTTGAAACCGCTTCGCACGTTGCACCTGTACTTCGGCGTGTTCACCGCGCCGGCGTTGCTGTTCTTCGCGTTCACCGGCGCCCTGCAGAGCGTGCCGTTGCATGAAGCCTCGCGCGGCAGCGATTACAAGCCGCCCGCATGGCTCGTCAGCATCGCGCATCTGCACAAGAAGCAGACACTGGATGCGCCGGCGAAACGCGCGCGGCCGAAACCTGCCGGTACCGGCATCGCCGCCGATTCCGGGCGCGCCGACGCGGCGGCGGACGCCGCAAGCGGACCGGTTCCCGCGCCGCGCAAGCACAACCTGGTGCCGATGAAGACGTTCTTCGTGCTGGTGGCGCTCAGCCTGATTCTCTCGACGGTCACCGGCATTTACATGGGCTGGCGTTACACGCGCCATCGGCGCCGCTACGGCGCGACGTTGGCCGCGGGCGTCGTGGTGCCGCTGCTGTTGCTGCTGTTCTGAGGCGCAGCCGGTGCGCGGTCGCGCACAGGTTGCGCAAGGTTTCCATAGAATGGGCCGATGCACGATCCCTCAACCCCGGCCGACGGCGGCGCAACGCGTGTCGCCGCCGTAGCCACGGCGGGTTTGGTCGCGCTGGCGGTGGCAATGGGCGTCGGCCGCTTCGCGTTCACCCCGATCATGCCGATGATGGAAGCCGACGCGGGCCTGACGCTGCGCGCGGCGGGCTGGCTCGCGGCCGCCAATTACCTCGGCTATTTCCTCGGTGCGCTGTGCGCGGCGCGATTGTCGCTGACGCAAGCGGTGCGAGGCGGGTTGTTGTCGATTGCGGTGGTGACCTTCGCAATGGGGGTCACCCATGTGTTCGCGTTGCAAATGGTGCTGCGGCTGGCCGCGGGCATCGCCAGCGCGTGGGTGCTGGTGCATGTATCGGCATGGGCGCTGACCCGGCTGCTCGCGCTGGGTCGGGCCGACGCGAACGGCACCTTGTACGCGGGAGTCGGCATCGGCGTCGCGGCCGCCGGGCTGCTGGTGATGGGCACGATGCAGATGCGGTGGGACTCCGATCGCACGTGGCAGTTGTGCGGCGCGTTGTCGCTGCTGGTGACGTTGACGTTGTGGCGGGCGTTTCGCGGCGACGATCCCGCAGCGCGCGGCAACGATCGCACGCGTTCCCCGCGCATCCACTGGAACGCCGACAAGCGTCGCCTGATGTGGTGCTACGGCGCGTTGGGGATCGGCTACATCATTCCGGCCACGTACCTTCCCGACATGGCGCATCGCTACATCAGCAACCCGCTGGTGTTCGGCTTGGCGTGGCCGGTGTTCGGCGCTGCATCGGCGCTGTCCACCTGGATCGCCGCGCGCTGGCTGGCGCGCGTCAACGACAGGAAGCTGTGGGCGGTCTGTTACGTACTGATGGCGGCGGGCAGCGCACTGCCTGCGTTGTGGCCGGGCCTGACGGCAATCCTGATCGCGGCGTTGCTGGTCGGTGGTACCTACATGGTGGTGACCATGCAGGGCTTGCGCGAGGCGCGGCGCGCGGCTGGCGACGAAGCCACGTCCTTCATCGCGGTGATGACCGCAGCCTTTGCGATCGGGCAGATAGCGGGGCCGCTGGTGGTCAGCGCCGTGGTACACCTGCCGCATGGTTTCGCCGCAACGTTGCTGGTCGCTGCTGCGGTGGTTCTGCTTGCGGCGGTTTCGTTGTGGCGATCGGCACGCGACGCGTAGGTTGGTGCTGAGCGCAGCGAAGCCCAACGCATTCGTGACCTCACGTTGGGCTTCCCACGGATAGTGCCCCGTGGTCAGCCCAACCTACCGAGCTTCCGTTTGCGGCGGTTTCGTTATGGCGATCGGCGCGCGACGCGTAGGTTGGCGCTGAGCGCAGCGAAGCCCAACGCATTCGTGACCTCACGTCGGGCTTCCCGCGGGAAATGCCCCGTGGTCAGCCCAACCCGCACCACTGGTACTTTCCGGATGTTGTTCTTCGGGTCCAGCCGGAACGAATCCTTGACCAAGCGGTTGAACAAGTCGGGCGGCAACACCGATTCGCGCCGGGCCGCCGACACCTTCGACTTCGCCGTGCGCGGGCCGGGCAGGCCGAGTCGCGCGTCGAACTCGTCGGCGTTGTATTCAACGAAAACCCGACCATGCCGGCGCCGGCTTTGACGCCAATCCGAATCTAGGCCAGCAGGTCGGCGAATTCCGGATGCCTGCGCATGAACGCCGCCGCGTACGAACACGCCGGCACGACTTTCCAACCTTCGCGTCGTGCGGTATCGAGCGCCGCGCGTGTCAGTTCCGCCGCGATGCCGCGCCCTTCGATCGGCGGTGGCACACCGGTGTGGGTGATGGTCATCACGCCGTCGCGCAGTATGTAGTCGACGACGCCGGGGTGGCCTTCCACTTCAACCCGGATCTGCCGCGCGTCGGTGTCGTGAACAATGTCCATGGAATCCGTCACTCGCTTCGATGATGCATCGCTCAACCGTGTTCGCTGCGCGCGCGTACTTCGGCGAGCGTCCAGTCGCGAACCAGCTTGCCGTTTTCCCAAACCGTTTCCATCGCGTCTTCCCAGCCTTGTCCGAGCGTCGCGGAATCGCCTGCGATCGCGCCATCCGGCAGCACGGAGGTCTTGAAGGTGCCGTGTTCGCGATGTCGCGCCAGTGTCAGTCGCCCGCGTTTGGAAGCCTTGGCATGATCGGTCACCGGGTCCTTGAACACGTCCATCCACCGGCCATCGATGCGCGCCGCGGAGCACTTCAACGCGAACTTCTGGGTATCACGGTCAAGTTTCTGCAATAGCGCGCCGCCCATGCCGAACGCGATGTTGTCAGCGGAATAGCGTGCGTGCGTGATGCGCTCGAGGATCAGCCGGATCGAATCGGGATTCACGCCGTCGCCCTGGATCACGCGCACGTGGTTCAGCACGCGATAGCCCTTTGCGTTCATCGTGCTGCCGAACGCCGCGTTCAACATGCTCAAGGTTCGGTGCACCACCTCGGCAGGATCGCCGGAGTCGGGGCGGATCACCACGGTCGCGCCGCTGTTGATGACTTCCTCGTGCAGTGCACCGCCCCACATTGCCTCGATCGCGTGGAACAGGTCGTAGCTGTCCGATACGCACGCAACGATCGAGCCCGGCTTGGCGAACTGGCGCAGCATGTTGCGGTACGCGTCCAGCTCGCGATCCTTGCCCCAGGCCGTGATGGTGCTGTGCTCGGCGGCGGGAATCGAAAAGCCGGCCATGGCTTCGCCGTAATACTCGCGCGCCGCCAGCACACCCAGCACCGTGTCGGTGCCACGGAAGTTGACCAGGTGCGCCATGCCACCCAGCGCCGCGGATTCCGCGCTGGACACGCCGCGCGAACCGAAATCGTGCAGCTTGAACGGAACCTGCGCGGCCGCGTCATCGCTGGTCCTGTCGAGGAATTCGCGGATCGTCAGCTTGACGTGCCAGCTGATCGTCGCGACCGTGATCGGATACCACACCCGCATCAACAGTGTCTCGACATACGACGGCACCCAGAAACAATCGGGACAGGTGCTTTCGATCGTCATCAGCGCC
>Ga0209963_1001994_pt1 | contig 10939 bp, 10 predicted proteins | sample ThiBio_1000_biof_2_FD_183957 | JGI IMG/M metagenome (GOLD analysis project Ga0209963, IMG submission 183957) | Wastewater bioreactor microbial communities from Cape Town, South Africa - Thiocy_cont_1000_biof (SPAdes) | ecosystem: Engineered > Bioreactor > Thiocyanate-remediating >...
TTTTGAACGAGTCGTTCGAGATCATCCTGTTCACGAAACAGATTTCGTGCTAAATTCAACAGAAGCTAAACAAACAAAAACAAATCATTCATAAGAAAAGAAAACAAACAAAAAAAATTCATTCGATCAAAAACAATATCTAACCTTAAGTCTGTTTAAAAGTGAAAGATTTTCTCGATTATTCTCATTATTATTTGTTGACATGCTGCTTGATTGAGTATTCCCATTATTAGACAGTCTATTATTATTATTGTTCGATAATAAAGATGAAGAAGTCGAGACTGAACCGGTTGAAGATTGAGCGATTGTTCGCTGATTTTCTTTTTGTCTGTCAAATGGCATTAAATGTTCGTGTCGTCTAGAAGGTTTTCTTTTTTTATTTAAGCAAACTGTGTCATTGTTCCGTGAAAATTTAATATATCAGATTCTAACTTGATTAGCTTTTCTGCGCATGAGAGAGAGAAAAAAAATCAAGAAATAAGACGCAAAAAGAAGAAGAAAAAGAAAGAAACGAGAAGTCAACATACACATTCGCATACACACAAAAAACAAGAGCACTCATCTTGTTTTTCGCTTCGTTTTTCTTTCTCTATTCTCATTTCTTGTTGTCAAAACAACAGTGAAAAAAAGAAAGAACGAAGAGGAAAAAAAATCAGATGTACGTATTTTGATTTCGTCATGCATGACAAATATACAGTTTCGACAAAACAAACATCGTGTTGTTTTATTCTTACCTGGTTTTTTTTATATTCTTGAATTGACAATTCAAATAATTGAGCATTAGACAGACCAAGACCGCAAAATGTCAAATAATTACGGAAGACCTAAAACAGACATCGGTCTTGTTTCTTTCAAATAAAAAAAAACGAAGATTTTCGTTGAATTACATTTATATCTTTTGTTGTAAATTCATGTGTACCAGTTTTCTTATTGATAATTTGTGCGACACCAATAACAACATTGTCACGATTTAAAATCGGCATACAACATATCGAATGAGTCCGATAACCTGTTTTAATATCAACTTCTTTGTTAAATCTTGGATCCTAAATCAAAGTAATACAAAAGAAAAAAAAACGAGAAAGTCATTTGTTTTGTCAATATATTAATCAAGAATAAAAAGCAATGTACGATCGCTTAAAAGTGTCCCCACTGTGCTTATTAGCGTTGTCAAAGATTTTTCTTGTTGGCAAATAAATATTTTTATATATGTGTGTATGTACACATGTAATCGGAGAACGAGAGACTTTATGTTTTGAATAGAAAGTTCTTTTCATTCATTTAAATTCGAAAAAACTAAATGGTTAAACAGAATTCTTCGACAAATCGGTTCGATCGAACGATGTACGATTACAAATATCGTACAAGATTCGGTCAATCAACAGCATTAGCAAATGCTTCACCTCCACGTTCATTTCATCAAGGAAAACCATTGAAATCCAATCATGTTCAAGTAGTTCACTCCAAAGGATGTTGTTGTTCTTCAAACAAACAGGGCAATGTACCGTTACAACCTGTTACTATTCAACAAACTCAAGTACCTCGAGTAACTGCTCATGACCGAAGTCATGCGCGATTTCAATCGCCGGATCCGTTTTATTCTCGGCAAGGTCGTGTATCAACAAATTCTATCAAACTCAACAACAACAACAACAACATAAATATTATCATCAACCATCACCACCACCACCACCAACGACGACGACAAAGAAAAACAAATCTTGTTGCACAATTCTGTAAAATTTTGCCTGCCGTTCTTTTCTTTCGTGCCTCGAATAAAGAAGAAAAGTTTTTTCAATTTCATCACGGTTGATTAACTATTCTAATCATTTCCTTATTGTTCAACCAAAGACTCTTTCATATCCTTCTCGTTCTCACACAACAAAACAATTTTCGCGGTAACTTAAACTCATGATTTTACCTCGTATGCATCGGGAATATTGATATATTCCTTCGTTAGAGCCACATGTCCCGCAATGCCTTTGCCAAACGGAATGATAATCTGTTGACTTTCTTTGTGCAACGATTGTTCGAGTGTTGAACCAGCTGTAACATCGAATAGTTCGGACACAAGATACCGAGCATCTTTCGGTCCACGTGCGAGAAATAAACTTCCACGATCGGAATTCGTTAATATTGATACATTCGTTAGAATCTTATGGCAAACAACATCGACATTCAATTCATTTGCTATGTCACGAATAAGTTCGAAAAATAATTCATTATCATTGAGATTCATATAATCCACGATTTGTGATGATGTCGAACTTGAATCTTGATTCGATCGGTGACCTTGAATGATATTATTGAACATTTCGTGTGTCAATGATGCACGTGGCTTAGCGAGATATTCTTTTTGTTCTTTGATTTTAATACATTCTTGTAGTAATTCATTGGGTGCATTGTCTTTGAACCAACGTTTGAGAAAGTTCGGTTTCCGTGCTAAATATCTCGCGACCATTTCTTCGGACAGACCCGTTGGATGACTTTGCGTCGATGATGATGTTGTTTGTTGAACATTGTCCGATGTTTTATACATTTTTCGATGTGACTAAATCAAAATCACGATAATGACATATGAAACAAAGGAAAGTCAGAAGGAAAAGTGAAAAGACGAGAAGAAAATGAAAATCGGTGCTCGACCAGCGTTAAAAAGGAAATAGGTTATATCGGATGATAATTTTGACAACTGATTGAACTCATTCGAAGGGTTTTCAGGTGACAACAGATGCTAAGACGTTGAAAATCTGTAAAGTACATTTTTGGAGATTTGTATTTTTGTTTTTTTGAGCGACTAGTTTTAGTAAGAGAATTAATTTAAATCTTAAAGAAGATGACTGAATAAAAAATGAGAGAACGAGAGAAAAACAGGAAATAAATAGGTGACTGATGACATCAGCATTTCCTGTTTCAGTCAGATTTTCAATATCGAATTTCATTAAAAAGAAAAAAGAAGACGTCTATTTTTCTTGCAGGTCTTTTTCTCTACAGGGGACGGTCTTAGATGTCACACGAACTCCTAAGATTCTTAAAGAAACTTCAGTTTTACAAACCAAAAAAAAAACAAAGTTTTCGCTGTTTGATACGATCGTTTATTCAATTTAATCTTCTACTATCAGCTCGTTTTAGTTTCAGACATCTCATCAAAAACAGAGAGAGAAAAAAAATCAACGAATGAATGCTGATCACAATCTCAAACCATTGTCTCGATTTTCCATCGAGGTCTTTAAAAAGAAATGATCATGATTACTCGATTTGAAAATCTCGATAAGGAGATGAATCTATTAGTTTTATGATTAAATAACCAAATATCTATCGAACTAGAAGAAATTCTCATGTGAAAACAATCTTAAAATTGCATTAAATAAGAGGATACAAAAAAAGATGATTAAAAAAAACTGTTGTCGTAGCGATTAAACAAACATCGAGAAAAATAACTGTCGCCCCCGTTGCTGCTCATCTCTCTTGAACTCTATTTAATCACGTTTTATCTTTTATCTATCTAAATATATTTGTCTGTCGCTTGACTACATTTTATTTCTCTCTTCTCTCTCTCTCTCTGACACTTTTCGGATATAATTAAATACATGCTGAGATATTCACCTTGCCGTTTTTCACGTCCATTCTTGTTTGAAGGAAAAAACTTGTTGATGTGTGTTAATGGTGGATAATGGAGATAATAAAAGACTATTCAGTGTTGTTGTTTGTTTTTTTAAAAATGAACAACAGCAAACATATTCACATATATAACAGACAATGAGAATATATTTCGGATGTTTTTTTGTTTCAAATCCAAACCCGTGCCCAGGGAAAGATTGTTTCTTTTCAATTAACACGCATTCTATTGAAAAGGAAATTAAAAAGTAAAAAAACTGTTATATCTCTTTTCTCTTCTTCTTCTTCTTCTTTTTGTTTTTCTCTCAACATATTCTTTTCTATTTTGCGTGTGTTTATATAATCAGTTTTTTCAATGTGTCGTCTTCCTTTTCTTCTTTTTCTTTGCGTTACCACAACAACAAAAATCTGCCGTCATTTATTTTGATAGAAAACGACTTTCCCCATCGATGTCAGTACGGTAAAATGAGCAGCTAACGCGTTCTCACAGTTGATTGAATACACACATGCTATTCATTCTATCTCTGCTCATCACGCATCAATACGATCATCATTGACTTTTCGTGTTACTTTTTTTTTCTTTCTTTTTTCTTCTCCGATACAATCTACGTAGTAACAAAAACACACACACACAAAACGAGAAGTTTCAATGAACTACAGACCGGAAATTGTGACAATTCATAAAATGAAATCTAGACATTTGACATATTGTCTGGATTTTCGTTAAAAACGAAAACAAAGAGATAGACAGAGCAAAAAAAAACAACGACGAAGTTTATTAGAATTAATTTTGTTCATTTTCGATTTGTATTTGTACACTTTTAATAACATGAATTCGATTGATTCGTAAAACTTTCTCGAGACTTGACTTGTCACGATATTGAACTCGATACGCATCGGTTTGTCCGTAACGGTAACAATTCAAAATTCGACCAAATTGAGAAAAATATTCCAACAAATTGTAATCATTCAATCGATATGGTACACGACGAACAAGAAGAAAATTATCACATTCAGTTAATTGATCATCATTATCAACAAATACATTTAAGACACGACCATTAAAACAATACGCTCGTTTCAATAGCAATTGAGCAGTTTCATTGATGTCAAATGTACCTAAAATATACATTTGTCCGTAGCAATTTTGATGAAGACTAAAATTTTGTAGATTGGGAAAGTAACGTCGAAGTCGATCTTGATCTTGATGAGCAAAATTGCCGATATGAACGAGCCGTGTGAGAGGAATAGCTTGAACAATGTTTGTTGTGTCATGTCGAGGACAATATTCAATTGGTGAACCATTGATTTTCTGACATTTCGATGCGATGGCTCGATTAGCATCGGTTATTCGATCGAATTCGATAAATGCATAACCACGAGTTTGATAGAGAACACAATTAAGCACACGACCGAACGTCGTGTTCGTGTATTCGAATAACGCATCTTCACTTATCGGTGCATATCGATCCATTTGAACACAAACAAAATGCGGTCCACAGAGAGAATCCGTTTGTAACGATGTACTTCACAGAGAAAAAGCAAAAAAAGGTCTATTTGTTGTTAGAAAACACAAAAGTCATACTTGACACGATAGGTTTTGATGAAATGTGGTCGATTATTGAGAAAATGATTTGCTGTTGTTATCGATGAGAACAACGCGTGAATATATTGATGATTATGTCGATTTTTTCGACGGAAACAACTAACATCTCGATCGTATTTTAAACAATATCTTTCGACATCTTTTGTTGTTAAATGAGCAATATTATGTATGACAATAAGCGGATGAATTTCGTTGTCGATAGTCATTTCGAACAGAAATCAAATATCTTTCAAATTTAAATTTATCGGGGAGAAGTGAAGTGAACAAGAAAGATAAACACAATCATTGGCTGTAAAATTATAAAAACCGTTCACAAATTATTTTCAAATTCGATGTTTATTGCTGCCATCTAGCATTTAAAATCTCATAGAAAAACTGCAAATATGTAAACATCTTTGAATTTTTGAATAAGATAAATTAAATAATCTATCAGCGCATCTTTCTTGCCGATTTGTGATGGTTTACGAAATGTTGAATCAAGATTGTAATAGAATCCGTTGAGATATTTTATTGTAAACCAATGAGCACCATTGATGTTAAGTAATAGACCGAAATATGAATCCCAAGGAAGGTTTTGCAATGGTTCACCATTGTAGACGTTAATCTGTCGAACTGAATATCCTTGACGTTTTATTGCTTCGATTAATATTCGTAGATCGTAATCACCTAACCATCGTTCGCCGTAATCGTTATTTACAGGCCGTTGATCGAATTGTCGAACGATACTATCGAGATATTGATGATTGAAGAATTCAGGAGTTTGAAATAGATTGTTTAATGAATGAATACCACAACGAAGGTATTTTTGTTTTTCATGATAAATTGTCTAGATAGAAGATCAAGAAGAAAAATATGGAATATGGATTCAAAATGATAAACTTGAGGTTTTGTATTTTCTCTATTGGATTGTTGAGGTTGTGGCTGAGGTTGAGGTTGATGTTGATGTTTTTCTCTCCAATTTCTTCTTGCTGCTTCATCTGCATCACCATATTTAGCTATCAAATCTGCCATATAACGATCATCGGTTTCGTTTGTTCGAAATTGTCGATCAGGAGGTTTCATATAAAACTCCTCAGAATCTAAATACACGTTTGTTTTTCTTCAATCGCCAATTTAATTACTTGAATTTTGAACATATGAGTGAGGTGGTTCTCGACGATGATTGTCTCTTCGTTTTTCGACTAATGTCTTTTTAAAATCTTTTTTATTATAAAAATCATTTACAATATCCTAAAACAATAATAAATTTAAAAAAAACAAAGGTATTAAATCATTGAATTTATACTTCTAAATTCCAATTGTAACAATCAAGAAACTGAATACAATCTGCAATATCTAATCCGGAAATTTCCTACAAACAAACAAGACGATGTTGTTCGATTTACGTCTTCGTATATTTACGTGAAAACTTTGAAGAATTCTATCTCGTGACTGTGGAGTTGCCGACATTTTTTTTTTAACAAAAAAAACCCAAATAAAACGAGCATTCACATTGATAAACGAGAAAAAAAACAAATAACCGAGGAAGAAAAAGAACAGAGAAAAGAAAATGTTGTTTTCAATTTATTTGACTTTAGTATGATGGTTACTCGAGAATATATGACGCACTCATAATTTCAAAGTGCAATGTCAAAAAACGAGAATAAAGTTAAATTTATCGAAAATTTGATTTTGCGATTAATGGAGAGATTTTCGGTGTTCGTTGAAGAGGAAGAGCATAGTGAGGTAACGGTTTATTGATTCGTGGTGTTGATAAATTGTTCACTTGGATATCATCGATATTTTTAATGCTCGTAGCACTTGCTGGTCGAGCAGTAAATATATCTTCGGTGATAGTATCGTGTGTCATATTCGTGTATGTTGAAAAATACATGGAATTGCTTTCGTCAATATTTTGATTTCTTGATGTGCGATTTCGTTTTGATTTACCTATGCACCATAGACAGCTATAAAAGCAAAACAATTCGAATATAGTGTTTTATGAGATTGTATTTTCAATCTTACATTCGTAACCAACAGCAACAACACAATGCTAGTAAGAGTATACCTAATATACTGAGCACAGCAGCAACCCATGCGTCGAATGAAACTGAATTCAAATGAAATAATATCTCTTAGTTTTCATGTCCAAACGATCATGTTACCTGAAGATGTTTTTGTGTTTTTCTTATTTTGATTAGTGCTAAAGGAATTTGTTGAATTAATAGATTGTATCATAGTTGATGCTACTGTTGTTGTTTCTTCTGTAGTCATTGTTGTAATTGTTATCATTGTAATTTCTGTTGTGGTTGATGTAGTCTCTATAGTTGTTGTTTCTGTTGTAATCTGTGTCGTAGTAGTAGTAGTTGTTGTTTCTGTTGTAATCTGTGTCGTAGTAGTAGTTGTTGTTGTTGTTGTTGTTGTTGTCTCCCCAGGACATGTTGGAATAGTTCCTTGAGCTACTGTAAATTTCATACAGTATTGATTCGATTGAACATTATTACTAATTTAAAAAAACAGTTTTTCTAGATTGTTTGTTTTGTGTTGAACATACCTATCAATAGCTACAGCACAGAGAATTTGTGATCCGACTGAAGAAGCTGTTGGTGTCCATTTCAAAGTTATCGACCATGTTGTCGTTGTATTACGAACAATTGGTGTTTTAACAACGATTGGAAATGAGAGTGTAGCTATATCTTTAATGGTGACGGAAGTACCACAAACACTTTGAGCTATAAGTTGAACAGTATATGTTTGACCAACTTGAATACCGACACAGTCGCTTGTTGTTTGTGACGAATTAGCACTGGTAAGAAGTGGAGGAGTTGAACATGATGGAACACTTTTGACATTGATTAGAAACTGAACTGGAATACTACTTATTGGTGTTATTGAATTCGAATCAAGAAAATCTTCAATCTAATTAATATTATTTCATCAAAGATTTTTTTATGATATGATCCAGTCGTTTCTATTTGCACTCATTTCTACTTGAAAATGCATTTCCGTTTTAACTCATGCTCAATCAAGAACTCCTCGAATATTTCTCAATTCTTTCGATTCTATCAATTTCAATGACGCCAATACTTTTAAATTTCCCTTTACCTGAATTGTCACTGCATACCAATCATTGACATTTCTCCCGGTAATAAGCAAAGTACAATTCGAAAGAAGTATCGTTCCATTGGGCAATGACCCAGGAGGACATGTATTATAACATTCATTCGTCCCATTAGAAAATCGACATCGTACTTGATCATTATCACCATCGATCGTCGGTATGTAAATCGCTTGTTGTATACCAACAGGTATATTAATTGGCGAAATTATTGTAGCAATAGGTGGAGTATTATACTGTCCATTCGATCTCATTTGTAAGTTAATTAAACAAGAGATACTCCAAGATTTCGATGATATTGAATCGGCTGGAAGTGTTAATGCTCGCCATGCCGAACTTTGAAAAGCTATACGAAAATATGATCCATTTTTTATTTGAAGTGTGTCTGAACGTTGACCCACTGTTATACTAAATGCAATCGAATAATCGGTGCAATATGACACAACAGAAGGTGCGACATATCCACCTGATTGATTGCAATACTGAATACAATCGACATATTTCGAAGATTCAGAGTATGGCGAAGGAAATGATAATTTCGGTGATTGATTAGCAATCATTGAATCAGTACAACTAATTGAAGCATAATCATAGATATAAGTTTGAGTAAGAACGATGGTAACATTTGATCCTGATACATTGACAACCTTATAAGTGATTGAACCACCTTGAAAATGCGTTGAATTAACATAATTCACAGAAATTAGAATCAAAATTAATAAAGAATGCAAAATCATTGCATTGTGCTGCATTTCTTTTCTCGAAAAAAATCAAACTGATCGATTGAATCACCCTCAAATATTTACGTAGGTGTTTAGAGAAGAAAAACTTCCGTTAAATTATTAAAAAAAAATAATCATTTATGATCTATTCGTGCAAAAGTTCAAATATGAACGGATTGTGAATGATGAGTGGCTACTTATTATCTAACATGAAAATGACGGATAACGACAGTTAAGTCGATCTTCAATTGACAATGTATAAATACATGTAATTAAAATTCTTCAAGATTCTATCGCCTTTCACTTTGCATTCATTGAGCTCTGTAATTGAATAGCCGGATGCGTTATTAATTACACCTAGGGTTTATTCATGTTGAGACTTTTCTTTTCAATACCCGAATAGACATCTGCTTTTGTTCAGTCAAATTACAAAAAAAAAGAATTTGTTATTTCTAATTCTCAGTTTTATTTTGAAACGAAAAGAAAAGCTGATAAAAAAAAACCTGAATTGTTTGTCTATCATGTTGACTACAGATGGAATAAATTAACACTCAAACACAACAAATGTCAACTGTTATTCTAAGATTGAATAAACGCCGAACCGGAAGTATGCTATTGCACTTATCGTTCAATGATTGGTCGTTCAGATGCTCTCAACCAATAAAAACAGAAGAAAAGAAACAGAATGAACAATTGAACGAACTCCTTCGGGGCATTGTCGCGTGTAAATGCACGTAAAACAACTTAGTAATTATAACTTTTTGGAAACATGAAGGTCATCATCGTGTTTTCGTTGTTGATCTTTTTCATATGAAAATCGATTTGATATGTATGAACGGCAAATACACTTTATATCTTTGATCTCTGTTTTTCCGTAGCGAAAGCAAACTCATTTGTTCATTCTTTCACATTTTATTAATCTCGACAACAGCGATAACAACGAACACCTTCTAGTGCTCTTTTTTAACTCTCAAGAGATTATATTGTCAACAATACTCATAACGTAGTGATATTGAACCTTTTTAAACTGTGAAAATATTCTATACAAGATCTTTTCTAATGAATAAATACGTGACCGAAATGAAATTAATGGTACTTATATTTAATAGCCATTCGATCAATAGAGCGAAAATAGACATGATCGCCTTAAGCTTTCCTTGTTAATTTATCAAACTAACTGTATCATTAGAATACAAATGTTTATACTCTTCACCAATGAACTTTCAAGATAATTTAATTGATTTTATCTTTATAAATAAAAGAAGACCACTAACCGAGACTATTAAAGTATTCTATTTCGTTCATTTCATTTCCTGTCTATACTTTGCATACACGCAATATGATGATGCGAACAGCTTGAAAGAATATTTCATGTTTTGTTGTTGTTGTCTATCTTCTCTTCTGTGTAATTAACATTTACATGAAACTATACATTTTCAATCTTCCGTCGATTCACAGCCTTCTGTGATTTCTCGTTTTTTTGTCTGTTGTAAAATGATCGACGAGAGAAGATAAAAGAAAAAAATATCCCGTTGAAGACAACGAATGGCAAAACATCATTAGTCATTTCCTTCGGACAACGACCAGAGAAGTACAACGCTTATTCGTTGTCATCGTTCTCTCTGTTCTCTGTCTCGATGTAGAATGCGGACATAGAGTTTTTTTCTTCTTCTTCTTCTCCTTCTCGGGTCGACCCGAGAGCGGGCACGCAACGCACATATGCACGCATTCATCGAAAAGGAGAGTAAACAGGACAGGACAGACCATCATCGGCAAGATTTTATTGGATAAAACCCGAAGTAAATCGAATTTTTATTGGCCATCGATCTAATCTCTATCTCTATATCGCTCACTTGAGAAGGAGAAGAAAAAAAAGGAAAGGGCAAAAAGAAAGAAAGA
>Ga0209963_1001996_pt1 | contig 10930 bp, 10 predicted proteins | sample ThiBio_1000_biof_2_FD_183957 | JGI IMG/M metagenome (GOLD analysis project Ga0209963, IMG submission 183957) | Wastewater bioreactor microbial communities from Cape Town, South Africa - Thiocy_cont_1000_biof (SPAdes) | ecosystem: Engineered > Bioreactor > Thiocyanate-remediating >...
GCGTGCTGCAGTGACACGCCCGGGTCGAAGTTGAACGGATGCTCGACGGGAGAGTCCATCACCGCGAACCACTGCCCGAACAGGTTCATCTCCCCGTACGTCACCGAGCCCGGGGCCGCAAGCTGGGTCTGCTGCTCGTACCGAGACGGCACACTGCCCGTCCCGCCGAACAGGTCGGTGTAGAAGCCGATCGCCTCCTCGGCCCGGTTCCGCACCGGACCGGTGAACATCAGGCTGGGGACAACGAACGGACGCGGGTCGCCGGCCGGGTTGGTCAGCATCAGCTGCCAGTTCACGCCGTAACGGTCCTGAACCCAGGCGTAGTGCGGGCTGAAGGGGTACTCGCCCAGGGGCATCAACTCCATCCCGCCATCCACGAGAGCGGACCAGACCTCGTCGAGATGCGCGCGGGCGTCCGGATCCCGGGAGGGGTCGAAGTTCAGGAAGAAGGAGATGGCCGGATTCGGCTTGAACTCCGAACCGGCGTTGATCCCGGCGAAGGCGAACCCGTCCACCTCGAAGTTGACGACCAACTCGGAGCCGGCGAACTCGGCCTGGAAGTCGAGCAGCCCCTCGGTCGGGTAGTGCTCGGTGCCGGTGACGCGGGTATTGGGCAGAACCTGCGCGTAAAAGGCGGCCGCCTCGGCCGCGGTGTGGTCGAACCACAGGTTGGGGACGATCTTCTGCACGATCACTCCGATCTCTTCGAGTATCGAGCAGGCTACGTCCGTCCGCTGACACCGGCGAGGCCGGGGAGTGGTTCTGCGCCCTCGCGCGCCGAGTCTCGGGTGGGGCTCCGCCGATCCTGCGGTTCTGGCGCATCCTGACGAGCCCGACCCCGAGCAGTCCGCAACACCTGCAGTTATGGCGCCCGGCCGGGGCTCCATAACTACAGCACCGGCGGAACGGCGTCCCGGCGGACGGAAACACTCCTGGCAACTGCAGGAACGGCGGAGCGCGGCGCCTTCCCCTGGAGCGCGGGCCAGCTTGAGATAGCCATCGCCGCCCGATGTACTGAAGCCATGAGCGAGACAGCGGTCATCTTCGATCTGGGACGGGTCCTCCTGGAGTGGTTCCCCGAGCGGGCGATCGAGCAGGCACTGCCCGCCTCGCAGGTGCCGGCGTTCTTCGAGCGGGTCGGCTTCTTCGCGTGGAACGCGAAACTCGATGCCGGCGGCAGCTTCGCCGAAGCCGAACAGGAACTGGTCGCCCGGTTCCCTGGCGACCGGGAGGCGATCCTGGCCTATCGGCGCAACTTCGACCTCACCGTCCCCGGCTATGTGCCCGGCACGCCGGCCCTGATCGACACCCTGCGCCAGCACGGCGTCCGGATCGGCGCCCTGTCGAACTGGTCGGGCGAGACCTTCGCCGGTGTACGGCACCGCTTTGCCGTGCTCGGCTGGTTCGACGCGCTGGTCATCTCCGGCATCGACGCCGTGCTCAAGCCCGACCCGGCCAGCTTCGCGCTCGCGTGCGAGCGGCTCGGCGTCGAGCCGGCCGACACCGTCTTCATCGACGACTCGGTCGTCAATGTGGCCGCTGCCCAGGCTTTCGGCCTGACCGCACTGCTGTTCACCGGTGCCGAGCGACTGCGGGTCGACCTGGCCGCGCTGGGTCTGCCCGTCCCCACCTCCCTGGACGCCGTTGGCAGTGAATCCGCCTCCTGAGTTCAGGAGGAAGATTCACTCTCTGATTTCGTCGGCTCAGCGGGTGCCGAGATCGCTGCCGGCGTAGAACGCCTCCAGCGCCTGTGCGAGCCACCGGGTGTCCTGGACGCCGACCAGTTCGCGGGCCGAGTGCATGCTGAGCAGTGGGACGCCGACGTCAACGCTGGCGATGCCCAGCCGGGTCGCGGTGATCGGGCCGATTGTCGAACCGCACGGCACGGCGTTGTTCGACACGAACGGCTGGATGGGGACGCCGGCCGCTCGGCAGACCCGCAGCCAGCGGGCGGCCGACGGGCCTTCGGTCGTGTAGCGCTGGTTGGCGTTCACCTTCAGCAGCGGGCCCGCGTTGGCGATCGGCCGGTGGTCCGGGTCGTGCAGTTGCGGGTAGTTCGGGTGCAGGGCGTGGCCGGCGTCCGCCGACACCAGGAACGAGGACGCGATGGCGCGCGCCAGGCCGTCCGTGCCCCAGCCGAGGGCGTCGGCCGTCCGCGCCAGGACGGTCTCCAGGAACGGCCCGGCGGCACCGCTGCGGGTGTCGGAGCCGATCTCCTCGTGGTCGAAGCACGCCAGCACCTGAATCTGATCGGACGGTTCCGCGGCCAGCAGGCCGACCAACCCGGCGTGGACGCTGGACAGGTTGTCCAGCCGGGCGGAGGCGAGGAACTCGTTGCCGAGACCGATCACTGCGGGCCCCTCGGTCACCGCCGCGAAGAGGTCGTGGCCGTCGATCTCGTCGACGTGCATGTCCAGCAGGCCGGCGACCGCGGCCAGCAGGTCGACCGAGCCCGTGCCGTAGACGGGCTTGAGGTGCACCTGCCGATCAAGGTGCAGGTTGTCGTTGACACTGCGGTCGAGATGCGGCGCGACCTGCGGAATCCGTAGCCACGGGCCGGTGCGGACGAGCCTGACCTCGCCGCTGCGGGTCACCACCCGTCCGGCCAGGCCGAACTCGCGGTCGAGCCACGAGTTCAGCAGCGGGCCGCCGTAGACCTCCATCGCCGCCTGCGACCAGCCGTACGCGAAGGCGGAGGCCTGCGGCTTCAGCTTGAATCCGGGCGAGTCCGTGTGGGCGCCGACGACGGCAAAGCCGACCGGGCCATCGACTTTGGCCGGGGTTCGCCAGGCGATCACAGCACCGTCCCGGACGACGTAGCGCGCACCTTCGGGCTGCCAGGGCTCGGTCTCGACCTGCTCGGTGAAGCCGGCGTCCGCCAGCCTGCGGGCAACCTCGGCCGCCGCGTGGTAGCTGGACGGGGACGCGGTGACGAACCCGGCGAGGTCGTCGATGTGGCTGGCTGCGGTCATGGGGCCATCCTCCACCCTGGCCGCGTCAGCCCTGTCCGCGGGCCGCCCGGGCGCGTTCGAGGATCGCGTTCGCGAGGTCCGCGCGTTCCACCTCGAAGGAACGGACGTTGTTGATCACTGCCCGCCGCGCCCGGCCCGGCCGCTCGCCGTTGCGGATGCCGTCCGGCGCCAGCACGATCAGGTCGCGGGACAGGACGGTCACGTCCCGGATCGCCGTCAGGTCGATGCTCATGCGGTTGAACGGGACGAACACCTCCAGCATCGCGTCGGTGATGACCAGAGCCGGACGACTCCGTCCGAAGCCGGCCAGCCGGTGGTAGTTCAGCGCGCTGACGCCGAGCAGGCCGACTACCAGGAGGGCGATCACGGCGGCCCAGATGGTCACCGAGAAGGCTGGCGTGAACACGACGAGCACCGCGATCGCGATCACGGCGAGGACGATGGACAGGATCCGGTAGAAGGTGAGGGCACCGTCGGTGAATCGGGTGCCGATGGCGTCCGGCCCGTGATCGGCCAGCCGCTCGAGGCCGGTGGGCAGGTCGTCGCTGTCGGGCACCACTCCAGCTTGGCACCGACCGGTGCGGCACGCCGAATCGGAGGTGGACGGGGTCCGCCCGGCCAGCCTGACCAGAACTGTCGGTGGGGGCTGGGATCATCGTCGGCATGGAGTTCCTGGCGTGGTTGGTGGTCGGCATCGCCCTCGGCGCGGTGGCCGCGTGGCTGGTGGTGCGAGCGCAGAAGGCACGCACCGCCTCTGAGGAGGCCGTCGACGTCGAGCGGGCCCGCACCGAGGTGGCGCAGGCAGTCGCGGGAGCGGCCGAGGCTCGCCTTGAAGCGGCCCAGGCGGCAGCAGCGCTGGCCGACGCCCGCGCCGAGGTGGCCGGCGCGCTCGCCCAGCGGGACGCGGCGATCACCCGCGCGCAGGAGATCGCCGGCGACCGCGAGCAGTTGGTGAACCAGTTCAAGGTGCTGTCGACCGAGACGGTGCAGGCCCAGGAGCGCTCGCTGAACGACGCGGCTGAGTTGCGCTTGAAGGCCACCGAGCAACTCCTCGACCCGGTGAAGGAGAGCCTGCAGCGGTTCAACGAGCGGATCACCGACGTGGAGAAGCAGCGCGTCCAGCTGTCGACGGAGCTGCGGGCGCAGGTGTCGGAGGTGAAGCTCACCGGCGAGACCCTGCGACGGGAGACAGCCGCCCTGGTCACGGCCCTACGCAAGCCGCAGGTTCGTGGGGCGTGGGGCGAGCTGCAGCTCAAGCGGGTCGTCGAGCTGGCGGGCATGGTCGAGCACTGCGACTTCGAGTTGCAGGAGACCACCCAGACCAGCACCGGGGCCACGATCCGTCCCGACCTGAAGGTGATGCTCAGCGATGACCGGTACCTCTACGTCGACTCCAAGGTGCCCCTGAGCGCCTTCCTCGACGCCCAGGAGTGTGAGGACGCGGCCGAGCGATCGCGCTTCCTGGCGCAGTTCGCCCGGCATGTCCAGACCCACATCACCCAGCTGTCCGCGAAGGACTACTACAAGGCCGGCGGCTCCACCCCGGAGTTCGTCGTGCTGTTCTTCGGCAGCGAGGCGCTCGCCGTGGAGGCGTTCGCCCAGCTGCCGACACTGCACGAGTACGCAGCCGAGCGGCGGGTGGTGCTGGCCACGCCGAGCTCGCTGATCGCCCTGCTGAAGACCGCAGCCTTCTCGTGGCGGCAGGTGGCGCTGGCCGACTCGGCGCGCGAGGTGTTCGAGCTGGGTCGCGAGCTGTACGACCGGCTGGGCAAGCTCGGCGGCCACTTCGACAAGGTCGGACGGTCGCTGACCACCGCCGTCAAGGCGTACAACGAGGCCGTCGGCTCGATCGAGGGCCGCGTGTTCCCGACCGCCCGCAAGCTCCGGGAGCTCAACGTGGTCGACAGGGAGCTGGACGCCGTCCACGCCAGCGAGGCGTCCGTGCGTCCGCTCACCGCGGTGGAGCTCGTCGAGGATGCGACCGGTGTCGCACCGATGATCGGCCGGGCGCGAACCGCCGACGAGCTCCTCCTCAGGCCCCAGCCGGAGCTCACCGACCTGCTCTCCACCGAGGCGTCCACGCCGCAGGAGGGAGCGCAGACGGCGTAGCGCCGGCACTCGGAGCCCGTTGCACCGCCTGGTAAAATCTGATATCACAAAGATATCAAATTCAGTCGGGACGAGGCTCATGGGCTACAGCGTGTGGCTGCCGTACAGCGGCCAGGAGTCCTTCCTCCTCGCCGGCGGCACGCTGCTGGCCGCAGTCGTGCTGGTGCTGTTGGGACTGTGCCTCAAGCGACCGCTCGCCGCTCGTCCGGCCGGACGGGTCGTCGGGAGCTTCATCGTCGTCCTCTGGCTGGTATCGGTGGTGGTGCTGCGGCTGGCGACGGCGGCCTACGGCCTCGCGGTCTACCAGCAAGCCGGCCGGGTGGCCGCCCCGGTCAATCCGGTCACCCGGTACACGATCGGGTTCGCGCTGCTCGCGTTCGGCACGGTGGCGTTTCTCGCGCGACGGTACGGCTGGAAGCTCGCCCTCGTCAGCGCGGTCGCCGCAGCGGGCGCCGGGCCGGTGATGTTCGAGCTCGCGTTCGACCTGGTGATCGCATTCCGGCTCGACGTGCCGAGTCCGGTTGGTCTCTACGGGCCGTTGTTCTTCGTCCCGCTGTTCGGCTTCAACGTCGCCACGCTCGCCCTGCTGACGCTCTCCCCGGCTGCGCGGCTGACCCGGCAGACGCTGTTCGCCCTTGCTGGCCTGTTCGCGGTCTGGACCGTGTGGGCGCTGTTCGGTTTCGCCTACCCCGACACTCCGGCAACCATCGCGTTCAACGTCACCTCCAAGCTGCTGGCAGCGGTGGCGGGGGTGCTCATCTTCCTGCCCGATCGACGGGTGGCGGCGGCAGTTCCCGAACCCGGTTAGGCCGCCGGGCCGAGGTACTGCAGGTAGATCCGGTCCCGGCCGCCCGGCCAGGCGAGGTCCAGCTGCCAGCAGCCCCGTCCGGGAAGGTCGACGATCGACGGGCCGGGGCCATCGGGGAGTTCGCGATGCACCACGGTTGAATCCGAGTCACGCCGGGCGTCGATGGTCATCGGCCCACCCCCGTTCCGGTCGGCGACCCAGAGGATCTTGTTGCTCCGCCCCTCGGGCTGTCGCTCCCGCAGCGGCCAGCCGAACGGGACCGCGACGATGTGACCGTCGGAAGACAGCAGGTGCGCAACGGACTGGTCGGGCGGGCTGAATCCGTCCCGCGCCCACTGCGGCAGTGGGCTTTCGGACGGCTGCACGCACGCGAAAGTGGTTGCCGTACCGCCGGACGGCGAAACTGACGGTGCGCGTAGTGGGGCGGAGCATCCGGCCTGGAGCCCGCTCACCAAGACCACGCACGCACTGGCGACCACGAGCCCGCGCACATCGCTTCCTTCCGAGAGGCAGGTCCAGTGTCGGCATGCCAGTCAGCTCAGATCAAGGCCGTCCGGGTGAACCGCGGTACCTGTCCCCATCGTCCACACCCGCGTCCGCTGAATCGAGGTAGCTGTTCCCGACGGTTCAGCCAGGTGAACCGAACTACCTGTCCCCAACGGTCCAGCCAGGTGAACCGAACTACCTGTCCCCAACGGTCCAGCCCGGTGAACCAAAGTACCTGTCCCCAACGGTTCAGCCCGGTGAACCAAAGTACCTGTCCCCGACGGTTCAGCTTGGCGGGGAAACCGGAGGGGAGGGGGGAGAATGTGCCGGTGACGATCGATGCTCTGGCTGTGGACGCGGCCGCCGAACGGCTGGCCGGCGTGGTCCTCCGGACCCCGTTGCAGCCGAACGAGCGGCTCAGTGCCGCCACCGGCGCCCACGTCTGGCTGAAGCGCGAAGACCTGCAGCCGGTGCGGTCGTACAAGATCCGCGGCGCCTACAACCTGATGTCCCAACTGGACGATACGGCTCGCGCGGCCGGCGTCGTCTGTGCGTCCGCCGGCAACCATGCCCAGGGGGTCGCGTTCGCCTGCGCCCGGCTCGGGATCAGCGGACGGATCTTCGTCCCGGCGACGACGCCCCGGCAGAAGCGCGACCGGATCCGAGCTCTCGGCGAGAGCACGATCGAACTCGTCGTGGTCGGCGACACCTACGACGAGGCCGCGGCCGCGGCGCTGACGGATTCGGCAGTGACCGGGGCCACGTTGGTACCGGCGTTCGACCACCCGGACACGATCGCCGGCCAGGGCACGGTGGCGAAAGAGATCACCGAACAGCTCGGCCATGCCCCGGACACGCTGGTCGTGCCCGTGGGCGGTGGCGGCATGATCTCCGGCTGCCTCGCCTGGATCGCCGAACGCCACCCGGAGACGCGCGTGATCGGGGCGGAACCCGCCGAGGCGGCATCGATGGCAGCGGCGCTGGCCGCCGGCGGACCGATCGACCTGACGTCCCTCGACACCTTTGTGGACGGTGCGGCCGTCCGCCGCGTCGGCGAGTTCACCTACGCCACCGTCGCGAGGCACTCCCCCGAGCTGTACGCGGTCCCGACCGGGCGGATCTGCTCGGAGATGCTGGCGCTGTACCAGACCGAGGGCATCGTCAGCGAGCCGGCCGGAGCACTCGCGGCGGCATCGCTCGGCCTGTACGAACTCGCCGCCGGCTCCGATGTCGTCGTCATCGTCTCCGGCGGCAACAACGACATCTCCCGGTACTCCGAGATCATCGAACGGTCCCTGGTCTACGAGGGACGCAAGCACTACTTCCTGGTGAACTTCCCCCAGGAGCCGGGCGCGCTGCGCCGCTTCCTCGACGAGGTTCTCGGGCCCGATGACGACATCACCCACTTCGAGTACGTCAAGCGCAGCAATCGTGAGACCGGTCCGGCCCTGGTCGGCATCGAACTCGGCGACCCGGCCACGCTCGGCGAACTCATCGCGAGGCTGGACGCCAGCCCGATCACCTTCGAGATCATCTCCGGAGACACCCCGCTGTACCGCTTCCTCGTGTGACCGGCCCGTTCAGCGCGGCGCGCCCAGCCCCCGGCGCCCCCGCTCCGTTCGGGCCGTCCGCTACCCGGCGCCCCAGCAGCGAGGGCCCGAACGGGTAGCGGGACGGCCGAACGGTGGCCGGACGCCGGACGGCTGCAGGCCTTACCCCAGGCCCACCGACTTCAGCCAGTCACCCGCGACCTGATCGGCGTCCTCCTTGTCGGTCACCACCTTGCTGACCAGGGTGGCCAGCGTGTCGGTGTCGAGCTTGGCCGAAACCGCGTTCAGGGCGCCCGTCACCTCCGGCGTCGCCTTCTCCTTCGTGATCACCGGGATGACGTTCTGCGAGCCGAAGAAGCTCTTGGTGTCCGTGAGGCTGACGAAGTCGTTGGCCTTGATCGCCGGATCGGTGGTGAACAGGTTCGCCGCCTGCACCTGGCCGTTCTTCAGCGCCTGGACGGTCAGCGGACCCGCCGTGTCGAGGGCCTTGAACGACTTGAACTTCAGGCCGTAGGTCTTCTCCAGCCCGGGGACGCCGTAGCTGCGGTTCTTCCACTCCGGCGGCCCGCCGAGCACCAGCTGCGGCGCGTGCGGCACCAGGTCCTCGATGGTCTTCAGGTTGTACTGGTCGGCCGTCGCCCGGGTCACGGTGATCGAGTCGTTGTCCTGGGCCGGAGAGGGATCGAGCACCGTCAGGTTCTCGGGCAACGCGGACTTCAGCGACGCCAGCGCGGCGTCCGTGGTGCTGATGTCGGCGTCGGAGTTGAGGTACCTCGCCAGCGCGCCGGTGTACTCCGGCAGCAGGTTGATCTCGCCGTTCTTGAGCGCTGGCAGGTAGGTCTCCCGCGAGCCGATGTTGAGCTTGGTGCTGACGTCGACCCCCTTCGCCTTGAGCGCCTGGGCGTAGATCTGGGCGAGCAGCTCGTTCTCGGGGAAGTTCGCCGAGCCGACCACGATCGACACGGTCGATGGGCCACCGGAGGCCGAGCCATCCGCGGAGGGACTGGCCAGCGGGTTTCCGGAAGAGCACGCCGCCAGCGTCAGGGACGCAGCTGCTGCGGCGACGAGCGCGAGGTGTTTCTTCATCTCTTTCCTACTTTCGTTGTTTCCTGCATGGTCAGGTCTGGTGGGCGACGGCCGCGTCAAGGACGCCCGTCGGCTGCCGGCGCCGGTCGCGCCGGGTGGCCCGGACCGGCGAGAGCCCGGGAGAGACGACCAGTCGCTGGACGCCGGCGAAGACCAGGTCCACCAGCATCGCCAGCGCGGCTACCAGCAGCGCTCCGCCGGCCATCTGGCCGTAGTCTCGGTAGGCCTGGCCGTCGATCAGGAACCGCCCGAGGCCACCGAGGCTCACGGACGCGGCCAGGGTCGCGGTGGCCACCACCTGGAGCGCGGCCGACCGCAGCCCGCTGAAGATCAGCGGCATGGCACATGGGACCTCCACCCTGACGAGCACCTCCGCAGGACGCATACCCATTCCGCGGGCGGCGTCCCGAGCGCCGGGGTCGACGCCCTCGACCCCGGCGTAGGCGCCGGCGAGGATCGGCGGGACGGCCAGCACCACCAGCACGAAGATGGACGGCACGAGGAACGCGATGTCGCCGCCGAGCAGCGGCCCCACCACGAGCACGGCCACGAACAGCAGGCCGAGGGTCGGCACCGACCGCATGCCGTTGACCAGGTTGACGACCAGGACGCGGCCGCGTCCGGTGTGTCCGATCCACAGGCCGAGCGGGATGCCGATCAGCGCGGCCAGGACCAGCGTGACCGCGGAGTACCCCAGGTGCTCGACGACCCGGACCGGGATGCCGTACGGCCCGTCCCAGTTCGCGGGGTCGCTCAGCCAGTCCCACAGGAGGTTCATGCCGCCCTCCCCACAGCCGGACGGGAGGTGCGCAGCCAGGGCGTCAGGGCCCGGCTGGCGCCGAGGATCGACAGGTCGAGCGCGAACGCCAGCACCATGCACGCGATGATGCCGACCACGATCGGGTCGACGAAGTCACGCGCGAAGCCGTCGGTGAACAGCGAGCCCAGCTGCGGAATGCCCAGCAGGGCCGCGACAGAGACGATCGAGACGTTGCTGACCGCCGCCACCCGAAGTCCGGCGGAGATCACCGGGACGGCCAGCGGGAGCTCCACGCCGAAGAACCGTCGCACTCGTCCGATCCCCATCGCGGTCGCGGCCTGCAGTACCTCGTCGGGAACCGAGCCGAGCCCGTCGGCCACCGTCCGCACCAGCAGCGCGACGGTGTAGATCGTGAGCGCCACCACCACGTTCAGCGGGTCGAGGATCCCGGTTCCGAGTATCAGCGGCATCAGGATGAACAGGGCCAGCGAGGGGATCGTGTAGAGCAGGCCGGTGCCGGCGATCAGCGGCGTGTACAGCAGCCGGTATCGCCGTGCCAGCCAGCCCAGCGGGATGGCGAGCAGCAGCCCGACGACCAGCGGGATCAGCGCCAGCACGGCATGGTTGAGCAGCAGCGAGCCGATCTGCGGCAGGTGTCCCAGGAACCACTTCACGCCGGCGCTCCTTCCGGGCGGCGTTCGATGGCGGCCAGCACGTCCTGCGCGCGGACGGTGCCGACCAGGCTGCCGTCGTCGTCGACGAGGACGCCGCGCCGGCTGGGCGATGACAGGGCGGCGTCGAGAGCGGCCCGCAGCGAGCCACCGAGCCGGGCGACCGTGCCGCCCCGGTGCAGGTGGTGGCGGTCGATGACGCCGGTCAGCACCTCTGGTTCGGCCCAGCCCAGCGGTGACCGCGCCTCGTCCACCACCAGGACCCAGCGGTCGCCCGCCGCGATCCGGGCACCGTCCGCCACGGGAGACCCGAGCAGCACCACCGGCTCGTCCCGCAGCGGCAGTTCGGGGGCCGCGGCGAAGGCGAGGCCGCGGTAGCCGCGGTCCCGGCCGAGGAAATCGGCGACGAAGTCGTCGTGCGGGTCGGCCAGCAGCTTCGCCGGACTGGCCAGCTGGACGAGGACGCCACCGACCCGAAGCACCGCGAC
>Ga0209963_1002000_pt1 | contig 10917 bp, 7 predicted proteins | sample ThiBio_1000_biof_2_FD_183957 | JGI IMG/M metagenome (GOLD analysis project Ga0209963, IMG submission 183957) | Wastewater bioreactor microbial communities from Cape Town, South Africa - Thiocy_cont_1000_biof (SPAdes) | ecosystem: Engineered > Bioreactor > Thiocyanate-remediating >...
TGGACGGCATCGAGGTCGACCACCAGGACCACGATCAGGCCGCCCGCGACGAACTGCGGGTCCTTGCCGGCGAGCTGGGCCTGCTGGCCACCGGTTCGTCCGACTACCACGGCACCGGCAAGGTCGACCACGACCTCGGCTGCAACACCACCGCACCCGACGTGCTGGACGCCATCCGCGCCCGGGTCGCCGGGCGCGGCGGCCTGCTGTAGCGGTGGTAGATTGACGGCCGTGAATCCGGGGAGCTGGTGGCGGCCGTAGCGACGGCCCGCACATCAGTGACCCCACCAACGGCCGTCCGGATCCGGCGGCCGTTTCGCGCGTCCGGAGCCGACGACAGACGCAAGGAGAGACATGTCCGACCTGACCACCCCGAGCGTGGCCGACTCCGCGGGCGACGACCTCGCCGCCTCGACCTCGGACGCGTCGCTGCGCCGGACCGAGGCGCGCAGCATCGAGATCGAGGCGCAGATCGCCAGGGACCCGTCCGGCTTCCGGGTGATGACCGGGGATCGTCCGACCGGGAACCTGCACATCGGCCACTACTTCGGCTCGCTCGCCAACCGGGTCCGCATCCAGGACGCCGGCGTGGAGACCTTCATCCTGATCGCCGACTACCAGGTGATCACCGACCGGGACGGCACCGGGCCCATCCACGAACGCGTCCTGTCCATGATGGCCGACTACCTCGCCATCGGCCTCGACCCGTCCCGGACCACGATCTACGCGCACTCGGCCGTCCCGGCGCTGAACCAGCTGCTGCTGCCGTTCCTCTCGCTGGTCACCGACGCCGAGCTGCGCCGCAACCCCACGGTGAAGGCCGAGCTGGAGGCGACCGGTGACCGGCCGATGTCGGGCCTCCTGCTCACCTACCCGGTGCACCAGGCAGCCGACATCCTGTTCTGCAAGGCGAACCTCGTCCCGGTCGGCAAGGACCAGTTGCCGCACCTGGAGCAGACCAGGGTGGTGGCCCGCCGCTTCGACGAGCGGTACGGCCGGGCCAACCCCGACCGTCCGGTGTTCCCGCAGGCGGAGGCGCTGCTCTCGAAGGCGCCGGTCGTCCTCGGCCTGGACGGGACGAAGATGAGCAAGTCGAAGGGCAACGTGATCGAGATCGGCATGGACGCCGACACGACCGCGAAGCTGATCAAGAAGGCGGTCACCGACTCCGACCGGCACATCAGCTATGACCCGGAGAACCGCCCGGAGGTGTCGAACCTGGTGATGCTGACCGCCCTGTGCACGGGACGCGAGCCGGTCGAGATCGCCGAGTCGATCGGGGACGGCGGTGGCGGCGGCCTGAAGAAGCTCGTCACCGAGGCCGTCAACGAGTTCTTCGCCCCGATCCGCGCCCGGCGCGCCGAGCTGGCCGGAGATCCCGGGTACCTGATGGACGTCCTGCGCACCGGCAACGCCCACGCCAACGAGGTCGGCGACGCCACCCTGGCCGAGGTCCGGGCGGCCATGAACATGGTCTACTAGGGCCGACGCAGGGGAGCGCGAACCTCAACTGCGCAAGGCGGTGCCGATCGCGTCCAGTTTGCGCTCGACCACCATCACCCGCTCGACGATGTCGGACGGGACGCCTTCGGCCGGAGCCGAGATCGGAACCTGGGTGTTCGGAGTGCGGCGCCCGCGGACGAAGCGCAGGTAGCCGATCGCGATCGTCACTGCCAAAGCGGCCGTGACCACCGCGAACCGCAGCAGGCCGGCGTCGCTGATGAAGGCGGCGACCACCCCGTACACCATGGTGAACACGCCGCCGAGCAGGATGCCGTTGCTCAGCACCACCTGTGCGTCCGGGAGGAAGAGGGACGCCGCCAGCAATGCGGTCGCACAGACGAGCAGCACGATGCCGTTCGTGAGCTGCCAGCTGTCGCGGGCCGCCTCGTTGGTGGCGCTCCAGTCGGGCTCGGGCAGGAACGTCCCGATCGCGACGGAGACGAATGCGAGCACCAGCAGGCCGAGGAAGAAGGCGAAGATGGTCTGGAGAGCGCCGTTCGGTTTCATGGCAGGACCATAGCGCGCCGCAGCGCTTGTGTGAACAACGTTCTCGAAAAGTCTTGGCGGCTTCTCAGCTCTCGCGGCTTCTCAGCTCTCGCTGGGACGCGATCCACCCGAGCGCCGACGGCGACGGCGCTTGCGAGGCTCGCCGGAGGACTCGACCTCGGCGGGCTCGCCGCCGGCCTCGGCCGCGGTCTCCGGTGCGGTCACCTCGGCGCCTTCGACGGGTTCGCCGTTGCGCAGCCGCCGACGGGCACGGTCCCGCTTCGGCCGCTCACCCCGCGGCTTGCGGTCGCCCACCGAGCCGGTGCGGTCGGGCCGGGGCTCCCGCGGAGCCGCCTCGGCGATCCGTCCCCTGGTGCCTTCGGGGATCTCCAGGTCGGCCAGCAGGTGCGGCGAGGTGGAGTAGGTCTCGGGCGGCTCGGGATAGTCGAGGTTCAGCGTCTTGTTGATCACCTTCCACCGGGTGATGTCGGCCCAGTCGACCAGGGTCACCGCGGTGCCCTTGGCGCCGGCGCGGCCGGTGCGTCCGATCCGGTGCACGTAGGTCATCTCCGAGTCGGGACACTCGTAGTTGACGACGTGGCTGACGTCGGTGATGTCGATGCCGCGCGCGGCGACGTCGGTCGCGACCAGGATGGAGACCTTGCCCTCACGGAACTTCTTCAGAGCCTTCTCCCGGGCCACCTGGTTGAGGTCGCCGTGGATGGAGGTCGCCTGGAAGCCGCGGTCGACCAGTTCGTCGGACAGGCGCTGGGCGGCCCGCTTGGTGCGGGTGAAGATCATCGTCCGGGTGCAGGTGGGGGACTGCAGCAGCTTCCCGACGATCTCCGGCTTGTCCAGGTCGTGCGCCTGGTAGACGAACTGGGTGGTGTCGGGGACGGTGAGTTGGGCGTCCCTCGTCTCGGCGCGGACGTTGACCGGCTGCTCGAGGTGCATCCGGGCCAGCGCGACGACGGCCGCCGGCATCGTCGCCGAGAACAGCAGCGTCTGCCGCGACTTCGGGGTCTTGGAGATCAGCCGCTCGACGTCGGGGAGGAAGCCGAGGTCAAGCATCTCGTCGGCCTCGTCCAGGACGAGAACGCGGACGTGCGACAGGTCGAGCGACCGCCGGTTCACCAGGTCGAGGAGTCGGCCGGGGGTACCCACGACGACCTCGACGCCGGTCGCGAGCGCGTCCAGTTGGGGCTCGTAGCCGACTCCGCCGTACACGGTCAGCACGCGGGCCTTGCGCACGGCCGAGGCGACCTTGAGGTCACCGGCGACCTGCAGGGCGAGTTCCCGGGTCGGGCACATCACCAGTGCCTGCGGCTTGCCGGGCGCGGCGAGATCCTCGAACGTCGGGTCGCTCGGGACGGTGATCCGCTGCAGCAGGCTGACGCCGAAGGCGAGAGTCTTGCCGGTGCCGGTCCTGGCCTGGCCGATCATGTCGGTGCCGGCCAGCGCGATCGGAATGGCGAGGGCCTGAATGGGGAAGGGATTCTCGATCCCTGTTTCGGAAAGGGCTTCGACGATTTCGGGGATGACCCCGAGGTCGGCGAAGGTCTGGGTGTCGGTCGCGAGCGCGTTCTCGGTCAGCGTCTTGCCTCATCTTCACCTGCGCAGCCTGCGCAGAACGGACCGCCGGCGGCAGACGGGGCCGCTCCGGGCGGGCTCACACTAGTGGTTGAGCAGCCCAAGCCTATCGCACGACCACCGTGCCCACCGGGCTGGCGCTGCCATCGGGCGCGCGGACGCCGCCGGTACCGTCGGCGGCGACGCTGGTCAGGCGATAGGTGTAGGTGCCCGCAGCGACCAGGCGGCCGCCGCTGTCCTTTCCGTCCCACCTGATGTTCCGGATGGACCCGTCACGGCTCGCCGGGACCTTCAGTGACCGGATCAGCTGCCCACCGGCGTCCCGGAATTCCAGCCGTCCCGCACGGACCGCCTTGGTCAGGTCGATGTCCACGTGCCACGACTTCTTCCAGGTGCCCGGCGCCACCACACCCAGGGTCCTCGGAGCGGTGCGGGCCAGCGAGGCGAAACTGGCGACGGTGAGCCGTGCCTTGGTGAACCGGTTGAAGGGATCGCCGCTCAGGTAGGCCACCCGTGAACCGTCGGTGGCGGTGACACTGGACACGGACGACAGGGTCGTCATGGCCCCGGTGGCCAGGTTCCAGACCTGGAGCTGCCGGTCGTTGTCGGCCCGGAAGGTGTTGATGACGGCAAACCCGTCCCCGAGCGCCGTCAGCGTCGCGGAGGATGGTGAGACCCGCAACTGACCGGTGCGGTAGTTGTACACGACCGCGTGGCGGTCGGTGGCCTCGTCCCTGGTGCCGGCGACCCAGTCGCCCCACAGTTGCAGGTCGGCGTAGCGGCCGTAGACGCCGGGGTCGGGCAGGTTGAACGACGCTATCGTCTCGGCCGGCGCCGGGTACCGAACGACCCGGGCGGCGCCGAGCGGTCCATCACTGACGACCGCGAGGTCGCCGAAGATGTCCTGAGCAGCGATGGTGGCGAGTCTGCGGCCGCTGATGTCGTAGATCTCCGGAGTCGGGCAGGTCGGATCCGGGTCACTGAGCGCGGGATGGCAGGAGGGCGCAACCAACAGGTGCGTGCCGCTGACCTTGAGCGCGGTGCCGTCGATTCCTAGCCGGCGGTCCTTCCGGCCGCGGTCGTAAAGCACGAGGGCGGAGCCACTCACCGCCCAGCGCGCACCGCTCGCCTGAACCTCCCCGCTGGTGGCGACGGCCCTGCTGGCGCCGAGGCTCGAGACGGCGTTGCGATACCACGACTTCGCGGGGGAGCCCTTGCTGCTCAGGACGGTCGTGGGGGTCAACTGGAGGGCAGAGGGCAGCATGGAGCTACGCGCCCATCCGAGATGGTGGACGCTGAGCCGGCCGCCGGACCGGAGCGTGAGCATCCGGATGCCGGTTGAGGTCTTCTGAGCGATCACCGGGTAGGCATTCTCCACGCTGACGGCGTGCTGGTAGTTCGCGCCGGCCAGCGTGGCCTTCACCGGGCTCGGCGTGCCGAGCCGGCCGTGCGTGATCGGGAGCCAGCGTGCCTTCTTGTCGTGCTGGATGAGCACGCCTCGCGCACTCACCTGTGCGACCGAGAAGGAGCCCAAGCCGCTGCGGCATTCCGCCAGGGCTGTGGCGGGGCTGGTCAGGCACAGGCGCCCGGCCCCGGACCGGTACGCCACCATCGAGCCGCTGACGACTGGCTTGCCCGAGGCCGAAGAGATGAACGGGGCGACCGAACCACTGGTGTCGATCCGGTCCCAGACCGCGGGGCTGTCGTTGTTGTGCACGATGACCGAACCGTCCGACAGCAGTTGGCCTCGCCCGTAGGCGGCCGTCCCCGGTAGCTGCCGGACGGACTGGTCGACCAGGGAGCGGATGCTCATCACCCCTGAAGGCCAGGAGTGGAGCAACACGAATGCTCCATTGAGATCCGCCACCGACTCTTCTCGGGTGAGCTTGTAGGGCCGGCCAACCACGGCATTCGACTCGAGAGAGTACGCGCTGACGGTACCGGGGAGATCATAATGGTAGAAGGCCACAATGCCCCCCGATACGCGTCCGACAATGTTGGAGGGCAGGGTGGGATCGCAGTAGCTGCGGTCGGGACAGTACACATGGGCGGTGCGCCAGGTCTTGCCCGAGTTGTTCGAGATGCGGAAGGTGCCGTCCGCCTGCACCAGGACCCTGGTTCCGGATACTGCGATCGGCGTGACCAACTGGGGCGCGCGCGCGAGAGCGACGCTGCGGCTGGCCGGTGCCGCGTGTGCAACCTGTGCCGGAATCGAGACGAGGGAACACGCCAGCGCGGCGGCGATTCCGATGGTGAGTTTTCGGGAGGTGTTCACCGGTTCTCCTGGGTGAGGATTCAGCCCGTGCCGGGGCCACCACCATTTCACCACAACAGGGACGTGGCGGGAACCCGAAAGCCCCCAGTAATCCGTTGAGGAGTCTGAACGCCCGCACGTTCGGGACGAACGTGCGACGCGGCGGGCTACACCGAACCGAAGCCGACGGGGCGGGCCTTCTCCTGGCCGAGGTCGACATAGGCGATCGAGGTGGCCGGGACGAGCACCTTGCGTCCCTTCGGGTCCGCGATGGCCAGCACACCGCCGTCCGCGATGGCCTGAGCGAGACGCTTCTCGATGTCGGCCGCGCTCGTCTCGGTGTCGACGGTGACCTCGCGGGCTACGTTCTGGATGCCGATCTTGATCTCCACGAATCCTCCTTGGGCTGCCTCGCCAATCTAGCCCGGCGGCGCGTCCGGACGACGCCCCGTACGCTCACAGCGCAACGGGTGGGGAGTCGTGGGGTAGCGTTCGCCCGTGCCCGAAACAACCCCTGACTCCGGCTTCGCCGGCCTCGGCCTGGACGAGCGCCTGCTGCGCACCGTCCGCGAACTCGGCTACGAGGACCCGACCGGCATCCAGTCCGCCACCATCCCGCTGCTGCTCGCCGGACGCGACGTGGTCGGCCTCGCCCAGACCGGCACCGGCAAGACCGCCGCCTTCGCCCTGCCCATCCTGCAGCGACTGAACCCGAAGGCGAAGACCCCGCAGGCGCTGGTGCTCGCACCCACCCGCGAGCTGGCGCTGCAGGTGTGCGAGGCGTTCGAGAGCTATGCCGCGCACCTGGGCGGGGTGCACGTGCTGCCGGTCTACGGCGGCCAGGGCTACGGCGTCCAGTTGAGCGCGCTGGCCCGCGGCGTGCAGGTGGTGGTCGGCACCCCAGGCCGGATCATCGACCACCTGGACCGCGGGACGCTCGACCTCGACAAGTTGCGGTTCGTCGTTCTCGACGAGGCCGACGAGATGCTCAACATGGGCTTCGCCGAGGACGTGGAGAGCATCCTGTCCCGGACTCCGGCAGGACGGCAGGTGGCGTTGTTCTCGGCCACGATGCCGCCGCAGATCCGCAAGCTGGCGAAGGGCTACCTGGACGACCCGGCCGAGGTCGTGGTGGCCGGGAAGACCCGGACGGCTCCGAACGTCACCCACCGCTACCTGCTGCTGGGCCACCAGCAGAAGGTGGAGGCGCTCACCCGGCTGCTGGAGATCGAGAACTTCGAGGCGATGATCGTCTTCGTCCGCACGAAGAACGAGACCGAGACGCTGGCCGAGAAGCTGCGGGCGCGCGGGTTCTCGGCCGCCGCGATCAGCGGCGACATCGTCCAGGCCCAGCGGGAGCGGACGATCGGACAACTGCGGGACGGCAAGCTGGACATCCTGGTGGCCACCGACGTGGCGGCGCGCGGGCTGGACGTCGATCGGGTCAGCCACGTCGTGAACTTCGACATTCCGACCGACGTCGAGTCCTACGTCCACCGGGTCGGACGGACGGGCCGAGCCGGCCGCAGCGGGGACGCCATCTCGCTGGTCACACCGCGGGAGCGCCGGCTGCTGGTGGCGATCGAGCGGTCCACCGGCCAGCGGCTGAGCCAGGTCCAGATGCCCTCGGCCGAGGATGTGAACGCCACCCGGTTGACGCGCTTCGACGACGAGATCACCGCCGCGCTGGCCTCGGATCGACTGGACTTCTTCCGCGACGTGATCAGTCATTACGTCACCGAGTTCGACGTTCCCGAGGTGGACGTCGCCGCCGCCCTGGCGCTGCAGCTCCAGGGGGCCGAGCCGCTGCTGCTCGAACCCGACGCCGCCGTCGAGCCCGAACGCTCGGGCTCGAGCCGTGGGCGCAACGACCTGGTGCCCTACCGGCTGGCCGTCGGCAAACAGGACCGGGTGCTGCCACGCCAGATCGTCGGCGCCCTGGCGAACGAGGGCGGCCTGCGCCGGGAGGACTTCGGCCGGATCACCATCCGTCCCACGTTCAGCCTGGTGGAACTGCCCGCCCAGATCCCGGCCCAGACGTGGGCGGCGCTGCGGAGCGTCCGGATCGCCGGCCGCCCGATCGATATCGAGCTCGACAAAGGCCCGAAGGGCTCGGGTAAGCCGTTCGGGAAGCGAAAGGGTGGCCCAGGCGCCAGGGCCGATGGGGTAAAGCACGACAAGCGCCGCAAGTCCTGACGCGCACCGATCACCCTCGATCCCGTGTGGCCGGCAGCTCCGCCGGGGAGCACGCCAGGAACAAGGCGGGTGACTGCGCCGATCTGCTGGGTTACCCCGATCTCTCGCGGCCGTTAGCCGGCAAAGTCGGCGATGGCGACCTGGCTGTCTGTGGTGTAGGCGACGCGGGCGCCGTCCATCGCGACGATGGTCGAGGAAGCCGCCAGGGTTTGGGTGGTGCCGGTGGTGAGTTCCCATACCTGCAGGGTGGTGGTGTGGGCGAGGGCGCTGACGACGATGTCGTCGCCGAGGGCGAGGAAGCGGGCGTTGGCTGTGTTTACGTGGATGGTGTTGGTTCGGTAGTTGGCCACGACCGGGTGCATGGTGCCGTCGGCGAGGTGTTGGGTGGTGGCGATCCAGTTGCCGGTGAGGCGGATGTCGGTGTAGTAGCCGTCCGTGCCGGGGTTGGGGAGGTTGAGGGTGATGGGGGGCAGGTTGGGGTCGTGGAAGTCGGTGATGAGGAGGGTTGTGCTGGAGACGGTGGTGTCTCCGCCGCGGGATATCAGGAGGTTCCGGTTTGCGTCTTCGGTTGCGGGTGGGACGCTGATGCGCTTGCCGGTGGAGGTGTAGAGGGTTTCGGGGGAGTCGCAGTCCTCGTCGGTTCCTAGTGGGGCTTTTCGGCAGGCTGGGCGGGTGAACAGGGAGTCGCCGGCGAAGGTGAGGGAGCTGCCTTGGGTGGCTGCGGCGAAGGATCTGACCAGGCTGCCGGAGCTGTACAGGCGAATCCTGTCTGCGGTGAACAACGCCCACCGGGTGCCGGAGGCTGCGATCTGACCGTGACCGGCGAGTCGCCGCTGGGCGCCGAGTCCGGTTGTGGAGATCGGACGCGTCCAGCTGAGTGAGTTGCTGTGCGTTGCGAAGGTGCCCAGCAGGGTGTCCGACCCGAGGGCGAGTTGGTCCGGCAGCACCGGCCGGACCGCCCAGTCCAAGGGAAGCGTCGTGGTGCCGGTGCTGCCCGGCCGCACCAGGGACGTGGCCGAACTCGTCCAGGTGGACAGGAGCGGGGCCGCCTTCTCCGCCGAATAGGTTCCGCCCGGGTACCACTCCTTCAGTGCCCCCAGTGGCTTGAGCCTGGCCAGCTTGCCGTCCGTCAGGGCGAACCAGTACTGCCGCACCTCGCCGCCGAGGTAGGCGGAGACGAGCGCGCCGGTGCTGCCGACCGCGCGCAGGACATCCAGCTTGGTGACGCCGACCTGGCACGACCCGGCGGTGCTGACCACGTCGACCATGCACAGTCTCGCCGCCTTGCGCCCGGAGAACTGCAGCCAGACGATGTCCCCGTTCACGAAGACGTTGCCCGTGCCGGCGGCGGAGCTGTACACCGGCGTGGTCGTGCCGTCCACCGCCACCCGCACCCAGGTGGTGCCCGCCCCATCGGTCGATGTCAGCACCGAACCGTCGTCGAACAATCGATGGCTCGCACCGTCGGGCTGGGGCATGACGTGTTCCGTTCCGTCCAGGAGGGAGCGGACGGTGTAGACGTTGGTGAGGGAGTTGTAGAGCAGCGCGAACCCTCCGGCCAGGTCGTACACGGAGTCGGCCTGCGCCATCGTCAACGGCGAACCCACCGGGGTGTTGTCGACCAGCGAGTAGGCCTGTAGCTGCCTGGCCGAGTAGGTGTAGCCGATGACGATGCCGTCGACGGCCCGGCCGACCTGGTCGTTGCCGGGCGTGACGACGTCGCAGCCCTCGACGTCGGCGCACGGGAAGGCCGCGTCGGCCCAGGTCCTGCCGGAGTCGTGGGAGATGAGGTGACGGGCGGGCCCCTCGATCAGGTCACCCTGGACGAGGATGTGCTCGCCGGAGATCGCCAGCACCCTCACCGGCATGGATTCGGTCGGCAGCTTCGCCCGGACCACCTTCGGTGTCGTGGCCGGCGGGGCCGACGGCGAGGGCGACGTGGCGACGGGACTGGTCGGGGAGGACGCGGACGGCGACGCGAGCGGTTCCACGGTGCATCCGGCCATGGAGGCGACCAGCAGCAGCGCAAAGCCACAGCGCACAGGTGTCGCGAACGGCCTCACTGCCGCCTCCCCGGAGAGGTCCTGCGGAAACCGTACTCTCCGGGCGGACGTCAGCCGGCGAAGGCGGTCCTCTCGTCGTCGGTGGCGCGCCGGATCACGATCCGGGTCCAGGCTCCGACATAGATGCGCTGGCCGGGGGAGAGTTCCACCCGGCCCTGGGGAATCGGCATGGCCGGCAGCGGCCCGGCCGCGGCACCGACGAAGGTGCCGTTGGCCGAGTTCAGGTCCTCGATCCACCAGCGGTTGCCGTCCGTGGTGAGCATCGCGTGCCGTCGGCTGACCCCGCTGTCGAGCTCGCAGTCGACGTCGGGAAAGATGCCGCGGCTGTGCGACACCCGTCCGACCAGGTTCTTGTCCTTGACCAGCGGGACGATGTCCGGAAGGCCCGCCGATGGCATCGGGTCGGTCGATCCCTGGGTGGCGTACCAGTCGGGGTCGATCCACAGCTCCGCGATCCAGTCGACCGGCGGCGGCTGGAGCTGTGCCGGGGGAGCGTCGCCGCCGGGTGCGGCGACGGCAGGGGGAGTCGTGTCCGACGCCGGCGAGTCGGACACGGCGGGGTCCTCGTCGGCGGGTGCCTCGGCCGGTTGGTCCTCAGACTGCTGCGGTGTCGACGGGGACGCGGGCGCCGCTGCGGGATCCTCGGTGACCACCGGGGGGGTCTCTGCGACGGGGGCAGGCTGCTCGCTGAGCGGGGCCGGCTGTTCGGCGACCGGGGCCGGCTGCTCGGCGACCGGGGCCGGCTGCTCCAGCGTCGGCCAGGTCGGCACCACGGGGGCCGGCAGCGTGCCGGTGGTGAAGTCGAAGCCGCACGCCTCGCAGAAC
>Ga0209963_1002008_pt1 | contig 10886 bp, 3 predicted proteins | sample ThiBio_1000_biof_2_FD_183957 | JGI IMG/M metagenome (GOLD analysis project Ga0209963, IMG submission 183957) | Wastewater bioreactor microbial communities from Cape Town, South Africa - Thiocy_cont_1000_biof (SPAdes) | ecosystem: Engineered > Bioreactor > Thiocyanate-remediating >...
ACCCCATCGAGCTGTACGAGACTTCCCGCGGGAACTTCGTCGGGTACTACCCCAACGGCTTCTACCTTCTGATGAGCGTGTTCGCAGGCGCTTCGATCGAGCAATCCGTCGTTGCCATGCGTCTTCTCAACAGTTTGGTTTTCGCCCTCTGCCTGGGCGGATTGCTGTATCTGACGCCTCCTAGCCGCCGCGCGAACTACATCCTGGGCTCCCTTGTCACTCTCGTCCCACTTGGCATGTTCACCGTCGCGTCGATCAACCCCAGCAGCTGGGCGATCACCTCCGCCACGGTGCTCTGGGCATCGGGTGTCGAGTTCGTTCACGCGCCGAACCGGCGAAGACGTATCGCTCTGGGAGCACTGTGCGCTGCCGCGTTTGTCATCGGTCTGTCAGCGCGCGCCGACGCCGCGGCCTACGCTGGGCTCGCGGTCGTGTTGGCCTGGCTCGCAACAGCCAAGCTCGCCCGCCGGACGCTTTGGTTCGGTGCAGTGGGCGGTGTTGTATGCGTGGGCGCCGTGGTGTGGGCGGCCTCACTCGGATCGTTCGCCGGCCTGTTCAACCTCCCTCTCGCTCGGCCCGAGGAGCTTCCAAGCGGATGGTGGCAGCGCCTGCAGGATCTTCCAGGGTTCTACATCGGGGCCTTCAGCCGTGGCCTAGGTTGGCTGGACACCCCGATGCGGTTCGCTACATGGGTGCCCGCGAGCATCGCCTACTTCGGCGCAATCTTCTGGGGCGTGAGGCGAGTTCGTTGGCGCAAGGCAGTGTGCATGAGCCTCCTGTTGGTGCTGGGCACGGTCGTGCCGATTGTCCTGGCAACCGCGCGGCACGCCCTGATCTCTGAAGTCCTCCAGCAGCGCTACTTCCTGCCGCTGATGATCATGATGGCGATGATCGCCCTCGCAGAGGACAACCCTGACGGGCCCGAACTAGGCCGGGCTCAGGCCTGGGTGGTCGTCCTGGCGCTGACCATCGCGAACGCCAACGCTCTCCACACCAACCTGCGCCGCTACATCACGGGTCTCGACGGCAAGTGGTTCAACCTCAACATCAACATGCAGTGGTGGTGGTCCTGGGCACCGCCACCGATGGTGGTCTTCGGCGTTGGCGCGGCCGCGTTCATGGGCGCAGTGGCCGTCGCAGCCCTCACCGGTCTGAGAGAGCGGGACGCACCTGGACCGGAGGCGCCCGCGCCGCGGCGCGCCCTCCTCTAGCCCGCCCGCGCGACCTCGTCCACGGCGGCAAGACCGTTGAGCGTCCGCGGGTAGCCGATGTAGGGGACGAGCTGCGCGAGCGCGTCCAGCAGCTTCGCCCGGCCGTTGCCCAAGCGCAGGTTGCCGGCGACGTGGCCGCGCACCTGCTGGTCGCAGCCACCGTGTGCGACCAGCAGGACGAACGTCAGCAGCTCGCGCGTGACCAGGTCGATGCCGCCTCTCGTGTAGTGGTCGCCGAAGCAGTTCGCGGTCAGCCACTGCTGGATGAACACCTCGTCGGCCGGAGCGTTCGCGTGCATGGCCTCCAACCGTTCCGTCCCCACGATGGAGGCCTGTGCCGTCCAGCCCTTCGCGAAACGGTCCTCCGCGGTGGTGGTCGACTGCGGCGGCAACGGCAGTTCCACGCCGCGCTCGACCAGCACCTCGTTCGTCAGGCGCAGGAAGTCGTACACCTTGCCCATGCCCAGGTACGGCACCGCGTGGTACACGATCTCCTTCGCCTCCGTCGGCGAGACGCCGTTCGTCAGCGCCGCCCCCAGGATCGCCCGGTACGCCCCGTGCGCCTGGCACGCGATCAGCGCCGCCAGCTGCACCAGCAACCGCGTGTGCTGGTCCAACTCCCCCTGGGCCGGGACCTCCTCGAACGCGAACCTGTCGAAGTACTCGACCAGCTCCGGATCGGTCGCTGCCAGCGGGGACGCCTGGCCAGTGAAGGATCGGGGGTTCTCGCCGGCTGCCTCGTCCATCGTCATCGCGACTCCTGTGCCTGAGCTACGACTTCACGCTACCCCCGGACGGCGCGGAGCGGGAGACGCCCTGCGTCCGGCCCACGACCACCCGCGAGCCCCCTCGAGCCAGACCCGCACGGACCTGGCCCGGACAGCGGCGGGCGCGCCCCTCATCGATGGCATGCTGGGCTATCGATTCAAGGGGGTCGCGTGACAACGTCGGACGCAACGAGCAGCCAGTTCCCGTACCAGGACCCGTCCCTGCCGGTCGAGCAGCGCGTCGAAGACCTGCTCAGCCGGCTGTCCGTCGAGGACAAGGCCGGACTGATGTTCCACACCATGACCGGCTACGGCGACGTCACCCAGGCCGAGCCCATGTTCGGGCTGCCCTCGCTGCGCTCGATGGTCACCGGACGCCGGATGAACCACTTCAACGTCGTCGGCTCCCCCGGCTCCGCCCGCGAGATGGCCGCCTGGCACAACGCCGCCCAGGACCTCGCCGCCGGCACCGGCTGGGGCGTCCCCCTGACCATCTCCTCCGACCCCCGCCACGGCTTCACCGACAACCCCGGCGCGGCGATGCTCGCCGGGACGTTCTCCCAGTGGCCCGAGACCCTCGGGCTCGCCGCGATCGGCGACGCCGACCTCGTCCAGGCCTTCGGCGACATCGCCCGCCAGGAGTACATCGCCGTCGGCATCCGGGTTGCCCTGCACCCCCAGATCGACCTCGCCACCGAGCCCCGCTGGTCGCGGATCAGCGGCACCTTCGGTGAGGACGCCGACCTCACCGGCCGGCTCGGCGCGGCCTACATCCGCGGCTTCCAGGGCGTCCGTCTCGGCGCCGACTCGGTCGCCACCATGACCAAGCACTTCCCCGGCGGCGGTCCCCAGAAGGACGGCGAGGACCCGCACTTCGCCTACGGCAAGGACCAGGTCTATCCGGGCGGCAACTTCGACTACCACCTGCGTCCGTTCCTCCCGGCGATCGAGGCCGGCACCTCGCAGATGATGCCCTACTACGGCCGTCCCCTCGGCACCGAGTACGAAGAGGTCGGCTTCGGCTTCAACTCCGGCGTCCTCACCGGCCTGCTGCGGGAGAAGCTCGGCTTCACCGGCATCATCTGCACCGACTGGGGACTGCTCACCGACGCCACCATCCTCGGCCAGGACATGCCCGCCCGGGCCTGGGGGCTGGAGCACCTCACCCGCGAGGAGCGCGTCGTCCGGGCCATCGACGCCGGCGTCGACCAGTTCGGCGGCGAGCTGTGCACCGAGGTCCTGCTCACCGTCATCCAGGACGGACGGGTCAGTGAGGCCCGGCTGGACGAGTCCGTCCGGCGGCTGCTGCGGGAGAAGTTCGTCCTCGGCCTGTTCGACGACCGCCACGTCGACGTGGAGCGCGCGGGCGTCGTCGTCGGCAGCGCCGACTTCCAGGCCGCCGGTCTGGACGCCCAGCGGGCAGCGGTCACCCTCCTGGCCAACGCCGCGGACGGTGCCGCCCGGCTGCCCCTTCACCACGGCATCCGGGTCTACTGCGAGGGCATCGACCCCGCCGCGATCGAGCCGTACGCGACCCCGGTCGCCGAGCCCGCAGACGCCGAGGTCGCGATCGTCCGGGTCAAGGCACCGTTCGAGCCCCGCGGCGAGGGCTTCGAGTCCTTCTTCCACGCCGGCTCGCTGGAGTTCCCCGCCGAACGGCTGGACCACCTCCGCGAGCTCTGCGCGACGGTGCCGACCGTCATCGACGTCTACCTCGACCGGCCCGCCGTCCTCGCCCCGCTCGTCGAGTTCGCCGGAGCGTTGACCGCCACCTACGGCAGCAGCGACGCCGCCCTCGCGGCCGTCCTGTTCGGCGCGTCCGAACCGCGGGGGAAGCTGCCCTTCGACATCCCCAGTTCGATGGCGGCGGTCGTCGCGTCCCGCTCGGACGTGCCGTTCGACACCAGCGAGCCGACCTTCCGCTTCGGCCACGGTCTGAGCTACTGAGTCGGCGCCCCCGCCGGCGGCCTCGTCGGCGATCCCCCGGAACGCGGAAGGGCCCTGCCGGGATCGCTCCCGGCAGGGCCCGCCATCCGTCCTGACGGACGCCAGGCACTACGACATCGTCACGACGTCTTGGTGTACTTCTCGACGAAGGACTTCACCTTCTTGTAGGTCTTGCCGCCCTCGGCGACACCGTAGGTGCGGTCCCAGTTGATCGGCGTGACCGTGATGTGGCCCTTGCTCAGCCACGTCCAGTCAGCCGTCTTGCGCGTCTCCTTGCAGATCGGCAGGCCCGTGCACAGCGCGAGCTGGATGGTGTAGCTGCCGTCCGGCTGGAGCGCGTAGTTGTGGAAGGCCACCGTGGCGCTGCCCACCGACGTCCACTTCGCCGACTTCGCCTTGGCACCGGTCGAGATGTCGGGGTAGTTCACGTTCAGCACGAACTTGTCCTGCAGCAGCAGGCCCTTCTTGTTGAGGTTGGTGATGAAGTCCGCCGCCCACTTGGCCGTGGCCTGGTAGTTCACCACCGGCATCGAGAAGTCCGCGGCCGTCGCCGAGCTGATCGCCACCGCGGGGATCCCGTCCGCGTTCGCCGCGATCGCCGCCCCGGCGGTTCCCGAGTCGTTCACCGAGCTGGACGCGTTCGCTCCGGAGTTGCTGCCGGACACCACCAGGTCGGGCTCCGCCCAGCCCACCGTCGCCTTCAGCCCGCCGCGCGTGGCGAACATCACCGTGTCGGCCGGGGTCGCGCTGCCACTCGTCGGCCCGCACGGATCGGTGCCCGTGCACACGCCGTACACCGCACCCTTCGCCGGTGCGGACGCGCAGTCGTTCTCGTAGCCCGCCGGCACCGCCTTCTGGCCGAGCCGGAAGCTGCCGCTGTTCGTCACGGCCGATCCCTTGCCGCTCTGGACGGCCCACGGCGCCATCACGACCACGTCGGCCCCCTTGGCGCACAGTGCCTTGCGGACCTCGTACAGGCCCAGACCGTCGGAGTGGCTGGCCTTCGCCGCCTGCATCGAGTCGTCGTTGGTGAGCAGGATCTTCATCCCCGGAAGGCCGTGGGGCTTCGCCGCCTCCGCACTCGACATGCTCGCCGGAGCGACCACAGCCAGAGCTGCGACGACAACCGCAGCCCCTATCGACAGCCAGCGTCGCCCGGTTCTGCGGCCGGTCTTCGTTGGTTCCATGGTGATTCCTCTCTGAATCCGAACGCGACCGGTATCTCCGGCCGCGGGAAGACGATGGGTTGGTTCGCGCCGTTGGTCAGAACGCCGTGAAACTGGTCGGGCGCACCGTGCCGGCGGACGACGAGCCCGACCTGCCCTGGGCGGCGGTGGTCGTCTGGCACGGGTACTGGAAAACGCTCACCGGGACTCCTTCGTTCGGCTGCCTAGGTGCGACCTGTGGACAAATATCTACAGCGGTGTAGGTTTTGTCAACACCTCAGGACCAGTCCGGACAGAGAAGATGCGGCCCGGCGCGCCACAGGGGCAGGTGGTGCCGAGAGACCGAGGCAGACAGCGGTCGGGCCCGCACCTCCTTGCGGAGATGCGGGCCCGTGGCGGCCGCTGGTGAGCTAGCGGGCCTTCAGCACCACCTTCTTCGACGTGAGCGACGAGACATGCTTCGCGTCGGTCGGACGGAACTGCGCCCACACCCGCACGCTCTTCTTGCTCTCCTTCAGGGTGACCCAGACCATTCCACCCATGCTGGCGTCGAGCTTCACCGTGATCGACGGCCGTCCGGCCACCCGGACCTTCACCTTGCCAACCGGGGTCTGGCCATTGGTGAGCCGGCCCACGAGCACCAGCGCCCTGGGCTGGGTGTTCTTCACGAACGACCCGGCCACCACCTTGACCGACGACGGCTTGGCCCGCACGACCGTGAGGCGCTTTGACGCGGCCCGGGACTTGCCGGCCTTGTGGTTGGCGTCACCGGCCCAGACGGCCCGGATCGTGCGGTAGGTGCCGACGGGGACCGAATTCAGGATCGCGGCCTTCGCCACAGCACCCTTCGACGTCATCGTGACCTGGCCGACCGCAATCGTCCGCTTGCCGCTGACGAAGGAGATCTGACCCGACGACAGCCCGGTCACCTTCACGCTGAGCACGACCTTGCCCGAACCCCAGACCACCTTGCCCTTGAGAACCTTGGGCTTGGCGAGAGAGACCGCGGCCTTGGCGATGCTGACCGTCCGGGCCGCACTGATGGACGCGGCGTGGACGCCGTCGCTGACGTACGCCGCCCGCAGCGAGTGCTTCCCCGCCCCGAGCGAGTACAGCGCCAGAGTGGCCTTCCCGCCCGTCAATGTCGCGGCGCCGACCACCCGGTCGCCGTCGAGGAACTGAACGGTCCCCGTCGCGCCACCGGTCACGGTCGCCGTCAGAGTCACCCGGTGTCCGTAAACGGCCGAGGACGTCGCCGTCAGCGTCGTCGAGGTCGGGGTCAGGACCACCGCCTGGGTCGTCACCGAACTGGGGGTGCTCGGCGCCGACTCCCGTCCGGCCTTGTCGAGTGCGGTGACGGAGTACTCATACCGCGTCGCTGGTGCCAGTCCGGTGTCGTGGAACGCGACCTGGTCCGAGCCGACCGTCGCCACGACCTTTCCATCCCGGTACACCCGGTAGCCCGTGACGTCCAGGCTTGGCGACGCCGTCCAGGTCAGGTCGACCGAGGTCGTCCCGGTGGCGACGGCGGCCAGGCCGGTGGGAGGCTTGAGCTCGGCGCTCGGCGCACCGACGCCGGTCGGCGACCACCAGTTGCCGGAGACCACGATCAGCGAGAGCAGCCGGACGCTGTCACCGAAGTAGCTGGTGACCGGGTTCTGGGTGTTCGCCTCCCACAGCGCGTCCAGCCACTGCTGGTTGGACGAGTCAAGCATGGCGCTCACCGCGAACGGAGCGGAGAAGGCCTCATCGGTGTCCGGATCCAGCGCTTCACCGGCGAGGGTGTAGCCCTGCGCGATCTTGCTGGGATCGCCACCCGTGGCCTGCTTGATCCAGGAGTTCATCGCCGCCAACTGCGCCTTCGGCTGTTCCGCACCGGTCATCACATAGTCGGTGCCGATCCGCCACGGCGTGCGGGACGAGTTCCAGTTGTAGTCGCCGTCGTTCTCGTCCTCCAGGAAGCCCGGGCCGGCCGGGGCGTAGCCCGATCCGCTCTTGACCACGAAGTCGGGCAGCAGGCCGGTCGTCGGGCTGTACGTGGCGAACAGCGACTGCTCGATGGCGTAGGTCTTGTCGATCACGTCGTTCCAGCGGCGGTCACCGCTCGCATTGGCGAAGTCCTTCAGGTGCTGGGTCACGAAGTCGGACGGCCTGGTCGCGGTCGAGTACTCGGCCTCTCCCCGGGTCCAGTCGCCCAGCTGAAGGGTGTGCTCGTCCGGGTGGACCTCGCTGGCCATGATCGCGTTCATGATCCGACGGGACTCCGCGAGGTAGTTGAACTCTCCCCCGCTGCCCCACTGCTGGTCGGCGAGCAGGAGGGCGTACGCCATGTCGAGGTCACCGTCGGTGGCCGCGTCGTCGCCGTACTCCTCCCCGTCCTCGTCGACCTCGGTGGAGTTGACGATGGCCTTGCCGTCGTCGCGTTCCTGCCAGGCCATCAGGTCGGGGTTGCCGCTGCTCGGATGAGCCTTGGCGAACCTCAGCAGGCCGTCGAAGAGGGTCTGGGCCTGCGGGTCGTGGCCGGCCATGATGGCCGTGATCAGCATCCCGTAGCCGTTCGACTCCGAGGTGGTGACGGCATCCGGCACCTCGTCGCCGGCCTCGCCCTGACCGTTGTAGTACACGTAGTACTGGTCGTCCTCGTACGGATTCTGGGTGAGGTAGGCGCCCTTCCAGGCGTCGTAGAGGCCCGCGACCTCGGAGTCGAGCTGGCCTTGCGACAGGCTCGGCTTGATGGTGCCCGGGGCGTACGTCGTGTGCTGTCCGAAGGGACGCTGCGGGCTCGATGTCGTCGGCGTCACCGGCATCGTCACCGAGGCCTCGGCGCTGCGTGCCGACTCGTTCCCGCCGGCGTCGTGGGCACTCACCGAGTAGGCGTAGGTCGCGCCCGGGTTCCGGCCGGTGTCGGTGAAGGCGGCCGTCGTGGTGCGACCGACCAATGCGCCGTCCCTGAACACCTTGTAGCCGGTCACCGCCACGTTGTCCGTCGACGGCTGCCAGGTCAGCGAGACCTGGACCTGCGACGTCGCCGTCGCGGTCGGCGTCCCCGGAACCGACGGGGCCTGCGTGTCGTCGGACGCGACGGCGGCGGCGACGCTCACCGGCGCGGAGTTGTCCTTCGTGCCGACCGCCTTGACGACGAACTCGTACCGCAGGGTCGGATCGTCACTGACCGGCTGGGTGATGGAGTAGTCGGACTGACCGTCCACCGCGGTGATGTAGCTGGTCCAGTTCCGGCCGAGCTGATCGTTCGTCTCGTACACGCGGTAGCCGCGCACCGGCTCACTCGAAGCCGTCGGAGCCGACCACTTGATCGTGACCGATCCACCGGACAGCGCCGCGTTGACGTTCTGCACGGGGTTGGGGGCGGAGTCGGTGCGGGTGATGGTGTAGTGGTCGAACAGCTTCAGGCCGTCGTCGCCGCGGGCCTCGTCCTCGACGGCGGCGGTGTAAGCCTTCAGGCTGAGCTTGTCGTGGGTCACGGAGAAGTCGACGAACATCTTCTTCTCCGGCTGCACGTCGATCGCGGCGAAGTCATCGGAGCAGCCGTCCGGCTTGTGGTAGAACTTGTTCCCCAACGCGTTCGGCATCAGGTACAGGACGCCCTTCGGGTTGGTCACGTCGTACTGGAGCACGATGTTGCCGTGCTCGTCGGTGACGGTGTCGACCGGCTTGCCGTCGAGCAGTTGGTGGGAGCGCATGTACATGTGGTCGTGCGCCTCGAGGACGACGTCCACCCCGGTCTGCTGGAAGACGGGGACCAGGTACTTCTCGTAGAAGGCGAGCCGGTCACCCTCCCAGTAGCAGGCGTTCTCGCCGGCCGAGTACGGGCCCTTGTGCATGGCGACGAACTTCCAGTGCCGGTCGGTCTGGGCGGCGGTGCGACGCATCCAGTCGAGCTGCTTGGTGAACTGCGGATCGACCCACGCGAGGTTGCCATCCTTGTCGAGGCCACCTTCGTACTGGGAGTTGAACTGCATGAACAGGGCGTCCCCGTACTCGAAGGAGTACACCGAGCCCTCGTGGGCACCGGTGCCGCCGGCGTCGCGGGGCTCGTTGAAGTGGTTGTAGAAGTTGTTGTTCGGCAGGGTGCCGGAGTCCTCCACCTCGTGGCCACCCAGCACCGGGGCGTAGGGGACGTGGGCGAACTGGTCAGCCGCACTGTTCAGCATCCACTGCCATTGCTCCTCCAGGTCGCCATTGTCGACGAGGTCGCCGGAGACGAGCAGGAACTTCGGGTCGTCGACCTTGTTCACAGCTTTGCTGAAGGTGTCCTGCCACTCCAGGAAGCTGCCGAGGTCGGAGGCCTGGGAGTCGGAGCCGTAGATGAAGTGGAAGGGCTGCGCGGTGGAAGCGTCCGTGGTGAACGACCCGCTGCGGCCCCAGCCGGTGTCGCTGCCGTCGCCCGCGCGGTAGACGTAGGCCGTTCCCGGGGTCAGTCCCGTGGCCTTCACCTTGTGGCTGGCGTACTTCTCGGTGTGCCGGCTGTCGCGGTCGTCCTCGGTGACAAAGGTGTCGATGACCTCCGAGGTGCCGCTGAACCGGGTCACGCCTTCGGTGGGGAAGGCGTCACCGTGGGCCGCGTCGGCCCGCGCCACCTCGACCACCGAGTCGGTGATCGACGGGTGCGTGTACCAGGCGAACGCCATCGTCGTGCGGGTGTCGCCGTTGAAGTTCATGGTGAACGCCGTCGGGGTCTTCACCGGCGAGCTGAAGCTCCAGGTGGTGGCCCGCAGGGGCGCGATGCCGTCACTGCCCCGCACGGCCGCTGCCGGCACGGTGACGGTATAGGTGTGTCCCAGTTCGAACGCCGGATGGGCGATCGTCAGTGTGTCGCCCGCCACCGTCGCGGCCGTACCCGAGACCGGCTTCGCGGCCTCGTCGGTGATCGTGATGCTGGCCGCGTCCACGATCTCGACCTGCTTGTTGAACCGGACGGAGACGCCGGTTGCCGGACGGACCTCGGTCGCACCGTCAGCCGGGGCGGTGAGCACGTCGAAGGTGGGCGTCGCCAGTGGCGTCCCCTCCAGCCGGTCGCCCTTGACCACGATGTTGCGGATGAAGTTGTCGCCGTAGCCACCGACCGTCACGTTGTCGACGGTGTTGGTCGGGACGTTGCTGGACATGATCCAGCGGAGGTAGAGGACGGGGGCGTTGTCGGCGTCCGCGCCCAGAGGCACGTTCCGCAGCCGGCAGGTGTTGCCCGGGCAGGTGTAGCTGTGGGTGATGGTCTTGATCGTGCCGCCGGGAACGACGTTCCAGTGGCTGCGATCGGTGCTGACTTCCAGCCGGAAGTCAGCCGGCCCGGAGCCGGATGACTTCTGTTCGGAGGAGACGGTGACGTCCTTGAAGCCGGCCGTCGAGAGCGAGGCGAGCCAGTGCTTGGTGTCCTTGCCGGAGCCCCAGCCGTAGGTCGAGACGTTCTTGTCCCCGGAGTCGTACTCGTAGCTGCCCGAGGTGCCGACGCTGGTCAGCGCGGAGCGGTCCTTGTACGCGCCGCCGGTGGCCCAGAAGACCCCGCGGTCGTCCTTGCCGCCGAAGTTCCACTCGGCGACCGAGTCGCGCACCGGATCGGCGGTGTTGAACGTCCAGACGACGTCCTGGGTGGGCGCGATCGCGTCGGCACCGGTGACGGCGCCCTTGGGCAGCGTGACGGCGTAGGTGCTCGACAGCGCCAACGGAGCGTGAGCGATGGTGACCACCTTGCCGGCCGCCGAGAGGTGCACTCCGGACACCGGCGTGCCGTGGTCGTCGACGATCGAGGCCTCGGCCCCTGAGACCAACGTGACGGTCTT
>Ga0209963_1002016_pt1 | contig 10866 bp, 9 predicted proteins | sample ThiBio_1000_biof_2_FD_183957 | JGI IMG/M metagenome (GOLD analysis project Ga0209963, IMG submission 183957) | Wastewater bioreactor microbial communities from Cape Town, South Africa - Thiocy_cont_1000_biof (SPAdes) | ecosystem: Engineered > Bioreactor > Thiocyanate-remediating >...
CGATCCACGCGTCGGCGTAGGTGATGTAGCGATCGAACAAATTCTGCCCGTAGTCGGCGTAGGATTCGAGATAGGCCTTCTGGATCTCGTTGCCGATGAACTCGGCATAGCGCGGGGCGAGCTCCGTCTTGAGAAAATCCAGATACCGGTCCTCGGTGTCCTCGCTGAACTGCTCTCGTTTGACCGCCTGCTCCAGCACGTACATCAGGTGCACCGGATCTGCCGCGATCTCCTCGGTGTCGTGGTTGAAGGTCTCCGACAGCACCTTGAAGGCAAAGCGGGTCGAGATGCCCGTCATGCCCTCGTCCACACCGGCCGCGTCACGATATTCCTGGATCGACTTCGCCTTCGGGTCGGTGTCCTTCAGCGTCTCGCCGTCATAGACGCGCAGCTTGGAGTAGGGCGTGGAGTTCTCATGCTCGTGCAGGCGCGTCAGCACGCTGAAGCGCGCGAGGATCGGCAGCGTCTCCGGCGCGCACGGCGCGGAGGCAAGCGTGCTCTCTCTCAAGAGCTTCTCATAGATGTGGGTTTCTTCGGTCGCCCGCAGGCAGTAGGGCACCTTCACCACCGAGATGCGGTCGAGAAACGCCTCGTTGTTCTTGTTGGTCTTGAATTGTTGCCATTCGGATTCGTTCGAATGGGCCACGATGATGCCCTGAAAGGGGAAGGCGCCGATATTCTCGGTGCCGACGTAGGAGCCTTCCTGCGTCGCCGTGAGCAGCGGGTGGAGCACCTTGATGGGAGCCTTGAACATCTCGACGAATTCGAGCAGCCCCTGCGTGGTGCGGTTCAGCCCTCCCGAATAGCTGTAGGCATCCGGATCGTTCTGGCTGAAATGCTCCAGCTTGCGGATATCGAGCTTGCCGACCAGGGTCGAGACGTCCTGGTTGTTCTCGTCGCCCGGCTCGGTCTTGGTCACGCCGATCTGCCGGAGCTTCGATGGGTACAGTTTCACGATGGAGAATTTGGAGATGTCGCCGCCGAATTCGTCAAGGCGCTTGATCGCCCATGGCGACATCAGCCCGGTCAGAAGGCGCTTCGGAACGTTGTACTTGTCCTCGAGAAGATCGCCCATGCGCGACCTGTCGAACAGGCCGAGCGGCGATTCGAACACGGGGCTGATTTCCTCGCCCGCCTTGAGCACATAGATGGGCTCACGCTCCATGAGCTGCTTGAGCGTCTCGGCGATGGTCGACTTGCCGCCACCGACCGGGCCGAGCAGGTACAGGATCTGCTTCCGCTCCTCCAGCCCCTGGCTCGCATGGCGGAAAAACCCGACGATGCGCTCGATTGTCGCTTCGAGACCGTAAAGCTCCCGGAACGCGGCATAGCGCTTGATCGTCCGATTCATGAAGATGCGGCCGAGCCTTGGATCCTGGCTGGTGTCGATGAGCTCGGGCTCGCCGATCGCCGCCATCATTCGCTCCGCCGCCGTCGCCCGCATGGCGGGATTGTCGCGGCATCCAAGAAGATAATCCTGGACAGTCAGTTCTTCGGCCTTCGTACCCTTGTATGTTTCTGCAAACCGGGCATAGACGTCCATCTCAAGTCTCCGTCGTTGCTATGCACCTCCCTGGCAGTGAAGACATCGGCGCCTCTTTTCTTGCATCGAACTCGCGATCGGGCGCCCGATCCACCGTCCAACTTGATATGGCCGACCCCATATCCGACATCCTTGTTCGTTTCGCCAGGATGAGCCGAACCCGCATCGGCTATGGATCGGACAGGTGATTCCACCTGCTCAAGTCTATCAAACTCCAGCCGCTGGAGTCCGTTCCCAAGCACTGCAATTGCAATGATTTCCCCGGATGCCCATGCTGCCTGTGCATAAGTGGAGTCTGGTCCGGCGATTGCGGAAAAGATTTGACAATTCAATGATTTCGACGCCACAATTTGTAAGAGTGGCGGAATCGGCGGTTGTCGATTCCGCCTCCCCGGAAATCTGTGTTCGCGCCCCGGGGCTTTCGCCGTTTCAGGCTCCGCCGGGCGCCGTTGCGGGACCGCATTCGATCTCTTCCCCTATCGAGGGAGTTTCCTCCGCCCGCGAGAACGATTATAGCCTGTCCGGGTCGAACGGGCCTGTTGCGCGGGACGGGCGTTCAGCAAGAGGCATGCCATGAAGCCGGTCTTCGTCCAACTGCGCTGCCACCCAGGCAAGACCTACGAGGTGGCCGAAGAACTCTACAAGCGCGAGATCGTGTCCGAGCTCTACTCCACGAGCGGCGATTACGACCTCCTCATGAAGATCTACATCGATCAGGACGAGGACATCGGCAAGTTCGTCAATGACCGCATCCTGGATATCGCCGGCATAGCCCGCTCGCTGACGACGCTTACTTTCAGGGCATTCTGAAACGCCAGGCGGGCCCGGCTCGCCTTCCAGGAACGCGCTTTGACCGCCATCGAGTTCAGGAACGATGCCAAGGCCGCACCGCTGCGCTACGCGGTGGGCGGCATGTTCGCCATGATCGTGGCCATGGGTATCGGCCGCTTCGTCTTCACGCCCATCCTTCCTTCCATGATGGAGGGGGCGGGCCTGACGCCAGGGCAGGCGGGGCTGATCGCATCGGCCAACTATGCCGGCTATCTCATCGGAGCCTTCCTCGCCGCGCAGGCCTGGGGCGGCGGGCGCGAACTCGTTTCCTTCCGGCTGGCATTGTGGGCGAGCGCGCTTCTTTGTTTCGCCATGGCCCTGGCCGATGGGGTCGTCGCCTTTTCGGTGATCCGCCTGCTGGCAGGCCTGGCGAGCGCTTTCGTCATGGTGTTCGGCCTGACTATCGTCTTCAGCCGTCTCGCCGCGGGCGGCCGGCTTCACCTGAGCTGGCTGCATTTCGGTGGCGTCGGCGTCGGCATCGGCGCCTCGGCCGTTCTGGTGACCGCACTCATATCCGTGCATCTGGACTGGCGGGCCGAGTGGGGCGGGGCAGCGATCCTTTCCGTTCTGTGCCTCCTGCCGGCAGGCTTCCTCGTCGGGGCTGGGCCGCTAAGCGTTGATGCGCCGCGCGTTGAGCCGGCGCTGCCTCGATCGCCGGCCCTCTTCGCCGTCATCCTCGCCTACGGAATCTTCGGCTTCGGCTACATCATAACCGCGACGTTTCTGGTCGCCATTGTCAGGGCATCGCACGGCAGCTACGTCTTCGAAGGCCTCGTATGGCTTGCCACCGGGATTGCCGCAACGCCCTCCGTCCTTCTCTGGACGGGTTCCGTGCGGCGCATCGGACTGGTCCAGACCTTCGCGCTCGGCTGCATGGTCGAGGCGGCCGGCGTCGCCGCAAGCGTCATCGTGCCCGGACGCATCGGCCCGCTGATCGGCGGAATCCTGCTGGGCGGCACCTTCATGGCCATCACCGCGATCGGCCTGCAAGCGGCGCGCGAGCTTGCGCCGGAAGCGCCGCGGCGTGTCCTGGCCATGATGACCGCGGCATTCGGCATCGGACAGATCATCGGTCCGCTTGCGGCCGGCTACCTCGCCAGCGCCAATGGCTCCTTTGAGGGTGCAAGCCTCGCGGCAGCCGCGGCACTGACGCTATCGGCCGCGATCGCGATTTCGGCACGGCCATGATTTCGCGCCAATTCACTGTTGACGAAGCGCTTTAACCGATATGTTACCGGCCGCGGGCCGAGCCCCGCAGGCCTTGCTCAGCGCCACTGAAATTCCAGCCGGAGTTCCACCCCCGTGTTTCCGTCCTTCTTTCCGCGGCCGAAGCCGTTCTTCATCAGCGCCATTATCTGGACAATGCTGGTGGTCGCCTCGTGGTATGCGGGCGGCGAGCGGCTTGGCGCGCTGATCGGACTGCCGCCGCAGGTTGGCGCACCCGTCATCGGCGTCTCTGTCTTCTGGTCCGCACCATTCCTCTGGTTCTACATCTACTTCGCCGTTGCGACCGCGCTCTTCGCAGGCTTCTGGTACATCTACGCGCCGCACCGCTGGGCGAACTGGTCGATCCTGGGTTCCGCGCTCATCCTTTTCGTCATCTATTTCCAGGTGCAGGTGAGCGTCGCGATCAACAACTGGTACGGGCCCTTCTACAATCTCATCCAGTCGGCCGTTTCACGAACGCCGCCGCTTCCCACGTCGGCCGATCTCTTCAACGAGATATTGGTCTTCCTGGAAATAGCGCTTGTCAGCGTCACTGTGAGCGTCCTCAACGCGTTCTTCGTCAGCCACTACATCTTCCGTTGGCGGACCGCCATGAACGAATACTACATGGCCAACTGGAGCCAGCTCCGGCACATCGAGGGTGCCTCGCAGCGCGTGCAGGAAGACACGATGCGGTTCGCTTCGACAGTTGAAAACCTGGGAGTGAGCCTGGTCGGCTCGGTGATGACCTTGATCGCCTTCCTGCCGGTGCTGATGCGTCTCTCAGCGGACATCAAGGTGCTGCCTCTCGTCGGGGCGATTCCCTATCCGCTCGTGGTCGCGGCGATATTCTGGTCGCTTTTCGGCACCCTGACGCTGGCCCTGGTCGGCGTCAAACTGCCAGGACTCGAGTTCAAGAACCAGCGTGTCGAGGCGGCCTATCGCAAGGAACTCGTCTATGGCGAGGACGATCCCGGCCGCGCCCAGCCTCCCACGGTTCGCGAACTGTTCGGGCGGGTCCGGCGCAACTATTTCCGGCTCTACTTCCACTACACGTATTTCAATATCGCGCGCTTCCTGTACCTGCAGCTCGACAACGTGTTCGCGTTGACCCTGCTGATTCCGTCGATCGTCGCGGGGCTGATATCCCTCGGCGCGCTGAACCAGATCACCAACTCCTTCTCGCAGGTGACCTCGTCCTTTCAATACCTCGTCAATTCCTGGACGACGATCGTCGAGCTCATCTCGATCTACAAGCGTCTCCATGCCTTCGAGGCGGCGATGGAGGGCGAGCCCCTGCCGGTGCTCGACCAGGCCTATCTGGCGGGAAAGGCGAACGACTGACCGCCGACAGGACCGATCGGGAACGAATTGACGCGGCGGCTCGAAGCCGCCATTGATTGGCGTGGCGGCGTGGGCCGCCATCACGGGTCGGCAGGCGAGCGGGGTTGGACCGATGGTGCTTCTGTTTCTCGGTTTGGTCATATTCCTGGGCACCCATTCGCTGCGCGCCTATGCGCCCGATTTTCGCGGCCAGATGGTCAGGGCGCTCGGCGACGGGCCTTTCAGGGCGCTCTATTCGCTGGTCGCGCTCGTCGGGCTCGTCCTGATCGTCATCGGCTACGACGCCGCGCGGCCGGGCGTATGGGTGCTCTATTATTCGCCGATGTGGCTGAAGGGCATCGCGGGCTTCCTGATGATCTTCGCCTTTGCCTCCCTCGCGGTATCGCTTTTACCGGCAGGCAGGCTCAAGCCGATGCTGCGCCATCCGATGCTTCTCGCGGTGAAGATATGGGCTTTCGCCCATATTCTGGCCAATGGCGATCTGGCCTCGCTTCTCCTGTTCCTCGCCTTCCTCGGCTGGGCGGTGGCAGACCGAATCTCGTTCAGGCGGCGCGAAGCGGCCGGGAAGGTCAAGCCGGTGGCGCCCGGACCGATGTCCAACGATGTAATCGCGATAGCGATCTCGCTCGTCGTCTACGTGCTCTTCGTCTGGAAGCTCCATTACTGGCTGATCGGCGTCCAGCCGATGACCTGAACGGACCCATGCGCCAGGAGCGCCCGTTCTTTGCTTTTTCGGCCGGCAGGCCTTACATCCATCCGCTATAGCGGATAAAAGCCGGCGCATATCGACTGGATCCGGCTGGGATAGTGGCAGCTCATGGTAGACGACAGTTTCTTCCGCGAGGTCAACGAGGAACTTCGCACGGATCGTGTGAAGGAATTCTGGCGCCGCTACGCGCCCTATATCATCGCGCTTGCCGTGGCCGTCGTCCTGGCGACGGCGGCCTGGAGGACCTATGACTGGTGGAGCGCGCGGCAGGCCTCGCGATCGGGGGATCAGTTCCTCGTCGCGCTCAACCTTGCCAGGACCGGCAAGACGGACGACGCCCTCAAGGCTCTCGAAGCACTGGAGAAGACGGGCTATGGCGATTACGGCGTGCTTGCCCGGATGCGTGCTGCTACCGTGCTCGCCAACAAGGGCGATGACGCAGGCGCGGTGAAAGGCTTCGATGCCGTCGCCGCGGATAACGAGGTTCCCGCCGCCATCCGCGACATGGCGCAGCTGCGCGCAGCCTATATACTGGTCGACAGCGGCAGCTACGAGGATGTTGCCCGCCATGCCGAACCGCTCTCGGCTGACGGCAATCCCTTCCGGCATTCGGCCCGCGAGGCGCTCGGTCTGGCCGCATGGAAGAAGGGCGATACGGCGGATGCCGCCAAGCTGTTCAACGAGATCGCCAATGATGGCGGGGCCCCGGCCAATCTGCGCCAGCGCGCCGACATCATGCTCGGCCTGCTCCGCGCCGACGGCGTGAAGATCGGCAACGCCGCGGGCTGAACCCCGCCGGGATCGGCCCAGGAGCAGTCATGAGCCTTACCCTGGCGATCGTCGGCCGGCCCAATGTCGGAAAGTCGACGCTGTTCAACCGGCTCGTCGGTCGCAAGCTCGCCCTTGTCGACGACACACCCGGCGTGACCCGTGACCGGCGGGTCGGCGAAGGACGTCTCGCTGACCTGCGCTTCAGCGTCATCGATACCGCCGGCCTCGAAGAGGGAGACGGCGAGACGCTGTCGGGCCGCATGCGCGCACAGACGGAAGCCGCGATCGCGCAGGCACAAATTATCCTGTTCATGATCGATGCCAGGGTCGGCGCCACTCCCGCCGATGCCGCGTTCGCTGAGATGGTGCGCCGATCGGGCAAGCCGGTGGTCCTCGTCGCGAACAAATCGGAGGCGAGGGGAGCCGCGGCGGGCTTCTACGATGCCTATGGGCTCGGCCTGGGCGAACCCTGTCCGGTCTCGGCGGAGCACGGCCAGGGCATGCCCGATCTTCGCGAGGCGATCCTCGCCGCCGCCGGCCCTCAGGCGATCGAGCGCGACGAGGTGCCGGAACTGGTCCAGCAAACCGGTTCGCTGCCGGGGGACGACATTGCCGATCCCGAGGCGGAGGACGTCCCCGCCTATGATTTCACCAAGCCCATGCGGATCGCGGTGGTCGGCAGGCCGAATTCCGGCAAATCGACGCTGGTCAACACGCTGATCGGCGAGGAGCGGCTCCTTACCGGCCCCGAAGCCGGGCTCACGCGCGATTCAATATCCGTCGACTGGGATTGGCAGGGCAGGCGTATCAAGCTGTTCGACACGGCGGGCCTCAGACGCAAGGCGCGCGTGGAGGGCAAGCTCGAGAAGCTGTCGGTCGCCGACACGCTGCGCTCGATCCGCTTTGCGGAAGTCGTCATCATCCTGCTCGATGCCACGGTCCCGTTCGAGAAGCAGGACCTTCAGATTGCCGATCTGATCGAGCGCGAGGGCCGGGCGCCGGTCATTGCTTTCAACAAATGGGACCTTGTGGAAGACCGCCAGTCGGCGCTTGCGGACCTGCGCGAGAAGACCGATCGCCTCCTGCCGCAACTCAGGGGCCTGCGCGCTGTACCAATCTCGGCCGAGACCGGCGAGGGCATCGAGCGCCTCATGAACGTCGTCATCGAGACGCACCAGGTCTGGAACCGGCGCATCTCGACGGGCCGGCTGAACCGTTGGATCGAAGGGGTGGTCGCGCATCATCCGCCGCCGGCTGTCGCGGGGCGCCGCCTCAAGATCAAGTACATGACCCAGATCAAGACCCGCCCGCCGGGCTTTGTGCTGTCCTGCTCGCGCCCGGAGGCGATGCCGAAATCCTATCTGCGCTATCTCGTCAACACGCTGCGCGCCGATTTCGACATGCCGGGCGTTCCGATCCGGCTCGTGCTGAGGACATCCGAAAACCCGTTTGCCGGCCGCGCTCGCAGGGCATGATCCTGCCGGAGTGAGAGTGGGGGATCGGCAAGATAATGCCTGGTCCAAGCAAAGCGGGAACGCCGATCTGCTTTCGATCGGATCGGTCTGCGTTTGAACCTTGACCTGCCTTCGGCAACGCGTCCGCCGCAAATCCTCGCTCGCCTTCCAGCCGTCGCCAAAATGCCCAAAAGCGCAGTCACCCCTCGGTCGGGATTTCAGGGAACGGGACCAGGACATGATTGCTGTTAACCGGGCGGCAAGGTTAATCCAACATTCTTCGCTCGCAGAAGATTTTGCGTAAATGTGAGCGGAGTCCGAGTCGTGCGTCACGTGACGACCCTTCCTGGCGGCCGGGACAGGCATGCCGGAACGGTCCCCCATAGAAGGCGGGCCATGCGCAATCCGCGGGCGATCCTGGCGATCTGCGCAGCGATTTTCCTGCTGACGCCGACCGGCACCGCCTATGAGGACGTGACGAGCCTTATCAGCGGCGCCGACACCGGAGCGCCCCGCTGGGCGAACTATGTGGTGGCGAGCCCGGCCGGCTCGATCCAGAAGGCGGACATGCCCTTCGTCGATTCAAGGGCCATCACAGGATCGACCGGGGGTGCGAGCGTCGTGGCGCCCGGCATCGGCACGGTGGCCTTTTCGCCCAAGGCCGGGATCGATGATCCAAGCCCGGATGAAATGCGCATCAACCGCGCGGAGAAGGAGGGCCGGGTGCGGGCCGTCGTGCCGCAGGCGCCGCCGAGGGCATTCAACGCAGGCAGCCTCTTCCAGCGCACCGGCGAACTCCTGCGACCGGTTACGGCGAAGGAGACCAAGATGGTCTTCCGGAAGCCGGCAATCCTCGGAAAGGAGGTCAAGATCGCCTCCACGTTCCACATTCGCGCGGTCGAAGCGGCGGCACCGAAGATTCCGCCCGTCATCGCCAGCCTGGTGACGAACCACAACGCGGACGTACTGGCGACGGCCTACGCGCCCACACAGCCCGATTACGCCGACCATTCCCCCTTCCGCTCGCTCATCAAGACGCCTGACCAGGGTCGGTTCATTCCGCCCGCCGGACCGGACGATTTCGCCTGGGTGCGTCAGCCCCTGCCGCCGGGGGTATTCTCGGAGCGCGAGCAGCGTTGTCTTGCCGCCGCCATCTATTTCGAGGCGCGCAGCGAGCCGCTCAAGGGGCAGGCGGCCGTGGCGCAGGTCGTGCTGAACCGCGTTCGCAATCCCGCCTATCCGGACACGATTTGCGGCGTCGTCTACCAGAACGACAAGTGGCGCAATCGCTGCCAGTTTTCCTTTGCCTGCGATGGCGTTCGCGACCGCGTTCGCGATCCCGAGCATTGGCAGATTGCCGAGGAAATCGCCATGGCGGTGACGGCGGGCAAGATCTGGCTGACCGATGTAGGCGCATCCACGCACTATCATGCGACCTATGTGCATCCGTTCTGGGCCGGGACCATGGAGCGGATGAAGAAGATCGGCCATCACGTCTTCTATCGCACTTATGGTGGCGGCTGGAGCTGAATTGCAGCGAGCGGCGGCCCTTGCCGGGGCCGATTGATCCCGTCGCCGGTGGCCATACCAATAAGTCACTGATTTTTCGACTGAAATTCCATGAGGTCGCGGCAGCTCTCGCGCCTTGACTAGCGCGCGGCGCAAAACTATGTTGCGCGCGACTTTGAGCGGGGTTCGGGCTCAGTTTCCGCGAAGAGGAGGCGGTCAGGTGAACGGCAGAACGCCCGAGGAGCCTGGCCGGTCCGACGGAGCGCGGGAACCGGGCCCGAATCATGCGGCGGAAGGACTGGACGAACGCCGCCGCCGATTGTCGGCCGAACTGGCCGGGAAGAGGCAGGCGGACGAGACCGGCTCCGACGTCGCACGGACGGGACGTGCGGCCGGTTACGCGGACGCCTTCAAGCTGTCGAGCGAGTTCATCGGCGGCGTTCTGGTGGGTGGCGCGCTCGGCTGGTTGTTCGACCGGCTGTTCGGCACGTCTCCGTGGGGGCTGATCGTTCTTCTGCTCCTCGGATTTTGTGCCGGCGTGCTCAATGTCTTGCGCTCGGCGGGGCTTGCCTCGTCGGGGTTCGGCTCCGGGCAGCGCGAGCCGCGGGACGGCAGTGAGAATGAAAATGGCCCCGAGGGGCCGCAAGGATAGAGGCGATCAGCGGTGTACGATCCGATTCACCAGTTCCACATCATTCCATGGATTCCGATCCATGTCGGCGGTGTCGATCTGTCGTTCACCAATTCGGCCGCCTTCATGGTCCTGACGGCGGTCTCGTCTTCGGCCTTCGTCTATTTTACCTCTTCCAACCGCGGCCTGATACCCTCCAGGCTGCAATCGGTCACGGAGATGATCTACGAATTCGTGGCTTCGATGCTGCGTGATTCGGCGGGCCCGCAGGGCATGCGGTTCTTCCCCTTCATCTTTGCCCTCTTCGTGTTCATCCTGATAGGCAATTTCTGGGGGATGTTTCCCTATTTCTTCACGATCACGGCGCAGATCATCGTGACTTTCAGCCTTGCGATCACGGTGATCGTGATCGTCCTGGTCTATGGCTTCATGAAGCACGGTCTGCACTTCCTGCAGCTCTTCGTGCCGCCCGGCGTGCCGAAGGCGCTCTTGCCGCTGGTCGTGGCCATCGAGATCATGTCGTTCATGTCGCGCCCGGTGAGCCTGTCGGTCCGTCTCTTCGCCAACATGCTGGCAGGCCACATCACGCTGAAGGTCTTCGCCGGTTTCATCGTGGCGCTCGGCAGCCTAGGCTTCGTGGGGGGTGTGGGGGCGATCTTCCCGCTATTCATGACCGTTGCCTTGACGGCACTCGAAATCCTGGTTGCCGCGCTTCAGGCCTATGTGTTCGCGATCCTGAGCTGCATGTATCTGAACGATGCGCTGCACCCGGCGCACTGAGCATGACCCCGAAAAGTGGGAACCGGTTTTCGGAAGAGGTCATGCTCACGAGGAGAACGGCCAGCATGACCCCGAAAAGTGGGAACCG
>Ga0209963_1002026_pt1 | contig 10845 bp, 8 predicted proteins | sample ThiBio_1000_biof_2_FD_183957 | JGI IMG/M metagenome (GOLD analysis project Ga0209963, IMG submission 183957) | Wastewater bioreactor microbial communities from Cape Town, South Africa - Thiocy_cont_1000_biof (SPAdes) | ecosystem: Engineered > Bioreactor > Thiocyanate-remediating >...
AGTCGATTATCGTTCGATTTGTGTGTTTAGTTTATTCAAAAACATTGGAAAAGGATGTTTCGTCGGACACGAGTGGTAATTTTCGTCGTTTACTTATTTCACTTTTACAAGGCCAACGACCAGAAACAACGGAAGTTAATGTTGACGATGCGAAACGTGATGCTCAAGCTTTAGTTGAAGCTGGAATAGCGAAATTTGGAACGGATGAATCGAAGTTTAATACCCTATTTTGTGATCGAAGTGATCCACAATTACGAGCTATTTTCAATGAATATGCGAAACTAACTGGCAAATCAATTGGTAGAGTTCGATTTGAATCGAGTGATTCGATTTTTTTTGTTGTTTTAGAGGAGTCTGTTAAAAGTGAAGCTAGTGGCGATCTACAGAAAGGTTTACTTGCGATTATTCGATGTGTACGTAGTCGACCAGTGTTCTTCGCTGAACAACTACGTCATTCAATGAAAGTACGAGCAAATCGAAAGTTTTTTTGTTTTCTTTTACGACGAAATTCTGTGAATTAGGGCTTGGGCACCAAAGAATCGACATTGAATCGAATAATTATAACACGTTCAGAGATTGATCTTGTTCAGATCAAAGAAGCATTCAATAAATCATTCAATCGAGAATTGGAACGTGATGTTAGTTCGGAAACAAGTGGCGATTATAAGAAATTGCTTTTAGAATTATTAAAAGATCCATCGCAACGTTAAGACAAACAATTAAATAATATATTTTACTTTTTCTTTTCTAAATTAACTCTGTTGTGCATAAATGTTTCTATTCTATTTTCAAATAAATACGTAACACTGCCTTTAGAAAACGATCTCAGCAAAAAACAATAAGAGAATTCTTTTCTATTTGTATGTTTGTCATAAAATGGTCTCGAACTGATTTGTACTTTAATTTGATATCTTCGTGCAAAATTAAAAAAGAAAAAACAACAACAACTTGCAAGACAATGTTTATTATTTTTAGATTAGTCTTATTAAAATAATATGAAAATATTCGAAAGTTTGTCTTTGATCGGTTACTATTGCGATTGTCATTAGTGTGACTTCTTTTTAATTTCATAAATTGAGTTCCAAGGTTTCCGTTTGCTGTCTATATTATGCAAATCATATTGAAATTGTTTTCGATAAAAGACGTTTTCTCTCGGCATCGATAAGCAGCATTTCGTTTTTTTTCTTGAAACACAATCATGTACGGACCAACACGACCAATAACGTAAGTTTATCGAGTAGACAAAATACAATCAACAAAACCATTTCGTTTTTCAAGACCGTACATTAGCCTTGATCATCCATATACAAAAGATTTCTATACAAATACTCGTTTACAAACTCATTTACGACGAGCTGGATTAGTATAACTGTCGCAATAAAAAAATTTCGATTGATATTGTTGTGTTTTGTTCTTGCATAGTTAAATAAAAATGGAGAAATTCTAACTCAAGCTGAATACGATAGTTTACAAAAAGATGTGGCAATTGGCCGTGAAAACAAACGAAAAATTGAAGATGCTATTGTCGATATGTATGCATATTTAGATTTCGATCGAAAGATGTAAAACGAAGATTATTGTTTAGATTGAATGATATGGCAAGAGAACATTGGGGATATGCACGAGATCAAATGGAAAGTTTGAGAAAGGATTTATTGAATCAATTTCGACGAATTGAAGTAAAATTTTGAGATTGAAATCAAAACTCGTTCGATTTCTTGTATAGAATCAATACCGTCGACGTGTTCAGCCGATTGTTATTCGTCGTAAAGTCGATGGGAAATTTCAAATGGTTTGCACTTTGTTACTCACTAAAACAAAACAAAAAAACTCTTCAATTAAATCTCATTTTAGGATCACGCTAATACGACTAGTGACGATTCACTAAACATAACTCGACGTTCATTCGATGGATCAACTGCGTGAGTTGGTGTTATTTCATCGATATTCGATATTTGTCTCTTTTGATATTTAGCACATTACCATCGATATTAAAAAATCGATCACTCGAACGATCAAAAAGCGTTCCACCATCTGACATAACGCCATTAACTGAACTTGAGGGTGTTCGAGAAGAATTGAACACGGTTCGAATAAGACTCATCGATGTCGAGAAAAAATCCGACAGCGACATCGATAGTACACGAAGTGTTCAAGATATTCAAAAGATCGAACATTCAATTGCTAATATTCAAACGAAATTAATTCACATTCAAGAACAACAAAAGAAATTCGATGAAACACTCGAGCAAGAAAAAAAACAACGCACCAACGAACCACTAGCTGAACATTTCATTCAATTTTCAAACGCGATTCAAGGACTCACCGATCGACTGACAAATCTCGAAACATCATTCAATAATCTGCCAAAAGGTCTTACACAAGATGATGTCGAGACAGCCATTCAAAAGAATGAAGAAAAAACCGTCTCTCGAGAACATGTTCTCGAAAGTTTAATTCACAATTTCGATACAAAAACCGATCAAATGCAAATCCAACTTGATGAGCTCTTAACAAACTTTAAAAATCTTCCAAATCCATTGACATTGAACGAAATCAATCAGTTAATCGCCAATGAAATCAAAAATCTCGAACAAATGATTCAACACAACAGTGACGAAGCACGAGTTTCTACCAATGAAGGTTTAAACAAAGTTCAATTGTTAGAAATGCGTTTGAATCAAGTGACTCAAACGAATAAACTCGAAATAACACGTACGATGACAGACACATTCACGGCTGAACAAGAATCCATTCCACCTTTGGAATATCTCACTGAAAATGCATCGACAACGCTCGATCATCGTCAAGAAACTGAGTCCGGTCTCGTTGATCTTAATCTTTTCGAAGAACGTTTGTCATTAATTGAAAATTATCTTCGAAATACAAACGATCGTCGTATCGAAGAATTAGAACAGCAGATTATTGGTAATTTCGGACAAATTGAAAATCTTCAAACACGACTCGAAGATTTAAATGACAGAAAAATCGAACACTCGAAAATCACGCAAATGATCGATGATACTGAACGAAAATTACAAGATGAAATTCGAAAAATTCCGACGACAGCCGGCAGAGCTACGCCCACACCCGCGCCTGCTAATCAAAAGACTCGACAATGCGTTGATACAACACTTGAACAACGTTTGAACAAGAAAATCAACGATCTTCGACGAACATTCGAGGATAATCAACGTGATTTGAAAAAGATGGAAACAAATTTCAATAATCTTCAAACTAAATTCAACGAACAACTCGCAACCAAAGCTAAAACTCAAGTTCAAGCAATTCCTGCTATCGATAAAGTTCCTTCGAAAGAATTGCAAGCTATCATGCCATTCATCGAACTTTTGCCAACATTCGATATGTTTTTCGAATCCGAATGGAATTAAAATTTAAAAACTAAAGTCTTTTATTGGAAAATAAAATTCATAATTCAACTATTTGATTGAATGTCTTAAAACCGAGTTTATCGAATATTTCAGGTGTTGTTTTAAAGAAGCGTTTTTCTTCTAAGGTCGCTTTTCGACAACCATATTTCTCGATATCCGTTTGTTTTTGTGCGCGTATTTCTCGATTTTCGAATTCGATTGCTGCTCGACGAAAGAAATCATACGCGAGCCAATAATCTTTCGCTGATTTTGCATCGCTTGGGCGGATCTTTTCGGGCAGAATCGCAATTTGAAATGGGATTAATTTCGGTGGACGACAAATACCATTGATAAACAGATTTTGTAAACAATCGAGATCATTGATATCGAACGATTTCAATTCCATGAGACAGCTCAAGGCTAAACTCATTGCAAATTCAACGATTCGATGCATATTCGGAAGTTCATTATCAGAAAACAACGTAAATAACCAAGAAGTCGGTCGTTGTTGCTGTTGAGTTTCTTCATTGATGATTTGTTTTTCTTCTTCACTTGATAAAAATCGACGAATTTGATTTTCATAGATAATTGTCAATTCAATAGCAATTGTATTCGAAAGATCTTTCGTTGCTGTCGGAGTGTAATCTCGACCTAAATGATTCAGCGCATTTTGAATTCGAATTTCATCGAATTTTTTCAAGCTAGCTTCGCGAATACCGAACACTTTCTGACTAAATTGCGAGCCGATCGGTATGTATTCGAAGAGTTTATCGAGAAGTTTAAATGCCCAAGCCATTTTCGTTGTTGTACCTTCGAGTTGTTGTCCAAATATGCCTGAACTAGTCATTCGAATGCCTTCGAATAACGTCCAAAATCGATTGACTAACAATCGATAGAATTCCTGTTGAGCAAGTGACTCAGCGAATAGATCGATGGTTTTTGTTAATGTTTCAATTTTTTCGATTTGATTACTAAGAAAATTCTTGAATAGCATATCATCTTGCGATGTTTGACTATTATTTGTTTGATCGAATTTATTTTTCAAGACTTCATTTAATTTATTCAATTGTTCTTTGCTTGTACATTGATCAATTAATTTACTAATACTTAAAATACTATCAACTGAACACTCGATATATCGTTCGAGATCATGTTCAGGCATTGGTTTTGTTGCGTATTTTTTCATGAGATAATGCGTCATGTAAAGACTAATAATAGCCGTTTCAATAGCATTTTCCGTTTGAGATTCTCCGGTTAAATGTCGAGCAATTTTCACATCGTACAAAGCTCGATCACAATTTACAATCGGATCCGACGATGATTCCGCTTGTCGAAGCATATATCTCGCTCGATCTCGATAGAGAATCGGTTCATTCGGTGTATTCTTATTTCGTTTTAATAATTCGTCAATTTCAGAGATTTTATTTTCATAATACAAATGCGTATCAATATATTGATCCGATTCGCTCGTAGCATTCGGCACCGGTGTTAACACTGGAGGATTTCGTTCGAGTTCCATGGCTTTTCGTTGATCATAAGCAGCAGCATCGAATCGACCTAATTTGTAATAGAGCATTCCACGAGCATAGAGCACATCCGATTGTGTATCATTGAATTTCGTTGATTCATTGAAATCGATCAGCGCTTGATTCGATTGACCGATTTCAAGATTCGACATACCCTTTCGAAAAAAGATTCGATCGGTTATATTAGCCGATGTCGGTCGTTTTGAATGCGTTAATGCTGTTTGAAAATGAAGCAATGCTTGATCGTGTTGTTTTAAACTTGCACAACAGAGACCTTGCCGAAAGAAAACATGTTCAGGATAGAATTGAACTAATTTCGATTGATTGACAGTATTGAATTCATTCAATGCTTTCTGATGTTCGCCTAATTCATTGTATGCGCAACCTTTAACAAATCGATCGTTACTTTCACGAATAACTAACTGTAAATCTTGTTCAGCTTGATCAAATTTGGCGAGACAAGCGAAAGCACGTCCTCGATGAAGATAATACAATTTCTGTTGATCTTCATCCATGTCTTGACTTGTTTCAATAGCTTTCGTAAACGATTTTATTGCTGAATCATATTCATTCGTGACACTATTGACAATACCCATTTGAAAGAATCCTTTATGAATAAGATCGATTTGTTCACGATTATTCTCACACAAATTAACAAACAATCGATAATCATCAAGTGCTCGAGCGTATTGATTGGCTTTGTAATAGGCAAATGCACGTTTATAAATCGCAATAAGTTCATGTTTCGATGATGAATTATTCGAACGAATGACGAAATTAAAATCGTCAATCGCTCGTTTATATCGACCGAGATGAAGATAAGCACAACCACGATAGTAATATATATCTATTGACATTTCATTTTTGAAGAGAATTGAAGTAAACATCTTAACAGCTTCTTCATAACGCTTATCACGAGCTAATTGAAGAGCTACATCGACATTAGTAATTGTTGGCATCTCGATATAAACAAGTTAGTTTATATGTGTACGCGTTCTTTTTTCCGGACACAATCGAGAGAACGAAATTTATTTATAATTAATTTATGCAGGTTTTCTCTTCCATTGAGTGTACATTCTTCTCTCTGTCTCTCTCTCTCTCTCTTTTGCACTATTTATTCAAAAAAGAAAACTGTAAAAATAATTCTATGTCAATAAACACGAAGACAATCTATCAAACATCGACCAAACGAGTTGTATCCAACGAATTGTCCTGTGCTGAATCGATGATTCGCTGTGATCGATGTTGTCTATCTGTATGAAAAACAGTTTCTCGAACGGGATAGTAGGGTAATTCATTTTTCGATAGAATCGATCGATAAAAATCCGAATTTGAATCTTCACAAAGATGATAAGTTTCCGTTTGTACCGTTCGAGAATATTGATCGAGTTCCTCTTGTTTATCGGCTTGTTGAATAAATGGAATTTTCATTTCAATCATTTCATTGAAATTAATTAATAGAGCCGTATAATTTTTATTTAAATATTTATTTTTTCGTGACAAATACCAACGAAACATAATTAAAGCAAATAAAAATAAAAACACAGCAGATAATATTAATGATATGATCAAAATATCGAACTTTACTGGCAAATCCATTGTGTTCGTCTTGCTTTTCTTCTCCTTCTATCTTTATTCAATAAAGAATCTCTTTTGATTTGCATAGAATTCGCGATTTCTAATCTCCCTCAAGATTTATCACTGTTGTTTCTCTTCGTGCTCACACACACATCGTGAAAGAGACATCTACGATGTTTAGCATTTCCATTTAATGATTTTTCTTTCAGCAACAAATTCGCCTCGTGGAGATTTGACATTTGGTGGCAATATCGCTAAATAGACCGGCGTATCGGCGCCTTGTTCGGGCGTGCCCGTACCTCGATTCGAATTCATATCGGTTTTAATATAACCGGGACAACAAGCATTAACGATGATATCTCGATGAGGTTTGACATCGAAATGACGTTGCTGAATAATTGTCACAGCGATTAGTGCGAGTTTACTCATTCCATATGCTGAATTTGGATATCCGTAATCTTGATGAGAAAGTTCTTTGGCTTTTCTTTAAGAGAGAATTAAAATGGATTTTATCTGTTTCGTTTTTTCTCGAAAGAATCAACAATTACTGTATAAAATCATTGAGAATATCTGAAATAGTTTCGATTGTTGCGTGTGATGAGATGAAATTCTGTCGTATCGATGGGCTTTTTATCGATTCGAGCATGCCTAGTCGACTGCACACGTTGACAACGCTAGACAACAACGAGAAAGAAAAACGTTTTCATTTGATGAATAGATTATTATCAATGAACAAACCGTGCATGATCTCGTAAAAGAGGAAATAACGCATTACAGATATTAATCGTACCGAAAAAATTCGTCTGAGCTGTTATTTCTGCTTGATCACCGAATGGTGTTATGTCATTATTCTTAAATTCGAAAGGAAAAATTTTGTAACTCAAATAAGAAAAAAAATATTCAGTAGACTTTAAATGCAACAGCTGCATTATTAATAAGAATGTCGAGACCTCCGTAGGTTATTTTAATGTAATCAGCAAACCGACGAATATTTTCAACATTAGTTATATCTAATTGATAGAAATGTAGTTTCTCTTGAAACTCGTCGAGTTGTTTGACGGCATCAAGACCGAGTTGTGCATTGCGTGCTAGAAAAGAAGAAGAAAGAGAATAACTATGAATAATAATACACGTCATTGAGTTCATTTTCATTTGCTTTTTTTCGGACTTTGATAAATATAAAAAGACCTCTAACAAAGCGTAATTCCCGGAAATAGAATATTAACTTAGATTTCGTTTCAGATATTTCTTCTCATCTCGAGCGTAGGAAAAGAAAACTCGACACAAAGAGAATTTCTCAATTGAAAACAGATTAATCATCATGAAAGATACTATTTTAATCTCGAATTTCTCGAGAGATTTCATATTTACAGATCACATAACAACATATTACAAGATGATTTATTATCAATAGATTATCTGTATGCTCACCTGTTAAATAGACAATACCGTCAAATCCCAGGCAAAGTTTTTTTACAATCGCATATCCGATTCCTTTATTCGCACCAGTAATCTATAATTAAATAAACTTGTTTTATACAAAAAAAGCACTCTGAATGACACTTACAATAGCTACTCTTTGTGGCATAAGAAGCAATTCTCAAAAATGAAAAAATAAAGTCTGAGAGCTCTTTTTTTAATTGATCTAAAATTAGATTCACAAATCTGTATTCTCTGTTGAAACAATAGCAACAACATGTATACACAACGACTAAACAAAAAACGAAGAAAATGATTTGGAATGATTAATTACTGACTAGAATACTAATGAACATTGAAGAAAACTCGGCACAATTCATAGAAACTCGTCTTTTACCATCGATATTCTTCTCCGTCTTGTCCAAAAATTTTGCCTGTCGGCCCATTATCTTCGAATAGAGTGGCAACATGAACAATCGATCGTATCGCAACTTCGACAGCATGATTATGTGAATGAAAATTGATCAGATCAGTTGGAGTTAATTTCAATGCACAAGCATTGACTTTGATTTTCGAAGCCTCTAAATCTTTCGCTAAGAGAAGTGTTAACATATTCAATGCAGCTTTCGATACACTGAAAGCTAAATGACGTGTTGAGTCGCCAGCAAGATTTTGATAATAAAAACAACCAAGTGCATTAGAAATGTTAACGACACATGCTGATGATGATTGACGTAATAGAGGTAAAAATGCTTTGGTCACGGCAAAGGCACCGAATAGATTAACATCAAAGTTCTTTCGAAGCATTTCCAATGGCACTTCACTTGGACGAGTTTCTTTCAGAAATAGACTACTGTTATTTATTAGTACATCTAAACGACCGTAAGCATTCGCAACTTCAGTAACAGCTAATTCGATGGTTGCTGGATCGGTGACATCAATGACAATATATGTAACAGGAAGATGTTCGGCTGCCAGTTGTTCAGCAACTTGTTCGCCTTGAGTTTCATTTCGAGAACCGATTAAGACTTGTATACCCTTATATGCTAATTGTCGAGCGACTTCTAACCCGATGCCTTTCGTTCCGCCAGTAATCAATGCAACACGATTATTATAATTATTGGTATGTGTTGCCATTTGTTTAAAAAAAGAAAATGTTTTTACTTACACTAAATACGAGTCTCTCTTTCTTTCTCTCTCTTCTCCCACCGGATTTTTAGATGAAATGACAAACTCGATGATTGACAAGCGGCATAGTATATATACGCATAGATAGTGACTGAATTATTTAGACTTTTCTGTTTCTTTTTCTCGACATTCATTGGCTGCCAATGGACGAATTATAATTGCTAGTTTATTTTGCAATGTTGCCATGTTGTTTGTGTTTATTTATCTCATTGCACTTTTTTTTGTCTCGACTTTTATTAATAAGAAAAATTGATAATTATAAAATGTCTGGACTTGTCGAATGAATTCTGTACGACTCAAATAGTAATATCATTATCTGAACAAATATATTATGCTACAGCGATTTTATGCGGAAATTTCAATCTTAAACAAAAAGAAAGATACGCATCTATTTGCATGAAAAATCACAATTATAGTTGAAGTAACAGAAATGCAATCAAAAATTGCTAGTGGATCGTCACAGATGGTCTTATGATTGAACGATGACTCGACTTGAGTATTATAGATCTCTGTATTAAATGTCAAGTAAGTCAAAATATACTGTTAAATGTAAAAAATGTATTGTCGCTTGGAATGCTTGTTAATCATGTAAATGTCTGTTCATCGAATGAAAGTAAGGCGGAGTTTAGATGTTTAAGTTTTTAGATTTATTCTTTTCATGATAAAAAGTAGGCTTTGAGTTGATTTTTACATCTTAGTCTTTATTATTTAATGAGGTGGAATATTCGGTACTGACTCGACTATAAATTTATTGAGTGAGTAACGGTTTTTGTAGGTGATGAATACATAAGCTCCTGACGACGTCGACAAATCGCGCTTGAATCTATAAAATTATTTGTCGAGTTTTCGAGCATTGATGTAGGATAGAGGCGTAAAAGTTGATTTTCTTTATTATCGAAATAGTCGAAGTAATCAAATCAACTAACTAACTAATTTATTCAATTCAACAATCAATTGAATTAATATCACAGAGTATCACAAAAAACTACTCTGATCATAGATGACATCTATGTCTATCTCTGTCTCTCTTAATACAATCGGTGAGATATCAATCCAATTAATTCTTTTCATTCTATTGATATACGAACGATATGTAACTGTAACAGATGGTATAGTATGATTAAACTCTAGAATTAATATATTATATTTTTTAATTTCTTCTTCTTCTTCTTCTAATCAAATAATAATTATTTCTTCAGATATGAATCATTTATTAAATCTATCGAAACGATCGGTGTTATTAACCAATCGTTTGCCAATTCAAAATAGCATTCGTACAGTTCTTAACAATCGTGAATGGCGTCCAAATGAAGAAGCACCCGTAACACCAGAAGATCGAGCTGCAACAGCACGTAAATACAACATGCTACCAGAAGATTACAAACCATTTCCACCTGAACGTAACGCCGGTGACATGCCCGATGTTGCACCAGCCGGCAGATTTTTCGAACGTAGTCCCTGGGAAGACTACGATTATCCAACCGACAGACAAAATTGGAACGAACCACGACATCCCGATGATCATATCAAATTCGATAAGACTCGTCTAGGTCATGCCGATGAAAATCAACCGGTAATTAAGACAGAATTGTTGAAATTATTGATTCTACCTGTTGCTTTGATATTAATGGCTTATGGCATGCGTGAAGTTCACTTTATGAATCCAACATTTCCTTCGCCGAAAGTCGAAAATGGTGTAGTACATTATACATTTGAAAAAAATGATCATTCAGGTCGTGGTGTTCGATATTGATTGAAAACAA
>Ga0209963_1002028_pt1 | contig 10837 bp, 10 predicted proteins | sample ThiBio_1000_biof_2_FD_183957 | JGI IMG/M metagenome (GOLD analysis project Ga0209963, IMG submission 183957) | Wastewater bioreactor microbial communities from Cape Town, South Africa - Thiocy_cont_1000_biof (SPAdes) | ecosystem: Engineered > Bioreactor > Thiocyanate-remediating >...
GCTTCCCGCCCGAGATGCCCGCGATCCCGACGCCTGGGACGTCCGGCACGTTGCCGGCGAGGCCCGAGAGAAGAGCGACGGTCTGGGCGAGCTCGTCGAAGTCGTCGACGCCGATGACGTTGACCTGCTCGAACAGCGCGCGGTAGGCCGCACCGCTTCCCACCATCGCGCCGGTGTGGCTCATCGCCGCCGCGGCTCCGCGCCCGGAGACACCCGCCTTCAACGCGACGATGGGCTTTCCCGCCGCAGCGGCCCGCATCGCCAGCTCGCGGAACTTCTCCGGCCGGCGCAGCGACTCGACGAACATCGCGATCACCCGCACGTCCGGGTCTGCCACGAGGTGCTCCAGGATGTCCTCGGCGGTCGTGACCGCCTCGTTCCCGGTCGACACGAGACTGTGCAGGCCAAGCCGACGAGCCAGGTGAAGCATGCTGACCGACACCGACCCGCTTCCCGCGATCATCGCGAGACCCCCTCGGGCAAGACCTGCGGGGATGTCTCCCCCGTAGAGCGCCACCGGTCCACGGCTGTGGTACAGACCGAGACAGTTCGGGCCGATCAATGCGGCACGGCCGTCCGCGCACACCTCTTCGAGCTCGGCCTGCCGGGCACGTCCCCGCGCGCCGCCGTCACCGAAGTCCCCGGAGTGGACGATGAATGCGCGGATGCCGTCGGCGATCCCCGCGCGCACGGTGTCGATCACCTGAGCGGAAGGGGACGCGATCAGACACACGTCGACGGGCTCGGGCAGCGCCGCGAGATCCGGGTAGCAGGGCTCGTCGAAGATCGTGTCGTGGCGCGGATTGATGTAGTACGTCTTTCCCGGATATCCGAGCTGCTCGTTGTTGCGGCGCAGACGCATCGCGAAGTTCAGTGGACCAGGCCTCCCCGATGCGCCCACCATCGCGATGCGCCGCGGGGACGCGAACGCCTGCCACTGGGCCGCGTCGATCCCCGAGCTCATCGGGCGCCCTCGTCCCCGGTCGCCCCGTCGGACGCCGTCCCGGGGCGCTGTCCGGCCGCATCGGAGAGCGCGTGCCGCAACCCTCGCGTCCGACGCTGCTCGCGGAAGGCGCGACGTTGTTCGGTGTCCGTCAGCTTGCTGACGACGAAGTCGCTGGTGAAAGCTCCGTCGAGCACGCGCAGTCCCTGCAGGTCCAGGACGCGGTCCATGATCGATTTCGTGTGCTGGATCGTCTCGGGCGGAAGCTCGGCCAGTCGCTGCGCGAACTCGAAGGCCCAGTCCGAGAGCTCCGACGCGGGCACCACGGCGTTGATCAGGCCGATGCGCTCCGCATACTCGGCACCGAATCTGCCGCCCAGGAGCTGGATCTCCTTCGCCTTGCGCAACGGCACGAAGTACAGAAGACGCGGATGGGCCGCGAGAGAGAAGCGCACTTCAGGCTCTCCGAACGTCGCCGTGTCCGCGGCGACGATGAAGTCGCAGTAGTTCGCCAGCTCGAACCCTCCGCCCAGGCAGTATCCCGCGACGGCGGCGACGATCGGCTTGGGTGCCTCCGCGATCCCCTGCATCCTGCTTCTCTGAGCGCTCATGCTCCGCCACTGCTCCCAGACCGGCTGGTCGATCGCCGCATCGTCCGAGACGGCGAGATCGAATCCGGCGCAGAAGTGCTCTCCCCGGCCGGAGAGCACGATCGCCCGCACGGCCGCATCGTCGCAGGCCTCCTGGAGGGCGTCGAAGAGCTCGTCATAGACCGGCGGGCTGAGCACGTTGAGGCGATCGGGCCGGTTCAGAGTGATCCGCACCACACGCTCGTCCCGGTCGTCCCGCTCGCTCAGCACGTAGGTCATTCGTCCTCCATCGGCCGATCTCGTCGAAGTCTTGGGTCATCTTTGACATTTGATCAAAAATCTGTGCTGATAAAGTACCTCTCATGGCCGCGCATGTGCAAGACCCTCTCCCGCTCTCGCCCGTCGCCGCGGTCTCCTCGGTGGAGGAAGCGGTCATCGACGCGCTGCGGCAGGACATCCTGAATCTCCGTCTGGCCCCGGGGACCCGGCTGCGGATGGCGACGGTGGCCGAGAGCCTCGGCGTCAGCATGACACCCGTCCGTCAGTCGCTCCGGCGGCTGGAGGTCGAGGGTCTCGTGGTATCGGAGCCACGCCTGGGCAGCCGCGTCGCCCCTCTGACCGCGCAGGACGGCGAAGTCGTGGTCACGATCTGCGGCGCACTGGAGAGGCGGCTGATCGGTCTCGGGGTCCCCAACCTCGGCGACGACGATGTGACCGAGATCCGACGGCTCGCGCGCGAACGCGACGAGGCCCTCGGCCGCTCCGACGAGGAGGCGCTCGTGGACACCTCGCTCGCGATACGAGACCTCGTGTACCAGCGAGCCGGCCGGCCGGCCCTCTATCACCAGGCCGGCGAGTGGCGTCAGCGGCAGGAGCGGTATCTGCGCTACGCCCGGCACAACATCCCCGGCAGCGGGGAGCGTTTCGGCGTGGAGTTCGTCACGTTCATCGACGCGTGCGCCGCCCGCGACACGGGTGGCGCGCAAGACGCCATGCAGCGGATCGAGACCGACCTGTACGTCTGGCTCCTCGAGATGTTCCCGCCCGACGACCCCGCCTCGATCCAGACGCCCTGATCGCACGCCCGGCGGTCAGGGCGTCCTCTCGTGCCCCACCGTCTCCCCCAGGGTCTTCCCGACCGCGCCGGGCTCCGGCGAAGTCGGAGGACTTCTCCTCGCAGCGCGGATGACGCCGGGAGACGCCGGGATCCGTGTGCAGTCCCGGTCGTGCGCCTACCGGCGTCGCACCGTGTAGGTCACGTGCGTCACCCTCGGCGACGACTCCGAGCCGACCTGCTCCAGCTCGACCCGGGCCGCGTCGACGCCCTGGAACAGGCGGATGCCGGCGCCGAACAGGACGGGCGACAGGGCGATCGTGAACTCGTCGACCAGGCCCGCGTTCAGGTACTCCAGGATCGTGGCGCCACCGCCCGCGATCCGCACATCGCGGTCGCCGGCCGCCTCGCGGGCGCGCTCGAGCGCCGAATGGATGTCGTCCACGAAATGGAACGTGGTCCCGCCGAGCCGTTCCCACGGGTCGCGCCGCTCGTGCGTCACGACGAACACGGGTGTGTGGAAGGGCGGGTCCTCCGGCCATGACTGCGCGCCGGCCTCGAACATCCGCTTGCCCATCACGCTCGCACCGGTGCGCTCGAAGGTCTCGCGCACGATGTCGTTGTCGCGCCCCTCCTCGCCGCCCGCGCCGAGCTTCAGGTTCTCCCGGAAGTGCCGCTGCGGGAAGATCCACCGCTGCAGCTGCATCCACTGCCGCCCCATCAGCTCCTCGGGGGAATCGGGCGCGATGTACCCGTCGAGCGACATCGACACGCTGAAGAACACCGTCCCGGCCATCAGCTCTCCCCCGCCGTCGCGAGCTCCCCGCCGACATACGCCGCCAGATTGTCGAGCGTCTGCCGGCCGCCCTCGATCGCGTGGTGCTTCTCGACGGCCTCAGCGCGCAGCCGCGCGGTCGGGAACACGGTGCGCATCTCGATCAGCGTCGCCTCGCCGTCGGGCGCGAACGTCAAGAGCGACTCGAACGCGTCCGGGTCGTCGCGGAACTCGCCGTGCCGCATCGCGATCCGTTCCGCCGGGACGATCTCGGTCCACGTGATCCAGTCGGAGTACTCCGTCCCGTCCGGGCCGTGCATCGTGAAGTCCCAGTGGCCGCCGACGCGGAACTCGAAGGACCGCGTCGTGGTGGTGAATCCCTCCGGCCCCCACCATCGCGACAGATGGCGCACCTGCGTGAACGCCTCGAACACCAGCTCTCGCGGGGCGTCGATCGACCGGGAGATCACGATCTCCCGGTCGGCCGTCCCCACGGCCGTCATCGTCTCGCCCATCGGCTATTCCTCTCCTCGTGCCTGCTTCAGCTCCTGCACGTACGCGTCGAGCCGGTCGAAGCTCTCGTTCCAGAACCGCTCGAAGCCGCCGGTCCATTCATGGATCGGCCGCAGCCCGCGGGCGTCCAGCCCGTAGACGCGCTGCTTGCCCGCCTTGCGATCCCGCACCAGCCCGACCTCCCGGAGCACGCGGAGGTGCTTCGAGGCCCCCGGCTGGGTCATCCCCAGCTCCAGGGCCAGCTCGGTCACCGGCCGGTCCCCCGCGCGCAGCAGCACCAGGATCTCCCGGCGCTGGGGCTCGGCGATCGCGTTGAAGACGTCCGATGTCGTCGCCGCTCGTGCCATACCGCCATCATATACCCATATGGGTATGCATCAAGTCGTCGTCGACGCCGGACGGCTCAGTCGTGCGCGTCCGCGCTCACGTCCTGCGTGTCCGGGGTGCCCTGGTGGTAGCGCTGCCGCCAGAGTCCGCCCTCTCTCAGCCAGATCGAGCTGCGATGGACGACGCCACGGGCGTCCTCTGTGATGAACCGCACGTGCGCCACGCCGGGAGCCAGCTCGATGACCCGACCGAACCGGATCGCGTGGGTCTGATCGGGGACCGTCTGCAGGACCCGGATCACCTCGTCGCGCTCCCAGGACTTCCCGGTTCGCCCGATCTCGTCGAAGTCGGGATGTATGAGCTGTTCCAGCCGATCCGGATCGCGGCGCGCCTGGGAGCCCAGGAGCGCGGTCTCCTGGGCGATGACGGCCTCGCGCACCTCGGCCGGAGCCGGTCGGCCGGGTCTTGTCTCCTCGGCCTCGGGCGGAAGCACGCCGGCGAGGTCGGCCTCGTCCGCCGACCGGACCCGGACGTCCTGTTCGGCGATGAGCCGGCGGACCCGCTCGATCACCGCGTCGTCGGCATCCGGGGCGGGCGCCGACCCCGCGAGGAGCTCCACGAGCGCCGCATCGTCGCAGCGGATCTCGAGCGGGCCGGACGTCGCCGCCAGGACGTCGAGCACAGCGGCGAGCCCTGCCTCCAGAGGCGACCGCCCTCGATACGGGCCGATCCGCCAGTCCCCGTCGTCTCGCATCCATCCCCAGCACGGCGAGGATGCCACCCCTCGCGCCCGCGCGTACACCGTGGCCGTCCTCATGCCGCGACCTCCTCCAGTCCGAACAGCAGCCGCGCCGCCCTCGCGGCGCGCTCGACGTCCAGGCCCGCCGCATCCAGGCTTTCCGCCGGTCGCGGATCGCCCGTGAGATACGGCGCGTCGGTGCCCAGGAGCACCCGATCACCGCCGGCCAGGTCGGCGAGGAGCCGGAGAACCGGAGCGGAATGCACGACGGAGTCGAACCAGAGCCGGTCGAGGTACCCGGAGGGCGGCAGCGCGGACCGCTCGCGCAGCTCGGCCCGGCGACGCCACGCGTTGTCGAGGCGCCCGAGCACGACGGGCAGGGCGCCGCCGCCGTGCGGGAGCAGGAGTCGCAGTCCCGGATGCCGGTCGAAGACGCCGGACGCCATCAGTCTCGCGACCGCCCACGCGGTGTCGAAGGGCACGCCCAGCGAGTTGTGCAGGAAGAGGTCCGGCTCGCGCACGAGCCCGCAGTAGAAGGGGTGCACGAACAGCGGCACGTCCAGCTCGACCGCGGCCTGGAAGAGCGGATCGAGCCCGATGGCATCCAGCGGCCGGTCGGATGACAGCCCGGTGCCGATGATCGCGCCGCGCAGCCCGCGCTCGCGGACGGCCCGCCGCAGCTCCGCCGCGGCTGCACCGGGTGCGCCGAGCGGCACGGTGGCGAGGCCGTGGAGGCGGGACGACGCGTCCGCGAACCGTGCGATCTCGTCGTTCGCCCGTCGGGCGAAGCCGACCGGATCGTCTTCGTCCGCGTACACGAACAGATGCGGGGTGAGCGAGACGACCGAGGCGGCGAGGCGGCGCTCGTCCATCGCCGCGAGCTTCGCCGCAGGCGTCCGCAGCTCCGGGTACTGCAGCGGGAGGCGCCCCGCAGCGCTGTCGAGATGCTCGGGCGATCCGGCGATGCCGTACTCGCCGGTGCCGCGCTCGAGGATGTCGTAGACGAACTCGGGCACGACATGCGAATGGACGTCGAGAGCACCCATCGTCACGCCGGCTCCGCCGCGAGGGCCGCGATCGACAGACGCCGGTAGATCTCGGCGCTCGTCTTGATCCCGTTGCGGAACCACTCCAGCGACAGGTGCTCCCTGGCCGAGTGCTCCTGCATGTCGGGCTGCGCGTATGGGACGAGAAGGCAGTCCAGGCCCACCGCGTCGACGAACGTCGCGAACACCCCGCCCCCGCCGATCGACGGGATGACCACCGGCGGACGGCCCCAGACCGACTCGAGGGAGGCGACGGCGGTGGCCACGAGCGGGTGGTCGCTGCGCACGGCCGACGGCGGCGCGTCCGACAGGACGGTGATCTCGATGTCGTCGAAGCCGTGCCGATCCAGGTGGGTGCGCAGCAGCTCGGCCACCCGGGAGGGTCGCTGGCCCTTCAGGAGCGCGAAGTCGATCTTCGCGCGCGCGGACGTGGGAACGGCCATCTTCAGGCCCTCCCCGGTGTAGCCGCCCTCGATGCCGCACACGCACATGCGCGGCTCGAAGAACATCGAGTCGACCGGCTCTGCGCGCTCGAACGCCCGGACGCCGAACTCCTCGGGGCCGGGGAGGAACTCGGGCGGCAGGGCGGCGGCGAACCGGCGCTGCTCGTCGGAGATCGGCTCCATGCCGTCGTAGAACCCCTCGATCGCGACGCGGCCGTCGGCGTCGAGCATCGTCGAGACGGCCTGCGCCATGCGGGTGACCGGATTGGGGAGGATGCTTCCGTAGCTGCCGGAGTGCCACTCCGAGTCGGCGCCGCGCGCGGTGAGCTCGACGTAGAGCGCTCCGCGGATGCCGAGGAACAGGGCGGGCTCCCACACGCCGAGGGTGGAGGCGTCCGACGTGTAGAGGAAGTCCGCCCGGAACCGGTCGACGTGCGCGCGGATGTACGCCGAGGTGTCCCCGCATCCGATCTCGTCCTCGCCGTCGAACATGAAGTTGATGCGGAACGGCGGCAGCTCGCCGAAGACGTCCAGCCAGGCGGCGAGCGCGCACAGGTGCGCGATCATCTGCCCCTTGCTGTCTCCCACCCCGCGACCCCACAGCGAGCCGTCGTGGACCGTCGGCTCGAAGGGCGGGAACATCCACTCGGACTCGTCGCCCGCCGGCACGACGTCGTAGTGGCCGTACACGAGCAGGGTCCGTTCTGTCTCCTCCCCCGCGGCGGCCCACACGATCGGGTGCGCGCCGGTCTCGAGCAGCTCCGGCTGCAGGCCGATCTCGCGGATGCGTGCCGCGAGATGCTCGGCGCAGTCCCGCACGCCCTCGCCTGTCGCGCTCACGCTCGGGATCGACGCGAACTCGACGAGCCAGCGCAGATACTCCTCGGCCCGCTCGTCCACACGCGCCATCAGGGCATCCCGTCCGCCTTCCAGCGCTTCGACGGTCAGCGGTCGCTCAGAAGCCATCTCGGTTCGCATCCTTGTAGAGGAGGTAGGCGGAGGCGCCGAGCCCCCCGGGATAGTAGTACTGCGGGCAGTACGGGGCCATGTAGACGAAGTCGTCCTGCTGCACCTCGTAGTACCGCTGGTCGAGCACGTAGACCCCACGGCCGGCGAGCATGTAGAGGACGTGCTCCTCGTCGTGGATCTCGACCTTCGGGAACACCGCTCCGGGATCGAACGAGAGGATGCTCATGGCGAAGTCGAACGACGGATGCGTCGACGGCAGCAGCTCGAGACGGTAGACGCCCGGCACGGATCCGGGTGTCGGCTCGAGCTCCGCGGCCACGCCTCGCACCGTCTCGGGAGCCGGGTGACCGGGCGTCGCCTGGTAGCGTCGCTTGACCCACAGCAGGCGCAGGGTGCCATCGGTCGGGTTCGCGATCTCGAACGTGTCGCCGTCCGGCAGGAAGGCGAAGGCGCTCGCGGGGGCGTTCTCGCCCAGCACGCCGCCGAATCCCGCGTCGAGGGCGTAGAGGAAGTTCTCGTAGCCCGCCCCTGCGGGCGCCGACGTGCCGCCTCCCGGTGCCACCTCGAGCAGATACATCGCCACCCGGGCGGAGCCGTTGCGCGGCGTCGTGAGCTTCTTCACGACGGTGTCGGCGAACTCCGGCAGACGCGAGCCGAAGTGGTTCTCGGGTGCGATCACGTAGTGCGCCGGTCCGAATCCGCCGCGCTGGGTCGAGACCTGGGGCGGTGGGAGCTGCGGTGCGCTCGGTGTCATCGGGTTCCTCCTTCGTGGGAAACTGCGCCCGCATGCTCGCGGGCCAGGAAGCGACCGCCGCCGGAGCCGTCGCGGAGCCGGCCGTCGACGACGACGGAGCGGCCGCGCACGAAGACCTGGCGGATGCCGCCCGGCACCTCCATCCCCTCGTAGGGCAGGTAGTCGACGGCGGAGTGGTGGGTGGCGGCCGAGAAGACCGTGCGCCGGGCGGGATCGAGGATGACGGCGTCGGCGTCCGACCCGATCCGCAGGTCGCCCTTGCGCGGGTACAGACCCGCGAGCCTGGCGGGCTGCGCGCTCGCGATCTCGACGAGGCGCTCGAGCGAGTAGGCGCCGCGCGCGACGCCCGAGTATCCGATGAGCAGTCGCTGCTCGACCCCGGGCAGGCCGTTCATGATGTGGGTGAAGTCGCCGTCGACGATCTTCTCGCCGTGCAGCACGAACGGGCAGTGATCGCTCGCGAGCACGTCGAGGCCGCCGTCGCCGAGTGCGTCCCAGAGCGCCTCCTGATCGCTCCGGGACCGGGTGGGCGGCGAGCACACGTAGCGTGCCGCCTCCTCGCGCGGCGCGCCGATGAGCATCGACTCGTCCAGCACGAGGTAGTGCGAGCAGGTCTCGCCGTGCACCCGGCCGCCGTCCGCGGCCGCCCGGCGCAGCTCGTCGAGCGCGCGCTCGGATGAGATGTGCACGACGTACAGCGCGGCACCGGCGATACGGGCGAGCGACGTGGCCCGCGAGACCGCCTCCGCCTCGGTGAGCGGCGGACGCGTGTGCCCGTGCCACTCCGGCTCGACCTCGCCCGCCGCGAGCGCCTCCTCCACGAGCACGTCGATCGCGTGGCCGTTCTCGGCGTGCACGAGCACGAGCAGGTCGAGCTCCGCGGCGCGCTGCAGCGTGCGGAAGAGAGCGCGGTCATCGCTCATCATCCGCCCCGGGTACGCGAGGTAGAGCTTCACGCTCGTCACCCCGAGCTGCGCGAGCTGCGCGAGCTCGGCCAGGCGATCCTCGTCGGGCTGGACGAGGATGACGTGCGCGCCGTAGTCCGCCCATGGCCGCTGCCCGTCCACCCGGGCGCGCCAGGCCGCGAGCGCCTGCTCGAGCGACTCGTCCGGCCCGGGGCTGCAGAAGTCGAGCACGGTGGTGGTGCCGCCCGCGACGGCCGCGGCCGAGCCGCTCCGCCAGTCGTCCGCCGTGCGGATGGAGCCGCGGAACACCGCGTCGATGTGGGTGTGGAAGTCGACTCCGCCCGGCAGCACGTAGCAGCCGGTCGCGTCGACGACGTCGTCGTCGGGCCGGGGGGCGAGCCGCCCCAGCTCGGCGACGACGCCATCGGCGAAGCGTATGTCGACCGCGGCGACCCCGGCGGAGGTGACGACCGTCCCTCCTCGCACCAGGGTCGGCCGCGTCGGCTCAGACATCGAGGTTGAACCAGCTGGTCTTCAGCTGCGTGTACTGGTCGAGGGCGTGCAGCGACTTGTCGCGACCGTGCCCGGACTGCTTGTAGCCGCCGAACGGGACGTTGATGTCGGCCTGGTTGTAGCAGTTGATCCACACCGTGCCCGATCGCAGCGCCCGCGACACCTGGTGCGCGGTCGAGACGTCGCTCGTCCACACCGCGGCGGCAAGGCCGTAGTTGGAGTCGTTGGCGATGCGCACGGCATCCCCGGCGTCCTTCGCGGTGATGACGGAGAGCACGGGGCCGAAGATCTCCTCCTGCGCGATCCGCATGCGGTTGTCGACGTCGGTGAAGATCGTCGGCTCGTGATAGGTGCCGCCCGTCTCCTCGCGCGTGCGACGGCCGCCGGTCAGCAGGTGCGCGCCCTCCTGCTGGCCGATCTCGACGTAGCCGGCGACCCGGTCCAGCTGCTCGGTGTCGATGATGGCACCCATGAGCGTGTCGTCGAGGAACGGGTCGGCCGGCGCCCAGGCGCGGCTCGCGTCGACGAGCAGCTCGAGGAACTCGTCGCGGATCGACTCCTCGACCACGAGACGCGATCCCGCGCTGCACATCTGCCCGCCGTTGACGAAGCCGCCGAGGGCGGCCGCCTTCGCCGCGGCGTGCAGGTCGGGCGCGTCGGCGAGCACGATGTTCGCGGACTTCCCGCCGCACTCGAGCGAGACGGACTTGAGGTTGGACCGGCCCGCGTACTCCATGAAGTACTTCCCGACCTGCGTCGAACCCGTGAAGGCGATCTTGTCGACGTCCATGTGGAGACCGAGCGCCTTCCCGGCCCGCTCGCCGCGACCGGGGACGACGTTGAAGACTCCGTCCGGAAGCCCCGCCTCGGCGGCGAGCTCCGCGAGCGCGATCACCGGAAGAGGCGCCTGCTCGGCGGGCTTCACGACGACCGAGTTGCCGGTCGCGAGCGCGGGAGCGATCTTCCACATCGGCATCCCGATCGGGAAGTTCCAGGGCACGACGGCGGCGACGACGCCGAGAGCCTCGCGGGTCACCAGCGCCAGAGCGGAGCCCGGGGTCGGCATGACCTCGCCGGCCCACTTGTCGATCGCCTCGGTGTAGAACTCCAGCACCGCCGCGGCCCCGTCGACCTCGCCGAGCGACGCCGTGATCGGCTTGCCGGTGTCGGCCGTGAGGATCGTGGCGAGGCGCTCGCGGTCGCGCCGGATCGCCGCGACGAACGCCGTCAGCACCTTCTTGCGCTGCCGCGGCGCCGCCGCCGACC
>Ga0209963_1002038_pt1 | contig 10822 bp, 3 predicted proteins | sample ThiBio_1000_biof_2_FD_183957 | JGI IMG/M metagenome (GOLD analysis project Ga0209963, IMG submission 183957) | Wastewater bioreactor microbial communities from Cape Town, South Africa - Thiocy_cont_1000_biof (SPAdes) | ecosystem: Engineered > Bioreactor > Thiocyanate-remediating >...
TTCGGCGTGCGCGCGGGCCGCACGGTGTATCTCCCGGTGCTGCAGAACGACAGCGACCCCGGCGGCGGCGTGCTCACGGTCTCGCTGCCATCCGGAGGCTCGCACCTGGGCACGGTGCAGCCCATCGAGAACGGTGCAGCGCTCCAGATCGCCGTGAACAAGGATGCCACCGGCTCGGACTCGTTCGAGTACCGGGCCGACAACGGCCACGGCGGCAGCAAGATCGCTCGCGTCCACCTCGACGTCGTGCCGCCGGACGACAACCATGCGCCGAAGCAGGAGCGCATCACCACGGTTCCGGTCGAGGCGGGCGGACAGACCACGTACAACGTGCTGCCGGACTGGCTCGACCCCGACGGCGACGACATGTACCTCGCCGAGGTCGACGCGATGCAGGGCGACTCGGTCGACTTCTCGCCGGACGGCAAGGTCACCTACCACGCCACATCTGGTCTCACCGGCATCCACGACGTCAAGGTCATCGTCTCCGACGGCACCGACACCGGCACCGGCGTCATCCGCCTGGACGTGCGACCGGCCGGAACGGCGAATCCGATCGCGAACGCCGCCCATGTCATGGCCACGGCGGGCCAGGCGCTCACCGTCAACCCCCTGCGGGGCGACATCGGAACGGGTGTCGACCCGCTGCGCCTGACCACGGTCGGCAGCGCGGGCGGGGCGACGGTGGTGCCGAACTACGACAACAACACGTTCTCGTTCCGTGCCGCGAGCCCCGGCACCTACTACGTGCCGTACTCGGTGGCGTCCGGCATCCGCTCCGCCTCGAGCTTCGTGCGCGTCGACGTGATCGCGGGGGCGAGCTCCGTCCCGCTCGTCGCAGTGCGCGACGTGGCGATGCTGCCCGCAGGCGGGCAGGTCGTCGCCGACCCGCTCGCCAACGACAGCGACCCGCTCGGGGGCGTGCTCGTGCTGCAGAACGTCAGCGTCCCGACCGGCGCGGGCGTCGCGGCCACCGTCGTCGCGCACAATCAGGTGCGCATCACGGACCAGGGATCCACCGGCGGCCAGATCCAGCTGCAGTACACGATCTCCAACGGCTCGCAGTCGGCCACCGGCGAGATCAGCGTCATCAAGGTGGCGCCGCCGTCCAAGCTGCGCGCGCCGGTCGCGAACAAGGACACCGCGGTCGTCCGTGCCGGCGACGTCGTGACGATCCCGGTGCTGGACAACGACTACAGCCCGATCGGGTCTCCGATCCACGTGATGCCCGACCTCGTCCCGCCGCTTCCCACCGCCAAGCAGGGCGAGGCGTTCGTCTCGCAGGACACCGTGCGCTTCCGCGCCGGGAGCACCCCGGGCACCACGCAGGTGACCTACCAGATCATCGACGGGTACGGCCAGAAGGTCGCCGCGCAGGCGTCCATCCAGATCCTCCCCGCGACGAACGACGGACAGGCGCCACGCCCGATCGACGTGACGGCCCGCACCCTCAGCGGGACGCAGGTGCAGGTGCCCATCACGCTCGACGGCATCGACCCGAACGGATCGTCCGTGGAGCTGGTCGGCATCGCGTCGGCGCCCACGAAGGGCACCGTGACGGCGGTGGGGGAGAACTCCCTCACCTATCAGGCGTTCGGCGACGCCACCGGGCTCGACACCTTCACCTACCTGGTCCGCGACCGGATGGGGCTCGAGGGCACCGCCTCGGTGCGGGTGGGCATCGCGCCGCAGCCGACGACGGGCACGGCTCCGTTCGCGGGCAAGGACACCGTCCTCATGCGACCCGGCCGCACGATCGCCGCGGATGTCATGGCGAACGACTCGGATCCGGGCGGCAACCCGCTCCACCTCGTGGCCGGCGGCCTGATCGTGCCGAAGGTCGACGGCCTGTCGGCGCAGGTCGTCGGCGGCCGGGTCTACATCACGGCGCCGAACCGCGAGATGACCGCGACGATCCAGTACACCGTCGCGAACTCTCTGGGCATGACGGCGATCGGGGCGATCGCCGTGACGGCGAGCCCCTCGGCGCCCCTGCTGCCACCGGTCGCGAACGACATCTGGGTGCGCACGCCCGATGTGCGCAAGGGCGACACGGCGCAGATCGACGTGCGCGCCAACGCGTCCGACCCGAACGGGACGCCGCAGGACCTCAAGGTCACCGCGGACCCGGGCGTCAAGGTCGGGACGAACGGCAAGGTGCAGGTGCAGGTGACCGCCGCGGCTCAGGTGATCGGCTATACCGTCACGAACCCCGACGGGCTCGCCGCGTCCGCATTCGTCTTCGTGCCGGCCAGGGCCGATCTCATCCCTGCCCTGAGCACCACCGCCCCGGTCACGGTCCACAGCGGCGAGCAGGTGCGCATCCCGCTCGCCGCCCACATCATCGCCGCGGGCGGGAAGACGGTGCGCATCACGGAGGCCGCCAAGGTCAGCGCCGTCCATTCCGACGGCGGCTCCCTGATGCAGGACCCGTTCACGCTCTCCTATCGGTCGGCGGCGAAGTACACCGGCGACGATGCGATCACCCTCGAGGTGACCGACGGCACCGGCCCGGACGACCCGAACGGGCGCAAGGCGACCCTCAGCATCCCGATCGTGGTGCTGCCTCCCGCCGGGACGGCGGTCGCACCGACGTTCACGGACGGCCAGGTCACGGTCGCCCCGGGCGAGCCTGCGACATCGGTGGACCTGCGCGCGCTGACGCAGGACGACGACCCCAAGGCGCTGCCGAAGATCGGGTACGCGATCAGCGGCACCGTGCCGTCGGGCTTCACGGCCCAGGTGGCGGGCGGCACGCTGAAGCTCGGCGCGGCATCCAGCACCCCCAAGGGCACGACCGCGACGATCGGGATCGCCATCAAGGCACCCGGTGCGCCCGAGGTGCAGGGCGCCGTGACCGCGACGGTCACGGCATCCACCCGTCCGCTGCCGGTCGCGGCGAACATCGATCTCGGCAACCAGCACCAGGGCACCACGGTCACGGTGCCGGTCTTCGACCACGACTTCAACCCGTTCCCGGACAAGCCGCTCACGCTCATGTCGGCGGTCGGGGTCTCCGGCGACGTCCTCGCGTCGGTCGCGGGCGACAGCGTGCGGATCGTCATCGCCAAGAGCTTCGTGGGCGCCGCGGTGGCCAGCTACGTCATCCGGGACGCCACGGGGGATCCGTCGCGGCAGGCGACCGGCCAGATCAGCTTCACCGTGCAGGGCAAGCCCGACACGCCCTCGACGCCGTCCGTCGTGAGCGTCGGGAGCCGGACCGTGGTGCTGCAGTGGCAGCCGCCGTCGGACAACGGCGCCGCGATCACCTCGTACCTGGTGAAGGCGACCGCGGGCGGCTTCCAGCAGAGCTGCCCGTCGACGCTGTGCACGCTGACCGGGCTGACCAACAACACGAACTACAGCTTCACGGTGACGGCCGTCAACAGCGTCGGCTCTTCGGCCCCGTCGCCGGCGTCGCAGTCCGTGCGGCCCGATGTGCGCCCGGACACGCCCAACGCCCCGACGCTGAAATTCGGCGACAGCAGCCTGCAGGTGGCGTGGCAGACGCCGACGACCCAGGGCTCTCCGGTCACCTCGTACAACCTGCAGATCTCGCCGGCGCCGGCATCCGGCTCGGCCGAGAAGGACGGCGTCACGGGGAACTCGCTGACCTGGGCCGGGCTGGAGAACGGCGTCGCCTATCAGGTGCGGGTCCAGGCGCGCAACAGCGCACCCGACCCGTCCAGCTGGAGCGCGTGGTCGGCCAGCGAGATCCCCGCGAAGGTCCCGGACGCCCCGGCCGCTCCCACCACGGCGGCGCTCAGTCCGGTGGGGGACCAGGCGCAGATGCAGGTGTCGTGGAACGTCCCGGCGAACAACGGCGACGCGGTCGCGGGATACCAGCTCCGCGTGCTCCAGGGCGGGCAGGTCAAGGACACGATCGTGATCAACGACGGCACGACGACGTCGCAGGCGGTCGTGATCGACACGTCGACGACCGACTACACGTTCGCCGTGCAGGCGAAGAACAAGGCGGGCTGGGGCGCGTGGAGCCCGGAGTCCGCACCCCGCCGCGCGGTCGTGGCCCCGGGGGCGCCGACCGACGTCCAGGCGTCGACGCCGAGCGGCAATAGCACGATCAAGGTGAGCTACACGCCCGCGTCCGGCAACGGCGCGACGGCATCCGAGACGAGCTACCAGTACTCGCTCAACGGCAACGGCTGGAACGCGCTCAACGGCACGACCATCTCGGGCGTCAGCAACGGCACGACCTACACGGTCCGGCTGCGCGCCGTCTCGACCGTCGAGGGTCAGCAGTACACCGGCGCGGCGTCCGCGAACTCCAACGCCGTCGTGCCGTACGGCCCGGTCAACACCCCGTCGGTGAGCGCGAGGAACAACGGCCAGAGCGTGACGCTGACGTGGACCGCACCCGCGCAGAACGGCCGCAGCATCAGCAAGGTGCAGATCAGCGTGGACGGCGGCGGCTGGCAGGACGCCCCCTCGCTCAGCGGCAACAAGACCGTCGGCAACGGCTACGACCAGACCCACAGCATCAAGGCCAAGGCGCAGGATGCCGCGGGTCAGTGGTCGGCGGTCTCCGGCACCGCCTCCGCGACGACCGACCAGCCGCCCGCGCCGAAGGCCACCGCGTCGCGCGGGACGAGCGCCCAGGGGCAGCCGAACTGCACGAGCAGCTCCTGCGCCTACGGCGTGCTGACCGTCAACCAGTACTTCAAGAGCGGCACCTACACGCTCACCTGCAACGGCGACGGGCCGAACGGCGGGACGTGGGGATCACGGTCGTACTACATCGCCGCGGGCAGCACGACCCAGCTCACCTGCTACTACGGCGACCCCGGCGCCAAGTTCTGGATCGGCATCAGCGGCGGAGACCCCGGTTCCACGCCGCACATCACGTGGTGACGACGGCCCAGCGAGACGAGAAAGAGGACGAGATGACGATGACCCCCGAACAGGCGGCCTGGTTCCAGGGCACGTTCGCACGCCTGGTCGAGAACGTCGACCGCGCCCTGATGGGCAAGAGCGAGGTCGTCGGCCTCGTGCTGGCGGCGATGCTCGCCGAGGGGCACGTGCTGCTGGAGGACGCCCCGGGCACCGGCAAGACGAGTCTCGCCAAGGCGCTCGCCGCGACCGTGCAGGGGACGTCGAGCCGCATCCAGTTCACCCCGGATCTGCTGCCGTCGGATGTCACCGGCGTGACGATCTACGACCAGAACACGCGCACGTTCGAGTTCCACCGCGGTCCGGTGTTCGCCTCGATCGTGCTGGCGGACGAGATCAACCGCGCCTCGCCCAAGACCCAGTCCGCGCTGCTGGAGGTGATGGAGGAGTCGCGGGTCACCGTCGACGGCGTCACGCACGAGGCGGGTCGCCCGTTCCTCGTGATCGCGACGCAGAACCCGATCGAGCAGGCCGGCACCTACAAGCTGCCCGAGGCTCAGCTCGACCGGTTCCTCGTGAAGACGTCGATCGGCTACCCCGACCTGGAGGTGGCCGAGCGCATCCTCGCCGGCGCGGCCGACCGCAATCCGTCCGCGCACCTTCCCGCGATCATCACGACGTCCGCCGTCGCCGACATGGCCGACCTCGCCGCGACCGCGCACGTCGAGGGCGCCGTGCTGCGCTTCGTCGCCCAGCTCGCCGATGCGACGCGCGCCGACCCGGCCACGCGCCTGGGTGTCTCGGTGCGCGGCACGCTCGCGATGGTGCGGGTCGCCAAGGTGTGGGCGGCGGCCCAGGGTCGCCACTTCGTGACGCCCGACGACATCAAGGCGCTCGCGGCACCGGTCTGGACGCACCGCATCGTGCTCGACCCCGAGTCCGAGTTCAGCGGGGCGACGGCATCCACCGTCATCGACCGCGCTCTCGAGGCCGTCCCCGCTCCGCAGGCGAGGTCGGCGGCCTGATGACGACAGAGGCGGCCGCACCCGCCGACGCGCAGGCGCGCGTCGGCGTCCGCGACGTGCTGGGCGTCCTCGGCGCGTACGCGCTGCGGGGCCTCGGCGTCGTGCGGAGCGTGGTCCGCCCGACCGCCTGGGTGCTCGCCGCCGGCGCGGTGGTCCTCTGGATCGTCGGCCAGGCGTACGGGTGGGAGGAGCTGACCGTGGCCGCGCTGGTCGCGGCCGTCGTGCTGCTCGTGTGCCTCGTGTTCCTGTTCGGTCGCACTGCGTACGACGTCTCGCTCGATCTCGGTCGGACGCGGGTGGTCGTCGGCGAGCGCGCCGTGGGCGCGCTGAGCCTCGCCAACCACGGCACGCGCTCGATCCTGCCGTCGCGCGTCGTGCTGCCGGTGGGCGGCGGACGCGGCACGTTCGCCATCAAGCGGCTGGCGCCGGGAGAGGAGGTCGAGGAGCTCTTCACGATCCCGACCCACCGCCGCGGCGTCCTGAAGGTCGGTCCGGTCAGCGTCGTGCGCGGCGACCCGCTGGGCCTGTTCGAACGCGTGCACCGGCGCGACGAGCCCGTCGACCTGTACGTCCATCCGCGCACCGTCGGCTTCGACGGGCAGTCGCTCGGCTTCCTGCGCGACCTCGAGGGGCTGCCGACCACCGACCTGTCGCCCGACGACGTGTCGTTCCATGCGCTGCGCGAGTACCAGCCCGGCGACGACCTGCGTCACGTGCACTGGCGCTCGACCGCGCGGACCGGAACGCTCATGGTGCGCCAGTACGAGGAGACCCGTCGCTCGCACTTCGTGATCGGGCTGACCCGGCATCCGGGCGACTACCGCAGCGACGACGAGTTCGAGCTCGCCGTCTCGATCGCCGGGTCGCTCGGGCTGCGTGGCGTGCGCGACTCGATGCAGGTCGAGCTGCGCACGCAGGGCCGCTCGGTCAAGGCCGAGACCGGCAAGCGGCTGCTCGACGCGCTCACGACCATGGAGCTCGGACGCTCGCGCGACGGGGGAATCGTCCCGCTCGCCGGCGCCATCGCGGCCGACCTCGCCGTCGCGAGCATCGTCGTGCTCGTGGCGGGATCCGGGGTGGATGCCACCGCCCTCCGCACCGCCTGCGCCCGGCTGCCGTTCGGGTCGCGGGTGCTCGTGGTGACCGCGCGGGCGGGCTCGCCGTCGGCCCGCCGGCGCATCGGCGATGCCGACCTCATCACCGTCGGCTCGCTCGAGGAGCTGCCGTGGGCGCTGCGCAAGGTGCTCGCATGACCGGGTGGCGGATCCGCCGGGCGCCGACCCCCGCGGCGCGCGGCGGGCGGGCGCCGCGACCCGCCCTGTCGCCTCGGCGCTGGGCTCTCGACCTCGGCGCGTCCGCGCTGCTGCTCGCGGTGGGGATCGCCGGCTTCTGGCCGACGTTCGCCGGCCCGAGCTACCTGGGGGCGGCCGTCGGCGCCCTCGTGCTCGGCCTCGGAATCGCGGCCGTGTGCGGGTGGCGACGATGGGGCGCGCTGCCGATCGCGGGGCTCACGGTCGCCGCGTACTTCGTCTTCGGCGGGGCGCTGGCGCTGCCTCAGACGTCCGTCCTCGGCGTCATCCCGACCATCGACACGATCGGTCAGCTCGCCGTCGGGGTCGTCGAGTCCTGGAAGAGCCTGCTCACGACGGTCGCCACGGTCGCGGCATCCGACGGCTTCCTGATCGTGCCGTTCCTGCTCACGCTCGTCGCGGCGGTGCTCACCGGCTCGCTCGCGCTGCGGCTGCGCCGACCGGCATGGGCGCTGCTTCCCGCCGCGGTCTACCTGGCCGTGCAGATCGCGTTCGGGATGGCACAGCCGGCCGTCCCGGTCATCCAGGGCATCGTGTTCGCCGTGGTCGCGATCGGCTGGCTCGCGGTGCGACAGGCCCTGGCGCCCGCAGATGAGAACGTCATGGTCGCGGACGGCTCCCGCAGCAGCGGGACCGGCACTCATCGGCTCCTCGCCGGCGCACTCGTGCTCGTGCTCGCGGGCGGCGTCGGTGCGATCACGACGGCCTTCACGTCGCCGGCATCCCCGCGCCAGGTGCTGCGCGAGGTCGTCATTCCCCCGTTCGACGTCCGGCAGTATCCGAGCCCGCTGCAGTCGTACCGCCGGTTCGTCCGCGACGACGAGAACACGACGCTGTTCACCGTCACGGGGCTGCCGAAGGGCGCACGCGTGCGCCTGGCGACCATGGACGCGTACACGGGGGTCGTCTACGACGTCGCGACCGGCGGCGGCTCGTCCGGCTCGTTCACGCCGCTGCAGTCGAACATGTCCGCGGGCGCCGAAGGAGCCCGCGCCACGGTGCGCGTGCGGATCCAGGGTCTCACCGGCGTCTGGCTGCCCGATGTCGGCTCCGTCGAGTCGTTCACGTTCACCGGCGCGAACGCCGACGCGCTGCGACGCGCCGGCAACTACAACGCATCCAGCGGAACGGCCGTCGTCACGAGCGGCCTGACGAAGGGCGACGCCTACGCGATCGACACCGTCGTGCCGCCGCAGCCCGGCGACACGGCGCTGAAGAAGGCGTCCTTCGCTCCGATCACGCTGCCGCGTGCGCAGGCGGTCCCCGACATCGTGGCGACGAAGGCGGCGGACATCGTCGCCAAGGCGACCACTCCGATCGGGCAGGTACGGGCGCTGCAGAAGGCGCTCTCGACCGACGGCTACTTCAGCCACGGACTTCCCGGCGAGGTCACGTCGTTGCCCGGTCACGGCGCGGACCGCATCTCGACGATGCTGGGCGCGCAGCAGATGGTCGGCGACGATGAGCAGTACGCCGTCGCGATGGCGCTCATGGCCCGCAGCCTCGGCATCCCCGCGCGTGTCGTCATGGGGTTCCGCCCCGACGACCCGAACGCCGCGCCGAAGACGTTCACCGCGAAGGGCAGCGACCTGCACGCGTGGGTCGAGGTCGCCTTCCAGGGGTTCGGCTGGGTCGCGTTCGATCCGACGCCGCCGAAGGACCACGTCGCGACGAACCAGCGGCCGCAGCCCAAGCCGCAGCCCAAGCCCCAGGTGCCGCAGCCTCCTCCTCCCGCGCAGCAGTCGGTGGAGCAGCCGCCGATGACGCAGAAGGATGCCGTGAAGTCCGACAAGGAGAACCCGCTGGGGGCGATCCTCCTCGCGGTCCTCGCGGTCGGCGGCAGCGCCGCGGGCGTCGCGGCGATCCTGCTCGCCCCGTTCGTGGTGATCGGCGGCCTCAAGGCGGCGCGGCGACGCCGGCGTCGTGCCGCCGAACGACCCATCGACCGCATCAGCGGAGGCTGGGACGAGCTGGTCGACCGCGCCTCCGACTTCGGCGCGCGGGTGTCGCCGGGGGCGACGCGGGCGGAGGATGCCGCCGTGGTGGCGACCACGCTGGCGGAGCCGCGCGTCACGACCCTGGCCCGGCGCGCGGACGGCGAGGTGTTCGGGCCCGCGGAGCCGAGTCCCGACGACATCGACGAGTTCTGGCGTCAGGTCGACGACATCGTCACCGATCTCGACACGAAGGCCTCGCCGTGGCGGCGCGTGCGGGCCCGGCTGAGCCTGCATTCGCTGATCGGCCAGACCCGGGCGGTCCTGGCGGTCCGTCGCGCCGGAGCGACGGTGGTGGAGTCCGCACGCACGGCGAAGGACGCGGTGCGCCGCGGCACCGGCACCGGTCCGGATGCCCGGTCCGGGGCCGAGAACAGATCGTCCGGCCGGAACCCGTCCGCGCAGAGCCCCTCCGCGCAGAGCCCGTCCGCGCCCAACCCCCCTGTGCGCAACCCTTCTGGAGGGAGTCCATCATGAGCGCGCCCGTCCCCTCCGCCGGACCGGTCGCAGCGCCGGTCGCGCCGGCCTCGATCGGCCGCCGTGTCGGCGCCTACGTGATCGACGGCGTCGTGTACGGCCTGATCGCGACGATCGCGGTGGTCGTCGCGACCCTGGTCGCCGCTTCCACCGCCACCGGCGCCTACCCGGTCGGCACGCCGGCCGGAGTGCTCGTGGCCGTCCTGATCGTCCTCGTCGTCGCCCTCGGCTGGGGGATCGTGTTCACCGGCATGCAGGGCGGCGGGGGATCCATCGGACAGCGGCTGACCGGCATCCGTCTCGCCGATGCCGGCACCGGGGCACCGCTCGGGTTCTGGCGCGCGCTGTTGCGCAACATCGTGTGGGCTCTGCTGTGCTCGGTGGTCGTCGGCTATTTCACACCGCTGTTCGACACGGGCGGGCTCCGCCGGGGATGGCACGACATGGCGGCGAACGCCGTCGTCGCGAACCGCGGCGCGGCTCCGGTCGCTCCGGCGGCGGCTCCTGTCACGACGGCGGCTCCGGTGGTCGCGGCCCCGAACCCGTTCCTGGCCTCCGCGGCGGCTCCGGCGGCGCCCGCTCCGATGCCGGCGTCCTTCGCGCCGGCGTCGCCCGCAGGGCCCTCGGCCCTCCCGGTGGCCTCCAGCGGTCTCATCGCCAGCGTCCCGGGAGTGAGCGTGCCGGTGCCCGCGACCGCCCCGACGCCCGTCGCCTCCGCCGCCGCATCCGGCGCCGCACCGGTCGGGCGAGGTCCGGCGACCGCGGCATCCGCCGTGCCGGTCGCGTCGCCCGCCCCGCCCCGCACCGACGAGGTGGACCTCACCCGCGCGGCGCCGCCGCGTCCCGGCGCGCTCATCGCGCTGATCTGGGACGACGGCACCCGCATCGCCGTGCACGGTCGCACGCTGTTCGGTCGCAACCCCGAGCGGGAGGATGGCGCCGCCGCCGTGGCGGTGCGCGACGAGACCCTTTCGCTCTCGAAGACGCACTTCGAGGTCGGCGGCGACGCATCCGGCGTGTGGCTGGTCGACCGGCACTCCACCAACGGCACCGTGCTCGTGCGCGGCGGCGTGCGCGAGACCGTCGTGCCCGGAGTGCGCGTGCCGCTGCGCCCCGGCGATCGGCTCGAGTTCGGCGACCGCAGCGTGACGACGTCCGCGGATGAGGC
>Ga0209963_1002039_pt1 | contig 10820 bp, 6 predicted proteins | sample ThiBio_1000_biof_2_FD_183957 | JGI IMG/M metagenome (GOLD analysis project Ga0209963, IMG submission 183957) | Wastewater bioreactor microbial communities from Cape Town, South Africa - Thiocy_cont_1000_biof (SPAdes) | ecosystem: Engineered > Bioreactor > Thiocyanate-remediating >...
ACAAGCAGAGAAAACCTTAGAAAAAAAAAGAAAGTGAAGGCTAACAGACCAAGCTGAGTTTCGGTTGAATGATTTTTATAAAAAAAAATTTCGTTGTTTTTTTTTTTGAAATTACCTTTTTTTTATTTGATGGTCGATTATTGATAAGAGAAGAAAAGAATGAATACATTCATTTTCTCCAAGGACATCAATTATGAAAAAAATGTATTTAATCAGGATTAATAAAAACTCGAAAACTGTTCTGTTTTTTTTTCTCTCTTGAGTTTAAACTTTTCTTTTTTCGACAGTTCTATTCTCTGATAGTTCTTCAACGTAATGAATTTCTTTCTCGCTTTTTTTTTCTTCTTCTCTCATTTTAGAATCGGTCTCAGCTTAATTTAGTTACATACAGAGAATAAGAAGAAAAAACGAGGGAAGAAGAATTATTCTCTTTTTGCATCGTTTTATTTTTTAAACACAACGAAAGAACGAAGAGAGAAGAAGGGAGAAGTTTGACTATAAGAAAAAGAAATAGTAGATTAAAGATTCCTATATATATTTATATTCTCCCTCTTATCTTCTCGTCGAAATAAATGAATTACTAAACGAGAACAAAAAAAACTAAAGGATAGCGGATGTATGCTCTGTGTAAATTTAAAAGAAGAAATTACTTTTTTTTTTACTTTTAATTAAAGACTTAAATATAAGAAAAAAAGTCTATTTAAAAAAAAAGTTTCTTAACATCAATCAATTTTACCGGAAAATTCAGCCGTCGTTAGTTTTTTTTCTTTTTTAAATCTAGTAGAATGTAACCATTATTATTATTATCAAGATTTTTTTCTTCTTCTCTTCGAATACTCAAGAAAACGATGGAATCGATGAGAAAATATATGTAAAGAAACACACTCGCATTATGCTATCTTCTTAACATACAAATATATTTGGTTGGTTAGAATATAAGAAGAAAAAAAAAATCTCATCGACATTTACTATACTAACTTATACTGTCGATGCTTGTACATATACTCTTATTCAGCTCGAACTTTTCCATTTCTCTCTCTCTCTCTCTTTCTCTGTATAAAAGAAAAGAAAAAAAAACGAGAATTTTCCTAAAATAATATTCTGTACAAACAGAGAATGAGAAAAAGAAGGAATATCAGTATAGAATGCGAACGATGAATCGGTTAAAGAAGCAGAAAGGAACATCATTTCTATTCTTCTTTTTATTTTCTCCTCGATTCTACATATCAAATAAAAGAAGAAGAAGAAAAAAAGAAGAAGAAGAACACAGAAACACTCAATAGCAGTTTACTAATAATGTAGTGATATCGATTTGTGTGCGTATGTGTTCAGTTCTTCGTCTGAGAAAACAGGAATGTGTGTTTATATATATATTGTACGATCGTGTTAACCGTCAAATAGTACGGATACATTGAATGTGCGAAGAAGATAAATAATTGGAAAAAAAAGTTCGATGTGAATGGAAAAAGAAAATGATGATTGTACGCGAGCAAAAGTTCAACTCATCTTTTCAGATTGATTGATCGATTGAGAAAAGCAATAATGACGCATCTGTACAAATCTTTCCTTTTTCTCTCTCTCTCTCTCTTTCATTTGCTCGCTTTTGCTATCAGAAATTCAAGAAGAGGGAGAAGAAAAAAAATGGTATCTATTAGAAAACAGAGAAAATGAATATGAGAATAGAACCACAAAAAAAAGAATTTTGGCGATACGTACGATATATAGACGAAGAATAACTATGATCGTAAAGCATAATCCGTATTCTTTCTCGTTTTTTTTTCTTAGTATACGTACAAACAACTTAACCAGATAAGAAAAAAAAACCTTAGACATAGAAAACAAGAAGAGATGAAACAGATGTGTCAAGATTAGATTTTCTAGTACACAGAACGGAAAAGTTGCCGATTATTCTAAATACTAAACTGAATATCTTCGCTCTCTCTCTCTATCTCTTATTTTATCTCGATGCCAATGATGAGAGACATTATATTTACATTTTTTTCCAAATATGAAAAAAGAAAAATGATCATTCCAGATGTGTGTGCGTCTGTATGATGTTTAAACAATCAAGACAAAACGAAAGTCTTCAATCAATCGAAATCAAAACAAATATCAATCGAATATGTTGTTTATCGAAGCCATATTTGATCTTCACATTCGTTTCCTTTTTCTTAATCAATTTCATTTAAATGTTTAAATCAAATAAATAAATAAATCGAACGAAGACGAAGAAGAAAAAGAAGAAAAAAAAATCGAAACGAAGTTATAATCGATGCAATTTTTTTTTTATATTCTTACATTCACTCACTTGTTATTTTCAAATGAAGTGAGGCCGGCGTTAGTGGTCTCTCTTTTCCTCTCTTCTCACACATCGGCATCTGTTCTGTTTCATTTGACTTTCAAACCAAAAAAAGAATATACAAAAGCGAAAAAATGTACGCAAGATGAGGACACTGCTATTAAAAAAGCACATATACACAAAATGTAAAAAAAAGAAACTGACTGTTATCTTTAAAAGAAAAAGAAGAAAAAAGAAAGAAACTTTCTTTTTTTATTCTTCTGTTTTGTTACAGTCTATGAATGATGATTAAAATTTTTTTTTTCATTTCTGCATTTCTACAGTCCTGTTTTTTCTCACTTAATCAACAATACAGAATGAATGAATGAATGGTTACTGAGTGTTGTTAAAAAAAAGTGCATACACGCGCTTCCCGAGAGTCCCCTTCACCTCTTTCAACAAAACGTCGTGTTCTTTATGAGTGAGAAAAAGAGAGAAAAAAAAATTTAATTTTGTTCCATCCTCTCTTGTTCTCACATACCACTATTATTTGATATTGTCTGTCAAGTGTGTATGTTCCCTTTTTTTTCTCTCGGGCCCGGTGAACAACAACGGCCGCATGCAAACTTGAGGCCATGTTCAATCATGTCTTGAAATTAGAAAATGTCAACATATATATAATATACCTCATTTCAATTCTAAATTCTTATCAATACAAGTCAAGAGGCGGTTTTTCTTACTTACACATTTTTCGTTTCTTTCCTTTTTGATGTTGTGTTATATTGTTTTAAAAGCCAATCTCAACTTTGATTTAAATAACGAAAAAGAAAAAAACGAAGACGAAGAAGAAGAAGAAACGAAGAACAGACAAAATCTGCTGCCATCAAAATACATGTACCAACAATCGATTCGAATGAAAAGAGCACATAAAACGCATAAATCGATTCTATACTTAAACTTGCAAATAAAAAACTTTCTCTCTCTCCCTCATTCTCTTATATTCACATCAAAAATATATTAAAAAAAACTAAAAGAGAACTGCCATCATCGGTATTGCTGCTTTTTATTCACATACACACAATTTCAATGTTTCTGTTCTCCGGACATGATGCCCGCCTACTTCAATATGAAAGAACTTGATAGAGACGAAGAGAAATAAAAGAGCGAACAAGTCGATTGAAGAAGTAAGAAAATGAAATATAACAACACATACGTGTATGTGTGTACACACACACACACACACAAAAGGGAAAAGTTCAAGAATCAAAAATATTCTCTCTAATGAGATCGTCTATTGTTAGTGTTTCGTTATTCTTAAAACATTGTAAGACATGAAAAATGATCAATTTCTAACAATCTGAAGAAAAAAAAACGTGTAGCACTGACATTGTTTTCTAGTTCAATTTATTATATTCAATTGATAGACAGAGATTGCTATCATCGTTGCTGATCTGCGTGTCGCACCTTCTCTATTAGGAGAATGCCCGAGGGAGAATAAGATAGCAGTAAAATTTTTTTTAGAAATAGCTCGACATGTTTCAATCAACAAATGCCTTGTGCGTGTGTGCATCCACCATACAATCATCAGGGGCTACTGCTAACATAAGAGTCGCTGTTGTCGAAAATTTTTTCAGATTATTAGACTTTTTTCTCTTTCTCGTGCTTTCTTTTTTTTATAGTTCTTCGTAGAGAAACAAAATTTGTCGATTAGACTCTTCGAAATTTAAGTATGAGATCTATTAAGAAAAGAGAAACGATGAAAATCATAATTGACAAGACAATTGTGTATTAAGAGAGACAAAAAAAAGTTTACGGAAATGAAGAGAGAGAGGGGGAGAGAGTGAACAACGCAGATACACACACACACGTCGATTGAAATCTCATCGTGATGCGGTAGTAGATCATCGAAGCGCACCCCCTGATATGTACGTCACGCGATTGCTTGTCTTTTCTTTCTTTTTTTTTAAACGACTGAACAAGAGAAAAGGATAAAAACAAGAAGATGCAAAAAATTGTCTTTTCTTTATGAGAAACAGCAAATGAATTGCTGAAAAAAGACGAAAGAAGTAATTGAGAATTAGATATAGAATAAAAAAAAAAGAGCAGCAGGAGATCTTCTGCATGCAATAAAAATATACAGGAAGATCTCAAACCGAGAAAGATAAAAGCGATGCTTAATATTACTTAAATGATGTCTAACTTAAAGAAATATAAAATGTTTCAAGTTTTTTTTTATATTTCTTTGTTCTCATTTTTTTTTGATTTATAATTAAGAAACTCGAGATTTTTTCATTGTATACATGTTTGCAGGAAGTCAAATATGAGTGTTTGACTTCTCTTTCGACAAGCTCTTTGCCTTCGTTGTGTCTTCCGTTGTGATCGTCTTCTTCTAATGATTGCTCTTCAAACCTGAAGGCGTAATGATTCTGAAAATTGGCTACTGTATTACGAGTCAATAATAACGACATCTTCTACAATTCATTCAAGCATACAATATACCAATAGTAAAAAAAATGCTCGAGGAGAGACGTTAGATAGTTGTCATTCGTTTTTAGTTCAATTCTCATCATGCCATTTTAATCCTACCTGTGTTTCTTGTTCTCTTTCCGACAATAAGCAAATTTCATTCGATCTATGTTCTATCTGTGATGATTTTGTGCATGAAAAGAAGAAACTCATCGTTTCATTTTCTTGTCCGCTTCTATCTTTTTCCTTTCTTCTTCTTCTTTCTTTTTGCTGCAATCTAAAATATTATTTATGCATAAGCTCAAAACATTGTAAAAAAAGAAGAAGAAGAAGAAGAAATATCCGACGACAAGACATACTATAGTAGTGATGTTGGTCTCATTTCATTTTTGATCTCTAGTTGCTCGGCAGTCGAGCTCAACACGCGACAAATTAATTCTCTAACAATAACATAAGCATGCAAAGTTTCAGTTCGATATTTTCTCGCTTTATTTTACTATGTATACGTATATTTGTTAATTCATTGACTCTGACATATCTATTACTCAATAATTGATTAAAGTATCGATTAGATTTCTCTTGAAAATACAGCAAGGTGAAAAGCAACTTACCCAATGTTTGAAGTTAAAAAGATGTATGTCGAATTGATAGTCGAGATGTTGATGAAAGATGTGATGAATTTTTTTTTCTTCTTTTCTTCTAGTTTTTTTTTGCTTCGTCTTCTTCCTTTTTTTTCATATATATATATGTGCGTTCTGATCTTGTTTTGAGACTGAACTATCTATCGAGAAAATAGAGCACTATCCTATCAAATAAATTCGCAGTTAGAAGTTCTAGTCGAGTAGAATCTATGTGTAAGAGGAAAAAAAATTTTTTTCTCTTTCTTTTCTCTCTCTCTCCCTCTCTTCTCTCTTCTCTGTTTCTCATCGTCTCTTCAATGGAAAACAGAGTTTCAAATTCCGGATGACACTCTAACTACAGTAGTTGCACATAGGCCTATTCCAACTGGCTATTGCTTAGCATATAAAAAAAACTAGAGAGAGAGAGAGAGAACTAAATGATAAACTCGATCATTCCTTTGAGTTTTTTTTTGTTAGATAGAATTCTCATTGCTACACTTGTTTGTTAACGTTCTATTCGATCTAAAGAGAAGAAGAAAAAAAGCCCAAATTTCTTTTTTTTCTTTTTTCTTCTTCTTCTTTTCCTCATTGCGTTCATTAATATGAGATAAAATTCGAACAAAGTTCTTCTTATGATGCTTGCTAATATACCGCTGATTCGGTCACACATACAGGAAATACGCGATGAGTTCCTGTAAAACGATTCAAAATGACCGAATGAACGAGACAGAGGAAAAGAATGATAAAAGTAAACGAACAGAAAAGAAAAATAAATTGATGATGCTATTCCATTTCTCTCATAGTCAATGAATGCAAGCAAAGAGAGAGAGAGAAAAAAAAACGTTGTTAAAAAATGCATTATGATTACAGATTAGCAACAATTAGGCGAAAAAAAATTCTAAATGATAGTATCGTTAATATTTATTTGAAAAGAACAAGAACTTAAATATTAATATGAAGTTTGAAACGAAGTAAACGATTATTCAATCAATTATTGATTCTTTCAGTTCTTCTTATGTTTCATTAAAATTTCATTTAACATTTTTACAATTTGTTCTTTGTCTCAAATTTCTTTTATTTTTATTTTTTGATAAAAAAAGAACGCCGAACAATAAATTCATTATAAAAGAAAAACAGAATGCATATATTTTTTTTAATAATAATAAACGAAGATAAGCACAAAGTTGTTCTCGATTTTTCTCTTATTGCGATTCATAATACAGCAAAAGAAAAATCTAAGTTTTTTTTTTCGTATATTTATATGAGAATGAATTCTTTTTATTTCTCATTCTCTCTTTTCCGTTTTTTTCTAATTGAAGGTTTCCTCTTGATGTTTATTACATATTTCATATTTGTAATTCTCATTGCACCTATTATTGGTTCTATTCGAGCTCTTTTTTATTCAAAGAATAAATCAAAACTATCTTATTTTCAAAGTTTAGTTGACCAACAAATCAATAATAGAAAAAAAAAGAAACAAAGAAAATGCCGAAATCTATTATTACGTGCACCTCGATAGATCATCTTTATAGATGTTGTCAGAATTTTCAGGAAGCAATCAGATTGTTCTTCGGTTGCTCATTTTATTCTTTTACTGTGTGAAGAAACAGTCACATTCACACGTAAAATAATTAGTATATGTCGTAAAGCAGACACAATCGATAAAAAAAAAGGGAAGAGAAAAAAAAAAGAATAAAAGAGAAGAAATAGACAGACATATAAATAAAAAATTAACAGCAAGAAAGAAAAAGAAGAAAAAAAATCTAAGATCGATTTTGATTTATTAGAAGCAAGCTCGTTTCTATTTGTGTATGTTGTTTAAAAATTCATGTTAGATAGGCAAGTCAGAAAGAAACAAAAATGATCATTTGTTTCAGAATCGATAGATGACAATGTTGGATATGCATAATAATATGACATGCAATGAAAAAAAAAGTTAACACTTGCAAGAATGAGTCAAGTGGTGACAGGAGAGAGAGAGAAATAAGCGCGCGGGAAATCAATTTAAAAAAGCATTAGACCTCCGGCAATGTTAAGCGATTTTTGAAAAGAATAGAATGAAAAAAAAACTGAGAGGAAGAATGTTGTCAGTATGAATGAATAAGGGGGGCAAAAAAAAACGCATACATATACCACTCAAGTACTCTAAAGTTTGACATGAGAGTCGATCAATTGAGGTTAAAAAAATTGTTTGACGTTAGAAAAATGTGAAACACATGCGTATGTTTAAATCAAACAGAGAAACAAAGGAAATACATTTGATGCAATTAAACAAAAGAATGAGAAATAAGACCAACAATGGAATGAAGGAAACAAAAGCAAAGTTTGACTGATGAGCACTCAATTGTTCTTTTTTTTTCTCCTATATTCTAATTAAATAAAAATGTTTCTATTTGAACTTTGTATGCACGTATTTAATCGTGTTTTTAACGTTTGAGTTTGAGTTTATCGACATCTTCAGCTAGTTTATCTGTTGTTGAATTTGGTTTGACACCAGGTTTAATACCTCGTTTTTCTAATGCTTTACCAACAAGTTCTTTACATTCATCGAATTCTTTTTCAACAGCTACTTCATATGCATCTTTGCCTAGGAAAACACGAGCATCGTAGGAGTGTGACAAAAGAAAGACAATTTGAAGAGATTACCTTCATTATTTCGAACAGTTAGATCCGCACCAGCTCGAATTAAAGTTGTCAAAATACGTGGTTTATTGAAAAAACAAGCGACCATTGCTGCTGTGTTATTTTTTAAATCTTGAGCATTTACTTTAGCACCATGATGTAATAATAATTCGACGCATTCCGGACTATCGACAATTCCTGAAAGAGGAATAATACTTTTTTTTTTAAAATCAAAACAATGATTTTACTAACCAGCACTGGCAAAATGAAGTGCCGTACCACCTTGATCATTTCGATGATTAACATTTGTTTCTTTATGATCGAGTAAAATTCTTTTGAAAGAAAAGAAAAAGAAACATTCGACGAAATGAAATTCATTTTCTATCTTACTGAACAATTTTTCTTCGATTATGTCTCGCAGCAATACTCAATGGAGTATCACCCATAAAGGCGACATTTGGATCGGCATGTGCATCCATTAATACTTCAACACATTCAGGTCGATCATGAATAACAGCTCTAGAACATGTTCAATTGAATTTAAATGACTTTTTTTTTTCATTTTTTCCTCTTCATTTACTTATGAATAGCCGCCATTGAACTGCGATCTAAATGATTAACTTGTGCTCCATGTTTAACTAGTAAACGAATTAGATCAGCTCGATCTTTTTGCTTTGAAAAAAAAATAAGAAGAAAACAATTAAATCAATCGGAAAATCGAGATTTTCTCGTACTCGTAAACTTTGCCCGTGATATTCCGCATCGCATAGGACATGGATCGGTGTTAAATGATGTTCACTTTCAGTTTGATTTGGATCGGCAGCATTCTTTTTTTATTTACAAATCAAATCTTGAGTTCGAAATTTTCAATTCTCTCGACTTACTTCAAGGAAAAAACGAATGATATCGACATCGCCTTCGAAACAAGCTATGATCGTTGGTGATACTTGAGCGATAGGCGTACCAGTTTGTTCATGTAGAATTTCACAACTAACACTTGGATCTCAAAAAAGCAACGAAAAATAGATTTTCATTTGAATCATTCGAATTACTTGTGCCTTTTTTAATTAAATCACGAAGACCTTTGAGTTTTTCATCGACATTTGTTTGTGTACGATCGGTATTCCAAATAGCAATCAGCAATGGATGATGTTTATCTTTAAAAGCACGGTCGGTTGATGAACCATGAGTTACAGCTGAATGATGATGTGTCGATGATTTTTCTTCACGATGTGAATCTTTTTCACGATGTACTTCTTTACTTGGACGTGCTGATCGATGTTCAATGTGAGTACTAGAAATAATCTTGGGTTTTCTCATTCGATTACTGATTTCAATCGGATTATCTTACCTAGTTTTCGTGCTACTAGAAACAAAAAAAAACGAAGAAGAAAGAATATTTAGTAGATTTATTTCTTTTCACTGCAGATAATTTTTACCTCATTGTATTTGGTTGAAATCAAGAGCGTATATTTAGATTGATGAGTATATATCAGTGAACTTAAGAATAAAAGCGATCAGGGTTGAGAGTAAGAGCATATATACCGCGATGGATGTGAACGCAAGAAGACAAACCGAGTGAAATGCATTCAACCATGACCTTAATTGAGGTAGGGCGTCAATATCAATCGATGGATATGTATATATATAAATCAGTATCTGATGATAGGAAGAGGTCGTGAAGACAAAAGAAGATATGAATGTATATACTTGTATTTATTACGTATTTCGAGATAATCGATGTATAAAATTTAACAATCTAAATCATTCTCAAGATTTATTTCATATTGTTGAAAACTAAACATATGTTTTAAATGATCATTGCCTTCGCTTTGTTCTTTATATATTAAAGTTCAATTTACGAATCACATTGTATTTGTTCATTTACACTACACTATGCAGTCAACAAATCTATTCATTGTACATATTAAACAATTGATATTAAATTGTAATTTTACACATTTTCATTTTTGAAAAAGAAATATGCATTTGTATATGTTTCGAATGAACGAGTTCGATATTTTATTGATCTTTTAAATCAATCATTTTCATTGAAAAGATATATCGATAAGCTATTATGAATTTATCTTTTACTTCAATATGACAGAGATAATGATCATTAGATACAATCAAAAAAAAATGATCAGTATTTTCATTTGATAAGTAATGAGAATACTTAACAAAGAGTAAGTGAAAAGCATAATGACGCTATAAGAAAATGTAAGTTAATCTTCAAATGGATTTGTCTATTTGAAAATCTGGGTTCATTGAATAATTGTTCCTAAGTACTATTTCTATTATATGCGCAATTTAATAAAATAGTAATCAAACAAACAATAGAACTCTGATTTCCTTGATACAAACTATTAGTCTGTCATTGAGGATTTGCTTTCAGAATTTTATAGCACCTATGTCTTGAGGACACAGTTAAACAAAAAAAAAAGAATTGATTTGCATGGATAATTGTTTGATTTTGTTGTACTTGTGAATGAATAACATAATGTCAAATCCAATTAGAGGAAAAAATCTCTCGAATGACAAGTAGATTTAGAAAACTAAATCGAATAAGAATTGTTTGCAGAATAGATTTAGATGTATTCTTTTGTTTTCTAGATTCGAAAAGAAAAATTAATTATCCTATTTGAAATAAATCTCGAGGCTGCTTCGTTTTTCCTCAATGGATTTACACGTTACTCTTATGTTTCAAATAATTAATTGACATAGATCGGAAATACTTATTCTTAATATACATGTATCCTGTCTGTATGTTTTTTACAGTTCAATGAAAAACAATAATTACCTAAATTTAAAGTTCGACATAAATGACACGTAGC
>Ga0209963_1002043_pt1 | contig 10806 bp, 11 predicted proteins | sample ThiBio_1000_biof_2_FD_183957 | JGI IMG/M metagenome (GOLD analysis project Ga0209963, IMG submission 183957) | Wastewater bioreactor microbial communities from Cape Town, South Africa - Thiocy_cont_1000_biof (SPAdes) | ecosystem: Engineered > Bioreactor > Thiocyanate-remediating >...
CTATACGCGCGCAGACGGTGCTTGCCAGCGGCAAATCGGCACGTCAAAGACACTTTGCAGCAGGATTGAGCACGGAGCCGGAGATTTGGACATGGCTATTGGGACCCGGAGCCCAGCGCATTCAGATGAATGACGCTTCCGACCTGCGCTTCAAGGACGGCGAGCCGCGCATCCATTCCACGGCGCAGCTGAAGTCGGTGCGGCTGGGACGCTTTGTCGAGATCGGGGAACGGGTAGCACTTCGAGAATCGACCGTCGGGGACTTCACCTATTTCGAACGCCATGCCGAAGGCATCTACGCCGATATCGGCAAGTTCTGCTCCATTGCGGGCAACACCCGGATCAATGCGCTGGAGCATCCGATCGATCGGGTGACCTCGCACAAGATCAGCTATCGGCCGAACGAATATTTCCGCTATCGCGGCGTCGACCAGGAATTCCGCGAACGCAGGCGGGGAAGACGCGTCTTCATCGGTCACGACGTCTGGGTCGGGCATGGGGCGGTGATCCTTCCCGGTGTCAACATCGGCAACGGGGCAGTGATCGGGGCAAATGCCGTGGTCACCAGGAATGTGGAGCCCTATGCGATAGTCGGCGGGGCTCCCGCCGTCCGGCTTCGCGACCGCTTCGACCCTGGCGTCGCGAAACGCATCATGGCGCTCGCATGGTGGGACTGGCCGCTCGAACGGCTTTTCGAGGCGATCCCGGACATGCAGGCACTCCAGATCGAGAAATTCCTTGAGAAATGGGGCGGCTGAGAAATCAACCTTCGGTCATGACACGTGCGAACCTGCGATCCGGCACCAGCCACATCACGGCCACGGACACATAGAAGGCAAGCCCTATCCACTGGTTGACGAAGGCAAGGGCAATGCCGGCGAGATAGATGACGATTGAGATCTTCCCCTTGAAATCGTTCCCGATCGCCTTGGCGAAGGCCGTGTCGCCCGGGTGGAGCCGCAAGAGGCTGTGGGCAAGCCCGAAATAGGCGACCGCCGCCATGGCGAGATCTATCCCGTAAAGGGCCACCGGCAGTGGCGCGAAGTGGTTCTCGCCCATCCATCCCGTGGAAAGCGGCATCAGCGAGATCCAGAAGAGGAGGTGCAGGTTGGCCCAAAGAACCGTGCCATCAACGTGCTTCACCGCATGGAACATGTGGTGATGGTTGTTCCAGTAGATCCCGACATTCACGAAGGAGAGCACGTAGGACAGGAAGACCGGCCATAGCGGCAGGAGCGCGCGCCAGTCCTCGCCATGAGGTACCTTCATCTCCAGAACCATGACCGTGATGACGATGGCCAGAACGCCGTCCGAGAATGCCTCCACCCGACCCTTGGTCATCTGCGCCCCGCTGAACGAGGCCTGATCATAGGCCATGCCGGCGCCAGTGGACAATGGCGACCCAGGGGTAGGCGGCCCGACATTGCCGGAACATGAACTTCATTTCATTTGCCTTTGCGCAAGATCAAAGCCACGAAAGACAAATGTCGCGAAATATCGCGAGAATCATTTGCGCCGAAGGAGCGTTCTGATGGCATCGAAGCTCGCCCCCAAGGGGTATACGGGGATGCAGATCGCGCTGCACTGGATCATCGCCGCGCTCGTCATCTTCCAGCTATTCTTCGGGGAGGAGATCGGGCCGGCCTATGACGCGTTCCAGGATGGCAAGGTGCCATCCGACGCCCATCTGTTCGATGCGCATGTCCATGTCTATGTCGGCATCTCGATCCTTGTCCTGGCGCTCTGGCGTCTCCTTATCCGCTTTCGCCACGGCGTTCCCTTACTGCCGGCCGACGAGAACCGTGTCCTGAAGGCGATCGCGATTGCCACCCATGGCGTTCTCTATCTCATCATCATCGGAATGCCGCTCAGCGGAATGACCGCATGGTTCCTGGGCTTCGATCCGGCAGGCGAACTGCATGAATGGGGCAAGCCCGTCGCCATCGTCTTCGTGAGCGTGCACGCGCTCGCCGCTCTCTGGCAGCATTTCGTCGCCCGAACCAACGTATTGACGCGGATGCTGAGGCCGGAGCGGACTGCCTGAAGCCGACGGGACCGCAGCTTTCGGGGATACCGGAGCCTTGGCGCGCTTGTCCAGCATTGGCAGCGCACCTATCTCTCGCCGGTCCGTGCCGGGCATTCCGCCGCCACGATCGATTGACGGGAGCTTTCCATGAAAAGGCACATTCTTGCCGCAGGTCTTGCCATCGCGGTGCTTTCCGCAGGGGCGATACCCGCACAAGCCGAGGAGGTGGGCAAGATCGGCGTCGATTGGGTGGGAAACCACATCGTGGTCGAGGCTATTCAGGATCCCAAGGTCAAGGGCGTGACCTGTCATCTGGCCTATTTTGATCGCTCCGTGATCGATCGCCTCCAGAAGGGAAACTGGTTCGAGGACCCCTCCAACTCCTCGATCGCATGCCGGCAGACCGGGCCGATCGAGATCGGCGACATCGCCCTGGGAAAGGACGGAGAGGAGGTCTTCAAATCGGGTCTGAGCCTTATCTGGAAGAAGCTTGTGGTGAACCGGATCTACGACAAGGCGAACAACACGCTCGTCTACCTGTCTCATTCCCGGCAGGTGCAGAACGGTTCGGCCAAGATGGCCATCTCCACCGTTCCCCTCTACGGCCAGAATGTCGTCTGGACCAAGGGGCAGCCCAAATAGCGCTCCGGTCCCAATAGACGAAAGCGGCGGCTTTGGGCCGCCGCTCCGAAGCTGAATGATGCCCGACGCTCAGAGCGAACTGCGGCTCCAGTCGTCGACCTGCCGCTGGGCCTCGTCTTTGGCGATCCCGTAACGCTCCTGGATGCGGCCGACGAGCATGTCGCGGTCGCCTTCGGCGCGCGTCAGGTCGTCATCGGTGAGCTTTCCCCACTGCCTCTTGGCCTGGCCCTGCATCTGCTTCCAGTTTCCCTTGATCTGATCCCAGTTCATATCGTTGTCTCCTTGAGGACTCGTTTGCTAGTCAATGCGGATGGCGCGGAGGAGTTCCGCCGATGTCACCTCGGCAGAGGCGGATCCATGACCCCGGACAGATCCGCACTCCGGTTTGCCATTTGACAGGCGCGTCTCGGCCATCCGCGTTTTCCCCGGCCGGGTAGGTCAGGGCCTGTGATGCACCTCGCGATGGCGCGCCCCTGACGATTGCAGCATGCTGATGCTCCAGGCCGAGATGAGGAATATCAGGGCCCCGACGATCCAGTGATCCCACGAGGCTGCGGACAGCGTGCCCCATGCGAAGCCGAGCACCCAGGGGGCGATAAAGATCCATGCCCCGAGCAGCAGGTTGATCCATTCCTGCCAGAATTCCATTCGACTTATGGCCGAAATGGCAACGAGGAATACGAGAACGCCGAGCACCCACGCGTTCCACGCAGCGTTGCTGACTGCATTGACCGCTTGCGCGCCCTGTGCCGGCGCCGCTGCGGGAGTTGCGCTGCCGAACGACAGGATCCAGGGCGAAAAGAAGAGCCAGATGGCAAGGACGAAGTTGGCCCAGTCCTGCCAACGGTTGCGGCGTTCCGGATTGTACCGGACATCTCTGTTGTCGGTCATGGCTAAACCTCACTGGTTTTGCTGCGTTGCAGAACAAACTCTGCATTCCTGCGGCCGTCGTTCGCACCCGCGGCCATTGAACAGGTCGCCGGCCGAACTGCCGATCAAGCTGCGGGCTCCGGCACAACGCCCGGTCGCCAGGCCCCATGGTCCCTCGGACCGTGGGAAAGCCCCTGGGGCGCCGCTGGTTCATCAAGAAGCATAAAGCTGCTTCCGCAGCCGCAGGGCCGGCTGCCTTGCGACAGTCACGGCGTAGTCGGCACGGCCGTTCAAACTTTCTAACAAGTCACGACAGATACTGTTCCGCTGGCTATGGGGCATCCGCCAGACGCTCGGGACGCGTGCTCCGCGCTCGCAATGACGATGCCGCCGCCGAACGGCCTTTCTCGCTCGTCACCAGCGCTTGCTCAAACCTGCTCAGGCAGGCCGCCTGATCGCCCGGCTTCGAGCCCGGCCGCTGCTGAGGCGCCACAGGGAATGAAGGACCAGCGCGACGATCAGGATGGCGCCGCCGATCATGCTCTGGCGGCTGGGGGTCTCGCCGAAGATGAACCAGACCCAGACGGGCGCGAAGACCGTCTCGAGCAGGTAGAACATCGCCACTTCCGGTCCCGAGAGGAACCGCGGACCCACGGCGAGCAGGAAGAAGGTCACCGGCATGAGCGCGGCGCCGTTGATCATGATCCAGACCGGATGGGCGACGTGGAAGCCTTCCGAGGGAAGTGACGCAGCCGCCAGGACACAGGGCACGATGGTCGACAGGATCGCCGTGAAGCTCATGTCCTTGCCCGAACCGCGCGAAAGCGTGATGGCACAGGACAGAATGAAGGCCGAGAGCAGGGCCATCGCATCGCCGAACAGGTGGCCGGTCGCCATTCCCTCATGAACGATGATCGCCACCCCGACCAGCATGAACCCCATTGCGATCAGGGTTCCGCCCCTCGGCCGTTCCTTGAGGAAAATCCAGGAAAGGAGCGCAGAAAATGCCGTATTGAAGGCCAGGATGAAAACGAGATTGGCCGTGGTGGTGTTGTAGACGGAAAGGATGAAGACGATCGACGAGGCCGCGTAAAGGGCGGCGACCGCCAGACCGATGCGGCCGGGTATGAGGGGCCGGAAGCGGCCGGAGGCCAGGCTCCATATCGCCCAGCCCAAGAGCGTCACGACGAATGTGAGGCCGCTGCGCACGAACAGAATGGACCATGGCGCTCCGTCGGCAAGCCTGATGAGCGGAATATCCGCCGAAAGCAGCATGCCGCCGAGTCCGGTCACAAGAAGACCTTTGGTATGGTCGGAATGGGATTGCAAGGAAATGTGTCCGGTGGGGATGAAGAGAGGGCGGCGTGTAGGCGTTCAGTCGCGGCGCTCCCAGCCTTTGGGGCCGAGATGCTCCTGCGGGGTGAAGCGTACCTTGTACTGCATCTTGCGGGAACCTTCGACCCAATAACCCAGATAGACGTGGGGCAGGCCCATGCCTTGGGCGCGCCGGATATGGTCTAGGATCATGAAGGTGCCGAGCGAGCGGCCGGTCAGTTCAGGGTCGTAGAAGGAATAGACCATGGAGAGTCCGTCGCCCATCACATCGGTGAGCGCGACTGCCACCAGCTCTCCGCGCTTGGCCGAATCGGATCGCCCCCGCGCCTTGGTCCTGTATTCGATGATTTGCGTCTTCACATGCGTGTCCTCGACCATCATCGCATAGTCGAGCACCGTCATGTCCGACATGCCGCCTCTGCGATGCCGCGCATCGAGATAGCGCCGGAACAGCGAATATTGCTCGGTGGACGGTTCTGCGCGGTGCGTGGCGGCCACCAGATCGGAATTGGTGTTGGCCACCCGGCGCATCGAACGGCTCGGTTGGAACTGATCGGCGAGGATGCGTACCGATACGCAGGCGCGGCAATGCTCGCAGGCCGGCCTGTAGGCGATGTTCTGCGACCGCCGGAAGCCGCCCTGGGTCAGGAGATCGTTCAGCTCGTTCGCCTTTTCACCCACGAGATGCGTGAAGACCTTTCGCTCCTCCTGGCCTTCCAGATATGGGCATGGGGAGGGGGCGGTGAGGAAGAATTGCGGCGATTGGGGCGCTTGTTGGGTCATCTGCGCTCTGAAGAAGGATTCCGGGCGGCGTTTCGGGCCATGATAGCCCTGCTAGAGCCCATAATACCATGGCCCGGCGACAGAAAACGTCAACCACATTATGATGATGAGCGGGCCGCCGACGCGCATGAAATCCCCGAAGCGATAGCCGCCCGGCCCCATGACGAGCAGGTTGGTCTGGTGGCCGATCGGCGTCGCGAAGCAGGCGTTCGAGGCAAAGATCACCGCCGCGACAAAGGCCATTCGCGGCGCGTGGACGGCATCGGCGAGCTGCAGCGCGATCGGGGTGAAGAGAACCGCCGTGGCACTGTGGGACAAGAGGTTCGTCATGATCGCCACGACCAGGAAGAGGACCGACAGGATGACAGGCAGCGACGCGCCGTGCAGACCCGCGGCCGTCGCCTGCGCGATAAGCGCCGCGCCGCCGGTTCGTTCCAGTGCCACGGCCGCCGCGATCGATGCTCCGACCAGCATGAAGATGCGCCGGTCGAAGGCGCGCGCCGCCTGATGGATGGTGAGGCAACCGAACGCCACCATGAAAAATGCTCCGACTATCGAGGCTGCGACGATCGGAATGAGGCCCAACGCCGAACTGAGGACGACGCCGGCGAAGACGGCAATGGCGATCGAGGCCTTGCGCGTCTGCGGCAGGGCCTCGGCGGACGATTCCAGGAGAATGATGTCGTGGCTGTCGCGAAGGCCTTTCAGGTCTTCCGACGTGCCGCCGACCAGCAGGGTGTCGCCCGCCTCCAGCCTGATTTCGGCAAGCGGGGCGCGCCCCATCCGGCGCCGAATCGCTGGCCTCGGATCCGTTTGCCTCATATGGCTGTGCCGAGCCGCGCGACAGCGCCCGGGCCAGGGCTCGCCTCGTCGCCCCGACTACGAGCCGGTCGCCTTCCGACAGGGTGACGTCCTCGAATGGCGGCGTGATGGTGATGCCGCGCCGGATGACGAGCCGCGGCGTGATGTCCTGCAGGCCCGGGAACAGGCCGGACCGCGACTGGGTTCCGAGAAACGGATGGTCTGCCGTGATCCTGATCTCGCCGATGAAGTGATGGCCCGAGGCGGCAAACTGGTCGGAGGCTGCCGATGTGCCGGTCTTCACCAGCCGCGGAACGACGAGAAGGACATAAGCCGTCCCCACCGCGAAAAGGATGAGGCCGGGCACGGTGATGTCGAAGAAGCCTACCGGCGTTCCGGATCTGGCCGCAATGCCGGCGACGAGGAGATTGGTCGAGGAGCCGATCAGGGTGGTGTTTCCCCCGAGAAGCGACATGAAGGACAGCGGCATGAGCGCATGTTCCACCGGAAATTTCCGTTGGGTGGCCAGCGTCGCGAGCACCGGAATGAAGATGACGACCACCGGCGTGTTGTTGAGTACCGCCGACAATGTGCCCGCCGCCATGAGCGCCATGCCCATCGCGATCGCTCCCGAGCCGCCGAGCCCGGCGATCATGCGTGCCGGTTGGTCCATCGCGTCTGTGGCGAACAGCCCCTGTCCGACGATGAGGAGTGCGAGCACGGTCGCGAGCGCCGGATTGGCGAAGCCCGAGATCAGGTCCGTCGACGTGATCGGTGTCCCGTCGGCCGAATGCGCGGGAAAGAGCGCGAAGAGGGCGATGAAGGCTGCAAGACTCGCCAGCGCCACCGTCTCGATCGGCCAGCGGTCCCAGACATAGGCCGCCACGGTGGCAAGGATGATGAGATAGGTGGCCCAAAGGTGGAGGTCTGTCATGCACGGCTCCCGGCGGTTCGGCGGCGAGGGTCCGCGCTTGCTTTATGAATAGCGTGGATCGGCCTCGTCAGAAACCGGCAATGGAGTGGGGAGCAGGCGAGCGTCTGTAGGAAGCGCTCGATGGCAGGATGATCGGGATGTAGGTGTGCTGAGCCGAAAGGGCGAGTCAGCATGATGTAGTGTCACAAAGGGAGGAGACCGCGAGGGATGGGGACGTCGGTCGGATGCGGTGAGGTATCGGCTGCGATCAGACAATATGGATTTGATCAATTAAGCTAACTGGGACTGAAGCTATCTAGGAATGAGAGCGAAACCCCATTCAGAAGGGGAACTGCAAGAACCATGACCATCGAGATAACCAGACCCGGGTTTGAAGGGGCTTCCCAGGCGGGTACCTGCAGCGATTGGCCCATCGTAACAGGGCAGGCCATGGGGCTCGGTCGGAGCATAGGGAGGTGCGCTCGACCCGATGGAAATGGTGGCGCTTGCGGGGGTGGCAGGCAATGAGGTCGTGGTGGTGAAGCGTGCGAGCGCGGCCGTGGCATCGCTGACGGCTTGCGGCGCATGTCGTGCACCGGTGGCGCAGGGTTTGCCCAGGAAGACGGGAAGCGCGTCATGGCGGGAGTTTCCCGGGGATCGGCTTGGCTTGGCACAAGGGACCGAAGGATGGGGCGTCGCGCGGCGGCCGAGATGGGTTTGTGGCGTCGCCTGCGCTCGCGACGGGTAGACGTGTTCGGAGAGAAGTTCGTTGAGCTCGAATAGAAACGAGCTGAGTTGTTCGCCGGTGGTGAATTGGAGGATATTGCTCAGTGCGTCGCTCTGCAGCCCGGCGCGATCGCCGATCTGGAGCTCGAGGTATAACGGGCTGCGTTCGCCGAGGTAGGAGTTCCAGCCATAGCGTTCGGAATTGTTGTAGTCGGGCGGTGGCACCTGATTTGTAATGGCCGAGGAGGGAGAGTGATTGACCTGGATCGGCATACGCTTCTCGATCATGCATGCGATGACCCTGCTGTTTAGGCAATTGAGCTCGAATATGTAGGAGGGAAGGCATAGAATGATCTAAATTCGATCAGCTTTTTTCGATGAGGTTGCACGCGATGTGTTAGTACCTGTTCATTGCTAATGTATTCTGAAATAAGTTGTTTCAGTGGAATGTATATATCATGCATGAGACTTGTAGACATTTTTTGCGATGTCTGGCGTGTTGGGCGCTAAATTGCTGATATTGTTGATCGGAGGTTAGAGATATCGGATTGGAATTGCCAGACGGGGCGGGAAAACGCTGCCATTAAATAGGTGGTGGTGGACATGATCTTCTCCGTGCTCGACGCGGTGCGCCGCGCGCAATCTTCGATGGATTGGCTGCGGATGTTCAATAGTGCAGTCGTAATCATAGGTCGCACGAAGCGGTAATTGGCGGGATGCGGGGCCGACTGATGTGATGAGCGGGCTCATTGGGCCGCCTGCCTCTGTAATGTGGGTTGGGGGATATGATGGCTTGCCTCGGCGCGTGGTGACGCGTGGCGATTGGACGGGGGTTGCGCAGCGTTGCCATGGCGTGTTCCGGAAGCGGGTCGTGCAGGGATGGGCATGCAGGCAAATGGCGGTGAAGGGCTGGAGCCGGAGGTCGCATGGAAAGATGCGACCTGTCGGAAATCGAGATGGACGACCGACGGTGGCGGGTGGATGCGAGCCCTTTCGGCCGTGCGATTTCTGCTCGCGTGGCGACGGCGTTAGTCACGTTAGCGCGGTTTGATTGTCAGTCGAGGCGCCGCTCGGTCGGCGCAAGGACGCGACGTTCGTGCAGGAGATATTTAAATGTAGCCGGGGATGGTCCGTTCGCTCGTGCGTCCGTGCGTTTGTGCGTCCGGCTGTTCATGGAATCATTCGTAAGCCATGCATCTGCGACCCGCGCGCGCCCGCAGGCGCGGGAGACAGTCCGGCCGTGCCGGGATAAGACATGCGCTGCCGCCTGCCCGGCGGCGGACGGATGCGTCTGAAAAAGAACACGCAGAGAACGTGATTTGGGATAGTCATTGGAATCAACAACTTGTGACGCTTGCCAATTGAGAACAAAACAGATACGAATGAAGTGTTGAGCCGGGTGATCCGGGCTTCATGAGAACGCGGGGGTGCTATAGGATGGCTCAGAATTCATTGCGGCTGGTCGAGGGTTCATCGGTGGATAAGACAAAGGCACTGGACGCGGCGCTTTCGCAGATCGAGCGGGCTTTCGGCAAGGGCTCGATCATGCGGCTGGGCCGGAACGAGAATGTCGTGGAAATCGAGACGATACCGACAGGCTCGTTGTCTCTCGATATCGCCCTCGGCGTCGGCGGTCTTCCGAAGGGCCGTATTATCGAGATCTACGGGCCCGAATCTTCGGGCAAGACGACCCTGGCTCTGCATACGATCGGCGAAGCGCAGAAGCGCGGCGGCATATGCGGCTTCATCGACGCCGAACATGCGCTCGACCCGGTTTATGCGCGCAAGCTCGGGGTTGACCTCGAGAACCTCCTGATCTCGCAGCCCGATACGGGCGAACAGGCGCTGGAGATCGCCGACACGCTGGTGCGTTCCGGTGCGATCGATGTTCTGGTCATCGATTCGGTCGCCGCCCTGACGCCCCGCGCCGAGATCGAGGGCGAAATGGGCGATTCGCTGCCCGGCATGCAGGCCAGGCTCATGAGCCAGGCCTTGCGGAAGCTTACCGCTTCGATTTCGCGCTCCAACACGATGGTGATCTTCATCAACCAGATCCGCATGAAGATCGGCGTCATGTTCGGTTCGCCGGAGACGACGACCGGCGGCAACGCGCTGAAGTTCTATGCGTCCGTCCGGCTCGACATACGCCGCATCGGCGCGGTGAAGGACCGCGATGAGGTCATCGGCAACCAGACCCGCGTGAAGGTCGTCAAGAACAAGCTCGCTCCTCCCTTCAAGGAGGTGGAGTTCGACATCATGTATGGTTCGGGCGTCTCGAAGACGGGTGAACTCGTGGATCTCGGCGTCAAGGCCGGCGTCGTGGAGAAATCGGGCGCGTGGTTCTCCTACAATTCCCAGCGCCTTGGCCAGGGTCGTGAGAACGCCAAGCAGTTCCTGAAGGATAATCCAGAGGTCGCCGCGGAAATCGAGATGACCTTACGCCAGAATGCCGGGCTCATCGCCGAGTCGCTTCTCGACAACGGCCCGGCCGAGGAGGATGGTCCGGACGTGGCGGAGATGTGACGCCGATCGCGGTCAACTGCCGTCATAGGCGCGACGCTTTGGTATTTCTGGACAGTCCTGCGCGCCGCCGATAAAAGCGTGCCACGCTGGCACGCACCGCTCTGGGTCGCAAACCGGTCCCTTTGCGAGCGGTATTGATCGATCCGATGGCAGGGTGCCGAAAGGTCGATCGGCTCCGGCCGGCTTT
>Ga0209963_1002044_pt1 | contig 10797 bp, 11 predicted proteins | sample ThiBio_1000_biof_2_FD_183957 | JGI IMG/M metagenome (GOLD analysis project Ga0209963, IMG submission 183957) | Wastewater bioreactor microbial communities from Cape Town, South Africa - Thiocy_cont_1000_biof (SPAdes) | ecosystem: Engineered > Bioreactor > Thiocyanate-remediating >...
ACGGACGAGCACAAACTGCTCTATGCGCAGCTTGTCGAGATGGTTCGCGCGCAAGGCGGCAGCGCCACCGTCTTCTCGACGACTGCGACCAGCGAGGAAGAAGAGCAAGCCATTATTGCTCGGTTTCAGGCGGACCGAGCACGCGAATACGACGAGTTCGCCGAGCGCTCCGGCGAATTTCTCGCCGAGATCGAAAAGGAGACCCGGCGCCGGAAATTCACATTTGCAGAACTTGAAGAGATCGAGGACGACCTCGACAAGCTTTCTGCCTGGCTCGCCAAGATCAAGGCGCGCGACTTTTTCCCCAACGCTCGAATGCAAGTGGCGAACGAAACGCTCGAGACCTCTGGCGCCGCTTTGCGAACCTTCGCCGGCGCGGTCTATACGCAAGAGGGTGTTGTAGACGCGGCTGATGACAGCGCTGGTTCGTCGGATACCGCGACTCCGAATTCCCCGCTCAAGAAGCGAGGGAGACTGCGGGATGGCTGACCAGGTTCTTGCCGCCTCGACGGCGCTTCGAAACCTGCCGCGCGGAATCTGGACGCTTGGGTTCGTATCGATGTTCATGGATCTCTCATCCGAGATGATCCACGCTCTCCTGCCGATCTACCTCGTCGCCGTGCTTGGAGCCTCGACACTCACGGTCGGACTCATCGAGGGTGTCGCCGAATCGACGGCGATGATCACTAAAATTTTCTCCGGCGCGCTGTCTGATTGGTTGGGTCGCCGCAAGCTGCTGGCCGTTATCGGCTACGGTCTTGCTGCCCTCACCAAACCGATCTTCCCGCTCGCGACGACGCTTGAATGGGTGGTGACCGCCCGATTCCTTGACCGGGCGGGAAAGGGTATTCGCGGCGCACCGCGCGACGCGCTGGTGGCCGATCTCGCCCCCGCTCCGCTGCGAGGAGCAAGCTTTGGTTTAAGACAATCCCTCGACACGATCGGGGCCTTCCTCGGCCCGCTTGCCGCAATCGGGCTTATGCTTTTCACCGGCGACAATTACGCCGCGGTGTTCTGGATCGCGGTCATCCCGGCGTTCATCGCGTTCGGCCTGATGGCGTTCGGGGTGACGGAGCCGGAACGCGCCATTGACGCTACGGCAAGACCCAAGCCGCAGTTCGCCGATGTCTGGCGGCTCTCAGGGCCATTCTGGGCCGTGGTAGCAGTTGCGGTGGTGCTGACGCTGGCTCGGTTCAGCGAAGCCTTTCTGGTTCTGCGGGCTCAGAATGTAGGTCTCGCGATTGCGATCGTACCCGTCGTCATGGTCGTTATGAACATTGCTTACGCACTCGCAGCTTACCCGGCCGGCATGCTGTCTGATTGGTTCGGGCGTCAGGGCGTCCTGATCGTCGGCGTCGCTACACTCGTGGTCGCCGATCTGCTCCTGGCACTCACGACGTCAGTGCCCATTCTTTTGTTCGGTGCGGTGTTTTGGGGCCTGCACATGGGCCTGACCCAAGGGCTGCTTGCAACGCTGGTGGCGGACACCGCGCCTGCCGATCTGCGCGGAACCGCGTTTGGAGTGTTCAACCTCGCGAGCGGGGTGGCCATGCTTGTCGCCAGCGTGGTCGCCGGAGCGCTCTGGGATGTCTACGGCCCGAACGCGACCTTCCTGGCCGGCGCGGCTTTCACCGCCATCGCTTTGGCCGGCCTGCTCGCTCTACGAAAGCAATTCCGATCAGACAACACCTCATCAGCTTAGAGCAATCGGAAACTGTCGATGGATGTGAGCATGTCCGGTAGTGAGCACAAGAATCCTGGTGGACCTGGGCGTCGAATCGTTCGGCTTCTGGTTATTCTGGCGGCGATCGGAGGTCTTGGCGTGCTTGTCGTCTGGGGTTTCCTTGCCGGACGCGGCGAGGCAACGATGGAAGCCGAGCGAGAACGTCCGGTCAAAGCGCCCTTACGCGTGTCGACTGACGGCCGAGGGCAGCCCGTCGTGACCCTCGACGCAGCAACGCGTAGGCAGAGCGGAGTCGATGTTACCAAACCAAAGTCGACGCAGTACCAGGAGCAAGTCCGCGCCTACGGAACAGTGCTTGACCTCGACAAGCTGGTTACGCTGGACAACAATTATGTAACTGCCGTCGCCCAGCTTCAGAGCGCTCAGGCTAAGATCGTTGCATCGAAGGCGGCTTTCGAGCGCGCGCAGGCCCTTTCCAAGGACAACATCACGACTGTGGCGCAGCTACAGACGGCCCAGGCCACATTCGGTGCGGATAAAGCCGGCGTCGCAACGGCAGAAGCCCAGGTCAAAACGCTAAAAGCAACGGCGCTGCAGGAGTGGGGAACGGTCATCGGCAAGGCGCTCGTCGAGAGTGGGCCTTTGGTGACGCATCTGATCGAGCGCCAGACTTTCCTCCTCCAGATCACACTGCCGCCTGGAACATCCATGACGCCGCCGTCGACCGCGACGGTTCAATTCGGCGCAAGCGCCTCGCACCATCAAGTGGATTTTGTCTCGGCCGCCACGCAAACGGACCCGAAGATCCAAGGCCTGAGTTTTTATTATGCGGCCGATGCCGCGAGCAATCTGTTGCCGGGAATGAACGTCCTTGCGTTCCTGCCGTCCGGTGCTCCCATCGATGGAATTGAAATTCCAGCCTCGGCGGTCGTGTGGTGGACGGGGCGGGCATGGGTCTATCTGCGCACTGGCGCGGACACGTTCACGCGCCACGAAATTCCAACCGATGTGCCCGCGCCCGGAGGCGGTTTCATCGTTTCGGTCAAGAGCCTCCCATACCCCGACCCGGAGATTGTGGCGCAGGGCGCGCAGATCTTGCTGTCCGAGGAGTTCCGGTCACAGATCCAGGTCGGCGAGGACAAGAAATGACGTCGGCAAACCCTGATCATTCAACACCATTCGGCTTGCAAGCGAATGTCATCGGTTTCGCGATCCGCTTCCGCGGCATCGTCGTGGCTATGGCCTTGGTGCTGCTCGGCTACGGCGTCCTCTCGGTTGCTGGCGCCAACTACGACGTTTTCCCGGAGTTCGCACCGCCCCAGGTCGGCATCCAGACCGAGGCGCCCGGCCTTACGCCAGAACAGATCGAGGTCCTCGTCACCCAGCCGATCGAGAATGCCATCAATGGTGTCCCCGGCGTGCAATCGTTGCGGTCCACCTCGATCCAGGGGCTCTCCGTCATCACGGTTATCTTCGCGCCCGGAAGTGACATCTATCGGGATCGGCAAGTGGTGGCCGAGCGCCTGGCGGTCGCCGCACAACAACTCCCGGCGGAGACGGGGCCGCCGGGAATGACGCCGCTGACCTCTTCGACGAGTACCATCCTTGTCGCCGGGCTCACCTCCGACACGCACTCGCTGATGGATTTACGCACTATCGCCGATTGGACGCTGCGCCTGCGGCTTCTCGCCGTGCCGGGCGTCGCCAAGGTCGCGGTGTTCGGCGGCGATCTCCGTTCGCTTCAGGTTCAGGTCCATTCGGACCAGCTCATTCGCTATAATCTCACCCTCAACGACGTTTTGACCGTGGCGAAGAAAGCCACCGGCGTGCGCGGCGCGGGCTTTATCGACACCGCCAATCAGCGCATCGTCTTCCAGACCGAGGGCCAGTCGCTCCAGGCGGAGGATGTTGCTCACACTGTTCTGCTGAACCAAGGCGCTTCGAGCGTGCTTCTCGGTGACGTCGCCGAGGTGGTCTATGCGCCGGAGCCGCCGATCGGCGGCGCGACGATTATGGGCAAGCCTGGCGTAATGTTGAATGTCTCGGGGCAATACGGCGCCAATACGGTCGAGGTGACCCAGCACGTCGAAGAGGCGCTGGCGAGCTTGCGGCCGGGACTGGAAAAGGCCGGTATCAAATTTCACGGCGATCTTTTTCGTCCCGCCAACTTCATCAATACGGCCACCAACAATGTCCGGAACTCGCTGCTCCTCGGCGGTATCCTCGTCATTGTGGTCCTGTTTCTGTTCCTGTTCGATCTACGCACGGCGGCGATCGCCTGCACGGCGATCCCGCTGTCACTGCTTGCCGCCGTCATTATCCTCGACGCTTTGGGCCAGAGCCTGAACACAATGACCTTGGGCGGGCTCGCGATCGCCATCGGCGAAGTCGTTGATGATGCGGTGATCGGCGTTGAGAACATCGTCCGGCGTTTACGCGAGAACAGGCGTTTGCCGGAACCTCGGCCAGTGGGCCGGGTCGTCCTCGACGCCTCGCTCGAAGTGCGCGGCGCTGTCATTTATGCGACCTTCGCGGTTATTCTTGTTTTCTTGCCCGTGCTGACGTTACCGGGTCTCGCCGGCCGGTTCTTTGCGCCGCTCGGCATGGCCTATATATTCGCCATTCTCGCATCACTTGTTGTGGCGCTGACGGTGACGCCGGCGCTCTCGATGCTGCTGCTCGCCGGCCGTGGACGACGAGGCGAAGGCGCGGGTGCGGTCGCGCATGATAGAGAGCCGCCCGTCGTTCGCTGGACGCGCGGGCGTTATGAGCGAATTTTGCGCGGCATCGCCATCCATCCGCGTACGGCGATCGCTGCCACTCTGGTTTTTACCGTGGCCGGCTGTGCCGCCCTTCCGTTCTTCGGTAGCGCCTTCCTGCCCGAACTCCAGGAAGGGCATTTCATTCTTCACATGTCGGCTGTGCCCGGCACCTCGATTGCCGAATCCGAGCGCCTCGGCGCTCTCGTCACCAAGGCCCTGATCGCTCTGCCGGTGGTGCGCTCGGTCGCCCAGCACATCGGCCGCGCCGAGAAAGCCGACGACACCGCGGGCACGCATGAAAGCGAGTTCGAAGTCGACCTCAAATCCGGATTATCGGGCGACCAGACGGAAGGAGCGCAGGCCGACGTACGCAAGGCGCTCCGAGGGTTCGCGGGAGTCAATTTCGCGGTCACACCATTTCTGACCGAGCGCGTAGAGGAAACCTTGTCAGGCTACACGGCTGCTGTCGTCGTCAACATCTTCGGCGACGATCTCGACACGCTCGATCGCGCGGCACGGGACGTCGCGCGTACCGTTGGGGGTATCCAGGGTGCGACGGACGTGCAATTGCAATCGCCGCCTGGTATGCCGCAGTTGACCATTCGACTCCGGAAAAAGGACGTGGAGCGCTGGGGCTTCGATGCGGTGGACGTCCTCGATTTGGTCCGCACCGCCTATCAGGGCGATGTTGTCGGCCAGAGCTATGATGGCAACCGGGTTTTCAACGTCATCACGGTACTCGACGCCGAGAGTCGCAACAGCATCACCAAGGTGGGTGACCTTGCGCTACGCGCCCCGAGCGGCAGCTATGTGCTTCTCAAGCAAATCGCGGACATATACGAAACCGCCGGGCGCTATCAGGTGTCTCACCTCGGCGGCCGACGTCTCCAAACGGTGACGGCGAACGTGGCCGGCCGTGACGTCGCCTCGTTCGTGCGGGATGCTCAGGCCGCGGTCTCTGCCAACGTAGAACTCCCGAGCGGCGTCTACGTGGAATTCGCCGGCTCGGCGCAGGCGCAGGCGCAATCCCGGCGGGACCTGCTGATCCATTCGTCGATCGCAGCAATCGGGGTCGTGCTGCTGCTGTCGATCGTAACGCGTAACTGGCGAAACCTGCTGCTCGTCCTTGTCAATCTGCCGTTCGCGCTCGTCGGCGGCGTGCTGGCGGTATTTGCGACCGGAGGCGTACTCTCACTCGGTTCGATGGTCGGCTTCGTGACGCTGTTCGGAATCACGCTGCGCAACTCGATCATGATGATCTCGCATTACGAGCACCTGGTCGAAACTGACGGTATGCCTTGGGGCCTCGAAGCTGCGATCAAAGGCGCCGGCGACCGGCTGACGCCGATCCTGATGACCTCGCTCGTGACTGCGCTCGGTCTCCTGCCCCTCGCGATCGGAATGGGAGATCCAGGCCGTGAGATCGAAGGCCCCATGGCGCTCGTGATCCTGGGGGGCCTGCTGACCTCGATGGCCCTGAATTTGCTTGTCTTACCCGCCCTAGCCCTGCGCTTCGGGCGGTTCGAGTCGGCCGTCGATGAACTCGGCGGCGGTTCGCCTGAATTGGCGAAGCAAAACTCGAGCTAATATCTTACCAGTACCCGCAGCCGAATGTTTCCGGAACGAGCGAACTCATCGGCCATCTGGTGCTCTCGATCCCGCAATGAACGCGATCGATGCATTGTCGAGCCACGTCGAGCCGGATGAAAAGGCCAAACATTCCGGCGGCTACCCGTCCTCTGAATATAACGACAATATCGACGCGATCCGAACGAGGTCACGTTTCGGTCATCACACCCATCCTCCGACCCTTCGCAAACCCGTGCGACGTCGGCGTGGACCGTCACCGCTCTCTTCTAGGAATTTCACGCTTTCACTGGGACGATGGCCGGGCGGCGCGTCGAGCATCGAACGCGGATCGATCCGTTGACCAATTTGCTCGAAGCGATTACTGTTGAGTTACAGATGGGGATGGAGTCCCCCGATACCCGCCCGTCGTGGGCTGATGACTCCTGCTGGGATGGGGCTGCAAAGCTCCGTCATGGCGGGAGCGTTGTTTAACCCGCCATAGGCGGGTTTTTTGTTGCCCTTCGATGATTGCAAGGGCAGCCGCATGGACATTCTCACCAGGCAATTGCGCGAATGGCTTAAATTGATCGCAGGCGATAGCTTTGCCGCGTCAATTCTTGCTGCCGTTGGCGTAATCTGTTTTCTCGCGTTCGGATTGGGCGCGGCCTACGACCTCGTCGGCGGCCTGCTCGTCCTCGGACTAGTCACCGCCATCTTCGAAGCGCGGTCGCGCGCGAAGAATCAAAGATAGCGCGATGCAAGCGTATCTGATCGTCTTCCTTGGCGCCGGCATCGGCGGTGCGTTCCGACATGGAGTCAACGTCTGGTCGGCTCGCGTCTTCGGTCTGAATTTCCCCTACCGCACATTGATCGTCAACATCGTGGGGTCGCTGGCGATGGGTTTGATCGCCGGCTATTTTATGGCGAGAGGAAGCGCCTCCCAGCACTGGCGGTTGTTTCTCGCGACGGGCATTCTTGGCGGCTTCACCACCTTTTCATCGTTCTCGCTCGACGTCGCCCTGCTTTATGAGCGCGGCGAGCTGGTGGTCCTCGCCTTTTACGTTCTGGCTTCGGTGTTGGCGTCTGCCACGGCGTTGTTCATCGGACTCTGGGCGACGCGGATTTTCATCTCTTGAAAGGGTTACATCCGCAAAGGCATGTCGCGAGGGACGCCGTTTGGCCAACGCAAAGGAGGACGCATGTCCTTTGACAATCCTGCTACGCAGCAATCGATCGACCGGCGTCTCGTCCTCGTCCGGCACGGCCAGAGCGAGGGAAATCTCAAGAACATCTTCACGGGCTGGCGCGATCTCGCTCTGACGGAGCAGGGAATTGCCGAAGCCAGCGGCGTTGCGCAACGGTTGCAAGCGTTGGATGTTCGGTTCGATATCGGCTTCACCTCAAGGCTTCGACGGGCATGGCAATCGTGTTCGATCATCCTGGAGAACATGGGGCAAGCCGATGTCCGGCAGTGTCGCAATGCCGCACTCAACGAGCGAGACTACGGCGATCTCACCGGTCTGAACAAGGATGAGGCTCGAACGCGTTGGGGCGACGATCAAGTTCAACTGTGGCGCCGCTCCTATGATGTGGCGCCGCCGGGCGGAGAGAGCCTGAAGGATACGTCCGCACGAATATTGCCATTCTTCATCCAAAAGATCTTGCCCGCAGTCATGCGTGGCGACAGGACGTTAGTTGTCGCCCATGGAAACAGCCTGCGCTCGCTGGTCATGGTTCTCGACAGGTTATCGCCCGAATCTGTCACCTCGGTCGAGTTCGCGACGGGCGATATTCATCTTTATCGCCTCGCTGCCGATACGACCGTCGCGCAAAGGCAAGTCTCGCTGGCATCAGGTGAAATATGACATTTCCCACGTTCGTACCGACAATACCGATCCAATGCTTCGCTCTCGATGCAATCGAGAAGAGCGCGCCCGTTAGCGGCCGGCGACTCGATGCCGTCACATGGTTTCGTAGTCAGGAGGCCGAGTTCGACCGCGCGGCGCCTCCGATGGCGTATATCGGAAACTCTCGATGACCGAGCGCGCGGCGAACGACCGAGGTCGCCAATCAAATGTCGGGAGGTCCTGTCTCGCTTTCTTTGCGACGACGAACCGGTTTTTGACGTCTCATCCGATTGGCCGCGCCGTGATGTATACGACAAATGCGCTTCTCATCTGCGTTGGTCTTGCCGGCGGGTGGGCCATCGGCCTGCAACTGGTCGGGAATGTCCACGTCGTCGAATCCGGAGTGCTTTACCGCTCCGCACAGTTGAACGGGCAGAAGTTGGCCGATGTGATGGACGCTTACGGCATCAAATCGGTGATCAATCTGCGCGGCGAAAACAGCGGGTCTTGGTGGTACGACAATGAAGTGGCGGTTACGACCGCGCATGGAGCTTCTCACCTGGATGTTCGAATGTCGGCCCTACAGGATCCGGCGGTTGGGACGATTGCCAAACTGATGGAGACGATGCGTACCGCGCCACGACCGATATTGATCCACTGTCAAAGCGGCTCCGATCGGACTGGACTGGCGGCAGCCTTGTTTGAACGGTTTGTCGAAAGGCGCCCTGCCGATATTGCAGCTCATCAAATCTCGTTCCGCTACGGTCATTTTCCGTGGCTCGGAAGCCGGTCGATCGCCATGGACCGAACATACCGGCGGCTTTCGGCCGGTGGCTTACCGAAACCTGAGTGATGTAAGGGCCGAGGCAGAAAGCATAAAGCGAAGCAAGATGATGCTAAGATCGAGATTACGAACCGGCTGGTACGCATTTGTGCATCACCTCGAGCCGCTTCATCGATCAGAGATGCGGCGGGGGAAAATCGCCTTGGGCAAATGGAAGACATGTAGCGAGGCTTCGTAAGGTCGCTCGATCAGCGGCAGGAGATGAGCTGCAACGTGAAGATGAACAGCCCATGTCACAGCAGCACCTGTGGCCGCGACAACGGCGGACCCGGCCATATCGAGGGGAAAGTGAACGCCCACGTAGATTCGAGCCCAGGCCGTCGCAAGACCAGCGAGGAACAGTACCCACCCCCACCCGCGTTGTTCTCGCGTGGCGAGGAGACCGAAGCCGAAGGTCCAAAGGAATGTCGTGTGATCGCTCGGAAACGAGCTGTCGGGCGAGTGAGCCAGTAAAGTACGACCCAAGCCAATAACGAAGGGGCGAGGATGATACCACAGAAGCCCGATGGTCCAGCTCAGTGCAAACGCGATCAGGAGCCCGACCCCGATCGAAGTCAACGCATCGCGTTCATCACGCGAACCCCGCACCCACAAGCATACTGCCAGAACGGCAGCCACATACACGAGATATTCCGCGGCTACCTTGGCGAGCCCTATCGTTACGGCGTTCGCTGAAGCCGGGGCATTGAGGGCTATAAAAAGTGCGGTATTCCAGGTTTCCATCGTTCTCTCAGCAATCTATTCGTCTTGCATCACCGGATCACGTCAGTGCGCTGTCCTCAAATTCTCATCGGAAGAAGTAATATGATCGTTAATTGGGCGCATGCTTGGCCGACGGCAATTGCCGCATTTCTGGCCTCACTCGTCGAGTTCGTCGAGGCTCTGACCGTTGTTCTGGCCGTCGGCGCGGTCCGCGGCTGGAGCGGTGCATTGATCGGAAGTGGGGCCGCGCTTGGCGTGCTGCTGGCCATCGTCGTGGCTATCGGTCCGGCGCTCGCGCGCATCCCGCTGGATGTCGTCCAACTCGCGGTCGGAGCGCTTTTGCTCCTCTTCGGAATGCGATGGCTGCGCAAGGCAATCCTGCGTTCGGCCGGCGTTATTCCTTTGCATGACGAGGACGCGATCTATTCCAGGCAAACGGAATCGCTGCGCAAGCTCGGGCAGCGTGGGCGGGGATGGGACAAAGTTGCCATCGCAACAGCTTTCAAAATCACGATGCTTGAGGGCACAGAGGTGGTCTTCATTGTTATCGCTGTCGGTTCCGGCGGCGTGGGCTTGCTTGTTCCGGCGAGCGTTGGGGCGCTGGCCGCGCTGCTTGTCGTCGTGCTGCTTGGCTTTGTCGTTCACAAGCCTTTGGCGTCCATTCCGGAGAATACCTTGAAGTTCATGGTCGGTGTATTGCTCTCCGCCTTTGGGGCTTTCTGGGTTGGCGAAGGCATGGGACTTCGATGGCCAGGTCAAGATTGGTCTATCCTTGGTCTCATCGCTGGCTTCCTGATCATCGCATTGATCGCAACCCCGTTTCGCCGGGCCCGGTTGAGCGCGCGCGACGCCGCGAAACGATAGGAGTTCCGCATGCGCTGGTTCAGGACGATCATTCGAGAGCTTTTCGGCTTGTTCGTGGATGACGGCAGCTTCGCGATCACAATCGTTGCGTGGCTTGGCATCGCGTGGCTTGTGCTGCCATGGCTGACAGCCGGTTCGGCCTGGGGCGGCGCGGCCCTTTTCGTCGGTCTTGCCGTGATTCTCGCCGAGAGTGTCTGGCGGCATCGGGCTTAGCTGGATCTCCTCGCGACATGATTGCCTATATCGACCACCTGATGAAAGCCTTTCGGGGACGTCGCGCCGCGATCGAGTATACATTGTCGTTCCTAGTTTTCGCTATTCGCCCCAGTGAAGCGAACACCTATACGTCTCTCCTTGCGCCAGATCAGCCGGCAATGCTGCGAGCCGCTATCCATCAGCAGCGAAAAGACGTCGGGAATTCCGATCGGTGATGTCACATCTAGCGAGGCGCCGTACTCGGAAAGATTCCGAACCGTGCAACTGATTGCGCCTCCACCAAACGCGATCGTTGCAGCCTTCAAGACC
>Ga0209963_1002045_pt1 | contig 10790 bp, 6 predicted proteins | sample ThiBio_1000_biof_2_FD_183957 | JGI IMG/M metagenome (GOLD analysis project Ga0209963, IMG submission 183957) | Wastewater bioreactor microbial communities from Cape Town, South Africa - Thiocy_cont_1000_biof (SPAdes) | ecosystem: Engineered > Bioreactor > Thiocyanate-remediating >...
TATTTGCAGCGAGAATTTCGGATGAATGTTCAATTAAATTCGACGCCATTTTTTTGACAATAGCTTGTCGTTGATCGCTAGTTAATTTTTGAAGAACTCGACTACCATCACGAGCTAAATTCGAGTATTTTTAAATTGAAAACCGATAAATATCTAAGAAAATTCGTACCTTTAACAGCTTGAACATCGACTGGTAATGATTGCTGTGAAGTTTTCGTAAAGAATGTTCCAACTTGTTGTCCATTAATAATCTTCAAAATACCTTTATCAACATTTCCATTACTAATAACCACGCCAACATTATGATCGAGTGCCCATGATGCACATTTAACCTAATCGAAAATGAAAAAAAATCAAAGTCAATCATTGAATGAATAAACTCTACTTTTGATTCCATTCCACCAGTGCCAACTTTTGATCGAGCACCGAATGCAATCATTTGCGAATCCTGTTGAGGACAAAATGTATGTAATAACCTTGAATTTTCTAATTCGGGTGGACCTGTATACAATCCATTGACATCACTCATAATTAACAATAGATCGGCATTTATCAAGACAGCTAAACGTGCAGCTAACGAATCATTATCATTAATAATAATTCCATCTTTAGCTGCCGTTATTTCAGCATCGGTATCAGCTGGTGATGCAACGGCATCGTTTGTATTTAAAATCGGTATAATATTTAGATTTAATAATTCATCCAAAGTCGATTGTAAATTTTTTCGACTTTCAGCATTATAAAAATCACTTTTCGTTACCAAAACTTGTGCAACACCGATGTTATACTGTTGAAACATACGTTCATAAAATGACATCAAACCTTTTTGTCCAAAGGCGGCACATGCTTGTCGTTGAATAACTAGCCGACTGTTATGAAGAATATCTTTTGGTGAAAGTGATTTTTTCATTGTCATGGCCATCATGGCTTCTTTACGAAGAACTTGTCGGCCGAAACCGACGGCACCACTCGTAACTAAAAGCATTTGTCGACCTTCGTTTTGCAATTCGGAAACTTGCTCAACAGTCGATGCGAGACGACCGATTGCAAGACCGTCTTCATTTTCACGTGTGATTAGAGCTGTGCCGAGTTTGACAATAATTCGACGAGAATTTTTAATATCATTTCGTTGAGAAATCGAGATTTTCGAAGGGTTTTTCGAATTAACTGGAAAAAGAGAAAAATCGTACTGTTTTTTTCTTACTAATCAAATATTATTTAATTCGATTTTTACATGATGAAATTGTTGATTGAGTACGTTTAGACAATAAACTCCATGTACTTAGTCTACTCCACGATGTATATCCACATCGAGATAACATCGACATATTTGAAAATTTATGAAGACGAAGCAAAAAAAAACACAAAATTGCAAATTTATTCTCTCGCATACATTTTATATTCATCTTTTCAATAATCTTATCTTTTTCTCTTTGTATGTGCCCTCTTGTGAACACAGAGTGGTGGTTATGATATGAAGATAATAGGTTATGCTATATGATATAAGCCTCTCTCGTTTCATCTACCATGCATGCAGTGAAAGTATGCTGAGCGTCGTTGACTAAATAAACAGAGAACGACTTTTGAACTGATATCTCTGTTCGGTACAACACCTTTCTCTGCATGATATCTTGCGGTGAATCTTCATGTTATCTTCACCTCGGACAAAGGTAAGTAAAAAGTCAATAAGAACACACACATACACAAAGATATTCATCGAAACAGACTTTCGATTAATTTCCAATTATAATATTAACCTTGAATTTCCTAGATTTTTCTTTTTGTTCTATCAAATATACATTTGTCCATGCAAACGAGATCTATCCATCTGATAAACAATTAACTCATCTAATTTGTCGGCAAATAATCTTCGATTATATAATATCATTCTATCATTGACATTTAGAGATATTATCCTTGACATCCTATAATTTTTTCCTCTCAGGCATAATCAACGTTTTTCTCGTTCTTTTTTATGATTCAAATTCTTCTGTAAGCAGTCAATTAGCTATAATTTTAGACAATAAACAAAACATATACAGTTCTTCCGGAATTCTTTTTAAAACGGAAAACACTTAATTTATGTAAATATAAAAAAAATACACAAAGACAGTCTCAATATGTATATATATATATATATTAAAGAATGAATGCGAGAAAAAGGCAGAAAACAAATTGACAAAAAAGAAATTTTTTTTTATTATTAACGTTTGTTTTGTTGTCGGGGAAAAGAAAAGGGAAAGCACATATGATCTAGATTCAATATACAAAACAGTAGAAAGAGACAATTTATGACTGGCACCAAAGGAAGTTGCATAAGGACTAACTAATGATGTAAAAGCTTCCTGAGATTCCAATAAAGAGATGCATAAGTGTACAACAAGACTATACGTGTATCACAGTGAAGAAATCTTGTCTTAGCTTTATTTTTTCCTAGATTTTCGTTATTGATATTTGAAGATTTGTTTTTTTTTCATTAAACATCTGTATCTTTTGCCGATTTGACATTGTCTAAAGTATTTTCTTTATTTGTTTTTTGCATAAATATTGGTAATGGTGGGGGCGGAATGCGAGCTGCTCGTCGATGATTGATACTCGTATCGAAATGATTTAAATTGTCATTCGAATTCGGATTTTGTGGCGACGTTGATGATGAATAAAGACGATTGACATTTTTAAAACGTAACCATAGTTGATTGATGATTTCAGTGACAACAAGATCACTACTATTTATAGATAATAAACGTGTTACAAAAACGCCATCATCTTTTAAATAATGTAGAACAAAATCTCGAACTAATTGACGTTCATCTTGAGGATTAAATGTTGACATTATGCCGAGATGCCGTTTGATAAAATGAACTTTTTCATCTAAATTCAAATTTATCGATGTGTCATTCTCAAGAGATTTTAACTTACAAGGGACAGTACAATGATATAACCAGAGGAGAAAATCATAGATAGTTGCTAAAAAACAAACAAAAGATAGGAAAAAACAATAGATTTTCTGTCAAAGAAAGTAAAACGAAACGTACAAACACAAACTGTGATTAACCAAAACCATTGAATGATAAAAATGACTTCATTAAATAAATTAATTCTCAATACACATTGAACAGTATAGAAATGATTGATACCAATTTCTCGGATTTTAAAATCACTAAAACAATTATTTTATTTTAAAATAATAAATCATTTGTATTTTTATTACCAATAAGTGACTTTCGGAAAATGTCGATTTTCAGTCCAACGTTGATTTTTAAATAGTTTTTCGATAACTTCAAAACCGAATAAATAATAATCATTGCCTAGGAAAGCATTTAATAAAAATAATTGTGCTAGCGCATTCACAAGCCACATTAATTTGACAAGAAAATAAACAATAACAAGATAGTTTCCGAAATGACGATTCGAACAAAATAGAAACATTCGACAGAATCGCCGAAGAAACGAATAATTCTTTTCCAAATGACGTCGAGTCAATTGAGCACGAGCAGAAATATATCGTTCGATGTTAACGATCAAATAGCTCATGATACGTTCGCGAGATTCGTACTGTTCGACTTGTTCGTATTTCTAAGCAAATAAAAAATTTTGTGCTATCGAAAATGATTAGATTTCTTACGATAGCTGCATCTACTAGATTGACTAAATCAAGACCTGATCGAATATTTAATGTACGCCAGACAATACGTGGAAAATAGAAGAGAAATGCTTGAAAAAGTAGGATAAATGGTACCCATTGGTAATAGAGCTGGAAAGAAAAAATTTTTTTTCTGAATGAATGAATATTCAATATTTATTAATTACGATATCTTGGTTTCGTCGACCTGTTTCATCATCCGGTAATTCTTGATCGATTGGAATATCTAATAAAAAATTCCATTTTCAACAAAATGAACAAAGAAGAAAAGAATGTTAGTTTATTTACAGTATGTATTAGCAATCCAACAATAACTATCTGTATAAGCTTCGTACGATGGTTTAAATTGAGCTGGAACCTAATTAATCCAAAGAAAAACAAAACATACATCACCGAGTTAATAAAGATCAACTAGAAAAATCAATTACCCAACAATCAATAGGATCCCCTAGAAAGAATTAATGATAACAAAATAAGAAAAAACAACGCTGCTGACTAATTGTTTATGTATATCTCCTACCAGCATACTGTTTAGTCGTAACAAGAATTGCGAAAACAACACACAGAGTTGTTGTATATCGATGACTGAGCCGATCAACATAGGAATCATCGTCGCGAAATTGTCTGATGTGTGAAACAGAAAGACCAGCGAGTTGCCGAACTAATTCCATGGATATACACTTGTTTTAGACAACCGACGATGATGATCATCAGGCATAGTCTTCTTCTGTTTAGATCTAAAATAATCAACGACGTCGTTTTTGTTTTATCTCGAGAGAATTTTATTTGATATTTCATCTCTCGACTCAATCATCGTTAAGTTATTGATATATCAACAACTTACCTCGGCGTTTCTTTTTTCTTTCAAGATAATATTTTTTTCCTTCTTTTTCTTTCGAAGAAGTTGTAGAATGAGAAAAAGAGAGAGAGAGAGAGCGTGAAGGAAAAAAAACGTCTCCTCTTTTTTTTTAATTAAGAAATGGACGATGTAAATATCGGTAATGCTTTTAATATCTACCTTTACTATCGCAAATGATCGTAAGAAAACGAGTAGAACATTCTTTCTTACAACGCCACACGGCTGTCATTCTGTTTCAACTATCATGATCATTAGTTAAAAGAGAGTAAGACTCAAGAACGAACGAACTGGAAAAAATAAGGAACATCCATTGAGTCTATTTATCAAACGATCTCAAAGTTGTGCTCTGTTTATAGCCAGTGATTACATAAAAACAAGGCAACATACATCAAGACGAGATGTCTTCTTTGCACAGTTCCTCATCGAAATAAACACATGCAGACTTATTTTGATAAGAGAATATATACGCACGCATGCACACTGATTGATTTAATCAGAGTTTCATTTAACTTGTCTTCAAATGATTATTTGCCGAACAAGATTATTAAATGATATTAATCAAGAAAAAAAAAAGAAGAAGAACTCTCATTTTGATACCAAATACGAGAAAGAAAAATCGACGATCTTATATTTATATTAATGTATAGATATACATATACACGCATTTCAAGATAGTCATAGACGACACGCGATAATAATGAAATGGTAGGCTGTCTAACTAATTTTATTAGTCCAGGCGACAAGACATACATTGAAAGACGACAACTAATGCTCGCGATAGATGCTGTGGAATGATGATGAAAAGAAAGACGATTGTGTTTTCTTATCATTAGACACTAGGGAGAACAAGTATCGATTGCTATTGATGTATAAATCTAGTCAACAAACTCGCGGCTCATACTATTTGCCGTCAGAAGCTCACGGAATAAGCAACAGAATAACTACTCTATTTTAAGCACTCGGCAAGCTTCTTCTCTTTCAATTACCATTAAGAGACACTCACGCAATCGTGCCTGTTGGTTTGCGTGTGTCGAAGGACAAGCAGAGAGTTCAACTGCTGAAACAAACTATCATTATCCACATATGTGTATATATATATCTACATATACATGTCTGACTGGATAAATAAATATCTATATACGTATGCATATTATCTTTTGTTTTTTTTCTTCTTCTAGAGAAATATCCTTTTTTGACAAAAGCTCGTACTGATATGACATTTTTTGTAAATGTACTTCGAAAAGAAAAGAATATGGATTGTCTCATAGATCCAATTCCGCTCATTTTCTAATTATCGATAGATAAAATGTGTCTGTCTGTTTGTATGTATGTATGTATGCATGTATGTGTATACACTTTTGTTTAAAAGAAACCTCTATTTTTAAGCGTTCTCTGCAGTGTTGATTGTTTGTTCGTTTACACCCACTAGGAAAAAAAACTTATTTTTTTATCGTCATATGTGCACCCGTAGACTTTATATTCTTTTGATAGGTTCGATAAAAACACAAACACACGCACACAATCAAGTATTAGTTCGCCACAACTAAATAAAATGAGAAATCAGAAAAAAGAAAGAGAGAGAGAGGAAGAAAAACATTTTCAACTTGTTATATTTGGGGGCAACAATATTTTTGTTATTGAATCGCATCATTAGAAGTTAATAGCAGAAGTTAATCGCCATTTATATTTTGTCAGTGTCATACGTATAAAAATCGCGAGAACTCAGAAAAAACAACACAATTAAAGGCGGACACGATGGAGAACGAGTTCTCACGAGTTTTTTTTTGTCATGATAAAAAAGCGTCGATTGCATCTATCCTATTATTATCATGTCAATGCATCCTTAATGTAAAACATCTGTTAACTGATTATTTCCGAGTTTATAATCTCACATTAATTCAAGATAGAATAACATGGCTCATCATGTGTATCGCATAGCGTTAGTCTCAAGATGTAGACGTTTCATGTTGTGTTTTTCTTTTCGGGTGTAGTATCCATTAAATGAAGACGACAGGTGGTTGCAGCTGATCTTTTTTTTCTTGTTTTCTTTCTCTCTTTATTCGATTTCTGATCCATATGATACCACTAAGATTAGTGACAATACTGATTGGTTTTTCTTTTCGATATTTTCATTTATATACATATGTATTAACTTTGAAATGAAAAGAAAATGGAAGGTAGAAAACAAAGAACAAAGAACAAAAAAAGGATAAAATTTGGTGTATTATCAAGATTGTCGTTTACGATTGACGTCATTGCATATATACACACATACATTTTTCTTTGTTCTGAAGTTACTCGAGGTCTATATTATAGTGTACGTGTATGTGTATATATATTATATATATATATTTGAAAATGAGAATAAAAAAACGACGATATATTTAATACAAACGCAAAGCGAGAAACAAAGAGAAAAGAGCGCGTAAAAACGATGGTCTACTCATTCATTTAAACGACAAATACAAATAAAAGTAGTATCATGATTGAAGAGCATATGTATGTATGTGTGCAAACTATCCTGTTGAGATGAGAAACGAGTAGGAAAGTCGAAGTAGACGTGTAGATGATGAAGGAGAAAAGAAGGAGAAGAAGAGAAAAGTCTATGATTGGACCGGTATGATGTTGCTATGTGTCAAACGAACAAGGGCTATAGTATGTACGTACGTCATCAACAGTAACATCGATTCCTCTCTTTCTTTCTTTTTTCTTTCTTTTTTTTTGCTTCTTTTTTTCTTCTTCTTCGTCTTCGTACTTGCTCTCTTGCTCGCATCGTTTTTCCTTTATATTGCTTGCCCTGTTATATATTCAACTGTACGAAGAGTAACAGCATTGAGAGGGAAAAAAAGAAGAAACAGACGTAACAGCGACGGCAGAGTTGCCCAAGTATCTATCATCACATCATCATCATCATCGTCGTCGTCGTCACTAATATTTTTTCCATAAACTAGCAATCGGAAAGAAGATATTTTCCTTCAATATACAGTCTTCTTCTTCTCTTCTTCTTTTTTTTGTTATCCTACTTCGTTGATAAATAATATTCGGTACATATCGTAGGAATTTACCGATCGATTTCTTTTTATTCTCTACATCAACAACTAATTATCCTACACCTGACAGTCTTGTATCTTGATCCTTCCTTGGCCTTGACCATATGCCAATCAATTTCTTCCGCAAACTATCTTTTCTAACTAACTAGGAAATTATACGAGACCTATATCATTTCTCTCGAAAGTCAACTTTATACGTACATGTCAAAGTTACGAAAATGTATTTATTTAGATAATAAAAAACTTCAAACTCCAAATAAACAAAATCGTGTTATGATCAATCACAATATTGATTTAGTTTTCGTCAATAGACGACGATAATGATCGGCGAAAAATCTTTTACGAATCAATCAAATATCCGATTCTTATTTGTGACAGCTAATACAGGCACAGTATTTGAACAGGTACGTCAATCGAAATTTTCTTTTCTATATTTAGACATATTTTTCTTTCTTTTTTTTTCGTTACGTTAGCCCGATTTAATAACTGCATGGGTGAACGAATTTGCCGATGTAAGTGATATCATTTATCATTAACATAAAGCGAAGAACAGTTAAAGAGAGAGAAAGGGAAAGACGAAGAAAAAAAAAGAGACAAATGCTGTCATCATTATTTATTGAAAGTACTCGAAAGAAAAGAAAAGAATATAAAATGATAAACAAAGTTGCAGAATAATTGATTGTGTAGATGAAGCTATTTGTTATTTTTAATAATCAAACAAATGATAGAGTTTTATGTTGACGTATTATTTTTATGGACGTGAATAAAGAGAAAGAACGAACGAACGAACGAATGATCCGATAGATTTACTTAATCAAATTATTATCTTGAGACTCTTTGTCTTTTGATATGTTTATTCTAGCTTGTTCGTCAACAACCATCCGATTTTATAGGATTACATTTCCAAGAAGTCGGCGGAAAAGATTATGAAAGATTTATGCATATTCTCGATCCATTCATTAAGTAAGATAAATAAATAATGAATCGATTAATTAACTAACTGAAATTTATACAATGATGGTAATTTTATTTTTCATAGAACCATCCTTCAAATACCTGAGATAGCGACAGATTTTACTCAATATCGTTTGTATTTCGATTCGGATTTTACATCTCAGGAAACATTCACAGTAAATTCAAAAAAGAAAATAATTGAATTCATAGTTTTATCTATGATAAAAGGCTCTTGGCTCAGCTTATTTTATTCGTCATAATATTCCTATTGAACAATGGAATTTTACAAGTAAAATTTCGAAATAATCTTCCTATGGAAAAACATTTTGGTTTTTTATTCAAAATCTTTAGCTTCATCATTCGAAACTGTTGCTAATCGTCAGATTTTTACTGGGAACCTGATCAATGCTCAAACACTTCGCAAAGAAAAATTCCCAAGAGAATTCTTTTCTGAAGTAGAATTATTCGTGTTCGTCAAATGAACTTTTCGACAATGAATTTTAGGCGAAATGGTCTCGAAAAGGTTTTACACAAACACGTTGGTCAATAGATGGCTTGTAAACTCGATTTGTTTCTCTCTCTCTCAATAATTCTTTTCTTTCGATTAGCACTTTTGACGTGGTCAATGTACATCTCTTCCATGACGCATCAAATCTCATAGCTGTTGAACAGAGTCCATCTATATACAGTAGTTTTCGCAAAAATGCTCTCGAACATACTCTTCGAAGGTATCAAAACAAAAAAATGTTTGATTGAAGTCAAATTTTTGTTTTAGTTTACCTCTTGATCCTTCAGAAACATCTGTACCATATGTTATATTTGGAGATTTTAATTTTCGACTTGATACAAATCGTTTACTTCAAGTAGATTGATTAGTTTTGCTTCTTTTTTTTTATTTATGATTGTAATTATTTCGATTAGAATATTATTGAAGAGCGAAATGCTTCAATCGATCGAATTCAAAAGCCGGATAGTGATGAAGTTTCTCGAATTATATTAACAGCAGATGAAAATCAAACGAAATTAATTATCGAAAAGAAAGAATTTGACTTTCATGATGATCATGATACATATTTTATCGATAATGTTCAAAAGGTTCCTTGAAAAAACGGAAAAATTTTCACTAGAAAAATATGCATATTCTGTTTCTTTTCAGTGTCAAACATTTGATTTTGAATTGACACCATTTATTGATCAATTATTTGAATATGAAAAAACATTTCCACCAAGGTAAATCTCATTGAAAATATCTTGAGTCGTGTCAAAAATAGTTTTCTTTTCTAGTTATCCATACAGTGAAGAACGCGATGTAGCTCGTTCGTATTTACGTGCCCGTTGTCCTGCTTGGTGTGATCGAATATTTCTTAGTCATTCATTTAATAATTTCATTCGTACAGAGGTTAAACAAAAGCAAATGTTCAATTCATTTTTCTTATTTATTTATCCATTTGATAGATCAATCAACCAAGATATAATCTAATCGGACAAAATATCTGTATGGGCGATCACAAAGTAAAAGATTTGCGATTGACGATGTCATTTTCGAAAAAATGTTTTGTTTCTTCTTTTTTCTAGCCAGTTTATTTAGCATTAACAGTCCATTCGATTCCAGGTTTGTTTTCGTTGTTAAAATGTCTAACTGTTGTATCTACTTATCCTTGTTCATCATTAGCGGTTGCCTCTAACTGTGACGATCAGACAGCTTTATCTAATCTAAGTACATGTGATGATTTAATTAATTCATTGCCTAAGAATTCTGATAATCAAAACGAATCACTTGTCACTGTTGCGAGAGAAAATTCATCGAATATAATTTTAAATGAAACCCCGTTATTAACTAATGATTTCAATCTATTTAATATACATGATTATGCGATATTTGTTCAATCGAATATTTTACAGCCAACTTGGTTATCTCAATTTCAACCACGACCAGTCAAAAGTCCACATAACAGCAATAAACTTTGGGCCAAAGTTCGAGCTGTGACGTACTTAACCAGATTAGTTCATCGGCCAGGCTCGTGGTATTCCGATGATCAAACAGAAATCTCACCTGCAGATGATGATAGATCACTACCAGATACAGACGAAGGAAACAATCTACCAACTATTGAATTCGATTATTCGAATGAACATAGTAGAAGAAATGATCTTGCTATACCATTGCGTCGATCATTTAGTTCAATTAATTATAGAAAAAACATTGAAATACCATCACCAACATTACCTCGAAGTCGTTCGACGACACTCATCAATACCCCTGAGAATTTATTAGATTCTCCAT
>Ga0209963_1002047_pt1 | contig 10774 bp, 11 predicted proteins | sample ThiBio_1000_biof_2_FD_183957 | JGI IMG/M metagenome (GOLD analysis project Ga0209963, IMG submission 183957) | Wastewater bioreactor microbial communities from Cape Town, South Africa - Thiocy_cont_1000_biof (SPAdes) | ecosystem: Engineered > Bioreactor > Thiocyanate-remediating >...
CCCCAGCACGACGACGGCCACAGGACTGAGCCACGCCGATTCGAGCGTGAGACCGCTGATCGCGTCGACGGACGGTCCCACCTGCTTCTTGACGAGCCCGTAGAACCCGAACGAGAACGCCAGGATGAGTGCGATCCACGGCACCTGGCCGTAGCCGAGCACGATCACGACGACCGCGACGCAGGCGATGCCGATGGCGATCCACTGCGCCAGGCGGAGGCGCTCGCGCAGCACGAGGACGCCGAGGAGCACCGTCACGATCGGATTGATGAAGTAGCCGAGGCTCGCCTCCACCACCTTCCCGTCGAGCGTCGCGATGAGGTAGACCGTCCAGTTGACGAAGATCAGCACGCCGGCCAGAGCGGTCAGCGCAAGCATCCGTCCCTGTCTGACGATGCGCAGGAACGGGCGCCACGCCCGCATGACGGTGAGCGCGATGACGCAGAGCACCAGCGACAGGAGGACGCGCAGCGCCACGACCTCCCACGCCCCGGTGGGCGCGAGCGCGACGAAGTAGATCGGGAGGAAGCCCCAGAGCAGGTAGGCGCCGAACGAGTAGAGACCGCCGATCAGCGTGGTGCGCGCGGCGTCGGTGCGGGCGGCTGCCGTCATCCGTTCCTTCGCCGCCATCCCTTCAGCCTATGACCGGGGTGCCCCGGCGGAGACGGACGGCACCACCGCAGGCTGCCGATCACGGCAGGATTCCTGCCAGGGACGGCGAGAGGCCCGGATGCCAGGCATCCGGGCCCCTCGCACGAGAGCTGTATCAGCGGACGACGACCGCGAGGACGTCGCGGGCCGAGAGCACGAGGAACTCGTCGGCGCCGAACTTCACCTCGGTGCCGCCGTACTTGCTGTAGAGCACGCGGTCGCCGACGGCGACGTCGAGCGGCACGCGGTTGCCGTTGTCGTCGATGCGGCCGGGGCCCACCGCGACGACCTCGCCCTCCTGGGGCTTCTCCTTGGCGGTGTCGGGGATGACCAGGCCACTCGCGGTGGTCTGCTCGGCCTCGACCTGCTTGATGACGATGCGGTCCTCGAGCGGCTTGATGGAAACCGACACGGTCTACCTCTTCCTTAGTTTGAGACTGAAGACTCGTTGGCACTCTGCCCTTTAGCACTCAGGGCGGGAGAGTGCTGATCCCAGTCTAGGCACGCGCTGGCACTCATGCAACGCGAGTGCCAATTCCGGCCCCCGTCCGGCGCCTTCACGCCCGTCCGGCCGGCGGTGGCTAGCCTGGGGCGATGGACATGGCCGAGCTGCGCATCCTGCTCACGCCCGAGGCGCTGCGGCTGGTGGACGAGCTCCCGCCGCTCGAGTCGACGGATGCGGTCGCACGCGCCGTGTCGCGCCTGCGGGCGGCCGGCCACTCCCCCGACGTCGTGTCCGCCGTCGTCGGCCAGGCGCGGCTGCGAGCGCGCGCCAGGGCCAAGTTCGGCGACTTCGCCGGGCGGATGCTGTTCACCCGTGCCGGGCTCGAGCAGGCCACGCGCCTGTCGATCGCGGCACGGCACGCCGGCCGCTATCGCGACGCCGCCCTCGACTCGGTGGCCGATCTCGGCTGCGGCATCGGCGGGGACGCGATGGGATTCGCGGCGCTGGGGCTGCGCGTGACGGCGGTGGATGCCGACGAGGTCACCGCCGCGATCGCCGCGTACAACCTGGCGGCGTTCGGCGATGCGGTCACGGTGCGGAACGAGAGGGCCGAGACATCCGATCTCGACGGCGTCTCCAGCGTGTGGCTGGATCCGGCGCGACGCACCGCAGGGCACGACGACACGCATCGCGTCCGGGCCGCGGACTACACGCCGGCCCTGGACTGGGCGTTCGCGCTCGCGGAGCGGATGCCGGCCGGCATCAAGCTCGGCCCGGGGTTCGATCGTGCGGAGATCCCGGGCGACGTGGAGGCGCAGTGGATCAGCGCGGACGGATCGACGATCGAGCTCGTGCTCTGGTCGGGCGCGCTCGCCCGTCCCGGAGCGCGTCGCGCCGCACTCGTCGTGCGCGGCGAGACCGCCCACGAGCTGACCGCCGCGGCCGACGCCCCGGACGAAATGGTCCGCCCGCTCGGCGCCTACCTGCACGAGCCGGACGGCGCCGTCATCCGCGCACGCCTCATCGGCGAGGTGGCGCGGTCGCTGGATGCCGGGATGCTGTCCCCCGGGATCGCCTATCTGACCTCGGATGCCGCGCTCACGAGCCCGTTCGTGTCGTCGTTCCGCGTGCGGGAGGTGCTCCCCGCGGACGCCAAGCCCCTCGCCGCCGCACTGCGGCAGCGCGAGATCGGAACGCTCGAGATCAAGAAGCGCGGTGTCGACGTCGACCCGGCGGCCCTGCGCACGCGGCTGAAGCTCCGCGGCGGCGCGTCCGCCACGCTCGTGCTCACGCGCGTCGACGGCAAGCGCGTCGCGATCCTCGCCGACCGCGTCACGCCGGGTTCGTGACCTCCCTGCGATCGGCGCGGATCGGCGCCGATCCGAGGACGCTCAGGACGGATGAGTGGCCGCCCAGATGAGCCAGCCGGCGCTGTAGACGAGCGACAGGACGCCGAGCGCGAGCGCCCACCACGCGACGACGCGGTTCTCCATCGGGCGGCGCAGGGCGTAGGCCGCCGAGGCCGTGGCGACGATCCCGATCGGAAAGCCCCATCCCACGAAGAACGCGAAGCCGAGGCCGACGATCGAGAACGTGAGCGCCCATCCGGCGAGCCCCCGATGCGCGTCGGCCGGCTCCGGCGTCGTCCACAGCGCGAACCCCGGCTCGGGGTCGCCCGACGCCGACGTCGTCGTCACCGTGACCGGCCCGGTCGGCAGCCTCGAGAACCCGCCACGGTGCACACCGGGAAGGGGCGTCGGGCTCGCCGCCGCATCCACCTCGGGCGTGGGCGGCTCCACGGTCGCGGGCTTCGGGTCGCCGTCCGCGGCCGGCGCGTCGCCGGGCGCGACCTCCTTCGGATCGGTCACGACTCGTCGACCTGGATCTCGGTCACCGGAAGCGTGGAGTCGGCGCCGAAGGCCAATGTCGACGGGCGGCGACCCGACATGATCAGCTGCGACGCGAGTGCGGCGATCATCGCACCGTTGTCGGTGCACAGCGACAGGGGCGGGATCCGCACCGTGACGCCGGCCGCCGCGGCACGCTCCAGGGCGACGTCGCGAAGCCGTCGGTTCGCGATCACCCCGCCGCCGAGAAGCAGGCGCGGCACGCCGTGCCGGGCGCAAGCATCCAGCGCCTTGGTCACGAGCACGTCGACGACGGCCTCCCGGAAGGATGCCGCGACATCCGCGACAGGAACCGGCTCGGCCGCCGCCTCGCGCTGCTCGATCCACCGCGCGACCGCCGTCTTCAGCCCCGAGAACGAGAAGTCGTAGCGATGGCGCTCCAGATCCGACGCGCGGGAGAGCCCGCGCGGGAAGCGGATCGCATCCGGGTCCCCGGTCGCGGCCGCGCGATCGATCTCCGGCCCGCCGGGATACGGCAGACCCAGTATCCGGGCCACCTTGTCGAACGCCTCGCCGGCGGCGTCATCCATCGTCTCCCCGAGCAGCTCGACGTCCGTCGTGAGATCGCGCACGAGCAGGAGGGACGTGTGCCCTCCCGACACCAGCAGGGCGACGGTCGGGTACTCCAGCGGGCCCGCCTCGGCGTCGAGGACGTCGGCGGCGATGTGACCCACGAGGTGGTTCACGGCGTACAGCGGCCTGTCCAGGACGACAGCCAGGGCCTTGGCCGCTCCCACCCCCACCATGAGGGCGCCCGCGAGGCCCGGGCCGCTCGTGACGGCGATCGCGTCGAGCTGCCCCAGCGTCACGCCGGACTCGTCCAGGGCCGCCTCGATCGACGGTTGCAGCGCCTCCAGATGGGCGCGAGCCGCGACCTCCGGCACCACGCCGCCGTAACGCGCATGCTCCTCCATCGAGCTCGCGATCGTGTTCGACAGCAGCGTGCGGCCGCGCACGATCCCGATCCCGGTCTCGTCGCAGCTCGTCTCGATGCCCAGCACGAGCGGTTCACTCACCGTCGTCCCTCCCCCGCCGATCCTCGGCGAGCCGCAGCCGCATCACGATCGCGTCGACGTCGTCCGGCTGGTAGTAGCGCGGCCGGCGCCCCACCTCCGCGAAACCCTCCGACACGTACAGCGCCTGCGCGACCGGGTTGTCCTCCCGCACGTCCAGGAACACCTCGCGCGCGCCCCGGCGCCGTGCCTCCTGCAGCAGCGCGTCCAGCAGCATCCGTCCGGTCCCCCGGCCGCGCGACGCGGCCGCGACCGCGATCGTCTGGATGTCGGCATCCGCCGCCCGCGCCGGGTGCCGCAGCCCGGCGTAGCCGACGACGGCGCCGGCGTCCTCCTCGACGACATAGAACCCGTGCGGCGAGGCCAGCTCCTCGCGCATCATCGCGTCCGACCACGCGTCGGTCGGGAATGAGACGCGCTCGAGGGCCATGATCGCGCCGAGATCGTCGATCGTCGCGCGCCTCATGCCCCCACCCGCTTCGGCGCGTGGACGGGGGAGATGTCCGGCGAGCGCAAGTAGAGCGCGTCGCGGGGGCCGATCACGCGGCCGGCGGCGAGAGCCCGCCCCGCGGCGACCGCGAGCATCGCGGCCGACACCGTCCGCGCGTCGCGACGCTCGGCGCCCAGGGCCGCGAGCGTCGCGTCGAGCTCGTCCCGATGCACGAGCGCGGGGCCGTGCAGGCGCCGCGGCAGCCCGTCGTCGTCGAGCCCCTCGTACACCGAGTAGGCGAACTCGCGGCGGCGCGCATCGGTCACGACGGCGAAGCGCGGAAGCTCGGCGAACGGATCGGCGAGCAGGAGGTCGAGGGCGATCGCGTCGTGGCTGACGACCGGCACCAGGGGGATGCCGCGCCCGCCGTCCGCACCCAGCGCGAACGCCCGCGCGGCGGCGATCCCGATGCGCAGGCCGGTGAAGGGGCCCGGGCCCATCCCCGCGGCGACGTGCGCGATGCGGGACTCGACGCCCGGGGTCTGCGCCGCCGCGGCGAGCGCGTCCTCCAGCAGGGTCCCGATGACCTCGGCGTGCCGCAGCGGATCGTCGCTGTCGGCCTGCGCCCGCACCACTCCGTCATGCTCGACGACGGCCACCGACGTGCCGAGGGAGGTGTCGATGGCGAGGATCACCGTTCCAGGGTAACCGTGGGCCCGACGGGTCAGACTCCGAGCAGCTCCAGCATCGCGTAGCAGGCGATGCGCGCGCCGACGGGAATGGCGGCCAGGTCGACGTAGAACTCCGGGCTGTGCGGTGCGTACGCGAAGTCCTTGCCCTGGGCGACGGCGGCGGCGAACACCTCGGGGTCGGCGATGCCCACCATCAGGTAGGTGAACTCGATGTCCTCGTGCGGGCCCTTGAGCAGGTGCACGTCCTCCGAGCCGGTGAACGGCTCCAGGCTCCGCACGATCGCCTCCTCGCCGAGGACCCCGGCCAGGGCGTCGCCGAGGCGGGCGGCCAGCTCCGCATCGTTGACGAGCGGGGTCGAGCCGCCCTTCATCGTGTAGACCGGCATCCGATCGTCGGTCACCCCGTACGTGCGGGCGATGCCGTCGGTGATGTCGTGGATGCCGCGCAGCATCCGCTCCCGCACTCCGGCGTCGAACCAGCGCAGGTTGAGCTTCAAGAGGGCCTCGGCCGGGATGACGTTGTTGTCCGCCCCGGCGTGGACCGCTCCGACCGTGAGCACCGCCGTCGCCGACGGGTCGATCATGCGCGCGACGATCGACTGATACTGCACGATCGCCTGACCGGCCATCGCGACGGGGTCCTTGGCACGCTGCGGCGACGACCCGTGACCGCCCTCGCCCCGGATGAGGACGTCGAGCTGGTCGGTGCCGGCCATGAGCGTGCCGCCGACCGCCAGGACGGTGCCGATCGGCACGGGGGCGGTGTGGATGCCGATCAGCTGGTCCGGGACGGGGACCGCGTCATAGAGCCCGCCGTCGACCATCGCCTCTGCTCCCGCGATGGGTTCCTCCGCGGGCTGGCCGACCAGGATCGCCGTGCCCGCCCACAGGTCGGCGCGCTCGGCGAGGAACTGCGCCATCGACAGCATCCAGGTCACGTGCGCATCGTGTCCGCACTGATGCGCCACCGGGCTCTCGGTGCCGTCCGGACGCACGACCCGCACCGTGCTCGCGTACGGCCGGCCGGACGCCTCCGCGACGGCGTTGGCGTCCATGTCGGCACGGTACATGACGGTGGGTCCGGCGCCGTTGCGGAGCACGCCCGTCACCCCGGTGCCGCCGATCCCGGTCGTGACGGTGTAGCCGAGCTCTCGGAGCCGGTCCGCGACGATGCCCGCGGTGCGCTCCTCCATGAACCCGAGCTCCGGATGCCGGTGGATGTCGATGAACCGCGCGACGTCCGCATCGGTGCGGTCGGCGACCGCGGCGTCGATGGCCGCGATCGCGGTGGGGGTCAGAGTCATGTGGTGCTCCTCTCGTACGCGGACGGCGGGTTGCGGACCACCGTCACGATCCGTGCCTCGTCGGCATCCAGATCGGCCGGGCGGGCGTGGCCTCCGGCCGGCCGGTCGATCTCGATCTCCCACCACACGTCGCGCAGGCCCTCGGCCATGCCGCGACCCCATTCGACGACGACGACGGATCCCTCGACGTCGACGTCGAGGTCGTCGAGCTCGGCCGCGGAGCCGAGCCGGTAGGCATCCATGTGCACGAGCGGGGGGCCGGCGACCTGCGACGGATGCGTGCGTGCGATCACGAACGTGGGGCTCTGCACGGGGCCTCGCACCCCGAGCCCCGCGGCGATCCCGCGGGTCAGCGTCGTCTTTCCGGCACCGAGGGGACCCACCAGGACGACGAGGTCGCCGGCGCGCAGCATCCGCCCCATCCGCTCGCCGAGCGCCTCCATCGCATCCGGCGTGGCGACCTCGTGCCGGCCGACGAGCGCATCGAGGCCGTTCACCGAGCCGCCCTCACGACGACACCTGACGGCGCGGCACGCGAGGACCGACACGGGTGACGATCTCGTAGTTGATCGTGCCCGCGGCATCCGCCCATTCCTTCGCCGACGGGGCGCCGAGCGTCGGATCCCCGAACAGCACGGCCTCGTCGCCGACGGCGACCGGCAGGTCGCCCACATCCACCACGAACTGGTCCATCGCCACGCGGCCCGCCACCGGGAACCGGTGTCCGCCGATGCGCACCGCCCCGCTGCCGGACGCCTGCCGCGGCACCCCGTCGGCGTACCCGAGCGGGACGAGGGCGAGCGTCGTCTCGCGCTGGGTGCGGTGCTCGTACCCGTAGGAGACCCCGTGACCGGCCGGAACCCTGCGCACCGCCGCGACCGGGGCGCGCAGGGTCATCGCCGGACGCAGCCCCAGGTCCGCGGAGTCCCGGTCCGCGAAGGGCGACAGGCCGTAGAGGCCGATGCCGATGCGCACGAGGTCGAGGCGCGCCTCGGGGAGGTCGATCGCGGCATGCGTGGCCGCGATGTGCCGCACCCGCGGCGTGAGACCGACGGATGCCGCCAGGCCCGCGCCGTCGAGGAAGACCCGCAGCGCCGCCCTGTCGTCGTCGGCGGAGGTGTTCGAGAGGTGACTCCACAGACCCACGACACGGACCCGGCCGATCCGCTCGAGCCTGGCCGCCTCGGCCAGCACGACCCGGAAGTCCTCGGGCGGGATGCCGTTGCGCCCGAGCCCGGTCTCCAGCTTCAGGTGCACGCCGACCGGACGGTTCATCGTCGCGGCCGCCGCGGCGCGCTGCAGCTGGTCGAACGACGAGATGCCGAGCTCGACGCCGTACGCCGCCGCTTCGGCGAAGTCGGTGCCGGGCGCGTGCAGCCAGGCCAGGACCGGAGCGTCGATGCCGGCCGTCCGCAGCGCGATCGCCTCGGCGACGTCGGCGACGCCGAGCCTGGTCGCGCCGCCGTCGAGTGCCGCCACGGCGGAGCGCACGGCACCGTGGCCGTAGCCGTCCGCCTTGACCACCGCCATGACGTCGACGCCGGTCAGCCGGCGCAGGTGGCGGACGTTCGCGCTCATCGCGCCCACGTCGACGGCGGCCTCGCGCAGCACCCCGGGCGGCAGCCGGGTCACGTGGCGGCTCCCTCGGCGATCACGTTCGCGATCGCGAACCCGGCGTCGTGCGACATGGACAGATGCACGGTGGAGATGCCGCGGTCGCCGACGACCGCCGCGGTCGACCCGCTGAGGACGAAGCGGGGTGCGCCGGATGCCTCCTTGGCGATGTCGATCTCGGCCCAGTGCACGCCGTCGGAGCCGCCGAGGGCCTTGATCAGCGCCTCCTTCGCCGCATACCGCGCGGCCAGGGAGCGCAGCGGCAGCTCGCGCTCGGCCGGGGTGAACAGCCGCTCCAGCAGCCGCGGCGTCCGGGCGACGCTGCGCTCGAAGCGCGCGATGTCGACGAGGTCGACGCCGATCCCGATGATCATGCCGTCCTTCCGTGGGCCGAAGTCGTATGGATCGACGCTACCCGTTCCGGCATCCGCGGGCGACGCCGGGATGACGCATCCCGGTCGCTCGACGCCGCTCCGCATCACGGGACGCCGCTCCGCCGCATCCCGGAACACGCCCCGCCGCCGCATCCCGGAGACAGGAGAAATCACCGAAACAGGAGCATTTCGCGCGAAACGTCCTGTCTCGGTGATTTCTCCTGTTTCGGTGCGGCGAGGCACGGCGCGCTTACGGCGCGGCGCGGTCCGACGGCGGGGCGCTATTCGACGGTGACCGACTTCGCGAGGTTGCGCGGCTGGTCGACATCCAGGCCCTTCGCGGTGGCGAGGCCCATCGCGAAGATGTGCAGCGGGACCACCGCCAGCAGCGGCTCGAACAGCGGGCCGGCGAGCGGGATGCGCAGCACCTCGTCCGCCTTCGGGAGCACCGCGGCATCCCCCTCTTCGGCCACCGCGATGACGCGGGCGCCGCGCGCGCGGATCTCCTCGATGTTCGAGACGACCTTCGCGTGCAGCAGGGCGGAGCGCCGCGGCGACGGCACGATCACGAACACCGGCTGGCCGGGCTCGATGAGGGCGATCGGCCCGTGCTTGAGCTCGCCGGCGGCGAAGCCCTCCGCGTGGATGTAGGAGATCTCCTTGAGCTTGAGCGCGCCCTCGAGCGCGATCGGGAAGCCGACGTGCCGGCCGAGGAACAGCACAGAGCGGGTGTCGGCCATCCAGTGCGCGAGCTGCGCGGTGCGCTCCTGCTCGTCGTCGAGGATCCGCTGGATCTTCGCCGGGATCGCCTCCAGCTCGCGGGCGTGCTCTGCGGCCTCGACCTCGCTCAGCGTTCCGCGGACGCGCGCCACGTGGAGGGCGAGCAGATAGAGCGCCGTGATCTGGGCGACAAACGCCTTCGTGGATGCCACGGCCACCTCGGGACCGGCGTGCGTGTAGACGATGGCGTCCGACTCGCGCGGGATCGTGGCGCCCTGCGTGTTGCAGATCGACAGGGTCGCCGCACCGCGCTCATGGGCGTACTTCACCGCCATCAGGGTGTCCATCGTCTCGCCCGACTGGCTGATCGAGACGACGAGCGTATGGGCGGACAGCACCGGGTCGCGATAGCGGAACTCGTGGGCGAGCTCGACGTCGACGGGCAGGCGGGTCCACTGCTCCAGGGCGTACTTGCCGACCTGCCCCGCGTAGGCGGCGGTCCCGCACGCGATGATGAGGATGCGGTCGATGCCGCGGAACAGGTCGTCGAGGCCGTCGAGCTCGGGGATGACGACGGCGCCGTCGCGCACGCGTCCGCGGATGGTGTTGGCGACCGCCTCCGGCTCCTCGGAGACCTCCTTGGCCATGAAGCTCGACCAGCCGCCCTTCTCGGCGGCCGCCGCGTCCCACGTGACCTGGAACGGCTCGACCTCGACGGGGATGCCGTCGAAGTCGGTCACCGTGACGCCCCCGGGGGTGATCGCGACGATCTGGTCCTGACCGATCGCGAGCGCGTCGCGCGTGTGCTCGACGAACGCGGCGACGTCCGAGCCGAGGAAGTTCTCACCGTCGCCGAGCCCGATCACGAGCGGCGAGTTGCGGCGCGCGCCGACGACGAGGCCGGGGTGGTCCTGATGCATCGCGAGAAGCGTGAACGCGCCGTCCAGACGGGACACCGCGGCGCGGAACGCGGCCTGGAGGTCCTCGCCGTTCTCCCGGTAGAGGCGGCCGAGGAGCACGGCGGCCACCTCGGTGTCCGTGTCGCTGTGGAACGTGTAGCCGTCCGAGACCAGGTCTGCCTTCAGCTCGGAGAAGTTCTCGATGATGCCGTTGTGGATGACGGCGAGCCTGCCGTCGTCTGCGAGGTGCGGGTGCGCATTGGCGTCGGTCGGACCGCCGTGGGTGGCCCAGCGGGTGTGTCCGATGCCGGTGGTGCCGTCGGCGAGCGGGGTGGCCTCGAGGTCCTCGCGCAGCACCCCGAGCCGGCCGGCGCGCTTGCGCATCCCCAGCCTGCCCGCATCGTCGATGACGGCGATCCCCGCCGAGTCGTAGCCGCGGTACTCCAACCGGGCCAGGCCCGAGATGAGGATGTCCTGGCTGCGTCGTGGTCCTACGTATCCGACGATTCCGCACATGCCCTACATCGTAGGAGGACGAGGGTCGCAGGAGTCCGTACAAACCGGATCGCCCTCGACGGGGCCGGCCGGCGGGGCCGGCCGGCGAGGCTCAGAGCTTGCGCAGGAGCACGCTCTCCACCGCGTGCTCCGGGCCCTTGCGCAGCACCAGCGTGGCGCGATGCCGTGTGGGCAGGACGTTCTCCTCCAGGTTCGGGAGGTTGATGTCG
>Ga0209963_1002057_pt1 | contig 10725 bp, 13 predicted proteins | sample ThiBio_1000_biof_2_FD_183957 | JGI IMG/M metagenome (GOLD analysis project Ga0209963, IMG submission 183957) | Wastewater bioreactor microbial communities from Cape Town, South Africa - Thiocy_cont_1000_biof (SPAdes) | ecosystem: Engineered > Bioreactor > Thiocyanate-remediating >...
TGGGCCCGAGCTCCAGCCCGAGACCCTTCGGCGTCATGGTGACGATGCCGCCGCCGTCCGAGGTCGCGACGGTCGTGAGCGCCCGGTGGGCGTCGCGCACGGCGGAGGTCCAGACGTCGGCGAACGCGGAGGACTGCACCACCTTCGTGACCGCGTCCTCGACGAGGTTGTGCAGTCCGTCGGCGGCGGGCTGCTTGAGCAGCGCGAGCAGATCGGCGATGCGCGGCGGCATCCCGTTCAGGCCCGCGACGCCGTCGATCACCTGACCGGTGATCTGGGCGAAGTCGACCTTCTGATCGATCGCGGTCATCGCCTGGTCGATCACGAGGTCCTGCACCGATGCGTTCGAGGCGAGCGGTGCGAGCGTCGCGACGAACTGGTCCTCGTCGACGAGCTCCGCGCGTGCCCAGGCCCCGACCACCGACACCGGGACGAGGAGGGCCGCCACGACGATGCACACGGCGGAGAGCAGCCCTCGCCACCAGCCCGCTCTGCCCTTGCCGGTCGTCGCCGCGGCATCGCCCGCTGCGTCGTCCGGTGCGGCGGGTGCGGCAGCCAGCCGTGCGTTCTCGGCCTCGAGCTCGCGGATGCGCGCTTCGAGAGAGGCCGTGTCGGGCGCGGGCGGTTCGTTCGCGACGCCGGAGGTCGACTCCGGACCGGGCTTCTCGGCCACGTCGGCCCCTCTCCCTGTGCGAGCCCACTGCGGGCGCTGCCGCCCATTCTGCACCGTCGACGGGCGTCGCACGGGTGGGATCACCCGGATCGGGTCAGACCGCGCGCAGCACCGCCACGACCTTGCCGAGGACGACGGCGTCGTCTCCGAGGATCGGCTCGAACGCCGAGTTGCGCGGGAGCAGCCACGTGTGACCGTCGCGCTGACGGAAGGTCTTGACGGTCGCCTCGCCGTCGAGCATCGCCGCGACGATGTCGCCGTTGTCCGCGGTCGACTGCGACCGCACCACCACCCAGTCGTTGGGGCAGATCGCGGCGTCGATCATCGACTCGCCCTGCACCTTCAGCATGAACAGGTCGCCCTTGCCGACGAGCCGCCGCGGAAGGGGGAAGATCTCCTCGACCTGCTGCTCCGCCGTGATCGGCACGCCCGCCGCGATGCGCCCGACGAGCGGGACCAAGGCGGCATCGCCCACCGCCACCGTGCTGTCGGCGGGGTTCTCGCCCGAGACGCCCGGGACATCGATGAGCACCTCGAGCGCGCGCGTCTTGCCGGCGTCGCGACGCAGGTAGCCGCTCAGCTCGAGCTGGTTCAGCTGATGGGTGACGCTCGACAGCGACTTGAGCCCGACGGCGTCGCCGATCTCCCGCATGCTGGGCGGGTAGCCGTACCGGGCGATCGAGCGCTGGATCACCTCGAGGATCGCCATCTGCTTGTCGCTCAGGCTCTTACGCCGGCGGGTCTGCCGCTTGCCCGGCGTGCCGTGCTCGGCTCCGCGGGCGGCCGCGTCGTGCTGGGCTGCGTCGCTCATCTGTGCTCCCGTTCCGCCGCCGCCAGCTGGAGCTGAGGGGCAGCCGTCTTCGAATGTCGGAGGTTGGTGGTGTTGTTGCCTCATCGAAACGGTATCCGCTTCCCGGGCCGATCGAGGGAAACCGCATCGCGTGTCGCCTCCGATCGGATTGCGAATCGGTGTCCGCTTGACATCTTACAAGATCGAATCTAAGTTCGGAAGAGAGATTCGGGTGGGACGCTCCCGGCCGAGCGTTTCACCCGAATCTCCGCACACGGCAGCTGGAGGAATCATGAGCACGATCGGCACCGCCATCGACGTCGCGACACCCCTGACCTCGGGCCTGCGCCCGGCGGCGACACGGCTGCGGCTCACGCGGCGCGGCCGCAGGATGCTGGCGGCCCTCGTCGCGCTGCCTGTGGCCGTGACGCTGGGCATCGTGGTCATCGGCGGCGGAGCCGCGCTCGCCTCTCGGGATGCCGGGGCGCCCGCGGGCTCCTTCACGACCGTGACGGTGGTGGCGGGCGAGTCCCTGTGGTCGATCGCCCAGCGCGTCGCCCCGCAGTCGGACCCCCGGGACGTCGTGGATGCGATCGTCCGGTTGAACGCCCTCGACTCCGTGATGGTCACCCCCGGCGAGCGGCTCGCGATCCCGTCGCAGTACTCCGGCAGGTGACACGCTCGCCGTCTTCCGGGCGGGCCTTAGCATGGGAGGGGTGACCCCCCGATTAGACGACCTGCCGATACGTGACGACCTTCGCGGTCTGCTGCCCTACGGAGCCCCGCAGGCACCACTGCCGGTGGCGTTGAACGTCAACGAGAACACGCATCCGGTTCCCGAAGAGGTCGCCGACGACATCCTGGACTCGGTCGCGAGGGCGCTGCGCGACATCAACCGCTATCCTGACCGCGAGTTCACGACGCTGCGCGAGGGATTCGCCGAGTACCTCGGGCACGGCCTGGTGCCGGATCAGATCTGGGCGGCGAACGGCTCCAACGAGGTCCTCCAGCAGGTGCTGCAGGCGTTCGGGGGTCCCGGACGGACCGCATTCGGATTCGCGCCGACCTACTCGATGTACCCGCTTCTCGCGCGCGGCACGGGAGCGCGCTGGATCGCGGGGGAGCGCGGCCACGACTACACGCTGGACGTCGATTCCGCGGTCGCGCAGGTGGAGGCGGCCGCACCCGATCTGGTGTTCCTGTGCTCGCCGAACAACCCCACCGGGACCCCGCTGCCGATCGAGGTCATCGAGGCCGTCTATGACGCGGTCGACGGGATGGTGGTGGTCGACGAGGCCTACCAGGAGTTCGCCCCGCGCGAGGAGCGCTCGGCGCTGACGCTCCTGCCCGGTCGCGAGCGGATGGTCGTGTCGCGCACGATGAGCAAGGCCTTCGCCTTCGCCGGCGCGCGCGTCGGCTATCTCGCTGCGGATCCCGCCGTGATCGACGCGTTGCGGCTCGTGCGTCTTCCCTATCACCTGAGCGCGCTGACCCAGGCCGCGGCGACCGCCGCGCTGCGTCACGCCCCGACGATGCTGGCGACCGTGGACGAGATCGTCGCGCAGCGCAACCGCATCTCGGCCACGGTCGAGGCGCTCGGCTACCACGCCTACGAGTCGTGGGCGAACTTCGTGCTGTTCGCCGGCGTGGACGATCCCGCCACGACGTGGCAGCGGCTCTATGAGCGCGGCGTCCTCGTCCGGGACGTCGGCATCCCGCACAGCCTGCGCGTGACGGCGGGGACCGCGGATGAGACCACGGCGTTCCTGGACGCATTGGCCTCGATAGAATCGGGCTCATGACGAGCTCCTCGCGCACGGCATCCCTGCGCCGGGCGACCAGTGAGTCGACGGTCGAGCTCGAGCTCGATCTCGACGGCACCGGCGCTTCCCGCATCGACACGAGCGTGCCGTTCTTCGACCACCTGCTGACCGCGTTCGCGAAGCACTCGCTGACCGATCTGACGGTGCGCGCTTCGGGCGACACCGACATCGACGTGCATCACACGGTCGAGGACGTGTCGATCGTGCTGGGCAGTGCGATCGGGCAGGCCCTGGGGGACAAGTCCGGGATCTCGAGGTACGGCGATGCGCTCGTGCCGCTGGACGAGGCGCTGGCGCAGGCCGTGGTGGACATCAGCGGACGCCCGTATCTCGTCCACGAGGGCGAGCCGGCGGGTTTCGAGTACCACCTCATCGGCGGCCACTTCACGGGTTCGATGGTGCGGCACTCGTTCGAGGCCGTCGCGTTCAACGCCGGGCTCACGGTGCATGTGCGCCTGCTGTCCGGCCGCGACCCGCACCACATCGCCGAGGCGCAGTACAAGGCCTTCGCCCGCGCGTTCCGCCAGGCGAAGGCGCTCGACCCGCACGTGCACGGCGTCCCGAGCACGAAGGGCGCGCTGTAGGAGTGCGCGCGCGGTGACGATGCAGACCTCCAGCGACCGTCCCCTGGTCGCCGTCCTCGACTACGGCTCCGGCAACGTCCACTCCGCCGTGAAGGCGCTCGGCGCCGCCGGTGCTGATGCCCGCCTGACGGCCGATCGCGACACGGTCCTGGCCGCGGACGGTCTCGTGGTGCCGGGGGTGGGAGCGTTCCGGGCCGTGATGGACGCGCTGCGCGCCGCGCGGGCCGACGAGCTGATCGACCGGCGCCTGGCCGGCGGGCGGCCTGTCCTCGGCATCTGCGTCGGCATGCAGGTGCTGTTCGGCAAGGGCGTCGAGCGCGGCGACGACACCGACGGCCTGGGGGAGTGGCCGGGCGTCGTGACCGAGCTCGATGCTCCCGTCCTGCCGCACATGGGCTGGGACACCGTGCGGCCGGATGCCGGGTCGCGGCTGTTCGCGGGCATCGAGGACGAGCGGTTCTACTTCGTCCACTCGTTCGCCGCCCACCAGTGGATGCTCGAGACCCGGCCGCCGTTCCCCACTCCGGTCCTCACCTGGTGCGATTACGGCACGCCGTTCCTGGCGGCCGTCGAGAACGGCCCGCTGTCGGCCACCCAGTTCCATCCCGAGAAGTCGGGTGCGGCAGGCATCCGGCTGCTGTCGAATTGGATCGGCACCCTCGGCGAGGGTTAGCCTGTGACGTCGGGCGCACCAGGGTGCGCATCCGGCCCGCCGCGACATCCGAAGGATCCCATGAGCGACTTCTCCGCAACGCCCGAGCTCGTCCTGCTGCCCGCCGTCGACGTCGCCGACGGCAAGGCCGTGCGCCTGACGCAGGGCGAGGCCGGCAGCGAGACGAGCTACGGCGATCCGGTCGAGGCGGCCGCCGAATGGGCGCGCCAGGGTGCGCGATGGATCCATCTCGTCGACCTGGACGCCGCCTTCGGCCGCGGCAGCAACGCCGCCGTGCTGCGCAAGGTCATCAAGCAGGTCAAGGGCGTGCAGGTGGAGCTGTCCGGCGGCATCCGCGACGACGCGTCCCTGGAGGCGGCGATGGAATCCGGAGCCACCCGCGTGAACCTCGGCACGGCGGCCCTGGAGAACCCGGAGTGGGCGGCGGACGTCATCGGGCGCTACGGCGAGGCGATCGCCGTGGGGCTCGACGTGCGGGGCACGACCCTCGCGGCACGCGGATGGACCCGCGAGGGCGGCGATCTGTGGGAGGTCCTGCGGCGGCTGGAGGACGCCGGATGCAGCAGGTACGTCGTGACGGACGTCACGAAGGACGGCACGCTGCAGGGCCCGAACCTCGACCTGCTGCGCGAGCTCACCACCCGCACCCTCAAGCCGGTCGTCGCGTCCGGCGGCATCTCGAGCCTCGACGACATCGCGGCGCTGCGCGCGCTCGTCCCGCTCGGTGTGGAGGGCGCGATCGTGGGCAAGGCGCTGTATGCGGGCGCGTTCACGCTGGCCGAGGCCCTGGATGTCGCGAGCAGCTGACCCGCACGGGGACGACGGCGGTCGCCCGCACGGCGGCGCCGACTCGGCCGGGCAGCCCTGGGCCGGCCGCCGGTTCGACGCCAACCCGTTCTCGGGCGACGACGGGTCTGCCGACCCGGCGCTGCGTGCGGCGCTGGACGCCTTCCGGGACGGCTCCGGGGACCAGGTCGCCGTCGTGGACGCGTACCGCTCCGCCCGGCTGCTGATCCCGCTCGTTGCCGAGAAGGGCGAGGAGGAGATCGCACCGACCGGGCTCGCCGTCGACAAGACGCAGGAGCTCTCGATCGTCACGGTCGCAGCCCCGGACGGCCGGAGGGTGCTGCCCGTGTTCACGGATGTCGCCGCCATGACCCGGTGGGACGCCGCGGCGCGTCCGGTCCCCGCCGACGGCGTGCGGACCGCGCTGGCGGCAGCCGACGACGACACCGATCTGATCGTGATCGACCCGGGCTCGCCGACGGAGTTCATCCTGCGCCGCCCCGCGGTGTGGGCGATCGGCCAGGGCGTCGCGTGGGAGCCCAGCCACCTGTCGCCCGAGGTCTACACCGGGCTGCAGGAGAGCATCTCCGGCGAGCTCGCCGTGATCGACCTGGCGGTGGCATCCGGCGATCCGCACGCGCGCATGCGCGGTCCCGAGCTGCTCGTCCGGCTGCGCCTGATCGACGGCCTCGATCGCGCCGAGCTGGATGCCGTGCTGCAGCGGCTGGCCACCCGCTGGGCGGCCGACGATCGGATCGCGGTGCTCGTCGACTCGCTGAGCGTGAAGCTCGTCCGCGCCTGAGCGACGGTCAGGTGACGGGGCCGGTCCACTTCTCGCCAGGGCCCTGGCCGATCGGGTCGGGGACGACGGATGCCTCCCGGAAGGCCAGCTGCAGCGACCGCAGGCCGTCGCGCAGCGAGCGTGCGTGCATGTCGCTGATCTCGGGGGCACCGGCGGTGACGAGTCCCGCGAGCGCGTTGATGAGCTTGCGGGCCTCGTCGAGGTCCTGCTGCACGGCCGGGTCGTCGGCGAGCCCGACCTTGACGGCAGCCGCGCTCATGAGGTGCACCGCGGTCGTGGTGATGATCTCCACCGCGCCGACGTCGGCGATGTCGCGGGTCGCGGATGCGGCGGCGCGCTCCTGCTCGTCCCATCGCGCCTGGCGGCCGTCGTCGTCCGGAATCGTGTCCACGTGCTGCTCTCTGCTAGACTGTGGCGGGCTCCGGAGCGATCTGCTCCGGATCGAAAGAGGATCACATCCCACCCGCGCTTGCCGCTCCAGGCTACCGGGTCACCAGCACTCCGCCGTCCGTCCGCGAACGGCAGCCCGCGAGGGGTCCTTCCGAGGGACAGGGTGCGAGCCGGCGTTCCGAAGCGCCGTGCGGGTGGAGTGTGCGAGTCTTCCGCCCGCGGCATCCAGATGCCGCGGTGGCCGCAATCCACCACATAGAGGAGTTCCGCATCAGCGATCCCCGTACCAACGAGCGCATCCGCGTTCCGGAGGTCCGACTCGTCGGGCCGAACGGCGAGCAGGTGGGCGTCGTCAGCATCCAGGTCGCGCAGCGACTGGCACAGGAGGCTGACCTCGACCTGGTCGAGGTGGCCCCGAACTCGAAGCCACCCGTGGTCAAGATCATGGACTACGGCAAGTTCAAGTACGAAGCCGCGCAGAAGGCCAAGGAAGCCCGCCGCAACCAGGCGAACACGGTCCTCAAGGAGGTCCGGTTCCGGCTGAAGATCGAGGCTCACGACTACACGACGAAGCTCAAGCGCGCCGAGGGCTTCCTCAAGTCGGGGGACAAGGTCAAGGCCATGATCCTGTTCCGCGGTCGTGAGCAGTCGCGTCCCGAGCAGGGTGTGCGACTGCTTCGCAAGTTCGCCGAGGATGTCGCCGAGTTCGGATCCGTCGAGTCCAACCCGACGATCGACGGACGCAACATGGTGATGGTGATCGCCCCGCACAAGAACAAGTCCGAGGTGAAGACCGAGCAGAACGCCGCGCGCGCCGCCAACAAGGAGGCTGCGCGTCAGGCCCGTACGACCCCCGCCGAGGGTGCGACGGCCGAGGCGGACGCTCCCGCCGAGACCGCGACCGACTCGGCCCGATAGGCCCCTCCCGCCAGGCGGGACGAGACTCCCGCCCCGCGGGAAGCACAACGAAGGAAGAGAAATGCCGAAGCAGAAGACGAACTCGAGCGCCAAGAAGCGCTTCAAGGTCACCGGCAGCGGAAAGATCATGAAGCAGCAGTCCGGGATGCGCCACCACCTCGAGGTGAAGCCCAGCAAGCGCACCCGTCGCCTCAACAAGGACGAGGTCATCTCGGGCAACGACGCGAAGAACGTCAAGAAGCTCCTCGGCCGCTGACGCGCGCCGAACGAAGTAAGAGGAACGAAACGAAATGGCTAGAGTCAAGCGGGCCGTCAACGCCCATAAGAAGCGTCGCGTCATCCTGGAGCGCGCCTCCGGCTACCGGGGGATGCTCGCCGAGCTGGCCGTCAACGAGCCGGCGACCTTCGCCTCGCTCGTCGCGACCGCCAAGAAGGCGCTGCCGAGCGACGTCAACGCGGCCAAGGCGTCCGCGTAGTCGAACCGACCCGATGGGGCGTCCCGCCGGCAGCAGCCGCGGGGCGCCTCTTCGGCATCACGGCGCTTCCGTCCGGCCGGGCATGCACCCCTAGACTTGTCGCGTGCTCGAGAACCCGCGTTCCCCGCGCGTGCGCGCCGTTGCGAAGCTGACCAAGCGCAGCGCGCGAGCCGAGACCGGGCTGTTCCTGCTCGAGGGGCCGCAGGCCGTGCGCGAGGCGCTGACCTTCCGCGCCGAGGCGATCGTCGATCTGTTCGCGACGCCAACCGCGATCGAGCGCCATCAGGATCTGCGGTCCGCGGCCGTCGCGGCGGACGTGGAGATCACCTACACGACCGAGGCGGTCCTGGACGCCATGGCCGACACCGTCACCCCGCAGGGGCTCGTGGCGGTGGCGCGTCAGTTCCCGACCGGGGTGCGCGACGTGTTCGCGGCGAGGCCGAAGCTCATCGCGATCTGCGAGGAGGTCCGCGATCCCGGGAACCTGGGCACGATCATCCGCGCAGCCGACGCCGCGGGAGCCGACGCCGTCGTCCTCACCGGCCGCACGGTGGACCCCTACAATCCCAAGGTCGTCCGTGCCACGACCGGTTCGCTCTTCCATGTCGCGATCTCGCTGGGAGGGGAGCTCTCCGACGTGGCATCCGCCGCCCGTGCCGCGGGGCTCCGGGTCATCGCCGCCGACGTGAAAGGCGGCGACCTGCTCGCCGCCCGTGGCGAGGGGATGCTGGCCGAGCCGACCGCGTGGCTGTTCGGGAACGAGGCGCGTGGTCTCGACGACGCCGCTCTCGCGCTCGCCGACACGGCTCTGCGCCTGCCCATCTACGGACGCGCGGAGTCGCTGAACCTCGCGACGGCGGCCTCGGTCTGTCTGTACGAGTCCGCCTTCGCCCAGCGCGCCTGACCCCGCCCGCTCGCGCGGCGGCGCAACGCGGTTCGGCTGTCACGAATTGCGGCTCCGCGCCGCAATTCGTGACAGCCGAACGCGTCCTTCCGGTTGCCGGGCCTGGTTCAGCCGTCCGCGCCGGCCGGCGTCGTGGTGATCGCCGTGCCCTCCAGCTTGTTGGCGGCGTCCGCGTACTTGTTCGTGAAGGTGTTCGACAGCGTGACGTTCGAGGTGTCGACGCCGAGGGCCTTCTCCATCGCCAGGACGGTGGCCGCGCCGCCCTTGGGCATGATGCCGTCGGGGAGGAACTGGCCCTTGTCGGTGGTGAGCCCGTCGATGTACTGCTGCTTCGTGATCGTGGAGTTCTGCACGAAGTCCTGGGGCAGAGCGTCCGCGATGTCCTTCGCGCTGTGCGTCGCGATCCAGTGCATCGTCGCCACCAGGGCGTCCACGACGCGCTGGGTGGCCTCCTGGTGAGAGTTCACCCAGGCCGCGTTTCCGAGCAGTCCGGCCGCCGGCCAGGACCCGCCGAGGGCTTTCGTCGCACCGTCGGTCGTCGCGAGGTCGACCGCCGTGTAGGCGATGTTCTTGGACGTGAGCGCGCCCACCGTGGGCTGCGTCGTCATGGCGCAGTCGACGGTCCCCTGCTGGAGGGCGGCGATCGCGCTTCCTCCCGCGTGCACGGCGATCGTGTGGTAGGCGTTGTGCGCGACGCCCGCCTGGTGGGCGATGAACTGCGTGAGCTCGTCGGTGCCCGACCCGAGGTCGGTCACGCCCATGTTCTTACCCTTGATGTCGGCGCCGGAATGCACGCCGCTCTTCTGGTTGCACATGAGGCGCTCGCCCGGTGCGCCGGACAGCTGCACGACGTTGATGACGTCCTTGCCCTTGGACTGGAAGTCGATGGTGTGGATGTACCACGCGCCGGCGAAGTCGACCTGACCGGATGCCATGGCATCCTCGGCGCCGACCCCGCCGTTCTGCTCGGTGGAGAGCTCGACGTTGACGCCGTACTTCTTGTAGAGCCCCAGGCTCTGCGCGAGCTGATACGGGAGATAGATCTGCTTGTCGATTCCGCCGACCATGATCTTGACGGTGGGATCGGTCGTCGACGTGGAGCCGGGGCTCGTACCGCCGCCGCTGCAGGCGGCGAGGCCGAGCGCCAGTGCTCCGACCGCGACGACGCTGAGGATGCGCTTGTTCATGGGGTTCCTTTCGTGTGCCGAGGACACTCGGCGTCTGTGGTGAGGTCTGTACGTGCGGGCCGCGGACTCAGATGCCGGCGGCTACGGCGTCGTTGCCGCCGGCGCTGCGCGGACGCCACCTGAGCACTTTGGCTTCGAGCAGTGAGATCAGGTACTCGGCGACGAGCGTGAACACGGCGATGACGACCATGCACGCGAACACGGTGCTGGGGTCGAGGTTGCCCTGGGCGGTCGAGATGATCAGGCCGATCCCACGCTGCGCACCCAGCACCTCGGCGACGAGCGCGCCGATGATCGCGAACCCGAACGCCGTGTGCAGGCTCGCGATGATCCACGTCATCGCGGACGGAATCGTGACATGGCGCGCCACCTGGAGCGGGGAGGCACCGAGCACCCGGACGTTGGCGACGAGATTCGGATCGACCTCCCGCACGCCCTGGAATGCGTTGAAGAAGACGGCGAAGAACACGAGGACGGCGGCCAGCAGCACCTTGGGGAACAGTCCGAGGCCGAAGGCGACGACGAAGATCGACCCCAGCACGATGCGGGGGATCGCGTTGACGATCTTGATGTACGGCCCGCACACGTCTGCGAGGTAGCGGTTGGTGCCCAGCAGGATGCCGACGATCACACCGGCCACCGTTCCGACGAGGAATCCGAGGAGAGCCTCCTGGACGGTGACCCACAGGTTCTCCCAGATCGACCCGAATGCCGTGCCC
>Ga0209963_1002059_pt1 | contig 10724 bp, 5 predicted proteins | sample ThiBio_1000_biof_2_FD_183957 | JGI IMG/M metagenome (GOLD analysis project Ga0209963, IMG submission 183957) | Wastewater bioreactor microbial communities from Cape Town, South Africa - Thiocy_cont_1000_biof (SPAdes) | ecosystem: Engineered > Bioreactor > Thiocyanate-remediating >...
CAATCGACTGGTTTACCGTAACCTTGTCGAAGTATAACTTCAGGAGCAATATACGATGGCGTACCACAGATTTGTTTATCATTGAATGTTTTCGTTTCTTTATCAATTAATTTCTCATAGAAATTCGTCGTCAGAGACATGAGACCGATTTTCGATAGGCCAAAATCCGTCAATTTAATATGACCAATAGCTGTTATCAAGAGATTATCCGGTTTTAAATCTCGATGAATAATACCATACGAATGTAAATATTCAACAGCTAATGTCGTTTCAGCAAAATACATTCGTGCAATATCAATATTCAATGGTCCACCAATATTCTTCAATAATGTTGCCACATCACCACCTTCAACATATTCCATAACCAAACAAAGATGTTTTTTCGTTTCAAATGTACATATCAATGCAACAACAAATGGATTATCCGTAAATGTCATTATATCACGTTCGACAAAGGCTTGTTCGACTTGATTACGTAGGACTAAATGTGTTTTCGAAATTTTTTTCATTGCATATCGTTCCTGAGTTTGCCGATGTCGAACTAAATGTACAGCACCATAAGCACCATTCGAAATCAATTTAATCACTTCGAAATCATCTTCACACGGTGTTTTCGTTGACAATGTATTATTATCAATCGGTGGAAATGTTGAATTCGGTGTTATTGTCAAATAATTCGAATCGGTTAACGATTCACTTTCACTTTCCGATTGTGTTACACTTGTTTTTTGTTCAATCGAGTCTTGTTGTTGTTGTTGTTGTTCATTTTCAGTTGATTGTATAGCATCGATAAATTCTAATGGATTTCGTTCGAGATTTAATTTCGAACAGATATATTTCGGTATGTCTTGTTTAAGATTGCCATTATTCTTTGCTTGACATTCGACTTCATCTAATGTTCGAAGGAAATCTTCGGGATCGAATTCTAAACATTCGAGTAAACGTGCCGAACGTGCAATTGTTAGAAGAAGTTTTCGAACAACTGCTTGAAGATTATCAATAGCTTGTGGACATTTTTCTTTGGCATTTAACAATAATCGTTCGAGATTATGTGTCATTTCATCGAAATACGATGTTTTTATGAGATCTTCATTCGATTTTTCTAAACAATCTTTAGCTAATTCAACAATTTGATTGTGTATAAATCGAGCTGAACCATCGGAACAATAATCGAATTTATCAACGGATTTAAACGTATCGATAAAATTCTGTAAACGTTCTTCCATTTGAACTTTAGCTTTCGGATAACGTTCTTTATAAATATAAGCAAGTGAATTCATATCTTGATCGGGTAGAATCATTTTACATGGCGATGACGATAGATTTGCATCGAGCATTGACATTGATATCGAACGAGATTCTAAACGTTGTAAACTACCGAAAATAAAATCATCATGTGGACTGCCAGTTGAAAGACTGCCTTCGTTTGAATTCGTCTGTTGTTTGCATGTACATGGATGTGCTTGTTGCTGTTGTTGCTGCTGCTGCTGCTGTTGTTGTTGTTGTTGATGTTGAAGACGTTCGAATGATGAATATTGTGAACTTTCTTGTGAATGACAAGTGCCAGGCGTTGTTGTACCATAACCACTTGATGATGGTGCTGATGTTAATGACCAACGACGATTGGTTGAATCATCGAGAGTGGTTATTGGTTTGAATGCGCTTGTTGATGAAGGATTGAATGTAGTCGATGATGATTTCGTTGAATCCTGAGGTTCTGATGCGGTTGCACAGAGCGTTTGTTGTTGAGGTGATAATTGTTTTTGCAGAGCATATCGTAGATTGATTAGATTTAAACCGGCTAGATTCGAACGACGTGAACTCGGTCGACGTAACGGAAATGGAAAATGATGTTGTTGTTGCTGCTGTTGCTGTTGTTGTTGTTGATTTTGTACAGATGTTTGATTGGGTTGAGAATTTGAATGTTCATAATGATTGGCTGATGTAATACGTGGCGAAGATTTCAACGATGTCGATAATGCTGGTTGATAGAAATAGTTCATTTGAATTGAATTTAAATTCGGTTCGGATTGTCCGAGACGAAGACGACGTAAACGTAGAAGATTGACAGTTTGTTGGCAATGCAGATCTGGTGATTGCGAGGCATGAACAGATGTTGACATTGCCGTGGTCGTGCCAGGTAATTGAGCATGAGAAACCATCCAACTACGACGTCGAAGACGTTCTTCAACGAATTTCTTCGAATTTGATTCACGATAACGAACTAAATGTTGACCTGAACCAGTCGACGAACGTTTACGTGTCAACGGATAATGTTGAACTGTTGTTATCGTTGGTACTGGTGCCACCGGTTCATTTGGTTCACATTCATTGACACTTAGCAAATGTGTATCTGATGATTGTTCTTTTGAAATTGTCGATGGTATTGTAATTTTTGAGTCGACATCTGAAACAACAACGAATAATTTCTTTGATTTCTCATCTTTTGTCGTTTCCGTTGGAATTGATTCATTCGATGTTGATTTTTTCAGATTTTCAACAATAATTTGCGGTTGACTAGAAGATGTTATCGTTTGTGTTTTCGTTTTCTTCGTTGTATCATCATCTTTCGTGGTTGTTGTTGTTGTTGTTGATGTCAATGTCGAAACAGTTGGTGTTTGATGTGCTTTATGTTTGGTTTTTTGACCGAAGAATTTTCTCATTTTTGTTTACCAAAATAACTCGAAGAGGAAAATCAGTTGATGTCAATAAGACAGAGAAGGAGGAGCAAGAGGAAAAAACGTGAAAGAGAGAGAGAGAGAGCGAAAATACTAACTACGACATAAAAATATGTAATCAATGTTAACGACGAAATATTATTAGTTATTCTTGACTCATCGTTGTTGATGGTTGTTGTTGTTGTTTTTCTTGAATGAATATTGTTATAAATTAGAAATGAAAAAAGAGGAGAAGACGACGACGTAATTATATATGTTGTTGAGTCGCCTCCGATGTTCGTTGCGTTTGCTTGACTAGATAACTCGCCGGTTTTTGTTGCATTCTAAAGTAAACAAACAAAAGAAAAATAAATAGGTAAATTATGACACCATGAATAGAAGAGATTGTCAGATCTACTGTTTGTTGACAACGCCTACAAAACGCATTCATTTAGATATGAAAACGAGAACGAGAGAAACGAAGAGAAGAAGAAAAAAAACGACGCGAAGAATAGTTTCGAATATGTACTTGCTGTCTGTGTGTGTTTTTTGTTCGCGAACGAATCAATACTTCGTCAGAGTTAATCGAATGGATATACATATGTACGTCGATCGTCAGAAGAAAAGAATTTATCATATTCGTTATAGTTATGCAAGAATTGAGTCAGCTACTTGACTATTTCGAAGAACATACTCTCATACTGTGCAATATGCATAATCAATAATAAAAGCAAAAAAAAACGAAAGAAAACCTTGAAAAACAAATGGAATAAAATTCAAGAGCGAACTTGAAAATGTTACCGCTGAGGTGAACAAGATAAAAGAAAATACAACAAGGTTATCAATGTAAACTTTTTTATGGTCATAGAAAAAAAAAAGTTTTCTTTTTTCTTCTTACCTTTCATTTGCATCAAGAATATGTTAATCCAAAAATGCGAATAGATTATCGACTAGTTCGATATTTCCACTGTCTCTATTATTTATGCGAAGACCTTCGTTAATGTCCGTGATTTATATACTACTTTTTAATCTTTTCATGTCATTCAATCACATGACTTACGTTCCTGTCATATTGATCATAATCGTACAGTATCTATCCCGTATTTGAGCAGCTTTAATGTAATTGATTAGAATCAATTGACATTTTCTTTTAACACGACTATGTATACCTATTTCTTTTTCTTTCGATACTGTCACGGATAAGTGAATTAAAGGTTTGAAATCGATGAAGGATTTCAATTTCGTTTTTTCTTTTTTGACTTACTCGAACAACATTAAACCGAGAAGAATATCTTCGGATAATTCATATCTAGAAATAAACAAAACATTTGCTTATCGACGTAGAAGATTTTCTTCTCTTGTATGTATGGCCCCCTCCTCGTCGTCGTATTCTGCTGATACTGTACTCAATGACTCATACAAAATTTGTTTCTAATAAAGGACAAAAATGTCAATATCATATTTTTTATATTCACCAACCAAAAAGTCGAATGTTGATCCGAATGAAAAATGCGATGAATTCAAGTCGAGATTTACTTTTTTTTTATTTTCTTGTTCTCGATCGAAGGCAATATGTCAATATCAACGAATGATGGCGCTGGCTGAATTAAACCTCTAATATGAGTCATCTTGATTTTCTATCGACGATAAATTCAGTGGAAATAATCACGAGAGACAACAAGAAGAAATAATAATATTCTTTTCAATGAATAAATAATAATAATGATTAGTTTAGTTAGTTTTTGTTTACATATCACGACAATTAATAGACATGCGATAGATCTTTGAGTTCGTTCGACAAGATTTGTTTGAAAATAAAAATGAAAACAATTTATTTTTTTAAATATATTTCAATAAAATTTAACAGACAAAAAAAACAACGAATATAAAATGATCGAATACTGGCGGCATCTGTCAAGACTAGAGTGAGATATGAATATATTTCTCTTCTTTTATTTCATTAACTATAGTTACAACAAATAATACAAGTAGAACAAAAGAAATGTGACCAATTTGATTGACTTTGCTAAAGGTGTGTTTTTATCTCCGAGTTGGCGGTCCAATGATAGTTTGTCGAAAAGTTTTATTTCGATTGAAATTTTGTTGTTTTTTTGCATCGATCAGTGCTTGAACGGTTTGACCGTTATAAAGAACTTCGACTGATTGTCGACCGTGTACAGATGATCGCGCTGGAGATGAACGTCCCGGATTCATAATGAGATTGATCCGTTGTGAGGCTTGAAATTTTGAAGGTTGTATAAATGTTTGTCCTGATTGTTGAGTTTTTTGTTTGAGAAAATGTAAATGAAATAGAAACGATTGTAATTCACTTATAAATATGCTTCGAAATTTTTGTCCCGATAAACAATAGAGAAAGAAATTTAAAATATGCGGCAAATCGGAAAGGATATTTTGAGCTAACATGCCGAAATAGAATTCGATATAATACAAATAAATATCATGATCCGTTGTTTCATTACATCGAGGTTTTAAAAGTAATTTCGATCGTTTCGAAAATCGTTTCCAAATCGAATAGATTGTATTTGGAAAATTGCAAAAGATCAATGTTAACGTTACTGCAAGTAACATACGTGTCACTTGCGAACTTGTACGACGATTAACACCAGATATAATATTTGTCGAAAGTCCAGACGGACGTATTTGTTTCGATGATCGAAGAAGATCTTGGTCTTGAACTGTACTCTCCGACTCTCGTCGCGTAGGAAGTTTACTCGGTGTAAGAGACTGTCGTGAATTTTTTGAAGTATGACGTAAAATTATCACAATAACAAAATTCGCAGCTGCTATCAAACCTAAAACGCAAAATCAATCATTAAGAACCTTGTCTAAGATAAGCTAATGTTCTCGATAATTGATGCGAATGAAATAGCTGTTCATACTCATCGGTAGAATTGAAGCTGTGAAAGCATCTAACATAACGCCATGATTTTCTAAGACACCACAGTATTTATACGAATTGTAGTCTCGTCGAAGGCCAGATGTGAAAATATATGGGAGATTGGCGAGAACAAGAATAATAATAGTTACACAACATATGTAAGTCGCTCGTTTTTTCGATAGCCAAATGCTTGACTTCAATGGATTGCAGACAGCGAGAACTTTTTCACTTTGAAAAAATTAATTTTTTATAGTTTTTCTCGATATTTTTCATTGTTTTTTTCGACTTACAGACTCATGAGTACAATTATCCACATTGCAATTGATATCGATGAATTCATCAGAACATAAAACATTTTACAGAATTCTTTCGTTACAATAGCTAAATCACGTTTATTATGTCGTGATTGATAAGTTATTTCCGATCGAATGTATTTGAGAACAATGGCAAGAATATCGAAGAGTGCAAGAAAACGTAGGAAAACAATTGTTGTTGATTTATTCGATAATTTCGGTTGTGAAAGTATAATTAAACAGAGTGTATTCAAGAGAATTCCCGGTACGAGTAGATATCGTAGATAAGTTGCATGTAATTCTTTAAAGAATACATACGATGGTGTATAAACTCGTTTTATTAAATCACAATCCGTAGTTGTGTAATTCATTATTCTAAAAATAAGAAAATGAATAAAGAGAATATTTTGTTTGGTCTGTCTCAAAGTCATTATTTTGAGTACGAGTGGGCATTTAGTAGAAAACAAAACACGATAAAAAAAGAAAGGAAAGTAATTATCATAGACTGTTGAATTCATTATTTAATCGATGGTTCTATCGCAATATCATAACTATTCTTATTCAATGCGCATATCGCCCATCTATTCGTTTGACGACTTGTCGTCTATCTGTTAATGAATAGCACTGACAGCTTCGAAATTCTATCAACGCAATGTATCGTCAAAGATTGAATAAAAAAAGAAAAACTATTACCGATTGTTAATTTAGTTTTGACGATCATTGCCAATGGCGTCTTTCGGATTTTATTAAAGTATCTTTTTATCGAAAAAAAAAACGTTTTGACTGCAAAACGTCCTCGGAAGGAAAAAAAATACATTCATTTTTTCCTTTTACGCGATAACTTAATATTTGCTTTTCTTTCCACATGAATAAATCATAAGAGCATAAATAACGAAGAACGAAAAAGAAAAGGAATGAACATGATTAAATTCGAGTAGCATACTGTCAGATGTCTTTCAAAATATCATGAATTTATCTATAACTCTCATGCCAGCATAGAATACATTAGATTATCATATAAATGAGAACATCCATTTATTACTCTTTGTCTCATTGAAAACAAAGAGTCGACTGGAAATTAGGATTTTCTTTTGATTGATTGTTGTCTTTCTATATATAGACGAGAGTTTCATCTATGTGAAATATAAAGATAGATAGATGTCAAGACAATTTTCTTTTCTTCATGCTTTGTTCGATTGATGGAACGGTTCTTGAATAAAAATGAGTTTTGCTTCCGAACAAAACAAGTAAAGAAAAAAAAACGAATTCAATTACGACATCGAATCGAATAACATGTTTCATCGAAGACTAACTCACCTCATTAAATGCGTAGCATTACTTGAAAGAGACTTTGATTAATTGAAATGATAAGTGACATGAAACGGAAGAAAAATGAAATAATCTAAAAGGGATAAGAATGCATTCAGGCTTTAATTATTTTGTTTGATGTAAGGAATCTCTTTTCTACTATTTTATCATTGGTAACAAAACACAAGTCTCGACACGTTTTTTTTTTGTAATTAGATCTTTAAATAATATGAAATTGTAGAAATGAAATAGGATCGTTGTTTAACCTTTACACTTCGATAGACAGCCAAAGTTTATTTTACAAAAAACTGTTTTCTTCTATCTATAACCTATTTTTACAAGGATGTTATATACAGACACGCCAACATATGTCTCTGAATCGTCATCTGTCTTGATAAATGTATTTCTCTTTGTGCTTTCATTGGAATGAATATTAATTACAAAACATTATTCGATTTTCTTTCATTCGCTTAATAGTATTTTTGTCGATTTAACACAAAACTACTATACAAAAAAAAGACTGTATTGTAAAGCGACTAACCTTGTTGAACAATCTCAGTCGTTTTCGATCGACTAATGAAGAAGCTGTCCTTGTCTATTCATGATCGATCATCAATGACGCTATGTCAGTTTTATTGGCAACTGCCGATCGGAAACGGATGTGATGCTCGAAACAACTACAACAAAATAATAAACAATATTGTCTTTCATCCCGTGTAGAATTCACAAATTCTTTTGTTTGCTAAATATTTTCCGAAGTAAACATTCATGTATTTATTATCGCCAACGTTTAATTTATTTTTACACTAGATTTAGCCAAAGAAAAGATATATAGTAGCATGAGTAAATATATGTAATTATAATCTGTTTGTTTTTTACTAACAATGGGCGTCGACTGCCGTAAGTAGTAATCATCAACGAAGATTTCATCTGCAAACGAATCGTAATAATACACGATGCTTTTGTGGTCGATCAGATATGAAGTGACAATATTGAGTATTTAATACTCCAAAAAAAAGATGAATGAAAAATCTCCTATTTTTTCCGCTATTTTTAATGAAGATGCAGTTTAAGTCGTGTGGAAATGAATTGTTGAGATGAAAAAAGACATCCATTTGACATCTCACGACATATAGATTTGAGCATAAGCAATTATTTCATAATCACCTGGAAGGAAATGCTGAACGATGATTTGATGAAACCACACGTCTCGTTTTGTTTTTTTTTCCTCGAAATATTATAATTATAGTGTCTGGCTATTCGAGGGAGCAGACATTTTCAAACTGAACGTAATAAATAAAAGATTAACTTCTTATTATTATGCTCGAAATAATCTACATCTAACTAGATGTTTGAAAACAAAAAAATACGGATACTTACTTCTGATTAAGCTAGTGTTACAAAAGATTAGCAAATGGAAAATACCAGACATGAATCGATAATCTTTTAAGATTGCTAATGTGTCTTCGCTTTCGGTTTCTCGTGAGAAGAATTGCTTTTTTTTTATTGGATAGTGAACTGATGTCTATTATCGAAATGATGTAATCAATAATAATTGCTACCATCTAATAGAAGGCGTTCTTCGGGCTGGTCGACCGTTCTCTCTCTCTCCCTCTTTTCTTTTTGACAACATTATTATTTTATATGGGCAAAACAAATGATAATTGATGGGTAAATAATTCATCGCTGACATTTTTGTAAATAAATACGGCACGAGCTAACGTTTGGCAAGCAAAAACATACTATTTAGATTTAGGCAAATCGAAAGATTTCTGTTAGTTTTATTCACATCTCGTGATTGAAATAAAAAAGGAAAAAAGAAGAAGAAGAAGAAGAAGAAGAAGAAGAAGTAGAGCAAATAACAATAGTTTTGTTTAGGAATTCATAGTCTGTTTCTTTTTCTGTGAACAATCAATCATATTGATGAATTTAAAAATTCATTGTTCCAGCTTCACGATATTGATACATATAATCATTGGTATCCTTTTCTTCGATCTTCTCCCAACCGGTTTCTTTCATATGATAAACTAAAAAACAAAAAAAAAGTAGTTCGTTTTTTGTTTGTTTCTTCGTAAAGAAAACTATTCAGTTTTACTTCGAACGATGTTTCCTGATGCGGCATCACGATGTGCTGCATGAACGATAGCACGACGGCCAAGATCGATAGCATCAGCTGTGCTCATATCATATCTAACACACAAACAAAATATGCATAAAATTCACGAAAAAAAAACTATTTACTTGTAACCAGCATCGAGAATGCTGTACGCATAGATCGAACCGCTGCCTACTGAAAATAAATTATCACTAATACGTTCACCATCATCGGAAACCATGTATAAACCAGGTCCCTACGAGCAAATAAAATTAGTTAGTTGCTTTTTGAGAGAATTTCGTTTTGTTTTTCTACTCGTTTATCCCAGCCGACAATCATTGTGCCCATGGACAAGCCCATGCCTCGATATTCAAAAATCATATTGGCGAGAATTTTCGATGCTGCAGCCACGGAGATTTTTTCTTTATTTCTCAATTCATAAATTCGACAATGACGAGCAAGGACTCGTTCCCAAAAAGCACAATCAGCTGCTCCACCAGCCATTGTTCCTAACAAATACGGATTGATTTCAATAACTTTTTTCACTTCACCCGATGCTAAACAAAAAACACGATCTCGAATCTTGAATTTTCTCTTTCATCTTTCAACAAACCAATGAAACCACCGGCTGTAGCTCGACTGTCGACAGCAACGATGACACCATTACGAAATTTAAAAGCTAATGTTGTTGTTCCTTTGAGAAATTGAATACGAATACGATCGACATTGTCATTGACTTTTTTCAAATATGTTGCTGGCTAAAAAACAAACAGATTGATAACAACTAACTCAAAGTTCAATTCGATTTACATCGGCATAGGGTGGTAATGTGATGAATTGGGCAATATTTTCGATATTTAATGTCGGTGCAACTTCATCGATGTGATCATCTGTTTTTTCACATTGAAGTGAACGATTGAATACGTCATTCGATTGAAAACCGAGAACATTAGCTAAAGCCATAGTGAACTCTTGTTTCTGTTTTTTTTTAAAGTATTTTCTACAAAGGAAAAACTAACAAGTGAATCGTCATTTTTGTTAATCGACTATTAGTCATTATTGGTGTATTTATTATACCATTGAAAATTCAACATGGCAGATAAAGAAAAAAAAACAATAGAAAATATTCTTTTTGTCGCTACAATCGATCGGAAAGAAAAATCAACATTGAAATTCATTTTTTTCTATGAATTAAATTACAAAATATAACTTTTTTCAGTCGAAAAAAACTCGAATAATTTTCCAAATTTTTGCTCTCTGATTGCCTCTCTTGAATGAGTCCAATGAATACCATAATGCCTGATCTTCCTCCGTCTGAGTAGAAGATCAATCAAAAGACGAGAAGAAGAAGAAGAAGAAAAAAAAAAAGAATCTTTCTATTTTCAAATATCAACAAATTCGAGCATCATTACTCGAATTATTGTTTTTATTTCTCAATATTCATCTCTACCGTTGACTTGACTTGAGTGAAA
>Ga0209963_1002060_pt1 | contig 10721 bp, 9 predicted proteins | sample ThiBio_1000_biof_2_FD_183957 | JGI IMG/M metagenome (GOLD analysis project Ga0209963, IMG submission 183957) | Wastewater bioreactor microbial communities from Cape Town, South Africa - Thiocy_cont_1000_biof (SPAdes) | ecosystem: Engineered > Bioreactor > Thiocyanate-remediating >...
TTGACCAGCTTGAACAACCCGGCCGCGGAGATGTTGTGCCTGATGTCGTCGAGCAGGTTCAGCCCGAACCGCTTCCGGTCCTCGGTGCAGTAGGCGATGCTCGCATTGATCGCCGCCGACACCGTGCTGGTGTCGACGACCTGACCGTGCATCCTGACCTGGCCACTGATGTCGCGGCCGTAGCTGTGCCCGAACAGGCTCATGGCGAGCTCGGTGCGTCCGGCACCCATCAGGCCCGCGATGCCGATCACCTCGCCGGCGCGCACCGAGAAGCTGGCGTTGTCGATGATCAGCCGTCCGGGCTGGGTCGGGTGGTACACCGTCCAGTTCTCGACCTCGAGCACCGGCCCTCCGATCCTGGGGGTGCGCTCGGGGAAGCGGTGTGCGATGTCGCGGCCGACCATGCCGCGGATCATCCGTTCCTGCGTCGCGGTGGGGTCGGACATGTCCATCGTCTCGATCGTCCGGCCGTCCCGGATGACCGTGGTGTTGTCGGCGATGGCGGCGATCTCGTTGAGCTTGTGGGAGATGATGATCGAGGTGATGCCGTCCGCCTGCAGTTGCCGGATCAGGTCGAGCAGGTGTTCGGAGTCGGTGTCGTTCAGGGCCGCCGTCGGCTCGTCGAGGATCAGCAGCTTGACCTCCTTGCTGAGCGCCTTCGCGATCTCGATCAACTGCTGTTTGCCCACGCCAAGCTGGGAGACCGGGGTGGTCGGGTTCTCGTGCAGCCCGACTCGGGCCATCAGTTGGGCGGCCTCGTGATTGGCCTTGTTCCAGTCGATCAGGCCACCGGCGCCCCGGACCTCGTTGCCCAGGAAGATGTTCTCGGCGATCGAGAGGTACGGCACCAGCGCCAACTCCTGGTGGATGATCACGATCCCCACCGCCTCGGAGTCGTTGATCGAGGAGAAGCGCATCTCTTCGCCCTCGAAGACGATCTCGCCCTTGTAGGTGCCGTGCGGGTACACACCGCTGAGGACCTTCATCAGGGTCGACTTGCCGGCACCGTTCTCGCCGCAGATCGCGTGGATCTCACCCTGCTGGACCGTCAGCGACACGTCCGACAGCGCCAGGACGCCCGGGAATTCCTTCGTGATCGAACGCATCTCGAGGATCTGGTTCATTCCACTCCCTCACTCGCAGACCTGACGGGTGGGCCCGGCGATCGCCGGGCCCACCCGGTTGGGGCTTCGCCTACTTGGCGACGCCGGACTTGACCTCGTCCGCCGTCCAGTAGCCGGAGTCGATCAACATGGCCTGGATCGTGTCGGCGTACACAGTGTCGACCTCGAGCAGGTAGGACGGGACGATCTTCTTGCCGTTGTCGTAGTCCTTGGTGTTGTTCGGCTCGGGGGTCTTGCCGGACAGGAACGCCTGCGAAGCGGTGACGGCCTGGGCCGCCAGCTTGCGGGTGTCCTTGAAGATGGTCGAGCTCTGGACACCGTCGGCGATCAGCTTGACGGAGGCGATCTCCGCGTCCTGACCGGTGACGATCGGCAGGCCCTCCTTGATTGTCGGGCCCATGCCCACACCCTGCAGGGCGGTGATGATGCCACGGGAGATGCCGTCGTACGGGGACAGCACGCCCTTCAGCCCGGTGCCCTTGCCGCCGTACGTGGAGGTCAGCAGGTCCTCCATGCGCTTCTGCGCGGTCTCCTGCAGCCACCGCAGCGTGGCGGCCTGCTCGATGGTGGTCTGCTTGCTCTTCACGACCAGCGTGCCGTCGTCGATGAACGGCTTGAGGGTGTCCTGGGCGCCGTTCCAGAAGAAGTGCGCGTTGTTGTCGTCGAGCGAACCGGCGAACATCTCGATGTTCTGGCCCTTCGGCGCAGAGCCGGTGGCCTTGCCGTCACGGTCGGTGATCCCCATTCCGTAGAGCAGTGCCGTGGCCTGGGCCACACCCACCTTGTAGTTGTCGAACGAGACGTAGAAGTCGACGTTCTCGCTGTCCCGGATCAGGCGGTCGTACGCGATCACCTTGATGCCCTTGGAGGCAGCGTTCTGCAGCTGGGAGGTCAGCGCGGTGCCGTCAATGGCGGCGATGATCAGCAGCTTCGCGCCGGCGGTGATCATGGCGTCGATCTGCTGAGTCTGGGTCGGGATGTCGTCGTTCGCGTACTGCAGGTCGACCTTGTACCCGGCGTCCGTCAGGCCCTTCTTGACGGCGTTGCCGTCGGCGATCCAGCGCTCGGAGGTCTGGGTCGGCATCGCGACGCCGACCAGGGTGTCTCCCGCTGCCTGGTTGTTGGCGGTCGAGCCGCCCGTCGGGGCGCCGCCTCCGGCGCCGGTGCCGCCACAGGCGGCGAGTGCTAGTGCGGTGGCGATACCGACGATCGCCATTCCAATACGTCGCATGTCCGGATTTCTCCTTCTCATCGTTGAGTTTCGGCCGTCAGGCCGTTCCGGCAACGGTTGCCGGCTGCGCTCGAAGCGCGGTATTCGGTTTTTCCATTCAGTTGTGGACCGGGACGATCCCGCCGCGATCGCCCCCGAGTCCGGCCCGGGTCCCTCGGCCCGGTGGCCGGTCTCCGGTCAGAACCCCATTGCCAAGCGGTGATACGCGTTGTTCCAGCGCAACTCCTTGAGGAACTGGTCAGTGGTGGTTCCCTTGCCGATCAGCACCAGTTCGGTGCCGAGCATCTCGGCCAGGTCGGTGAGGTGCTCAGCCGTCAGCGCGGTGCTGAGCACGGTGTGGTGCGGACCGCCGGCGGACAGCCAGCACTCCGTGGCGGTGGTGAAGTCCGGCTGGGCCTTCCAGACGGCGCGGGCCACCGGCAGCTTCGGCATCGGGTGCGGCGCCGCGACGACCTCGATCTCGTTCGCGACCATCCGGAAGCGGTCGCCGAGGTCGCACAGGCCCAGCGTCACGCCGTCTCCGGGCGCGGCGTCGAAGACCATCCGGACGGGATCCTCGCGGCCCCCGATGCCGAGCGGGTGGACCTCGATTCGCGGCTTGCCGGCCGCGATCGTCGGGCACACCTCGAGCATGTGGGCACCGAGGCTGAGCTCCTGGCCGGGGGTGAGGTCGTAGGTGTAGTCCTCCATGAACGAGGTGCCGCCGGGCAGTCCGGCCGCCATCGTCTTCAGCGTCCGTCCCAGGACGGCGGTCTTCCAGTCACCCTCGCCGGCGAAGCCGATGCCCTCGGCCATCAGCCGCTGGACGCCGAGGCCCGGCAGTTGCCGCAGTCCGCCGAGGTCCTCGAAGTTCGTGGTGAACGCGCCGAACCCGCCGTCCACGACGAAGCGGCGCAGAGCCGCCTCGATCCGGGCGCCGTAGCGCAGCGACTCGTGCCGGTCGGCTCCCGGACGCAGCTCATCGGCCACGTCGTAGAGGTCCAGGTACTGCTCGACCAGGGCGTCGATCTCGCTGTCGGCGACCTGGTCGACGACCTCGACGAGGTCGTTCACGCCCCAGGTGTTCACCGAGACGCCGAACCGGCGCTCGGCCTCGACCTTGTCACCCTCGGTGACCGCGACGTTGCGCATGTTGTCGCCGAAGCGGACCAGCTTGAGCGTCCGCAGTTCGGCCCGGGCCAGCGCCGCCCGCGCCCACACCCCGATCCGGGCGACCACCCGCGGGTCGGACACGTGGCCGGAGACGGTCTTGCGGGGCACCCCGAGCCGGGTCGCGATGAACGCGAACTCCCGGTCGCCGTGCGCGGCCTGGTTCAGGTTCATGAAGTCCATGTCGATGGTGGCCCAGGGCAGTTCCACGTTCACCTGCGTGTGCAGGTGCAGGAACGGCTTGTCCAGGGCGTCCATGCCGGCGATCCACATCTTCGCCGGGCTGAAGGTGTGCATCCAGGCGATCACGCCGACGCAGTCGTCGTCGGCGTTCGCGTCCAGCATCACCCGGCGGATGGCGGAGGAGTCGGTGAGCACGGGCCTGGCGACCACCTCGGCGGGAATCGCCTCGGACGCGGCCAGAGCCCCCGAGATCTGTGCGGACTGGTCCCGCACCTGCACCAGCACGTCCTCGCCGTAGAGGCCCTGGCTGCCGGTCAGGAACCAGATCTGCTTGCTCACTTCGCACTTCCTTGTCCATAGACGTTCTGGTAACGGTCGAAGAGTCGGTCGATGTCGGCCTGCGGGATCGGCACCGGCTCGCCCAGCTGGCGGGCGAGATGGACGGTGCGGGCCACGTCCTCGACCATCACGGCGGCCTTCACCGCCGCCCGGGCGTCCGTCCCGATCGTGAACGGACCGTGGTTGGCCATCAGCACCGCCCGGGAGCGGCTCCCCCTCAGCGTCTCGACGATCCCGCGCCCGATCGAGTCGTCGCCGATCAGGGCGAACGGGCCCACCGGGATGTCACCACCGAACTCGTCGCCCATCATCGTCAGCACGCACGGGATCGGCTCCCGCCGGGCGGCCCAGGCCGTCGCATAGTCCGAATGGGTGTGGACGACACCGCCGACCTCCGGCATGTGGGCGTAGACGTAGGCGTGCGCCGCGGTGTCCGAGGACGGGACGTGGGTGCCCTCCACCAGGTTCGCGTCGAAGTCGCAGACCACCATCGCGTCAGCGTCCAGCTCGTCGTAGGAGACGCCGGACGGCTTGATCACCAGCAGGTCGGCCCCGGGTACCCGTGCCGACACGTTGCCGGCCGTCCAGACCACCAGGCCGTTGCGCGGCAGCTCGGCGTGGAGTGCGGCCACCTCGCGCTTCAGCGCCTCCACCTGGCCGCGGAGAGAGTCGGGAATGCGGTTCATCAGGACCAGCCCTCCCGGTCTTTCCGGAGGGCGCCACGCCAAAGGGCATCAGCCTGTATCACGTCGTCGTGCTTCCTGTCGCGGACAGGTTCCATCACCTGTTGCGGCTGATGTTACCGGTACCACCGCCGGTCGCAACCCAGCCACGGTAACGATTTGATATCGGTAACATCCACAGCCCTCAGGCTGGGTCTCAGGCGAGCGGCGCGGTCCGCTCCACATGCTCGAGCGAGCGGAGACCACGATCCAGGTGCCAGCTGACGAAGGCGGCCACCAGTCCGCTGGCCTGCCGCCGGCACTGCTCGTCGGCCCCCCGCGTCGCCGTCCAGTCACCGCCGAGCAGGGCCGCGAGGTACGCGACGGTCCGGGGCTCCGGATGGGCCGAGCCCGGCGGACGGCAGCCGACGCAGACCATGCCGCCGGCCTGGGGCGAGAACGCCTGATGGGGTCCCGGACGGCCGCAGCGCGCGCATTCGGCCAGGGTCGGCGCGTAGCCGGCCAGCGCGATCGCCCGCAACAGGTACGCGTCCATCACCATGGTGGCCGGACGCGGACCTTCCGCCGTGCCGGCGGTGAGCGCGTGCAGGCCGCCGACCAGCAACTGGTACTGGCGCCGGGACGGCTCGCCCTCCTCCGAAACCAGCCGATCGGCCGTCTCGATCATCACCTGGGCGACCGTGTAGCGCTCGTAGTCGTGTGCGAGCGGCTCGGAGTACGGGTGCAGGGTGACCGCCTGGGTGATCACGTCCAGGCTCCGTCCGCTGGCGAACTGGAGGTCGACGTGGGTGCACGGCTCCAGCCGCCCGCCGAACTTCGACGAGGTGCGGCGCACTCCCCGGGCTACCGCCCGCACCTTGCCGTGATCGCGGGAGAGCACCGTGATGATGCGATCCGCCTCACCCAGCTTGTGGGTGCGCAGGACGATCGCCTCGTCACGGTAGGTCGGCACACGTCCATTGTCCCCGGCCCGGGCCGCAGCCGGCGTCGGGCGCTCCGCGGGCGGCGATGTTATCGCTCGCACCTGTCCGTCTCCGGCTGCCATGATTGGGGGTGGACGCCGCCCGTCCACGGTCGAACAGGAGGATCAAGGATGATCGGAACCGAAGCAGCAGCCACAGCCATCACCAGCGGAAGGACGGCGCTGGGCATCGAGTTCGGCTCCACCCGGATCAAGGCCGTCCTGATCGGAGCCGACCACCAGCCGCTGGCGGTCGGCGCACACGACTGGGAGAACCAGTTCGTCGACCGGATCTGGACCTACTCGACCGAGGCGATCTGGGACGGCTTGCGGCAGTGCTACGCGAGCCTGGCGGCCGACGTCCGGGAGCAGTACGGCGTCGAGTTGGTCACGGTCGGTTCGCTGGGAATCTCGGCGATGATGCACGGCTACCTGGCCTTCGACGCCGCCGGCGACCTGCTGGCGCCGTTCCGCACCTGGCGCAACACCATCACCGGCCAGGCCAGCGAGGAACTCACCGGGCTGTTCGGCTACCACATCCCGCAGCGGTGGAGCATTGCGCACCTGTGGCAGGCCGTCCGCAACGGCGAGGAGCACGTGGGCCGGATCGCCTCGATCAACACTCTCGCCGGCTACGTCCACCACCAACTCACCGGCGAGCGCGTCCTCGGCGTGGGCGATGCCAGCGGCATGTTCCCGATCGATCCGGCGACCGGCGGCTACTACTCCCGCATGCTCGACGCGTTCGACGCGAAGGTGGCCGAACACGGGTTGGGCTGGAAGGTCCGCGACCTGCTGCCCGTCCCACTGGCGGCCGGCGAACCGGGCGGCCGGCTCAGCGAGGCGGGTGCCCGCCTGCTCGACCCGTCCGGGACGCTGCAGGCCGGCGTGCCGCTGTGCCCGCCGGAGGGCGACGCCGGCACCGGCATGGTGGCGACCAACTCGGTCCGTCCCCGTACCGGGAATGTCAGCGCCGGCACTTCGATCTTCGCCATGGTCGTGCTCGAACGCGAGCTCAGCCAGCCCTTCGAGGAGATCGACCTGGTCACCACCCCGGCCGGCGACCTGGTCGCGATGGCGCACTGCAACAACGGAGCCAGCGAACTGAACGCGTGGGCCGGGCTGTTCGGCGAGTTCGCCGCCGCGCTGGGGACGCCGGCCGACTCCGGCACGGTGTTCGAGACCCTGTTCAACGCGGCCCTCGCCGGAGCCCCGGACGCCGGCGGACTGCTGGCCTACAACTTCCTCTCCGGCGAGCACAACATCGGCCTGGAGGAGGGCCGGCCGCTGTTCGTCCGCACCCCGGACAGCACGCTCAGCCTCGCCAACTTCATGCGCGCCCAGCTCTCCGGAATGCTCGGCACGCTCCGGATCGGCATGGACGTGCTGACCGGCGACGGAGTCGAACTGGACTCCCTGTTCGGCCACGGCGGCTTCTTCAAGACCCGCGGTGTCGGTGCGCGGATCCTCGCCGCCGCCCTGGACACGCCGGTGTCGGTCGGCGAGATCGCCGGGGAGGGCGGTGCCTGGGGCATCGCCCTGCTCGCCGCGTACGCCGTCGAACGCAGGCCCGGCCAGCTGCTGCACGAATACCTGGCCGACGACGTGTTTGCGGGCACGACTCTGGAGACGGTCAGCCCGGTCGCAGCCGATGTCGCCGGCTTCACTGCGTTCATGGAGAGGTTCACGACAGGTCTGGCGGTCGAACGGGCGGCCGTGGACAATCTGTGAGAACCGATTGCCACCACAATGAACCAGAGGAGTCGAGATGGGTGTGTTGAGCGTCACCATTGACGACGACATCAGGATCGATGCCGTCCGGGCCCGAATCCACGCGGTCTTCGCCGGCACGAATCGCCTGCTCGGCGGGGCTGCGGGCAAGCAGGCGGCCGAGGTTCGCCAACTCGTCTCCGCACTGGCCGCGGTCGGCCTCGGCGAGGACGCGGTGGAGGTGGAAGGCGTCCGGATCGAGACCGGCTCGGGCGCGCTCAAGCTCGGCCAGTCCGCTCTGGTGCAGGTCGTCGTGACCAGCCCCAACGAGCGGATCGCGGATGTGCTCGGCCTCCTCAGCTCGCAGAACGGCGTGACCGTCGAGCGGATCGAGTGGGTGTACGACGGCTTCGAGGCGAGCCTGCCGGCCACGGCGGACGCGATGGTGAAGGCGCGGCGGAAGGCGGACGCGATCGCAGCCGCCGCAGGACTGGTCGTGACCGGCGTGAAACAGGTCAGCGACTCCTGGCGGATGCCGCTGCGCGAGGTCGCGTTCGCGGCGCCGATGGCGTTCGGTGCGCGGGCCTCCGCAGCCGACAGCATGGACTTCGGCGTTGAGGTGTCGTCCTCGACCACCCTCGGCGTGCACCTGACGGTCGAATTCGAGATCGGCGAACGGGACTCGTCCCCCTCGGCCACAGAGAGCTGACCGCACTGGTGGGCATTGCGGCGCGGGCCGACGCCAAATGGGCCGCCCGTGCGCCGAAACCGCCGAATCCGCCGGGCGCCGATAGGCTAGGGCAATGAAGAAACTGGCAACGTTGCGGGTTTCGCCCCTCTGCCTGGGTGGAAATGTGTTCGGCTGGACGGCTGACCAGAACACGTCCTTCCAGATCCTTGACGCGTTCGTCGAGGCCGGCGGCAACTTCATCGACACGGCCGACGCCTACTCCTCGTGGGTGCCGGGTCACCGCGGCGGTGAGTCCGAGACCGTCATCGGCGGCTGGCTGGCCCACCGCTCTGGCCATCCGGGGCTGGTGGTGGCCACGAAGGTCGCCAAGCGCCCGACCCACCGCGGGCTGCGCCCGTCCAACCTGAAGATCTGCCTGGACGGATCGCGGCGGAGACTCGGACTGGAGACCATCGACCTGTACTACGCCCACGAGGACGACCCGGACGTGCCAGTCGCCGAGTGGGTGGGGGCATTCGACGCGATGATTGCCGAGGGCGCCATCCGGCACTACGGGTTGTCGAACTTCACCGCTGAACGCGTCGCCGAGGTGATCGCCGTTGCCGAGGCCGAAGGCCTGGCCACACCGGTCGCCCTCCAGCCCCCGTACAGCCTGGTGCACCGAGCGGACGTGGAGACCTGTGGTCTCGGTGAGGTGGCCGAGGGCAACGGGCTGGCGCTGCTGCCGTACCAGGTGCTCGCCGCCGGCTTCCTGACCGGGAAGTACCGGCCCGGGGAACCGATCCGGGGCGCTCGCGCAGCCCGGGTCAAGGGCAGCGCGACGCCCGAGGGATTCGCTGTGGTGGACGAACTCGTGGCGATCGCGGACGAACTCGGTGTCGAGCCGGCGACCGTTGCCATCGCGTGGACCGCGTCCCGTCCCGGCGTGGTGGCACCGATCGCCAGCGCGAGTTCGCCCGAGCAACTGCCGGCCCTGCTGGCCGCCGCTGAGGTGAAGCTGTCCCGCAGCCAGGTGAACCGGCTGAAGAAGGTCTCGGCGACCTTCAGCTGAGGCCTGCGGCTCGAACTGCGGAAGGCGTCGCCGGATTGCCGGCAACGCCTTCTGCAGTCTGTGAATTCAGCCGATCAGGTGGCTCAGCTGTCCACGCTGCCCTCGATCTGGGTGCGCTCGGCACCGAGCTGGGTCGTGGTGCCCGCATGCTGCACCTCGATCTTGCGCGGTTTGGCCTCCTCGGCGACCGGGATCCGCAGGCTCAGCACGCCGTCGCTGTAGTCGGCGGCGATCTTGTCCAGCGCCACCCCGTAACCCAGGGTCAGCTGCCGCGCGAACGTGCCGATGGGACGCTCCCGCACCAGCCACTTCGCGTCCTCGCCGGTGGCGCCCTTGCGCTCGGCGCGGACGGTCAGGGTGCGGTCGTCGACGTCCACATCGATCGATGCCGGGTCCACCCCCGGCAGGTCGATCTGGGTGACGAAGGTGTCACCGTCGCGGTACAGGTCCATCGGCATGGCGGTGCTGGCCGGCGTCCGGGCGACGTCGGAGAACCAGCGATCCACCTCGCGGAAGGGGTCGAAAGCTCGTGCCATCTCAGTTGCTCCTCTCGTCTTGCGTTAGCACTCTCACTGTCTGAGTGCTAACACCAGTGTGCATCTGTCCCAACGCCGACGCAAGCGACTTGAGTCCCCCGGACTCAACTTGTTCGCGCTGGGCGGAAGCGGGTCGTCAGCGGGAAACGGAGCGGTCGCGAGGTGGCGCGCTCACTAGGCTGAGGACGTGGCCCAGCGCAAGCAGTTCCGTCCGCCGATCCCGCACCCGTCGGGAGCGCGTCCGCCGGTGATCGACGCGAAACTGCTCCCCCGCCACGTCGCGATCGTGATGGACGGCAACGGCCGCTGGGCCAAGGCTCGCAACCTCCCGCGGACGGCCGGGCACGCGCAGGGTGAAGCCGCTCTGTTCGACGTGATCGAGGGCGCCATCGAGATCGGGGTGAAATATCTGTCGGCCTACGCCTTCTCCACCGAGAACTGGCGGCGCTCCCCCGACGAGGTGCGCTGGCTGATGGGCTTCAACCGCGACGTGATCCACCGGCGCCGCGACCAGCTGGACGCCATGGGCGTCCGGCTCCGCTGGGCCGGACGCCGGCCAAGACTGTGGCGCAGCGTGATCGCCGAACTGGAGAGTGCCGAGGCGCAGAGCGCCCCCAACGACGTCCTCACCCTGCAGTTCTGCGTCAACTACGGCGGACGCGCGGAGATCGTGGACGCGGCCCGCGCCATCGCGGAAGCAGCCGCCCGGGGCGAGCTCGATCCGTCCCGGCTGACCGAGGAGCGATTCCGCAAGTACCTCGACGAACCCGAGATCCCCGACGTCGACCTGTTCGTCCGCTCGTCGGGAGAGCAGCGGACGTCCAACTTCCTGCTGTGGCAGTCGGCGTACGCCGAACTGGTCTTCCTCGACCGGCTGTGGCCCGACTTCGACCGCCGCGACCTGTGGCGCGCGGTCGAGCTGTACGCGTCCCGGGATCGCCGCTACGGCGGCGCCGTCCCCAACGACGTGGTCTAGCTGCCGGCTCATTCGCACTCATGCCGACACAACGACGACCGCTCCTACCGGCATTCTCGCTACTGCTGAGCGTCGTAGCTGTGGCGG
>Ga0209963_1002061_pt1 | contig 10713 bp, 8 predicted proteins | sample ThiBio_1000_biof_2_FD_183957 | JGI IMG/M metagenome (GOLD analysis project Ga0209963, IMG submission 183957) | Wastewater bioreactor microbial communities from Cape Town, South Africa - Thiocy_cont_1000_biof (SPAdes) | ecosystem: Engineered > Bioreactor > Thiocyanate-remediating >...
TATTTTCACCTGATTCGAGTGATTATAATGCATATGGAGTTAAAATAACAATGAACGATTATTTTCTTATTCTCGCACAAAACAATAAAAATCCACCATCTTTCTTCATTCAACTTGGACCTTTCAATCAAACGCAATCATCTTCAACACAATGTTCAGTTCCTTATCCACAAACAAATAGCTTCTTCGTCTATACTGTTCATATTGGAAAACAACAAAATCAATCTCAACTATTTTTCTTCTTTGCTGGTGAACAAATTAATGGAGAACAAAGTACACCATTCATCGGATTGGCAACATACACTCCATCGAATACATGTAATGGAAGTTTAACTTATTCACTTCGATATCTCGATAATTATAAACATCAAGAGTATTATATTATCGCTGCTCATCCAACTGGTCAATTCGTTTATGGATTTTCGAATGAGTTTATTTTCATTTGGAATAGTGCAAATATATCTAACCTGAATATTTGGTCTGGTAATGTGACATGGAATGATACTTCATTTATTCCACATGCAGTTGATGTTAGTGATACATTTGGTGTAGTCACAGGATTTATAAAAAATTCTCAAAACTCAACAGTGAAATATAATGCAACCATTTATTTATTTCAATTTAATATATTGAACAGCCAACAGGGAATCATTATCGTTAATCAGTATACACCAGAAGCTACTCCAAATACATGGCAAGATCTTCTTACGAATTCAGATGTGTATTATTATTCAGCAAAATATGATATGTCAGTGAGTATTGATAAAAATCGTCAAGTCCTAGTTGGAATGCAATTTATCAATCGTGTTTTTCTATTATCAATAAATATTTCTAATCCAATCCACCTAAATTTTGTGAGCCGATATACTAATGGTCGAACGATTGGCAACGGTAAAAGTGTTGCTTGGTTTGATAATGGAATCGCTGCTGTACTGATAAATTTATATACAATGAATTATGTTTGGACAGCATCACAAATATATTTATTTGATATTTATGAGACAGGATATGTATCGACAACAACACCACTATCTACTTTTCCGAATAGTTGTCAAGTATTACCATCGAGTTTTAGTTTAGTATTTTTGAACGTGGTTTCATCGTCATCATCATTAGCTTTATTAGATGATAAAGGAGATGTTCTAATTTTTACTCCTACTGGACCAGGATATTATCCACTTGTTAACGATACGGGGAAAATGCCATTTTTCACAGAAGCTGCTCCATGTACACCGGGCACTTATAAAAATGAAAGTGGAATTCATGCGTGTCATCTATGTCCGAACGGTACGAAGAATTCCGGCGATACAAGTACGTACTGTGTTTCATGCGAAGCAGATTCTTTTTGTCCACTTGGTTCTGTCGCAGATATACCGAAATCTGCATTAGAAAATGTATCCCAAGTTGTTGCCTATCCAAAATCTCCAGAAAGTACGATATTTGAAGAGATTCTTCTTCATAATATGTTTTCCATTCGATCGGGTCGTTGTCTTGCTCTATCACCATTATTTTGGGCATTGATTGTCGCAGGCCTATCATTGGTTATCATTCTTATTATGGAAATAGTCAAATTTTGTGCGAAACGTCGCGAAAGTAAAAAAAAAATACGTGCATTCATAAGAATATTAAAGCATGCAGATCTGATTGGCGAAGGTGAATTTTGGGTTGGTGGTTTGGCATCATTTTCAGTTATTGTTCTCGTTTGTTTTGCATATTCATTCAGTAGTGCATTTCTCAAACAATATCCGATCGAAACATCGCCACCGTCCAATTTTGCTTGTGATACAACAATAAGAAATGCGAAATTCGATACCAATGCCGAATCATTGGCAATACCATTCACACACGAAGAACAAGAAATGTTCGATTTATTGGATGCACAAGTATTCGATTTGAATGTTGAGTTTATAAATACACTCATCGGATGTGATGCAGTATCGATTGACGCTTTAATTGGTTTGTCTTGGTCAACTAGACGTTGGTTAGAATGTAATAATACAGGAGCAATACTTAAACTATCTGTTGAACTTCCGTATCAACAAGTTTCTGTACGATTCTTATTGCAAGATATGAAAACAATCGGAGCATTACGAATCGGATTGTCAGGTCACGGACATGAAGATGAACATTATTCATTGAAGGACTTGGATTTTTATCAATCATTTTCAAAAAATGGTTATCTTCTCTCACAGACATTACCTGTATCGATGATATTGACTAAAGTTATTAATGAAACACATGCTCTAGTCGGTGAAGAATTAGATTATGATGGTATTTATGCACCAACATTTGCTGTTGATGCAAATAGTTTATTCGTTTCCAATGATCAATATGTTCGTTCTGATTTAACAATGACAACGTTAACAGTTGTAATCAGTGAAACACCTTACTATGTTAAAAATGTACAACAACCTATTGCACGACAACCTGAAATTGTCTTTCGTAATTTATTATTTACTGTTGTTTGTTTGGAAATATTTGGTCTCGTATTTTTAATTTATATTCTTATTTTGAAACCAATTTATAGATTAATATGTCGACGATATCATTCGAATACAAGTTTGAATGAATCAATTGACAATTCGGTGAAGGATGTTCGTCCGATGACTAGTTTTTGAGTTATTTTCTTACAACTGTTTTCATGTCTATCGTTTTTCTACATAGAGAAAACAACATATATTTTGATTGTTTCGTGACAATTAGTGGCAAGTAGCTTGAAAGACTAAATAAATGTTTGTTTTCAATTTGTTACGATTGGATGTATATTGTCGATATAATTGAAAAAGAGATATATTCAAGAGCGAGAATTGAATTTTCATAGATCTCTTTGATAATCTAACAGCTACTCAGTTAATTTATACGTACAATAAATTCGTATTCCATGTCATTAATCGTTTCTCTATATCTGAGATCTGTTTTTTTATTGAATTTCAAAATGGAATTTGACGACTAAGATTTGAAAGAGTCGTTATGAGTTTTAGCAAAAAAATAAAATTCGATGTTTATCTTCGTATATGTACAATATCAATGACTCACAATGAATTATTTTATTAAATAATTCGTAATCAAAAAAAGTCAACAACAACACAGAAACAGAAACATCTTATCTTTGTAACCAAAACTGAATCCAATCTTTCGAAGCACTGATATATTCACGTTGACAGTTTTTCTAAAAGTGTATCATTCAATGTTGGATACGGGCTTTCAAAACAAATTGTCAATGTTTCCAATTGATTCATATTCCGACATATTTCATAAATATTTGAAACAAAATTACTATCATCAATTGATTTATCATTTAATATTTTATATTGAACAATAAGAATATGGCGTAATGTTGATGATACACCTTGATCACTTCAAGAGATGAAAAACGATTGATTGTTCCACATGAAATCATCGATCTGATCTCATATATTGAGCAGAAAATAAACAAAGAAAATAGATTTATTATCACATGAAAAGGAAAAGTAAAGGTGCAAACGCACCACGAGTGCGTTTATAGTCGCTAGTTGCTTGAAAGACTAAATAAATATTTTTGTTTTCAATTCGTTACGAATGAATGAATATGTCGATGTAATTAACAAAAAAACATATATTCGAGAACGAAATGTCAATGACAAACTTGTTGACAAATTTTCATAATTCAATCTTGGGCAATGAGAATTTCGAAACGACGACCGTCGTTTGGCTTGATAATCATTTATTCAATTCGAAAACACGAGATATCGATCAAGAAAACATTCGAAAAGCTATAAATCAAATAAAAATATTCATCGATTCAGAAGAATGTCAAAGATATGTTGAAAATCTATTTCATGATGATCAAATCATTTTGATCACTACAGGTCGATTAGGTAAAGATTTCATTCCACTTATTCATCATCGTCGACAAATTGTCTCAATTTACATCTTTTGTATGGATCCTAAGCGACACGAAACATGGACACAACAATACATGAAAGTAAAAATAACAACGATAGAAATCGAACAACTCTTTTAGTTCGCAATATTTAGATCAAAGGATTGTATACAAATTTGGATAATCTTATTCGAAATTTATCAGAAGACCAACGAAAACGTCTTCATGCAAAAGTTGATGAACCACTTTCGATAAGTATTTTCACTACTCGAACTAATGTTGATCAATCAACAACAAAATTAAATTTCAAATTTATCTATCACAATCTATTTCTCGAGTCTCTTCTTCGTATGAAACCAACAAATAAAGATAAACACGAACTAATGATTCGTTGCTATGAACTATACAAAAACAATCCATCGGAATTAGCTGTTGTTCACGAATTCGATCATGAATATCAATCGAAACACGAACTAATGATTCGTTGCTATGAACTATACAAAAACAATCCATCGGAATTAGCTGTTGTTCACGAATTCGATCATGAATATCAATCGAATAAAGCACTTTGGTGGTACACAAGAGAAACATTTCTCTTTCGTTTATTAAATAAAGGTCTTCGAACACAAAATATCGATCTTTTATTTTGTTTTCGATTCTTTCTTTCGGACTTACAAAAACAAATCGAAGACCATCAATGTCAACAACGTATGGAAATCTATCGTGCACAATTGATGTCAATTGAAGAATTAAATGAATTGAAAAATTCTATTGGAGAATATATTTCGATAAATTCGTTTTTTTCAACAAGTCGAGATAGAAATTATGCATTGTTTCTTTTGGGCGATCTCAAATCAGTTTATGACGATTTTCATCAAAAGGTTTTATTTCAAATCGATGCTGATCCGACACATGCTGGTGTCAAAGCATTTGCTGATATTTCAGTGGAAAGTGATTTTAAAAATGAATGCGAAGTTTTGATTATGTTAGGAGCGGTTTTTCGATTGGAAAATATTTATTCAACTGAGCAAAATATTTGGATTATTGATTTGACATTAACAAATTGTGATGATTGTCAATTAAAAAATCCTATTGATCCGACTAAAGATATTGATTTGTTTACTTTTGGTAAATTATTACATCAAATGAATAAATTCGATGAAGCAGAAAAATATTTTCGACGGCTATTAAAAGAATTCGCCAATGATGTCAATCAAACAAGTTTATGTTATTATCATATCGGTCGAGTTTACTCCAGCCGAAGAAAACCGAAAGATGCTATTATTTGGTATGATAAAACATTGAAAACAATGATGGAATTTGGAGATTTTGACAAATTGAATCTTGCTGATTGTTATAATAGCATAGGAAATATTCATCGAAGACAAGAGAACTATCGAGTAGCTTTACAATTCTATGAAAAAGCTTTACATATTTGGAAAGAAGAATATGGTGATGATCATTTGAAAATTGCTATGTGTTTGATAAATATCGGTGTTATTTATGATTTTGAAGAACATTATGATCAAGCATTGGAATGCTTGGAAAAAGCTTTGTTAATTAAAGAAAAATATCAAGAAAATAATCAATCGGATATAGCAATACTTTATAATAATATTGGATTAGTTCATCAACATGCTCGTCGTTTTGATTTAGCTTTAGAAAATTTTCAACAAGCATTGAATATCTATCAAACATTGTCTCACGAACAAAATCAAGATTATGCAATAACATTGGAATATATTGGACATGTTCTCGAACAAATGGAACATTGGACAAATGCGTTGAGTTCGTTGAAAGAAGCAGCTAGTATCTATCGTCAAGTCTTGTCATCTGAACATCCGAAAGTCACTGAACTCGAACAAGATATTCAACATATTTCTGTTCTAATCAATAAACACACTACTTCAGAATAGAATTATTGACTAATTTGCATGTCCTATGACAATATTTACTTTTTTATTCGTCATTCTGTTAAACTGTATACTTAGCAAATGTTTGAGTCATCATCCTATAAAAACACATTATCATAAGATCAAAAATAAAAATAAAAATGAGACGACCATTTGCTTCGTATATAGTTAACGAAGTCGAATTAACACAATATGAAAAGGAACAGATTTTGCTCTATGTATTCGTATTATTTATTGGTCTTCCATTGACAATTTTTTTTCTTAGTATTTTTTTATTTTGGTTAACTAAACGACGAATTTTCAAAAAGATTATCAAATGGTGTCTTGTGATTTTTACTCGTGGTATTATTGAACAAATATTTCTTAGTGCAATTCAATATATTAAAAATAATAAAAATGAAACTATTTCAACAGAATTACTCAAAGATGAAAAATTACATCGAATGAAAGGTACAATATTCACAAGAACAAGTGCAAGACGTATTAAAAAATCAGCTGCATTATTATATCCATTTCAAGCTTATATTCTAATACTCGTACTTATGGATCAATTATTTTTAATAACTTCTTCGACTGAAACATGTGAAACACATAAACAAATATTAAACGATAAAGAATCGATCGTTCCTCTATGTGTGATTAGATTGAAATCCATTCCCAATATTCCTGCAGCTGATTTTTTCAATCCAATCAATGCTTTTCGTCAGGTTCCTGGTACTTTCAATTTAGATGTTTTAAAAACATGCGAGAATGCAAGTATATCACAAAATGACACTCTATGGAAAGAATATCATATTCAATGTGTAAGACATTTCCTTCGTTGGAATAATATTATCAATACTCTAACGAATGTTCTTCAATGGCAGCAAATAACTGTATTTATTGTCAAGTCAATTCTTCATTTTACATTCGATTGGCAAAATTCATTTGGACATCAAATAACTGTATTTATTGTCAAGTCAATTCTTCATTTTACATTCGATTGGCAAAATTCATTTGGACATTCGAATTGGTGGTTAGCCCGATCGAGATTATGTCGTTTGTTTATTCTTCTCTTGCTTTCAATTCTATGGACTGCAGCTTTTATTTTGTATACATTGATCGTCATTGCTTTCAATAACAATCTACATGCATCTCAAGTATTTATTTCATATCAAACAAGTGCGATTCTTCTTATTCCAATGTTTATTATACCATTATTATTCTATAATGCATTGACAATATTTCATTGGGCTATACGAACTATTCGTCGAAAGAAATGTGAACAAGAAGTATCGGCAACATTTGATAAACATCGAAAGATTTTGATCTATGCTGAAAATGATCAAAATTTCTCCGTATAATATTATGATTTTAATTGTATTTTTTATTGAATAATTTATTTAGTCTATTGCATGAAAATTTTAAATGTAAAAACAACGAAGTAACATTGAATTCGTTGAAATTTAATGTTGAAAAATGACAGCTTTAAGATTAGCATCCGATCCCATCTGAAGTACATTGATTTAATATCCTGTTTCATAAGATTAATCTCTTGAGACATTTTACGTTTTCCGAATTTTTCTATTTCACGTGTTAATTTTTCATTGAAATGTTTGTATAGAAGTTCGTCAACGTTATGATGTGAACGTATTTTTTCAGTTAATTCCTTTGAAATTTGATGTGGAGAACGACTTAGTCGAAGACGATGTCGGAAAATAATCAGATCATCCAATGGCCAACATAAAAGGTGATGCAGATGAACCAGAACTTCGTCGATTTGCTCTTCAATCATAACAAAATGAAACTGAGATTCGACCGTTTGAATAAATTGTGTGATTTGATTTTGATCGTTGACATGCTGCTTATCAAAGCCAAGTTCAATCGACATTAGATTTTGTTGAAAACCGTGCATTAAACTACTTAAAGGATCAACCAAGAATATTTCTAACTGTTCCAGTAACAATGATTTATCTTGATTTAATCCTTTGTGTCTAGTTTTCTGGAAATACCAATCTGTTAACGAAACAGTATCGGTCAAATCAGTTAGAAAGATAGTATCTGCTGGTAAAATTGATTTCATTGTTTCGTAATTCTGTTTGACAGCTGCTATCGGAATGTCAGTTCGAGTAGAAAATAAAGTTTCACTATGATGATTTGGATTCAATGGCAATGATTTCTTGAGCGAATGTTTAGTTTTTAGTTCTGCGTAATAATTCTTCAAATGAGAGTAAACCTGATGTGTTCGACGAATTTTTACTAGAACTTCTAAAAAAATCATCGGTTTAAATAAGAATTACAAAACAAATAAACTATTACTTGACGTTAGTTAGTCGAATATAGTATGTTACACTAATCAACGTAAACGCTGGTAGAATTATAACTAACCAAATTAATAGTTGTTTATTTTTTACCAGAAATCCCATGTTTAAACTGACTTTAATATGTCACACCTATGGAAAGAAAATAAATTGAATTGACTAAAAATTTTCGTAAAAATGGAAGAACATCGATTTTCACTTCCTTAATGAGCGATTACGCATAGTTATTTTTTTCTCCGTTCGAAAAACAAACGAATATGCCTCATAGCACACACGCACGCACATAAGCAAATGCTAAAATGCAAGATCAAGGTTTCATTGACACGTGCTTTTCGTAACCAGTGATCTGCATCCAGTACAACAAATCAAGTATAGACATCTATTCGAATTCGAATTTTATTTGAAATAATATCATTATGAAAATATACATTGAATTTAGAGCATAGAAAAAATTAATTCGTTGAGCGATTATTTTCAATTAATTTTGCGTTTACTTGCTGTTCGGCCAAGTTGTTTTTTTAACTTTCGATATTCATTCTGTTGATATTCTGCTAATGACATGTCTATGACAATGCCGTTTTGTTCGATATATTTCTGAATTTCATTGAGATTTATTAATAAATGTGATTGTTGATTTAATACAATTTGATCATCTTGTTGTTGATAGAATTGAATCAAACGAAGATAATCAATTTCATGGACTTGAGCGGTTACAGCACGGCGACGAAGACTGGATAAGGCTCGTGCTGATGGCTGGAGAATAGCATTGATCGAATCGAGTAGAATAAAATCGTGTTTACCAAGACTAATAAATGGAATCGAATGCGAACGGTAGAGAGCAATGCCACCAACTTGAGCCAAGACACTATAGAAAAAACATGTTTAAAATAAAAAATAAGAAAGATTTTTATATTTGTTTCTCTATACGTTTTATAACTTTTGTTAACATCACGTTGATTATTAAGTAATTTAATATAAACAACTTTTGACATTCCACAGATGACATGAGAAAGATTGATGAGATGTAGATTATGATTTAATTTAAAATCAATGGATGATGATGAAGACACGATTCTTTCGAATGTTTCAATATCATTTACATTTGCTTTTATAGTTAAATCAATGAGAAATGCTTGTTCATGCTCATTAAACAGATTACAATCGATTAAAACTTCGTAAGGTAGATAGCGTATTTGTTGAGATTTAATTATATAAGGAACACAAATGTTATTTATTTGTACCCAATGATTTTTCGATGAGATTGATAGGGAAGGTTCATCAAGCGATTGTTGTTGCTCTTGTCGAGCTATCATGCTTTTCTTATCAATTTTATTTGACTTTATTGGATCAACATTTTCTATATTTGAATTTTTAGTTGGCATTGTCAATAATGATGTACCAATAGGTATAGTTGGAACGATCGAAGGAGAATTATGTGAAGTTGATCGAGTGTGAATATCAGTTTTTGAAATTTGTTGTGCTCGTTCAATAAAATCAAGAACATCTTCCCAATCGACTAGTTGATCGACTAAATCGAATTCATAAATCAAATGTTCAAATAAAAACCCTTTGTTTCTCTATTTCTTACGACCACCGATTATTGGAAAAGTCAAAGTTCCATTTAAATGCCATGAGAAAATGTGATGCATCAATTTAACCTCATTTTCAGTCATTGAATAAGCTTGAGCAATTGGTTGAATATTTGCAAATGACATTTTTGCTAATCGTTGCCAGAGAGAAGAATTTGCAAGAACTCTTTCAATATATCGTTTAACAACAAATCGTCGATCAGATCTAGAGAATTTTGTTTTGTTTTTATTTCCGAACTCAATTCTATACTCAAAGCATAACTCATTATTACCGATATAAAACGACAATCATTTGATTATCCCATTCTTCCCAAGAAAATTGTTGTAAATATGAAGACGATTTATTTGTATTCATCTGAAAAATTTCTTCATTTCTAAGAATTCATTCTATTGAGTATTAGTTTATGCAAACAAACAAAATATTAGTGTACACAAGAAGAAAAAAAAAGCAAATCAAATTATTTGTGGAATCTCATGAATTTCGATGAATTCATTCAAAAACAAACAAACAAACAAACCAATTAATCAGATCTTTTAATGTAATATGTTCCGAAATGGCTGGTTTAACCATGTCAAATATTTCATTTTGAACATTATTGAATGGTGGTATATCTGCTAATGGTCTTGTCGATAACATTTGTACCATTCCCTATGTATCGAACATGATTTCAAAGTCAATTTTCGATGAATATCTTTTTACTCGATAGAAAAAGTTCAAATCACCCGGATGAAGATAACCTTTATTATCAATATCCATGATTTGAAAAAGATAACGAAGACCTTGTGGTGTATTTCGATTTTCTAATGCGAGAACAAAATCTAAGTAAGATTTGTAGTCCATTTCTCCACCATAGGTTAAACATTCTTGAAAAACACGAGTAATAAACACAGGTGTTAATGTATTTGAACCATAACTAAAGTTCAATCAAAGACAAGAATTTTTATTTTTCACAAAGAACAATGTTTGGTTCTACTACCGAGCTAATTCATCTCGTGATAATAAACCATTGTGATCTTTGTCGAGTTGTAAATATCTTGTATAGATTTTC
>Ga0209963_1002063_pt1 | contig 10710 bp, 9 predicted proteins | sample ThiBio_1000_biof_2_FD_183957 | JGI IMG/M metagenome (GOLD analysis project Ga0209963, IMG submission 183957) | Wastewater bioreactor microbial communities from Cape Town, South Africa - Thiocy_cont_1000_biof (SPAdes) | ecosystem: Engineered > Bioreactor > Thiocyanate-remediating >...
TTTCGCACTGGTCAAACAGTGGCGAGGCATGGCCACCCGCTACGACAAGCTCGCCATCACCTACCGGGCAGCGGTCATCCTGTCAGCCTGCATCGTCTGGGCACGCCTATTAGGAGACACACCCTAGCCGGGCCGCCGCCTGCCACTGCTAGGCGATGCCGCACCGCTAGGCGATGCCGCCGCCGTCGACCACCAGCGCGGCGCCGGTGACGAAGGAGGCGGCGTCGGAGGCCAGCCACACGACGGCCGCGGCGATCTCCTCGGGCCGGCCCATGCGGCGCAACGGCCGATCGGCGGCATCGGCGAGGAAGGCGGCCGGGTCCTCGCCGAGTTGGGCGGCCTCGCTTCGCAGCATGCCGGTGTCGGTGTCGCCGGGGTTCACCGAGTTCACTCGGATCCCGGCCGGCCCGTGGTCGATGGCCAACGCCCGGGTCATGTTCACCACGGCGCCCTTGGACGCGCAGTAGGAGAGCGCGTTCCCGCCGCCCTTCAGCCCCCAGCCTGAGCCGGTGTTGATGATCGAGCCGCCTCCTGCCGCGGCCATCACCGGAACGGCGTACTTGCACATCAGGAAGATGCTGCGCACGTTGACGGCCATCACCCGGTCCCATTCCTCCACGGTGGTGCCGATGGCGTCCGCGCGGCGGATGATGCCGGCGTTGTTGAACAGGACCTCTAGCCCGCCGAGAGCGTCGACCGTGTGCTGAACCACCCGCTCGCAGTCCGCGGGGTCGGAGATGTCGGCCGTGATCGCGATCGCTCGCCCGCCGGCCGCCGCGATCTGCCGCGCGGTCTCGGCTGCCGCCTCCGCGGAGATGTCCACAGCGGCGACTGCGGCGCCCTCGGCCGCGAGCGCCAGAGCGGAGGCGCGCCCGATGCCGCCGCCCGCGCCGGTCACGATCGCGCGCCTACCGGCCAGCGTTCCGGAAAGTGTTGCTGCGACTGTCATCTCGCTCCTTCTTATCGGTCAGTTCGTTCGCCGACGGGGTAGACGGCCCACTGGCCGGGCCCCGTCAGGATGCGGCGATATCCGGAGAGCAGCGCGTCGGTGTCCGCGTCCCCGGTGTCCACCAGGAGCGGCCGCCCGCCGAGGGCCGCGAGTTTCGCTTCGGGAGCGAGTATGACGATGTTCGCGGCGCCTACGGCGCCGAGTACGCGCGGCGAGAACTGCTGGTTCCCGCGGCCGAAGAGGAACCCCTGCCCGCCGATCACACTGACCATGATCCGCAGCAGGCCCCGGGTGGCCCAGTCGTACAGCTCGGGCTCGCTCGCGCCTTCGGCGAGAAGCCTTCCAACATTGGCACTGTCGCTACCAACACCATGGTCGCTGGCACTGTCGCCGCCGCACGCGATGTCGACGCCGAGCAATGTTCCCGGTAGGCCGAGACGGGCCGCGACCGCGTGGGTGGTGCCGCCCGGCCCGAGCGCCGTCGGCACCCCGTCCGCGAGCAGTTCCGCTGCGGCGGCGGCGACCGCGGCGACCTGCTCTGCGACGTTGGCCGCCGTCGGGGCCTTGCGCGATTGCACCGTCGGCGCCACCGGAACACGAAGCGACGCAGTCAGTCTCGGCCGCACAAGTCCGTCGCGCAGTGCCTCCTCGTCCAGGTCGACCACCTCGACCGTCTCCGTGGCGGGCGCACTGACGGATGCACTATCCGCCACGGCGTCCGCCGCCCGACCCGCCAGGAAGTGCCGGGCGATGTCGGCCGCGGCCCGGGGATTCACGGCGAAACAACCGGAGTACATCTTCACCCCGGACGGGATGCCGAGCACCGGAATCCGTTCCCCGCAGCCGCGGGCGACGTCGGCCGCGGTGCCGTCCCCGCCGGCGAAGAGCAGCAGGTCCACACCGGCCGCGGCGAAAGCCGCTGCACACCTGGTCGTGTCGGCCGCCGAGGTCGGCGCCGACAGGGACACGTCCAGCACGGTGGCGTCCAGACCCGTTGCCGCCGCGATCGTTTCGCCCATCACGCCGGGGGCCACGACGAGAACGTCGTCATGGGCGGAGAGCATCGATCGGAGGTCGTTCAACACTGCCGTCGCGCGCTCCGCGGCGCGCGAGACCCCGCCGCGCTGCGCCGCGCGCCGCTGCACGTCGGCGCCGTCGCTGCCGGCCAGCCCGGCCGCGCCGCCGAGCCCGGCGACCGGGTTGACTAGCAGCCCAACGGTTCTCGTCACGGCCGGGCGCCAGCACCCGGGTACTTGCGGAGGTAGGCGCGCCAGGTCACGGCCCACCGATCGGGGTCGTCGAAGTCCTTGTGGCCGGTGAGGTGCACGGTGGAGCGGTGCGGCGCGGTGCGCACGGTCTCCGGATCCTCACGCGCCTCGCGGGCGACCTCGGCGATGATGCGGGCGTACTCGTCGAGTTCGCCCCGGGAATACGACTCGGTCGGCTCCAGGGTGAACGGCTCGGGGATCACGAACGGGTGGTGGCTGGACCAGTAGTGCACACCGAAATCGGCTGCGCGCCAGCCGATCTGCTCGGTCGAGATGCCGGCCTGTTCGGTCAGCTCCTGCCAGGTGTAGCGGATCTGTTCGATGCGCGCGTCCGTCTCCGGATAGCCCATCGAGGCGCCGGGAATCTGCAGGATCTGGTGCGCCAGGTAGTTGTTGTTCAGCGCGGCGATCTCGGCGACCTCGCGGAGGCCCTCGGCGCCCATCGTCATGATCCACGTGTACGCGCGGACGATGTTCGGGATCACCCCGTAGAACGGAGAGACCTTGCCGATCGACTGCGGGCGATCCGCGTCCAGCCGGTAGGTGCCGTCGTCGTCGCGGACCACTACCGGCCCGGGCAGGAACGGCTCCAGCGCCTCGGTCACGCCGCACGCCCCGGCCGCCGGCCCCCCGCACGCGTGCGGGGTGGAGAACGTCTTGTGCAGGTTGAAGTGGCACAGATCGAAGCCCGCGTCCCGCGCCCGGGTGATGCCGAGAATGCCGTTGGCGTTGGCCTGGTCGTAGCAGGCCAGGCCGCCGACCTCGTGCACCGCCGCCACGAACTCGGCGATGCGCGGGTTGTAGATGCCGGTGTCCTCCGGGTTCGTGATGAGCAGGGCGGCGGTCCGGTCGGACAGGGCGGCCTTGAGCGCCGCGAGATCCGGGTAGCCGTGCTCGTCCGGGTACAGGGTGATCACCTTGTACCCGGCGGTCTTCGCACAGGCCGCGTTCGACGGGTGCGAGAAGATCGTGGTGATGATCTCGTCGCGCTGCGCGCCCTCGCCGCGCGACGCGTGGTAGGCGCGGATCATCGACACGTTCGCCCAGATCGCCGCCGATCCGGCGGCCGGTTGCACGGTGACGGCGTCCATGCCGGAGATCTCCGCCAGCATGCGCTCCAACCGGTGCACGATCTCCAGCGTGCCCTGCGCGTCCGCCGGATCCTGGCACGGATGCGTGTCGTAGAGCCGCGGGTCGCGGATCAACACCTCGTTGACCTTCGGCGAGTACTTCATGGTGCAGGTGCCCTGACCGACGTCGATGTTGAAGTCCGCACCCAGGTTCTCCTGGGACAGCCGCACATAGTGCCGGAGCACCTGCGGCTGCGCGAGTTCCGGTAGTGCGGGCGGGTTCTCGCGACGGATCGCCGCCGGGAGTGCGGCTTCGTCGCCGATCGCCGCGTCGATCGCCGGGTCCACTCCGGGCACGCCGACCCCGCGCGAGCCGGGGGTGGACAGCTCGAAGACGATCGGCTCGTCCCAGCGGGCCTGGTGGAAGCGGCGCAGCGGCGGCTTCGGCGCGACGGGCAGCCGAGTCATCGGGCGCTCCCCTCGGTGGTGGCAGCGGCGGTGGCAACCGCGGCAACAGGTTCGGCAGCAACGGTGGCAGTCGACCCGTGCCGGGCCGGGTGCGGCGGAGCGGCGAAAAGCTCGATGAGTCGGTCGATGTCGGCCTTCGAGTGGATCTCGGTGACGCACACCAGCAGGCGCGCGTTGTCGAGCGCGATGCCCGGCTCCATGCCCACCGATCGCCCGGCGGCGAGCCATTCCGTCGTGTTCCTGCCGGTTTCCGAGACGTCTATGACGAATTCCCGGAAATGCGGGGCACTCTCGGACGGCACCGCGAGCCCGGGGACACCCGCCAAACCCTTGATCGCGTAACGGGTGTGGGCCAGGATCGTGTCGCCCACCTCCGACATGCCCGCCGGACCCATCAGTGATAGGTACACGGCAGCGGCGATGCCCCACAGCGCGGCGGCGGTCCCCACCCACTCCTTGCCCTCTTCGCGAACCGCGAAAGACGTTCGCTCGTAGGCGACGTCGCCGAATCCATACTCGCCGGGCACCGTCGTGGCGGCGATGCCGAACAGGCGCGACGGGAGTTCCATGATGTAGCGCGGATCATCGCGCACGGCGATGTACCCGCCGTGCCCGCCGCCGAACCACTGGTGCACCCCGAGCGACTGGATGTCGCCGCAGACGATGTCCGCGCCGAGCGTCGCGGGCGATGCCACCACGCCGAGCGAGATCGGGTCGCAGGACACCACCAGCTCCGCGCCAGCCGCGTGCGCGATCTCCGCCAACTCGGCGATCTCGGTGTGCAGAACCCCGTGATAGTCCGGTGTTTCGACGTAGATCGCGGCGGTATCCCCGTCGGCGGCCGCGCGCACCGCGGCCAGGTCGATCGAGCCTGTCGGAGCGGTCGGGATCGCGTCGATGTGCAGGGCGCCGGCGATGTAGTCGTCGATGCGGCTGCGCATGTCGGCGCCGATCGCGCCCACGGCCACCACCCGCCGACGGCCCGTGAGCCGCCCCGTCATGCGCAAAGCCGTTGCCGCGGCTTGGAAACCGTCATAAACGGGGACATTGACCACGTCCAGTTCGAGCAGTTCCGCCATCTGCGAGCAATATTCGAACAGGGCCTGGAAGCGCCCGTGGTCCTCGTACGGCTCGCCGGCGTAGGCCGTGAGGAACTCCCCGCGGTTGATCACCTCGTCCACCACCGCGGGCACGTGATGCGGGAAGGTGCCGCCGCCGAGAAAGCTGAGCGTGTCCTGGGTGGAGACGTTGCGCGCGAGGATTCCGCGGACGTGCCGCAGCAACTCCGCCTCGGAGCGCGCGGGCGCGGGCAGGTCGAGCGGGCGGTCCATGCGCAGCGCGGCGGGGATCGCGCGGTACAGCTCCTCGGTCGAGGAGAGCCCGATCGCCTCCAGCATCGCGGCCTTCACCGCCGGGACCGCGTTCGGGATGTACGGATGGCTCATTGCGTCTGCCTCTCGGTGGGTGGCGCAGCACGCGGGGTGCGTAACCCCGCTCAGTTGCTGTGTACAGTATACATAATGCGGTTGACGTGCGACCGCGCAGGGCCCGATCATCGCGAACCGGCGAGCGCCGGCCCGCTACGACAGCGCCGCCAGCGCGTCGGCGAACCGATCGACATCCTCGGTCGTGTTGTAGTGCACGATCCCGGCGCGCAGCAATCCCCCGCGGTCCTGCAGCCCTAGGTGCTCGACGACCCCCGTGGCGTAGAAGTCGCCGTTCCACGTGTAGATGCCCAGCTCACCCAGTGCACGCGCGGTGCGGGTCACGTCGAGCTCATCGAGGATCAACCCGAAGGTCCCGACCCGCAGATCCGCGTCCGCGGTCTGTGGGCCGGCAACTCGCACCCCGGGGATGTCGGCGACGGCCGCGAGGAAGTGCTCCGCCAAGGCCGTTTCCCACGCTTGAGACGCCTGGTAGGTGCGGTCGAGTGCCGCGGCCACCGTCTGCGCATCGTATCCGCCGTCATGCCCGCCGTTATACCCGCCGGCCGCGTGCTCGCCGGCGGGATCGGCCAGGTACTCGATCGCCGCGACGAACCCGGCCAACGCCTCGTGCGAGAGGGTTCCCGTCTCGAAACGGTGCCCGGCCGGCTTGTTCGAGGCGGGCCGGACCCGCTCGGCCGGCAGGTTTTCCGCCAGATCCGGACGAAGCCAGGACATGCCGAGGTGCGGACCGAAGAACTTGTAGGGCGAGCACAGCACCGCGTCGCATCCCAAGGCGGTGACGTTGATGCGTCGATGCGGTGCGTAGGCGACCGCGTCCGCCCACGCCAGCGCGCCGACCTCGTGCGCCCGCCGAGCGATCTCACCGGCCGGCGTGAGGGTACCCACCGCGTTGGAGGCCAGGGTGAAGGCCACCACGCGCGTCCGGTCGGACAGCTTGGCGTCCAGATCGTCCATGTCCAGCGTTAGGTCGTCCCGGACTCGCACCGTGCGCACCACCAGATCGCGATCCGCGGCGAGCAGCAACCACGGCGAGACGTTGCCCTCGTGATCGAGCTCGGTGGTAATGATCTCGTCACCGGCGGCCAAGGTCCGGCCGAGCGCCCGAATGAGGTTGAAGTTGAGGGTGGTCATGTTCTGACCGAAGGTGATGCAGTCGGCTTGGCCGCCGACGAATGCCCCGGCGTACTCCCGCGCGGTGGCGATGAGCCGGTCCGTGGCCGCGCTCGGCTCGAACTCGCCCTCGATGTTCGAGTTCGACTCGTGCAGGTACCGCACCATCGCCGCGCTCACCGACTGCGGAACCTGGGTCCCCCCGGGCCCGTCGAGAAAAACCTGCCGATGCCCGCTCCGGGTCTGTCGCTGCAGGGCCGGGAATCGTTCACGAACCCGCGTGATCGGCCAAGGGGCAGTCGTCGTCATTGCTATTACTCCTTTATAGCGGCCGTGTGCGCCGCGCGAACAAATCCAGCGGAAGAAATGCCGAAACCACGTACATGGGGTCGTTGACGATTTCCGAGATTTTCAGGTCACCGGCAACGGAACACAATTCCAGTGCCTCGACACCGCGCAATGCGGTCGTTGCCTCGAGCCAGCGGATCAGGCCCCGCAGTGCCTCTTGCGCCGCTTCTCGAAGATCGGGAGCGACGCCGGTGGTGACGTGATATCCGGCCGCGGCCGCCGTTCGGCGTTCGATTCCCGCCGGGATCTCCAGTTCGGGGAATTGGATCGAGCGGGTCTTGTCGACCGTCACGCGCACGGTGATATCCATCGGTGCCTCGATTCCGGCACCGCCCACCTCTCCGTCGCCTTGCGCCGCATGGGGATCGCCGATTCCCAGCAGCGCGCCCTCCACGTCGACGGGGAGCAGCACCGTGGTGCCTTCCCGGATGTACTTGGTGTCGAGATTCCCACCGGTTCGCAGTGGTGGCACGGACGGGAACGGCCCGGGGTCGGCCGGCGTGCACCCGAGAACTCCGATCATGGGCTCCAGCGGAACCCAGATGTCGTCAAGGTATTCCGCCGCCGGCCCGGTGGTCAGATCCCATACGTAGAACCACGGATCCGGGAAATCCTCTGTCAGAAGGCCCGTTCCCGGGTAGTTGGCCGACCAGCCGAACGTGCCGGGCGTCAGTTCCAGAACCTCGACGCGCAGCACGTCGCCCGGCTCGGCTCCTTCGACGTAGATCGGCCCACCGATGGGGTCGAGCTGTCCGAGGTCCATGGCCAGGAAATCGTCGAGTGTCGACGACGCGCAGATCTGTCCATTCGAGCATTCCGGCGCCTGGACGAAGATCTCGTCGCCGGATCGAACTCGTAGTGCTGGCGCATGATTGCGGTCCCATCCGATGGACGTCATCGCGCGCGTGAGGGTGGGCACCGTCGCCCGCGTGCCCTTCATTGCTGACTGCCCGGCCAGCTGGAGCGGCGAACCCGTCATTCCCGGCTCGCCAATCCGCCGGCGAGTTCCCCGCCGTCGACGGCGATCGCGGTTCCGGTGAGATACCTCGCCTCGTCGGAGGCCAGGAATGCGTACATCGCCGCGATCTCCTCGGGAGTTGCATGTCGACCGAGCGGGATCTTGCGATTGGTCGCCGCTAACATTTCGGGCGTGTATTCGGCCTCCTGCATCGGTGTTGCCACGTATCCCGGGCATATCGCGTTAACGCGGATTGTCGGGGCCAGTTCCAGTGCCATGGACCGCATCAGCAATAAGACGCCGGCTTTGGAGGCGTTGTATCCCGCGTACCAGGGGTGACCGACCACGCCGTTGGTCGACGCCGTCATCAGGATCACCCCGCCGCCGCTCACCATTCGCCGTGCTGCCGCCTGGCTGGTGAAGAACACACCGTCGAGGTTCACGGCCTGCGTCCGCCGCCATTCGTCGGGGGTGATATCCAGAAAGGCCCGGCGAATACTGATCCCCGCGTTGGCAATCAGCACGTCGAGGCCGCCCCAGGCAGCGTCCACCGCACCGAATGCCGTTTCGACCGAGGCATGGTCGGAGACATTGCAGTGGATCGGCAGCGCACCGCCCGCCCCCGACGAGGCGAGGCCGGCCAACGCTGCCGTGTCCGCATCAAAGACCGCCACCCGTGCACCTTCGGCGAGAAAACGCCGCACGGTGGCCAATCCGATGCCGCTGGCGCCACCGGTCACCACGACCCTGCGGCCAGCCATATCCGGGTAGCGCGTTACTGGTGTTGTCACGAAAGCGTCAAACCCCTCGTCTGCGATGCCGGTGCTATTCGTTCGCCGCTATCGGCGTTGCCACGACGGCCGGTGGCTCTTTTGATTCGCGCCGCCTTCGAATCGCGGAACGCACTCGATCGTCCAGCTCATCGAAATCGAACAGACCGTCACGTCGCCAGAACATGACAACCAGAATCAACACGCCCAACGTGATTTCCTGCAGGCCGAAGACGTTCTCCAGCGAGTACCCGAAGATGTTCACCCCGTGCAGAAATCCCTCCAGCCGGCGCGCTCCTTCTAGAAGCGCAGACACCACGAGCGCGCCGACGACGGAGCCCGTGACGGTCGCCTGACCGCCGACCACCAACATGGCGACGTACATGAACTGCAGCGGGATGTAGAACTGCTTGGGCGAGAACGCGGTGAGCTCGTGGCCCATCAGTACGCCGGCCACGGCGACCACCGCGGCGCTGAGCACCCAGGCGCCGAACCGGAGTCTCGCCACGCTGACGCCGCTCGACCTGGACGCCAGCTCGTCTTCGCGGCTGGCCTGCAGGCGCAGCCCGAAGACGGACTCGCGGAACAGCCGCGCCACGAAGATCGCGACAATCGCGGCCCCGAAACCTATCCACAACGTGGTCGCTGACGGCAGCCCGTAAAAGGTTTGGCTGCCGCGGGTGACGTCCTTCGCGCCGACCAAGACGACATACACGATCAGCAGCATCGCGAAAGTGCTGATCGGGGTGGCACCGGCCGACAGCCGCGCGAACGGTATGCCGAACAGCACCGCCACGACGACCACGACGCCAACAGCGATCACCATGGCCGCGCCGAAGGAAAGCTGTGTATCCCGCAGCCAACCCGGCAGGTTCGGAAGGGCCTGCCTCTTGATGTCCGGCGGCACGGTGAGCAGGCCGCTGGCATAGGCAGCGACGCCGACGAAGGCCACGTGGCCGAACGTCATGATTCCCGAGTTTCCGCTGTAGATGCCGAAGCCCGCGACGGCGATCATGGCAACGAGGAAGTTGATCGCCAGTTGGCTGCCGACAGCGCCGAGCCCCAGCACCACGATCACCAGGATCGCCGCAAGCGGCGCGCCGAGGGTGCCGGTGCCGATCAGCGACCGGATGAGCGGATTGTTCCGCGACGTTTGCCGGCTCATGCGCGCTCCGTCACTTTCCCAAGAAGACCTTGGGGGCGGAAGAGCAGGATCGCGAGAACGATGATCAGCGAGAAGGCATCCTTGAACGGAAGGAACGCATCCGGCGGTACGGCCTGGAAGACCACCTCCACGATGCCCAATACAAAACCGCCGAGAACTGCCCCGGGGAGGCTGCCGAGCCCGCCGAGCACCGCAGCGATGAACGCCTTGATGACCGGGGTCAGGCCCATAGCGGGCTCCACTGAACCGCGTTGCGCGACCCACAGGAATGCGGCGAGGCCGGCGAGCATGCCGGAAATAGCGAATGCGGCGGATACGATCCGATTCGCCTTGATACCCATCAGGCGCGCGACAGGAAAATCCTGAGCGGCGGCCCGCATACCCATTCCGAGAACAGTTCGCTTGAGGAACAACGTCATCAACGTCAAGGCGAGAATGACGACTGCGATCGCCGTGAGCTGCACGACGCCGACGCGTAGGCCGAAGACCGGCAGTGCTCGGCTGAGCCATCCAGGCAGCGGCACGCCCACCGGCCGGGCTGAGATGAAGTCCTGGAACAGCACCTGCAGGATCATCGAGACGGCGAAGCTGGTCAGCAGCATGGTGGTGGGGCTCGCGCCCCGCACCGGGCGGAATGCGATGCGTTCCATGGCGACCGCGCCGACAATGGCGGCGATGACCGCGAGGACGGCCACGGCGACCAGCGGCATGCCGAGTGTGATGGTGCCGAACCACATCGCATATCCGCCGACCGTCATCAGGTCACCGTGAGCGAAGTTGATCAATCCCATGACGGAAAACACGATGGCCAGCCCCAGTGCGAGCAGGGCGTAGATACCCCCGAGGCTCAGGGCGTTGATCGCCTGCTGTGCGAAAACTTGCATTAGGCACTTCCAATTCCGAGATATGCCCGTTCGATTCCACTGGACGCGCGGAGTTCCGCGGCCGCGCCCGAACCGCGTAGATCGCCCGCGGCAAGCACATATCCGCGATCGGCGATGGCCAGTGCCTGATCGACGTTCTGCTCCACTAGGGTGTGTCTCCTAATAGGCGTGCCCAGACGATGCAGGCTGACAGGATGACCGCTGCCCGGTAGGTGATGGCGAGCTTGTCGTAGCGGGTGGCCATGCCTCGCCACTGTTTGACCAGTGCGAAA
>Ga0209963_1002064_pt1 | contig 10710 bp, 12 predicted proteins | sample ThiBio_1000_biof_2_FD_183957 | JGI IMG/M metagenome (GOLD analysis project Ga0209963, IMG submission 183957) | Wastewater bioreactor microbial communities from Cape Town, South Africa - Thiocy_cont_1000_biof (SPAdes) | ecosystem: Engineered > Bioreactor > Thiocyanate-remediating >...
GCCCGCATAGTTCTTCATCGCCCGAATTTCCGTCGCCATGCCGAGGGCATCGGACACGCGCTTGGCGGTGCGTTCGTCGTTGGTGGCGAACGAAACCCTGACGTGGCAGTTGTCGAGGATGGAATTATTCTGGCCGTAGGCCTTCTCGATCTGGTTCAGGCTTTGGGCGATGAGAAAGCTCTTGAGCCCGTAGCCCGCCATGAACGCGAGCGCCGACTCGAAGAAGTCGAGGCGACCGAGCGCGGGAAACTCGTCCAGCATCAGCAAGAGCCGGTGCCGCCGCCGCTTGTTCTCCAGCTCTTCGGTCAGGCGCCGCCCGATCTGGTTCAGGATCAAACGCACAAGCGGCTTGGTGCGGCTGATGTCGGAGGGCGGCACGACCAGGTAGAGCGTGACGGGGTGATCGGCCTCGACCAGATCCCGGATGCGCCAGTCGCAGCGCCGCGTGACGGCGGCGACGACGGGATCTCGATACAGGCCGAGGAACGACATCGCCGTCGACAACACGCCGCTGCGTTCGTTCTCGCTCTTGTTCAGAAGCTCTCTCGCCGCGCTGGCGACCACGGGATGAACTCCCTTCGGCCCCAGATGCGGCGTCGTCATCATCGCCCGAAGGGTCTTCTCGATCGGGCGCTTGGGATCGGAGAGGAAGTTGGCGACGCCGGCGAGCGTCTTGTCCTTTTCGGCGTAGAGAACGTGCAGGATCGTTCCCACGAGCAGCGAGTGGCTGGTCTTTTCCCAGTGGTTGCGTTTTTCCAGCGCACCTTCGGGGTCGACCAGCACATCCGCGATGTTCTGGACGTCGCGGACCTCCCACTCGCCCCGGCGAACCTCGAGCAACGGATTGTAGGCACTGCTTTGGACGTTGGTCGGGTCGAAGAGGACCACACGGCCGAACCGGGCGCGCCAGCCGGCGGTCAGCGTCCAGTTCTCACCCTTGATGTCATGCACGATGGCGGAGCCCGGCCACGTCAGCAAGGTCGGAACGACGAGACCCACGCCCTTGCCGCTCCTGGTCGGGGCGAAGCACAGCACATGCTCGGGCCCATGATGGCGCAGATAGGCGGCGTGCCATCGACCCAGCAACACGCCGTCGGGGTGAAGGAGCCCGGCTTTGCGGATCTCCCGTTCGTTTGCCCAGCGGGCAGAGCCGTAGGTCGTAGCTCTCTTCACCTCTCGCGCCCGCCACACGGACATGGCGACGGCGACAATAAATGCGGCGATTCCACCGGCGCCGGCGATGAACCCGCCGGTCACAAAAATCTCGTGCGCGTAGGCGTCGAACGCGAACCACCACCAAAAGAAGGCTGGCGGGAAGTAGATCGGCCATCCGAAGAGCGAGAACCAGGGGCTGCCAAGTTGCGGCTGGAAGGCGAGTTGCCAGGCTGTCCATTCGGTCGCCGCCCAGACGAAGCCGAGCACGGTCGAGCAGACCACGAGGATTTGGAGCCAGAGAATCTTGGTCGGGTTCATGGTGACGCCACACCAGCGCGGCGACGCGTGCTTGAGGCAAGCATGAACTGTGCGGGATCAAACGGCCGGACACGCTGGGCCAGAAATCGGATGAACCGCGCGCACGCCTTCACAGGCCCAGCCCCCGCTTCCGGCCCAGGTCCCAATCGACTCGTCCGCCTGGCGCCATGACGCCGCGGACCTCGCGCCCGAGGTCCTTCTCCAGCGCCGGGCGCCACGGCACAAGCTGGAAGCCCAACCCGTCATCGATCATGGCGAACCGCCCGGAGGCGAGCGTGACCCGCTCGCGATAGACACCGGCAACGCGTTCGCCTTCAGCAGCGGGCTGATACGCGAGGTGGGTGCCCGCAGAAAGCTTGGCTGCGGCCTCTTCAAGCTCGCGTCGCTGCAGCGTGGCGAGGAGATCGCGGGCGAACACGATGCGATGGCCCTGCCGTCGTGCGAGACCTTCTTCGACCAGGTGGTCGACGCGGGCCTCCATCGCCGCGCGTACCTCAGCGCCGAAACCGCCGCCACTGAGCGGAGGGTCTTTCGCGAGAAGCTGCCGATCAAGCCATGTCGCCCCTGAGGCGGTGACTTGTTCAGAAATCGAAAGGTCCGAGCGGGTGGCGAGGGACAAGCGCCGCCGACCGTTGGGATCGTCGTAAGCGCGCGCCTCGACGATGGCGCCGGGCGCCGCATCGCCGGTGAATTCCAGATCGCCGAACCGCAGGTGATGCGTGCGCCCGTCGACGCCGGCGACGACGACATAGGCAGTCCCCTCGAGCTCGTCGTCCAAGCCCCGCAGAACCAGCTTGCCCAGCACCGGGTCGGCGGGCTCCTCGCCATGCAGCGCGAACCGGCTCACATCCGGCTCTGCCCCCTCCCGGCTCATCGCCTGGTGCATTGTCTTGATGATGTCGCCGCGAACGCCGAGCTGGCGCAGCGTCCCGTCGAGGCCGGGCTTCAAGATCCAGCACCCAGGTCCGACCGGATCGGCAAGCCCAAGGCGTTCGAGCTTGGCCGCTCGGCCGAGCAGCAAGTGGCGTAGCTCCGGGTCCTCAGCGTTCGGACCAGGCCGAAGATCGGCGACGCCGCCACTCTCGTCGGAGATGTCGCGCAGCGCCCGATCGAGGCTGGTCCAGCGCTCAGCGTCCACCTCGCGCTCCAGCGCGGTCTGGATTTGTTGTTCGGTGCGCGGGCCGAACTCGAGCGTGATCCGCTCGGCGGCGCGGTCGCGGATACCCCGGCTGATGTATTCGCGGCTGATGACGAGGTCCTCGCCGTCATCGGCCCGGCCACGGATCAGCAGATGGACGTGTGGATTGTCAGTGTTCCAATGATCGACCGCGACCCAGTCGAGGCGGGTGCCAAGGTCCCTTTCCATGTCGGCGACGAGCTCGCGCGTGAATGTCTTGAGGTCGCCGATCTCGGCCGCGTCTTCGGGTGAGACGATGAAGCGGAAATGGTGGCGGTCATCCTTGCAGCGTTCCGCGAAGGCGCCTTCGTCGGCTTCGTCGCCGGTCGCATCGAACATCCGCGCGGGCAGCCCATCCCTCGTGACACCGTCGCGCTTCAGATAGGCGATGTGCTTGGGCAGAGGCGCTGAGCGAAACCGCGTGCCCTGGTGGCGCACGACGCGCGCCTTCGTCACGACGCGGCGGGCGTTCGAGCGTAGCCGGATCGAAACCGCGGCGCGGCGGCCGCGGCCGAACCGGGAGCGGCTGCGGCCCTGGCTGGAACGAAAGCTGTTGCCGACATGCCCCGCCTTCTTGGCGGCCCGCATTACCTCGCCGATGAAGGTCTGCGGACGTTTGCCGCCGCGGTTGCCGTGCTGGATGCGCCCGGGCCGGACGCGCAGGTCGTCGTCGCGCGTCGTCATCGGCCAAAATCCAGGGTTTCGGCGGCGCGACGGCGCTTCGAGGATTGATTTCGTTGGACAAATCGATGGAAGCGCCAGCAGGATGCTTCGATGGCATGGGCAAATTGTCTAATCCAACCAACCATATAAGCCGCGCCGAAGGCCGGCCTTTTCCCTTGCCGTCCGTTGGTGGGTTGCCTGCGCCGATGCTCCGCTCCTTGTAATCCTTCGATCGAGCCGTCCGTCACCTTCGTCGAATGAAGAGCACTCATTGCGATCGTCCTGCAGCCGACAGGGCGACGAAGAGCCCATCAGACCGCGGAGCAAGCCCCGTCCAATCCTGCGGCGGGCTGACGCTAGCGGCGGTCGACACCCGCGATTGGGCCGCCGTCGTTTTGTCATTCGGCGCGTTGGACCGCTGTTCCGGAAATAGCGATGCTTCCGTCCAGGAGCGCATGATGGAGGCAAGCAACGCCGTATCGTCGTTCGCGCTGCTACCGACGATTGGCGCAAGTCGCGTAAGGTAGGCGCGCGTCTCCGCCGGCAACGGACGTCCGGTGGACAGGTGATCCTCCCAGCGTGCGGGACCGGCGTTGTAGGCTGCGAGGAAGCCGGGAATTCCATAGCGATCGTGCAGCTCTCGCAGGTAGGCCGCACCAGCCATGATGTTGTCGTGCGCATCGTATGGATCGACGCCGAGACCGTAGCGCCCGCGCAGTGCAGCCCATGTCTCGGGCATGATTTGCATCAGGCCCATCGCACCTTTGGGTGAGATCGCGCGCACGTCACCGAAGCTCTCTGCGTGCATGACGGCACGTATCCATGCGGCCGGAATGCCGAAGCGACGCGAGGCTTCGGCCACGACCGCATCGAACCGGGTCGCGACGGCAACGCGCGTGATGGGGCGGCCGGGCGCGGACTGGGCGCAGGCCGGCATGTAGGGTGCGGACACCCCCGCCGACAAACAGACAGCGATGAATGGGATACTCAGAATCCGAGCGAAAGACGGTTCTGAACGACGGCGTGCCGGTAAGGAGAAAGGGGCACGGAAGGGCCGCCGCGCGCAGATGATGACGGGAGAGCGACGCCGCGGCATGTCAATCGTCCTCCTGCGTCCAGAGGGGATCGGCGCGGCCGACGATCGTGGTGCGGGAGAGCAGCCCGAAATAGCGGCCGTCGAGGGAGTCTTCGGATTGCCAGTTCATCAGGAAGACCTGGCCCTCGGGGATGTGTTGGCATCCATGCCAGACAGGAAGCGGCCGACCACGGGTATCGCGCTCGAGAGCCTCTCCCATCGCAACGCCATCGACCGTGATCGTGCGTTGATCCCGGCAGACCGTCTGCCCAGGAAGCGCGAGCACGCGCTTCAGCATCGGCACACCCTTGGGCAGGTAGCGCCGCTCGGCGAGGAATTGCGCAAGGTCGTTCGGAGGATGGACGACGACCAGCTCGGTGACATGGAGAATGCCGGGCGGTCGAATGGCGTAAAGCCCGATCGGGACACTCGCGCTGGCGTTCCAAATGAACTTGGGCGAGATGGGGAAGATTGCGGTGCAGCTCGAAACTAGCAGCACCAGATACGTCGTCATGACGTAGCCAAAGCGCGTCATGATTGCGTGCTCCGCCGCAAGAGCCACGCTCGGTGCTGGTCGCGACTGTACGGGCGCGGCTCGTATCCGGCAGACAGGCGATTGTGGACGTGCCGCCAGTGATCCGGCGCCGCGTCCGCTGCCTCGATGCCAAGCGCCTCCACCGCGTCGATCGCCTTCAGGACACGCTCGACTTTCGGCCAGCCGCTTATGCGCAGCAGGATGTCGCCACCCGGACGGACGAAGGGAAGCGTCTGGTAGGCGACGCCATGCGTGACCGATTGAACGATGTCGATGCGCGAGATGATCGTGCCGAAGTCGTTGGATGCCCAGCGCACGAACGCGAACACATTGCCTGGCGCGAAGGAAAGGATGCGTCGCCTGCGGTCGAGGATCGTCTCACCGCAGTCGCGGCCGAAACGGATCCAGTGTTCGATGCGGCCCTCAAGCCACGTCAACTCGACACGGGTGAGTAATGGCGCAGCGTCCGGTCTGGGCGCGCGCATAATGCCGGGTTCGAACCTCATGAGTTGCCTCCATCGGTGTCGGGGAATTCGCGCGCGAGGAGCGCGCGCAGCATGTCGGCGACGGTTTCGCCACGCTGGAAGGCCGCGATCTTGATGCGGCCACGAAGGGCGGGCGTGATGTCCACGGTCAGACGCGCGGTGTAGAGATCGCTCGCCGCTGGTGTGCCGACGCCGTGATCCGGTGTTCTGATCCAGGCTTCCGCGTCGCGCGGCCGGGACGCAAAGCTGCCGTTCTGGCGGCGCGCGGTCATGGCGCGAGCCTTTCGGTTTCGGCGGCAAACGCGGCGATCTCGCGCGTGGCGGCGGCGCTGGTCTTGTGCTCGAACACGAGCTGGCCGGTGCGTGCGGTGTCAGCGAAGATCACCCGCTGGCTGATGCGGGCAGTGAGGGCCGGCGGATCGTGATCTGCCAGGCTCTGCGCCGTGTCACGGGCGATGATCGTGCGGGCGGGGCAGCGGTTGAGCGCGAAGCGCGCGACGAGCGCGGGGCGAAAGACGCGCGCCTCGGCGATCAGCGCCAGCATCTCGGCCGAGGCCCAGCCGTCGAAAGGCGAGGGCTGGGCCGGCACGAGGACGGCGTCCGCTGCGAGCAGCGCCGAGCGCAGCAAGGCCGCGATGCGCGGCGGCCCGTCGATGACGACGTGGTCGGCATCGCGGGCGAGTTCGGGTGCTTCCCGATGGAGCGTATCGCGAGCCAGGCCGATGACGCCGAATAGACGCTCGAAGCGGCGTCGCGCGCGCTGCTCGGACCAGTCGAGAGCCGACCCTTGGGGATCGGCGTCGATCACGGTCACACGCTTTCCTTGACGGGCCCAGTGACCGGCGAGATGCAGGGCGAGCGTGGTCTTGCCGACGCCGCCTTTCTGGTTGAGGAGAGCAACGATCATGGCGCGCCGCCTTCGGTTTTGCACCGCGCAGACGGATCGCAAACAACAGAATCGTTAGATTCTTCTCTGTTAGATTCTAAGTTAGGCGCTCCGTAAGCGACAGAATTTGCGGAAGAAAACGCGGCTTCCGGTTCCTGATGGCACGGGACCGCGGTTCCCGATGGCACGGGAGCGGCGGTTCCCGATGGCACGAGGGCTTCCACAGCTTGTCCACAAGCGCCTGTGGACAACCGAGCGGGAGCAAAGACGAGAATTTCGTGTCCGCCGCGATCGTGCTCGATGTCGAGGCGGTAGCCGGGAAGCGGCTGACGACGCGCAATGTCGCGCAACTCGAAAGCAAAGCGCTTGAACGGCGAAAGGCTTGCCGACTTGTCGTAGAGGTGACGAAAATCGAACCGCCAACCTGCGCGCTGTCTGCCGGCGTGTTTGCGCACGATGCGATAAAGCCAGCGCTCAAGACCGCCCGTGAGTTTGAAATATTCACGATCGATGGTGAGCACGAGCGCGTCGTCAAGGATCGCCCGGTAGAACCAGTCGGGCACGATGAGATCGATGCCATCGGCGCGGCCATGGGCGTCGGCGCGTTCGGTCCATTCGTTGATCCATGAGAAGCGGTGTGCGCGGCGTTCGCTCGCTTGCCGCAGCGTGGTAGCGACGGTGGTCGATTGCAGACGATCGAGGGCCGCCTTAAGGCGGTGGTAATCGCGCGCGCTGTCACCGCGACCGATGAAGGTCAGAATCTCGTAGGGCGTGGCGGCCATGAGGCGCGAAGTGCGCAGCCCGGTGTCGCGCGCCTGGACAATTTGGGAGGCAGCCCAGATCAGGATGTCGGCATCCCAGATCGTCGCCATGCCGTGTTCCGGCACGGCCTCGACGCGAATGGCGATGTCGCCGCTCCGATAGTCGATCGGCGTGACGCGATGTGTTTTGGCGAGTGAGAAGAAGGGATAGGCCATGAGGTCCTGCGCATCGCGTGGCGCCAGGTCGCCCGGCAGCGCGCGAAAGAGCTCGAGCTGCTCGCGTTCGGATCGTGTGTGGTGGCGCGACGGCATCGGCGCGGTCAGCGGCGGGGATGGCGCGCCTGCTCAAGCTCGGCAGGCGAGTGACGGCGGGCGGGCAGAACGACCGCTTTGCCTGGGTCTGATGTCGATGCCTTCGCAGCCGCATCGACCCATTCTTGGAGGTCTTCGACGCGATAAACGACGCGCCCGCCGAGCTTCGAATAGCGAGGTCCGGTGCCGTAGATGCGGTGCTTTTCGAGTGTGCGAATGGAAAGGCCAACGAAGCGCGCTGCTTCGGGCGTCCGCAAGTAGCGCTGCGGCAAACCCGCGAAATTGGTGGACATGGGATACCTCCGTGATCGTCAGGGCGGCCGTCGGAGGACGGCGGCTAGTGTCGATCACGGTGGCGGAGGGGCGATGGCCGAAATAGTGCGATGTGGAGGGGTAGCGAAAACGCACCAAGACTCGGGCAATGATCAAATATGCCGCCGGTACGGGTAGAGGAGCAGTTGTCGATAGCCGCCGTTCATCATCTTGAAGCCGAGGCGGACTAGACGGCCGGTTTGATCGCGCAGTTCGTGTGAAATCCAATCGCGTTTCGATATTGGACCGGTATCGAATAAACCGGCCGCGATGTCCGGATACTTTGTTCCAAGTAAACGGGCGTCGAGCGCACGGAGCGCCATAATCAGTCGGCTCCTACGTTCTGGCGTTAATCGAGTGACATCGGCCCCTGGCCGACGACCTGTCAGGGCGCGCCAGAACCGAAGCGCGACGGCCGCGCGAATGTCGAAGAGACGATCAAGGGGGAGGAGGACAGCGAAGGGTGCCGTTGCTTCACTGATGTGGATGCGAATACGTGCATCAGAGACCGCGAAGAACAGGTCAGTCGCAGTCTGCGCGAGGCTGTCAAAATCTTGTAATGCGAGTCCGACGCCGGGATTTATCAGCTCTTCGGTCATGGCGGTCAGGACGACCACACCCGCCAGCACCTTGGGTATCCAGTTGACGGTGTCGGGTGACGAACCGAGTAAATCCTTTTCGAAATCGTACCCCCCAGCGCTCAGCGAATGCGTCAGCCTCCTTGGCACTGAGTGGGCGATGCCGGCATTTGGCTAAAAGACGTTCATGGTCTTTCATGAATTCGCGATTACGCCGTAGGAATTCGTAGGCGAAGGCGGATGCGTCGAGAGTTTGTAGTTCTTTGTATGCGTCCGCTGATCGCCAATCGGCTGCACTCATTGCATGCTCCTCCGAGCTGGGGACGGTTCGGTGTGAGGCGCGGTGAGGATGCACGCTGAAGTGGTATGGTGAAAAGTAGGCGAGTAAGCAATGCGCGGTGCAGAAGCTGCACGGAACGAGTCTCAATGTGGTGCACCACCTTGCAGCAGATGGCGATATCCCTTCTCGGTCATCCATTTCGCGCGTGCTAGATGGCTCTCCCAGGCGCGCCGTGCCCGCTCGGGTTCCTGTGCGGGATCAATATGTAGGACCAGCCGCGCAACCTCTTGCCAATCCGCGCCGTCAGCTTCAGCGTCGAGCAGCCGCAGGTAGGTGACAAGATGCCTTTCATCGTAACCGGTCAGGATCGTCGCATCGGGCGCGTTATCCTCGACGGGGGGATTCAGGGGGGGCGCCTGCATCAGATCTCCCTCAATGCTCGGTTACCTAAACGTTAACACAAACCTCCTGAAACTAATCAACTGCGCCTACCCCGTCTTTGCGCCGGCGTAGAAACGGCTTCATGAAGAAGCATTACGCCGCGGCCGCGGTCAGATTCGACGAATAAAATTCCAGCCGCTTCTAAAGCACGTCGCACCTGATCACGCGTAGTTTCATGAACCGGAAGAGTCCTTTCGGATTCCAGGCGTTTTAGGGCGGTCAGAGCCACCAGGGCTTTCTCAGCGAGTGCCTCCTGCTTCCAATTAAGCAAGGCGCGCGCGGCCCGAACTTGTCGGCCGGTGATCATTCATGATCACCTCCGACAGACGATCTGCACGTGCCAGGAAAACGACTATAATAGTCGCTTTAGGGTGTCGCAAGCACGGTTTGGACGGGGATATGCGCGTCGAATTGCGAAGCCGTTGGTGTGGGTGATTCGGGCGCGTCCGGGTAGGATGCGCCGGCCGGCGTGTTGAAAATGACCGGCGATCCGACGCAACTAGCAGGGAAAAGTGGATGTGCTCAGGATTTCCTGCCTGCGAGCAGCCGTTGAATGCGCTCCCGGACGAAGCTGTGATCGTATGGCTTTGATAGGGATGATCCGGCCGCGCATAGGTCGCCCGCTTTTTCTACGGACGCCGAGATTGTTCCAGCAAGAAGAACGCGCACCGCTGGGAAGTTATCACGTATCCAACGCGCGAGAGCAAACCCGGCGTCCCCTCCCTTGCCAACATCGGCAAGTACGACATCAATCGGTCGCTTTTGATGGTTCAATAATCGTCGTGCATCCGAGGCAGTTGATGCTTCGAGCACATGGTAGCCGCATTCACGCAAATATTCGGAAAGCGGCGCTCTGATGAGGACGTCGGGTTCAACGATTAGGATACAGGATTCGCTCATACATGGTTTCGGGGCTGAGGCCGGCCGAGGGTCGCAAAAACCAACGCGACAGTTTGTTCGACGTCGTAGGGCTTCGCCAGAAACAGCACCGAGGTCGCACTTTGAGCCATCTCAGCATTTCCCGAGGTGAGGATGATCGGAATGGCAGGATATTCATGTCGGATGCGCTCTGCCAAATGCAGACCATTTAGGGCACCGGGCATCTGAATATCGGAGAATACGAGATCGACTCTGCCTCCTGCGTGCATGTAATCAATCGCTTCCTGCGCGTGACTCGCCTCAATCACGGCGCGAGCCTGCCGCTCGCAGTTCCTCAGCGATGAACGCACGCACTAGAACCTCGTCTTCAACGAGAAGCACGTGGGCCGCTCCCATCTTCGGTTTGGGTTGGGGCAACAACGCGGCACCTCCTCTAAGCTAAACCAAGGGGCTCGCCCCTCTGTTCCTGATCGCGGCGACTTTTTCGGTCGCTGGCGAGCGGGCAAGAGATCACTTATGTTCGATTGCGGATGCGAGCGAGCTTTCCGATTCTGACCCATGATCGGGGTCAGCAATTCCAGCTACGTGCACCACGCTAAAATCCCGCCCGGCGTGGCCGGGCGGGAGGCGTTGCGGAAGCTTCAGTCGCCGTTGCGCTTGTTCGGCCGCGACCAGATGAGGGTGAAGCCATCGCCGTCCTCGTCGTCGAACAGGTTGGCGAAGATCGGCGCCGTGAAGGAGGGGTCGTCGAGCTTGAGCGAGAGGTAGTCGCGGCCCTCGTTGGAGCGCTTTGACCACGCCGCCCCGATCTCGGCCCGGCCCACATAGACGCGGTGGCTGGGAGCGTTCTCGT